>ENA-UOJI01001127-UOJI01001127.1-human-gut-metagenome-genome-assembly--contig:-P79-NODE-1127-length-18049-cov-7.571579_pt1 | contig 18049 bp, 16 predicted proteins | sample MGYA00242346_ERZ723893 | MGnify/ENA metagenome assembly ERZ723893 | reverse complement strand
GCCGATGACGGAAAGCCCCTTCCCGGCAAGGATCGCCGACACCGAGCCGGTGCCTCAGGCTAGATCGACCGCCGTCCGGGGCTTTAACCCCTCTATTTTCAGATTTTCCTCATAAAAGGCCACAATCGCCCCGTAATTCACGTCATTGGTCAGGCGGTCGTAGCTGGCCGCCAGCGCTTCATAGGCACCCATAGCTTTCCTCCCCGCTACAGCAAACATCCCGTCCCGAACGGGACGGGATGCGGTACATTATCCCAATTTTATCAGCGCTTGAAAATGCTGAAAATCTCGTCGATGTCGCTCATGTCCGCCGGCTTGGTGGGCTGCTTGGAAGCGGCCACGGGGGTATCAATGTCGTCGGGGACAAAGCTGGGCTTGCTGGGGCGGGCGGTCTTGTCCGCACCGGCGCTGGGGGCGAAGCTCTCGGGCTTCATCTCGAAGCCGGTGGCGATTACGGTCACGCGCATTTCATCCTGGAATTCGTCGGAAATGGTAGCGCCGAAGATGATGTTGGCGTCTGGGTTGGCAGCTTCCTGCACGATCCCGGCGGCGGTCTCCACGTCGTCCAAAGTCATCTCGTTGGAGCCGGTGACGTTCACCAGCACACCGGTAGCGCCGTTGATGGAGGTCTCCAACAGCGGGCTGGAAACGGCGGCCGTCGCGGCCTGCTCGGCCTTCTCCCTGCCGGAAGCGGTGCCGACGCCCATGTGGGCGCGTCCGGCGTTCTTCATGACGGCGGACACGTCGGCAAAGTCCAGATTGATGATGACGTTCTTGCAGAAGCCCACCAGCTCGGAAATGGAGGTCACAGCCTGCTTCAGCACATCGTCGGCGATGCCGAAGGCGTTGGCGAAGGTGATCTTCTGGTCGGTGACGTATTTCAGACGATCGTTGGGAATGATGATCAGAGAATCGACCTTGCCGCTGAGATCGGTGATGCCCTGCTCAGCCTGACGCATCCGGTTCGCGCCCTCGAACTTGAAGGGTTTGGTGACAACGCCGACCGTGAGGATACCGGCCTCGTGAGCCAGATCGGCCACGATGGGAGCCGCGCCGGTACCGGTGCCGCCGCCCATACCGGCGGTGATAAAGACCATGTCCGTGCCTTCCAGTGCCTTGGAAATGGCAGCCCGGGACTCCTCGGCGGACTTCTTGCCAATCTCGGGCTTGGAGCCTGCGCCCATGCCGCCGGTCAGCTTTTCGCCGATCTGGATCTTGTTCTTGCAGACGGATTTATTCAGATCCTGCTTATCGGTGTTGACCACGACGAAGTCCACGCCGCCCACACCGGCATCGATCATGCGGTTGATAACATTGTTGCCGGCGCCGCCGACACCGATCACCTTGATTTTCACAACGCGATCCTGTATAGTTTCGGACATAATCTCTTCCTCCTATGTATCTTTCGCAGACACGGCGGAGCCGCTGCTGCCTGAATTTTGCATCTGTACTTTCCCATTCTATCCCGAAAACCCGATTTGGTCAATAGAAAATCTGGCATTTCGGCAAATTATTTACAAAATAATAACATCATGCGAAAGGCGTATAGCCCACCTGATTCGGCCAGATGGTGAAGCTGATGTCCAGAACGCCGCTCTGGTAGTCGCTCATCTGCAAAATGGCGTCGTTCATGCAGTCAACCTTGTAATCGAGGCGGGATGTGTCGCCCAGATTGACCTGATACCGGGTGCCGTACCAGAGGATAATATCCTCGGTGCTGGTCACGTCCACGCTGGCGGCTTCGCCCACGATGTCGTTGTTTTCCAGCGCCTTGAGGATCTGCAGCGCGGCAGTCAGGCGCTGGGCACCGGTGGTCGACACCGGGATCAGCTCTCCCAGTTCGTTGGTCTCACTAGGGGTCATCTCCGTGGCGACGCCCTTTTCGTTGACCGTGGGGGCTTCCAGCGTGACGCCCAAAACCTGCGTGGCCGTGGCCGCCTTGGCATTATTCGCCTGCTCCACGACCCTGCCGTCGGAGTCCATCATCCACCACTGTCCGTCGCTGGACTTGATGGCATAGACCACACTCTCTTCTTCGATCATAATATTGACCGTATCTGGCAATTTTATACCAATCCGCACGCCCTTGACATAGGGCAAATTTGCCATAATCTGGCTGGCGGCGCGGATTTTGCTGAAGGTCAGGAGCTTGTCTCCCTCGGAAATGCCCGAGGCTTCCCGCACTGCCCACGCGCTGTAGGTATCCGCGCCGGTGACCGTGATGGTCTCCACCCTGAAGAACACCGACAGTCCCATGACGATGGCCAGAACCACCGCCGTCACCGTTATCAGCTGGACGATCAGCCGGTCGCGGTTGAAGGGCAGGGGCTGGGTATAGATCACGGCGGGTGTAGGCGTTTTCGGGCGGCTGCTTTCGGTTCGCCGGGAGGTTCGCTTCTTCGGGCGGTTCTTCGCGCTCATGAGCGTCTCGGCAAGCATGGTCAGCGCCGATTTCTTTTTGGGCTTGCTGTTTCCGTAGGCGCGCTTCCTGTTGGGGACATCATCGTCCACGGGCTTGCGGCGGGGTGCGCCCCTCCGGGAATCGGCGGGGTGCTTTGCCCGCTGGCGGGCAGCGGCCTCCTCCCCGGCTCTCTGACGGGGCTGGGCTTCCCTTTTGGCCGGACGGTCAGGCTTCTCCTGCCGTGCGGGGCGTCTCTGGGCGTCCTGTTCTGCCGGGCGGCGGGGGCGTTCCTGTGCGCTTTGCTCTGGTGCGCGACGGGGCCGCTCCTGAGTGCTCTGTTCCGCTGCGCGGCGGCGCTGTTCCGGGGCGTTCTGCTCTGGTGCGCGGCGCGGGCGTTCCTGAGTCCCCTGCTCTGGTGCGCGACGCGGGCGCTCCTGAGTCCCCTGCTCTGCCGGACGGCGGGGGCGCTCCTGAGCGCTTTGTTCCGCTGCGCGGCGGGGGCGCTGCTCCGGGGCGCTTTGTCCGGGGCGCTGGGAAGCGCGATTCTGCCCGCCTGTCTGCGGGCGGCGCTTTCCGCCGTTTTCCCGGCTATCCTGTGTTGTATCCATAGTGTTCCTCCTGGGGTAAGGCGGGTTATTTTTCGCTTTGGGTCAGCTGCTCCACGATATCACAGATCCGCTCTGCGGAATCCAGCCGAACCATCGTGTGCAGCTTCCGGGACATCTCCCTGCGGCGGTCTTCGTCCGCCAATAGCGACCGGATCAGCTCATACAGCTTCTGGGGCGTGCAGTCCTTTTCCAGCACCACCACCGCGCCCCCCGCCGCTTCCAGCACACGGGCGTTCTTTTCCTGATGGTTGTTCGTCACATTGGGCGACGGGATGAGGATGCAGGGCGTGCCGGAAGCGCCGATCTCATTGCAGGTGGCGCTGCCCGCCCGGCCGATGACGATATCCGCCGCCGCCATGACAGTGGGCATGTCGTAAATATACTCCCGGATATCCAGCGCCGGGCAGCTTTTCCAGTCCACGCCGTTGTCCATGACCCGCTTGGGCATCCACTCCTTGCCGAAGCTGCCGGTGGCGTGGATGTGGTGGAAGGGGAAGCCGTCGGCCTGCTCCAGAGGCATCATGTCCGCGATGGTCTCGTTCATGACCTTCGCGCCCTGACTGCCGAAAGCGGAGACGACCACGAAGCCGCTCAAGCCCAGCTCCTTCCGCGCGCCCTCTTTGGTGTCGAAAATGAACTCTCTGCGCACAGGCATCCCCACGACTTCCACCTTTTCCGGGTGCTTGTAGTGGCGGACGCTTTCCTCAAAGGCCACCAGCACCCGGCTGGCCTTGTTCGCCGCCAGACGGGTGGTGACGCCGGGGACAGCGTTGCTTTCGTGGACGCAGGTGGGAATGCCCATGGACTGGGCGGCGTACAGCGCCGGGAAGCTGGCATAGCCGCCGGTGCCGATGACCACGTCGGGCTTGAATTCCCGGAAAATCTTCTTGCACGCCTTCACACCCTCCCGCACGCATTTTACCGCGTGGAGGTTCTTTTTCACTGCGGCAAGGTTCTTTCCCCGGCTGAGGCCGGAGCCTTCCAGACATTTGAGGTCATACCCCGCCTGCGGCACCAGTTTTTCCTCCATGTGCCCCTTTGCGCCGATAAAGAGGATATTGCAGTCCGGGTGGCGTTCCCGCATCATATTGGCAACCGCGATGGCCGGGTTGATGTGTCCCGCCGTGCCGCCGCAGGTAAAAATCAGATTCATAGGTCATGCCTCCTGTATTTTTCTCCGGTTTCGCCCTCTGGAAATCCCCAGAACGATGCCCATTTCCCCCAGATTCACCGCCAGCGCCGTGCCGCCATAGGAAAAAAACGGCAGCGCAATGCCGGTGGAGGGAAGCAGGTTTGTGACCACGCACAGGTTCAGAATGGTCTGCACCGCGATCAGCGTCACCAGCCCCGCCGCAAGGACGGTGGAAAACCGGTCACGGGCGTTCAGCGCGATCCAGTAGCCCCGCAGGATGGTGACGGCAAACAGCGCAACGATTGCCATTGCCCCCACCAGTCCCAGCTCCTCGCAGATCACCGCAAAGATATAGTCATTATATTGAAAAGGCAGGTACAGATATTTCTGCCGGGACTTGCCGTAGCCCAGCCCGAACAGGCCGCCGGAGCCAATGGCGTACAGCGACTGCAAGATCTGGTATCCGGTGTCTCCCGGGTCAAGCTCCGGGTGGAGCCACGCGGTGACCCGGTCGCCGGCGTAGCCCATAAAGCTGATGTAGACGACCACGAACACGGCGGCAGCCCCCGCCCCGGCCAGAAGCCATCTGGTTCGGGTGCCCGCCACGAACATCATCACCACCGCCACCATGCCCATGAGCATAATGGCCGACAGGTGCTTTTCCAGCGCCAGCGGGACCAGAATCCCCATCAGCGCCAGACCGAAGCCCAGAACGCCGTGGCGGAAGGTTTTCGCGTCCTGCCCGTACAGCCGGGTCAGCCGGGCGAACAACAGGATCATGGTAAATTTCGCGATCTCGGAGGGCTGAAACTGAATGCCCGCCAGATTGATCCAGCGCCGCGCGCCGTTGACCTCCTCGCCGATGACAAGGACGCTCAGCAGCAGCACGATACTCACGCCGTACAGCGGCCATGCGAACCGGTACCAGACGCCCGTGGGTATCCGGCTGAAAAAGAACATGGCGGCAAGACCGATCGCGGCGCAAACCGCCTGTTTCTGGAGATATTTTGTGGAAATTTCGTAGCTGGTGTCGTATTCGCTCTGGGCGTAGCTTGCCGAATACAGCATAGCCAGTCCCACCGTCAGCAGCAGAAGCACCAGCAGCAAAAAGGGGTAATCAACGCTTTCCCCCGTCCGGGAAAGTCCCGGGCGGCGTTTCTCTTTGGCATGGAGGTCACGCTCCGACGCCATAAGATACTTCCTTTCAGGAGTGGATAATTAACCGACGAGACCGGCGATGCCGAACCAGGCCAGCACGCACATGGCTGCCGTCACACCGGCGAATACCAGCACGATTTTTTCTTCCTTCCAGCCGCACATTTCAAAATGGTGGTGGATGGGCGCCATCTTGAACAGGCGCTTGCCGTGGGTCGCCTTGAAATAGGAGACCTGCAAAATATCGGACATGGCTTCACAGACATACACGAAGCCGATCAGAATCAGAATCAGGGGCATCTCCAGCGCGAAGGCCATGGCGCACACCACGCCGCCTAAGAACAGCGAGCCGGTGTCTCCCATGAAGACCTTAGCGGGATGCCAGTTATAAAAGAGGTATGCGACCAGTCCGCCCGACAGAGCCGCGGGCAGCAGTGCCAGATCGTATTTGCCCATGGCGGCGGCCGCAGCGGTAAAGAATATCATCACAGGCAGGGTGATGCTGGCGCACAGGCCGTCCACGCCGTCGGTGAGGTTCACCGCGTTGTCCGTCCCCACCATGACGAACATGGCAAAGAAAATATAGACGATGGGGTGCAGCTGGAAGCTCACATTCACGAAGGGAATGTACAGATGGGTATCCATAAAGCCGGAACGGTACATGGCGTACAGGAACAGCGCCGATACCGCCATTTGCAGCATGGCCTTCTGGAGCGTCGTCAGGCCCAGATTCCGGTGGAATTTGACCTTGGTAAAATCGTCCAGAAACCCGATGAGGCCGAAGCACAGGGCAAGCGCCAGCACATAAAACGGGGAATCATCGCTCATGGCGGGGAAATTGCCCACCAGGCAGAGAATTGTCCCGAAAATGAACATCAGTCCGCCCATCATGGGGGTGCCGGCCTTGCTGTTGTGCCATGTGGGGCCGATCTCCCGAATGGACTGTCCGGCTTTCAGCGCCCGCAGCACCGGCAGCAGCAGATACCCAATGCCGCCGGTCAGGATGCAGCCCGCCGCCGCCGTAATCAAGATTCTTGTCATGACTTCTTCCTCCGTTACTTCTCTTCGCCTAAGAACTCGTCCAGAACCTGTTCCAGATGGATACCGTGGCTGGCCTTGAACAGCAGCACGTCGCCGGGCTTTGCCGTGCGTTTCAGCGCCGCGACCAGCTCCTCCCGGTTTGTAAAGGCTCTTCCCCGGGTCTCCGGCATACCGCCGGTGATGGTTCCGCTGATAATGCGCCCGGAATTGGGGCCGTAGGCAAAGACAAAATCCGCTTTCTCCGCGGCGATCCTGCCCACCCGGTAGTGCTCCGCCTGGGTGCAGTCCCCCAGCTCCAGCATGTCACCCAGCACCGCGATCCGCCGCCCCTGCTTCTTTCCAAGGACGGCCAGCGCCGCCGCCATGGATTCGGGGCCTGCGTTGTAGCAGTCCTTGATGATGGTCATGCCGCCGGCCTGGATGATCTCCTGACGGCCGGAAATGTTCCGGAACTGGGAAAGCCCCGCCTGAATCTTTTCGGGCAGCACCCCCAGCTTCAGGCCGACCGTCACCGCCGCCAGCGCGTCGTTGACGTAGTGCTCGCCTTCCAGAAGCATCTTCACCGGGAAGGACAGCCGCCCGGCCTCCACCCGGAAGCGCAGATAGTCGCCGTCCTGATTGACGTCAAACGCCCGGACGGCACAGCCTTCGGAGGAACCGAAGTATGTAACCCGCTGCTGCGGCTCCTTGTCCAGATTGCGCAGGAGAAAATCGTCGCCGTTCAGCAGGAGCATCCCGTGAGGGGTCATGCCCTCCACGATCTCCATTTTCGCCTGCCGTATCCCCTCCTGCGTACCCAGAAATTCAATGTGGGCGGTGCCGATGTTAATGATAACGGCCACGTCCGGTCTTGCGATCTGGGACAGGTAGGCAATTTCGCCGAAATGGTTCATGCCCATTTCCAGCACCGCGACCTCGGTATTCTCCGGCATGGCAAGCACCGCCATGGGCATTCCGATGTCGTTATTGTGGTTGGCCGGGGTCTTACTGGTGACGAAAGCCTGTTCCAGCACGGCAGCGACCATTTCCTTCGTGGTGCTCTTGCCCACGGAGCCGGTGACCGCCACCACCTTTGCGCCGATGCGTTTCAGTTCTTCCCGGGCGATTCTCCCCAAAGCAATGCGGGGGTCGTCCACATAGATCGCGGGGTAGTCCCCCACCTTGCGGCTGCACAGAGCCGCCGCAGCGCCCCTGTCCATAGCCTTTTTGATGAAGTCGTGGCCGTCCCGCGCGCCCTGAAGCGCGATAAACAGCTGCCCCGGCTGCATGACCCGGGTGTCATTGGCCGCGCCTAAAAATTCGACGTCCGCGTATTTTTCTTCCACCGCACCGCCGCACCACTCGGCGGCCTGTCTGAGCGTTAATTTTCCCATGCTGTTTCCTCTTTTTCCCGCAGGTGGGCGGCAACCTCTTCCCGTTCATCCAAGTGGCGCTTTACGCCGCCGATGTCCTGATAGGTCTCATGACCCTTTCCTGCCAGAATAATTATATCATCTTTTTTCCCAATGTCCATAGCATATCTGATGGCCGCGCGCCGGTCTTCGATAACAATATATTCCCCGTCTTCCTGTTTTACCCCTGTCAGGATGTCCTCGATGATGGCCATGGGGTCTTCCGTGCGGGGGTTATCCGAGGTGATGACGGCAAAATCCGACAGCTTCACGCCGATATGTCCCATAATGGGCCGCTTCATGGGGTCCCGGTCGCCGCCGCAGCCAAATACCGCGATGACCCGGCCCTTGCAGAAATCCTTCACGGAGGAAAGCACGTTTTCCAGTCCGTCGGGGGTGTGGGCATAGTCAATGAGGATGCTGTAGGGCTTTCCGGGGGTGGGGACTACCTCCACCCTGCCCTTGACGCCGGAGGCCGTTTTCAGTGCGGCGGCGCAGTCCGTCAGGGAAATGCCCAGCTGCTTTGCGATACCCATAACCGTCAGCGCGTTGTAGACGGTGAACTTTCCGGGGATGGGCAGAGACACCGCCGCCCGTTCCTCGCCGGATACGGCCGTAAAGCGAATGCCCTGCGCCAGAAGCTCCAGATCTTCGCCCCGCAGATCGGCGGGACGGTGTACGCCGGTGGTCAGCACCGGGCAGGCAACCGCCGCGAGAATCCTGTCCGAATAGCTGTCGTCCGCATTGACGACCGCCAGACGGCAGCGGCGGAACAGCTCGGCCTTGGCTTCGCAATAGGCGTCCATGGTCTTGTGGAAGTCCAGATGGTCTTCCGTCAGGTTGGTAAAGGCGGCGACGTCAAAATGAATGCCGCCGATGCGCTCCAAGGAAATGGCGTGGCTGGAAACCTCCATCACCACATGGGTGCAGCCCGCGTCCCGCATTTTTGCGAACAGCGCCTGCAATTCAAAGCTCTCCGGGGTGGTTCGCTCGGTGGGGATGGTCTCCTGCCCGATCATATTGGCCATGGTGCCGATCAGCCCCACCTTCGCCCCCAGACAGGTTTCCAGAACCTGCTTTAGAAGAAGCGTGGAGGACGTTTTTCCGTTGGTGCCGGTAATGCCGATCATGGTCATATGCTCCGCCGGGCGGCCAAAGAAATTACACCCCAGCAGCGCCAGCGCCAGCCGGTCGGATTCCACCAGAACATAGGGAATATCCGTCTCCGGCTTCTTCGCCGTGACCACCGCCGCCGCGCCCTTTTCCGCGGCCATGGGAATAAATTTATTTCCGTCGGCGGCAAAGCCGGACACGGCTACAAACAGGCTGCCCGGGGTCACCTTCCGGGAATCGTAGAAAATCTCTTTGATTTCAAGCTCCGGGTCCGCGGTGCATTCCAGAACGGAAATGCCCGTCAAAAGTTCCTTCAGCTTCATATTCATCCTCCGTTGTCAGTCTCTGGCCGCGGTATCCGCGAATACCAGCGTGATCGTCGTTCCCGCGGGAACCTCGGTATCCTTGGCCACGTTCTGCGCCGTCACGGTCACGCCGGTGGAAATTTCATCGTTCCCCGTCACCAGAATGTACAGTCCCAGCGTGCCCGCGGCGTCGCTGGCCTGCTGACGGTTCATGCCGTAAAAATCGGGGACCTTCACCGTTTCCGGCTCCGGGGTCTGCCCCAGAAACAGAAGCACCTGGCTTCCCCCGGGAACGGTCTGTCCGGGAGACGGGATCTGCCCCGTCACCGTTTCGCCGCTGCCGGAAATTGCCGCCGTCAGCCCTTCTTTTTTCAGAAGCGTCTGGGCATCCTTCGCCGTCATGCCGGTCAGGTCTTCCATGACGATCTGCTTTCCCGCGATATCGTCCTCGGAAAAGGACTGCTTCACGCCTAAGTATGGCAGCACGTCCGCCATCACCGCGCCTACGGTGGGCGCCGCCATGACGCCGCCGGAAATGTAAATTCCCGTTGTCCGGGACGGTGTATCCAATGCGGCAAGTATAATATACTCCGGATCGTCCATAGGCGCAATCCCCACAAAAGATACGATTTTATCCTGCACGCGCTGGCCATTCTCGTCAAAAACGTCAATTTTTTCACTGGTTCCGGTCTTTCCGCCGATGGAAAACCCGGCAACTCTGGCATTTTTTGCCGTTCCCTCCGTAACGACGGACTCAATGAGGGTGCGCATGGTGTCGGAGGTCTCCTTGGAAATGGTTCTGCGCACCACCGTCGGCTCCGCCTTCATCACCGTATTGCCGTCGGCGTCCAGAATCTCCGAGACGATGTACGGCTCCATCAGCTGCCCGCCGTTGACCACGGACGAAATCGCCCGCACCAGCTGCAGGGGTGTGATCTTAAAAGTCTGGCCGAAAGAACCGGAGGTCAGGGACGCCGTCCCCCATTTGTCCGTGTCCGTGACCAGCGCCTTGTCGAAAAAGACGCCCTTGCTCTCTCCCGCGAGGTCGATGCCGGTTTTTTCCAGCACCCCAAAGTTTTTGACGTATTCATAAAACCGCTCCCCGCCCAGCTTCAGGGCGATGTGGGCGAAGGCGATGTTGCAGGAATTTTGCAGCGCCTGAGGCGTTTTTTCCGCCCCGTGTCCCGTGGAGCGCCAGCAGTGGAGCCGCTGGGCACGTCCCGGAATCTGCTCAGAACCGGAGCAGTGGAAAGGGGTATTCAGGTCGATCGCGCCGCAGTCCAGCGCCGCCGACATGGTAAGCACCTTGAATGTAGAACCCGGCTCATAGCCGTCGGAGATTACCCGGTTGCGCCACTGCTTCAATCGGGCGGCGGAGAGGGCTTCCCCATAGGCCGTCTTCCCAGCCTCGTAGGCTTCGCTCCCCTCCGGCTCGGCGAGGTAGACCCGTTTCATTTCTTCCAGCTGCGCCGCCGTTCCCTCGTCGGCGATTTCCAGATAGTTGTTGGGGTCATAGCTGCCCAGCGTGGCCATGGCGAGGATTTCTCCCGTCTTGCAGTTCATCACCAGCCCGAAGGCGCCGTTCTGGACGTCATAGCGGGCGATGGCGGCAGAAAGCTGCTTTTCAAGGCACGCCTGCACCGTGGCGTCCAGCGTTAAGATCACACTGTCCCCCTGCCGGGAGGAAACGTAGTTTTCATAGGAAAAGGGCATATCCATTTCGTTATTGCCCTTTGTGGTGATGACTCTGCCCGTGCTGCCCGCGAGGAAGCTGTTGTAGGCAGCTTCCACCCCTTCACAGCCCTCGTTGGATGCGTTGGTGAAGCCGACGACCTGCGCCGCCAGCGTTTCATAGGGGTAGACCCGCTGGGACGTGGGTTCCAGATGAATGCCGGAAATGCCCTTTTCATTGATGTAATCCCGGATTTTCCCGGCGGTTTCCTCGTCAATGCGGGTGCCGACCTGCTTGTAGCGCCGCCTGATGTCCGCCGCCTGTTCCTCGATCCAGGTGGGGTCTTTCCCCAGAATTTCTCCCAGCGTCCGGGCAATTTCGGGAATATCCGCCTTGGACTGCTTCAGCTCATGGGGGTCGAGATACACATTTTCCACGCTGACGGAGGTCGCCAGAATATTCATATTCCGGTCGAAGATGTCCCCGCGGTCGGCGGTCACCGTCGTCGTGCGGGTCTGGTTGCGCAGAGCGAGGGAGGAATAATAATCGTAGTTCGTCACCATCAGGCTGTACAGCCGCAGCCCCACCGGCAGGAAGGCCAGCGCCCCCAGCAGTGCGGATACCAGCATGATGCGCCTGTGCTGGCCGCTGTCCAGCCGCAGACGGTTAAATTCCCGCTTCTTCCTCCCCATAAGCCACCGGCCTTTCAGTCAAGATACAACTTTGGGCAGCAAGGGAATCCCTCGCCGCCCAGTGCAGCTGCTATCTTACTTTATGAGGAGGGACGGACTTTATGCAGGGGAACCGCTTTTTCCGCTCATCCGAAGGAAGCGGATTCCCCGTCCCCGAACAGGCCGCCAAAGAACCAGACGATGTCGTCCCAGAGCGTCCGTTCCGGCTTCGGCTGGGAGATCGTGACGGTGATGGTTCTGCTCGGCACTTCCTCCACCGGCACCATGCCAAGCGCCAGCGCCTTGTCCCGGATGTCCTCCAGATCGTAGCCGTCCCGATAGGTGCGTTCCAGCTCGGCGTTGTTTTGGTTCAGCCGGGAGACGTAGTTGGACATTTGCTCATACTGCGCCCAGTCGCTGCGCAGCTGCAATGCTCCCACCACCATGACTGCCAGCATCACCACCGCCACCGTGATGCCAATCAGCGCCACGGGGTCGATATAGATCGCCTTTACCTGCTCCTGCTTTGCGATCGGGAGCTTTGTTTTGGCCTTTTTCTTCTTTTTCTTCGGCGCAAGCACCTGCGCCTCGCTGCCGGGGACATAGAACTGACCAATGTACTGAATTTTGGGCTTTTCCGTCATCATTCTATCCCCTTTCCGGCAATTTGCCTGTTATAATTTATAGTTTTTCGCAGATACGCAGTTTGGCACTGCGTGCTCTGGGATTCCGTTCCAGTTCTTCTTCCCCGGAAACGATGGGCTTGCGGGTCACGATCCGCACCTGAGGCTTCTTGCCGCAGACGCAGACCGGGAAGCTGGGCGGGCAGGTGCAGCCCTTCGCCGCCTCCGCCATGGCGTTTTTCACAATGCGGTCTTCCAGAGAATGGAAGGTGATCACCGCCAGCCGTCCGCCAGGATTCAGCAGCGGAACGGCTTTTTTCATCACCGTTTCCACCGCCCCCAGCTCGTCATTGACGGCGATGCGGATGGCCTGAAAGCTGCGCTTGGCCGGGTGCTGCTTCTCCCGCAGAGCGGAAGCGGGCATGGCGCTTTTGATCACGTCCACCAGCTCCAGCGTCGTCTCGATGGGCGCCTGCTCCCTGCGGCGGCAAATGGCCGCGGCGATCCGGGGCGCAAAGCGCTCCTCGCCGTAATCATACAAAATACGCTTGAGTTCCTCGTAAGACCATGTGTTCACAATCTGACGGGCGTCCCGGACGTCCTCGCCGTTCATGCGCATATCCAGCGGCGCGTCCGTCATATAGGAAAAGCCCCGCTGCCCGTCGTCCAGCTGGGGGGAGGAAACGCCCAAGTCCAGCAGGATGCCGTCCACCTTATCGATGCCCAGTTTCTCGAGCGCCTCATCCATGTCGCAGAAATTGGCGTGAACCAGCGTGACCCGGTCTTCATAGGGCTTCAACCGTTCCGCCGCCGCTTCCAGCGCCACGTTGTCCCGGTCGATGCCGATGAGCCGCCCGGTTGTGAGCTTCGCGGCAATGCGGCTGGAATGTCCTGCGCCGCCTAACGTTCCGTCCACATAAATGCCGTCGGGCTTGATGGCAAGCCCCTCGATGCATTCCTCTAACAGCACGGAAACATGATGAAATTCACTCATAGGCCGATCGCCTCCAAGGACGCCAGCAGCTTCTCCGGGGTCAGGTTCTCCCGCTCAAAGTCGGCGAATTCCTTCGCGTCCCAGATCTCCGCCTGTCCCGCCCGGCCGACGATCATGACCTCCCGGTCAATTCCGGCGTAGCTTAAGAGAAACTGCGTCAGGCTGAAACGGTACTGCTTATCCGGGCTGCCTTCGGCGGCGGTCATAAAAATCAGGCTGGTTGCGCCGGGGCGCTGGGAAATGCTCATGGCATTGTAGTTATCCGAAAGGCGCTTCCATTCCTCGGCAGTGTAGACGGTGAGACAGCGGTGACCGCAGTTGACGCCGAGGGTGACAAAAAAGGTGTCCCCCAGCTCCATCCTCAGCTTGGACGGAACGAACAGGCGGCTCTTTTCGTCCAGCTTCGCAGGATATTTCCCGATCACGGCGCTCACCTCCCTTTCACTCCACTTTACTGCCCTTTTACTCCATGTAGAGACAGTATACTACCCGCAAGGGAAAAAATCAATCTTTTTCTCAGGGATTTTTCGATTTCCGCCAGAAATCGGGGAATATTCGCCTATTTGTTCTAATAAAGCAACCGTTTTCTTAGCTTCATTTCAGATAACCACGCCTTCACCGCGCCCCAGAGCGTCAAAAAACCAGCTTTCCGTCCTCCAGTTTTGGCTTGACCCGTGCGGGTTTCTTCCCGCAGCGCAGCAGGTAGCTCGCCAGCGGCCCCTCCACCTCGGTCTGCACAAGGCGGCGGATCTGCCGCGCGCCATCCTTTCCGGGGCGCTTTTTCAACAGCTCCGTCGCCAGTTCCGGGGGCAGCAGAAGCTGGGTTCCCAGCGTCGCCGTCCGCTCCTGAAGCTGCCGCAGATATTTCCATGTGATGGCTTCCAGAGCACCGGTCCCCAGCGGCTCGAAGCACACCGTCTGGTCGATTCGTCCCAGAAATTCCGGGGAAAACGCCTGCTGTAACGCTTCGCCGATCTCCGCGCTTCGTCCCCCGGCGCAGAAGCCCAGTCCGTCGCCCCGAATCTGACCGCCTACGTTGGAGGTCATGACCACAATGGCGTTCTTGAAACTGACGTGCCGCCCCGTGGAATCCGTCAGCGTTCCTTCCTCCATGATTTGCAGCAGAATGCCCAACACGTCCGGATGGGCTTTTTCCAGCTCATCCATCAGCACCAGACAGTAGGGGCGGCGGCGAACCGCCTCCGTCAGCTTGCCGCCTTCCTCATAGCCGACGTACCCGGGAGGCGCGCCGATCAGGCGGGAGACCGACTGCTTTTCCATATATTCCGTCATGTCCAGCCGGATCATGGCGTCCCGGCTGCCGTAGACCTCCTGCGCCAACGCCCGGCACAGCTCCGTCTTTCCCACACCGGTGGGTCCCGTGAACAGCAGGCACGCAATGGGCCGCGACCCGTCCCGGATGCCGCAGTAGCCCCGGCGCACCGCCTCGGCCACGGCGCTGACAGCTTTGCTCTGCCCCACCACCTGCGCGGACAGCAATCCTTCCAGCCCCAGCAGCCGTTCCCGTTCCCCGGCGGTGAGCCGCCCCACGGGAATCCCCGTCCGGGCGGAGACCACCCACGCAATGTCCGCCCCGGTGACGCACCGGGCGCGTTTTCCGTCGGCGGGCTTCGACAGGTGCTGCATTTTGTCCCGCAGTTCGGCGGCCTTTTCAAATTTCCGTTCCCGTACCGCTTCGTTCAGCTCCTGTTCCAGCTCTTTTCTGGCAGGGCCTCCCCGGGACAGCTGCATTTCCTCCATCCGCGCCCGGGCAGCGCCTTCGTCCAACAGATCGATGGCTTTGTCGGGAAGATACAGGTCGGGCAGATACCGCTGGGACAGGCGCACCGCCTCCTTCACCGCTTCCTCGGAGATCCGCAGATGGTGGTGCCGTTCCAGCCCCGGCTTCAGCGCCCGGAGGATCGCCAGCGTTGCCTCCTCCCCCGGCTCCTCCACCACCACCGGGCGGAACCGGCGCTCCAGCGCCGCGTCCTTTTCAATATATTTCCGGTATTCCTCCCGGGTCGTCGCGCCCAGCATTTGCAGCTCGCCGCGACCCAGGGCGGGCTTGAAGATGTTCGCCGCGTCAATAGCGCCCTCGGCCGCGCCCGCGCCGACGATGGTGTGCATTTCATCGACGAAAAGAATCACGTCCCCGCTGCGGCGGATTTCCCCCAGCACGTCCCGCAGACGTTCCTCGAATTCGCCCCGGTACTTGGTTCCGGCAACCAGAGACGCCATGTTCAGACTCACCAGCCGTTTGTCCTTCAACTGGGGCGGCACGTTGCCCACCGCCATCCGCTGGGCAAGCCCCTCGGCGATGGCGGTTTTTCCCACCCCCGGCTCGCCCACCAATGCGGGGTTATTCTTGTTTTTCCGGCACAGAATGCCGATGACCGTGTCGATCTCCCGTTCTCTCCCGATCACCGGGTCCATGCCTGACGCCTTGAGAATCAGATCTTCACTGAACTGCTCCAGAAGTTTCGTTGTGACCGCCTCCTTTTTTCCTCTCACGGGAGCGCCCTGCTCCCAGTGCAGATAGTCCACCGCATGGGTAAACAGCTCGTCGGTGCTGATGCCGTTGAGCTTCAAAAGCTCATATGCGTCGCTGTTTTCCCGTCTTGCCATCGCCAGCAGCAGATGCTGCGGCGTAATTTCCCGGCTGCCCAGATGCTTTGCCTCCCGCGCCGCCCCACGAAGAAGCTCCCGCGACTCCCCGGTCAGTCCCTGAGGCAGGGGCAGTTCCGGCGTCCCCTGCCCGTAGAGCAGCCGGGCCATCGCCTCCGTCAGGTCCGGGTCCATGCCCAGAAGCCGGAGGGTCTGCCCCACCGCCCCGGGTTCCCGCGCCATCACCAGCAGCAGATGGGCAGAGCCGACGTAGCTGTGTCCCAGACTTCTCGCCAGTTGGGCGGCACGCTGGATCAGGTCGGACGTCAGTATATCGTAATGCACGGTATCCCTCCCGAGTTAATGGTTTTTCCCTTTCCTGTTCCGGAAAATTCTCACCACCCAAGGCAGAAATTATTCAAAAATTTTTTATAAAAAAGGAATTGCTTTTTGGGAAAACCATGTTACAATGGGGATACGCTAGTTGTGTGGCGTGCAATACATATTAGATAAATGGAGGTAACACCATGGCTTACACGATTACTGACCGCTGCGTCGCCTGCGGCTCCTGCGCCGAGCAGTGCCCTGTCGAGGCTATTTCCGAGGGTGACGGCAAGTACGAGATCAACCCTGATATCTGCGTTTCCTGCGGTTCCTGCGCTGATCAGTGCCCCGCCGACGCTATCGAGGAAGGCTAATCTTTCTCAGACCCGAATTGGCCTGCGCAAGTGCTTGCGCAGGCCGATTTTTTGTTGTATAATAGCGTAAATATCACCACGGGAGGCATTCATGGAGCAGTTACCCAACGGATTTACCCTGAACCTGCCGGAAGGCGCTTTTCCCTTGAGCACCGATTCCATGGTGCTGTCCCATTTTGTCAGGCTCCCCAAAAACGCCCGGGTGCTGGATCTCGGCTCCGGCTGCGGCACACTGGGGCTGCTGCTGTGCGCCGTGAATGAAAGCTGCCGCGTCACCGGCGTGGAGCTGTCTCAGAGTGCCCACCTCGCCGCCATCGACAACATCCGCCGCAACGGCCTGACGACCCGCATGGAAAGTATATGCGTCGATGTGCGGCAAGTTCCCGGCAGTTTTCCTCCGGGAAGCTTTGATGTCTGTGTCTCCAACCCCCCCTATTTTTCCGGCGGCCCCGCCAGCCGCACCGCCGCCCTTGCCCGCCGGGAGGACGCCTGCTCCCCCGCCGACCTGTTCAGGGCCGCCGCTTGGGCGCTGAAATACGGCGGCGACTTTTTCCTCGTCCACCGTCCGGAACGGCTGGCCGAGCTGATCGTCCGGGGTTCGGAGGTCAATCTGGAAGCCAAGCGGCTGTGCCTTGTGCGCCATCAGGCGGATTCCCCGGTGAATCTTGTCCTGCTTCAGCTGCGCAAGGGCGGAAAGCCCGGTCTTAAATGGGAGGAGATCGTTCTCCACGACTTGAGCGGTGCCCCCACCGAGCAATACCGCCGAATTTACCATCTCTAGGAGGTTTCACATGGCTGGAATGCTGTATCTTGTCCCGACCCCCATCGGCAATCTGGGGGATATCTCCCTGCGCTGCCGGGAGACGCTGGAAAGCGCCGACTTCATCGCCGCCGAGGATACGCGGGTGACGCTGAAACTACTCAACCATCTGGGCATCAAAAAAAGCCTTGTCAGCTACTACGAGCATAACAAGGCCACGAAGGGCGACCGGATCGTTGACCGCATTCTCGCCGGGGAGACCTGCGCGCTGGTCTCCGACGCGGGCAGTCCCGCCATCTCCGACCCCGGGGAGGACTTGGTCAAGCAGTGCGCTGAAGCCGGCATCATCGTTTGCGCCATCCCCGGTCCCTGCGCCGCCATCACGGCGCTGAGCATTTCCGGGCAGTCCACCGGCCGGTTCTGCTTTGAGGGCTTCCTCTCCACGGCAAAAAAAAGCCGCCGGGAGCATCTGGACGCCCTGCGAACCGAAACCCGGACGATGATCTTCTACGAAGCCCCCCACAAGCTGGTGTCCACGCTGGCGGATATGTCGGAAGTCTTCGGCGCTGACCGCCCCGTCAGTCTGTGCCGGGAGCTGACAAAGCTTCATGAAGAAGTCGTCCGCACCACACTGGGGGAAGCCCTGACAAAGTACACCGAAACGCCGCCGAAGGGGGAATTCGTTCTCATCGTCGCGGGCGCGCCGGAAACGGCAAAGGAATCCGCCTCAGAGGACGACGCCGCCGCCCGTGTCGCCCAGCTGATTTCTCAGGGGCTCAGCCGCAAGGATGCGGTCAAGCAGTCCGCCGCAGAGCTGGCACTTCCCAAAAATGTGGTTTACTATATTGCGTTAAAAGACCCCGAATGACTTTTGAAGT
>ENA-UOJI01001109-UOJI01001109.1-human-gut-metagenome-genome-assembly--contig:-P79-NODE-1109-length-18239-cov-10.681203_pt1 | contig 18239 bp, 12 predicted proteins | sample MGYA00242346_ERZ723893 | MGnify/ENA metagenome assembly ERZ723893 | reverse complement strand
TCGCTTAATTTTTGGCGCTTTTGTCTATTGACTTTTCATAGCTGGTCTCCTATTATTTGATTTCAATACCGCCAAACGGTCTGATCGTCATAATGTAGCACGAATTTTGTCCAAATATTCTGTCCATTTCCGATCTATATGCATTGACAAGATCATTTGGTACAAATGCTTGAATAGTACCTGCGAAACCACCTCCGTGAACTCTTACAGCACCATTGCCTTTTAATATTCGTTTTCCCGCCATAATTGCAAGTGGAATACCTTGTTCCGTTGGCTTTCTACATGAGTATAAATTTTGCAGATAGTTCATGGAGGAATCTCCCGATTCGTTTACAAGCGTGAGAAAATCCTCAAATCTGTTGTTTTTGAGAGCTTCCGTTTCTGCCTTTGCACGATAATTGTCGCCAAAAAAGTGAATTGCACGCAAGGCAGCTCTGTCAGAAATCTTCTTTTTAATATCAGGGAGATTATCCCAAAATTGATTTTCATCAACTTCACGAAGAACCTTTTTGCCGAAATATTCTGCAACTTCGTCCATTTCTGTACGAACGGCTACATAATCATCTGTCAAATCAGAATGATCTCCTTTGGTGTCTGTGATGATCAATGCATAGCCGGTTTTTGAAAGGTCAAAATCAATTTTTTGGATACCTGGATTTTGAATGTTTTGAAAATCAAGAAAAACAAATCCACCAACGGAGCAAACCATCTGATCCATCAATCCGCTTTTCTTGCCAAAATAAAAGTTTTCTGCATATTGTCCGATTTTTGCGATTTCAACCGCTCCAATCTGATTGTTATTGTAATAGCTGTCAATTGCCGTTGCAATCAATGTTTCAAATGCAGCAGAAGAAGAAATACCGCTTCCAGCAAGTACATTTGAAGTTGTATACATATCAAATCCGGAAATTTCTACACCTAAATCCTTAAAGCGAGCTGCAATCCCTCTGACAATTTCAGAAGAACCTTTTTCACCGATATGAACATCCAAATCGTCCAGTGAAACTGCAAATTCATCGTATCCCTCTGATTTAATTCTGATGATGTTTTCGTCATGAAATGCTGCAACACCGATAACATCTAAGTCAACTGCTCCTGCAATGACACAGCCATGTTGATGATCGGTATGATTACCGCCGATTTCTGTCCTACCCGGAGCAGAATAAACGTGTATATCATTTCTATTCGGATACAGTGCTGTGAATTTCTCCACAGCACTCATATATCGTGATTTCTGACTTTCTATATCCTGTGGCTTATAAATATTTGCGAAGATATTATCAAATCCACCACAAGTAACATTGCCTTGAAAATTCTGTATTTTCATTGCTTTCCTTTCTTCTTACGATCTTAAGGGCATAATTACAAATTCCAATTTCATCGGCTGATCTGCATGGATTCTGGACTCCTCATGCACCGGTGCACCCCAGGAATCATCGCCGCCGACACCCATTTGCTTTGCAGCGATTCTGACCCATGTGTAGCGAACACTTGGAAGTTCATCCAGATGCATTGCGTTTTCGAGTTCATAGGCACTGTATGGCAGTACGCTCATTTCAAACGGAGCAGACGCCTTTTGGAACGTCAGACCATGCTGCATATCATCATGGATTGAGAGCGTTCTTACACCGGTACGGTTGCCGCATTCCTGCGGATTGAGATAACCGGAAAGATTTTCTTTTGCTGTAGATTTCCATAATCCCAGTCTTGCCCCTTTGCATCGGTCACTGTAATTTTCATCAGGACCGAGTCCGTAATACTGGAAATTGCAAAGCTGTTTTTTCATCTTGAAGTCCAATGCAAGAACCGGCATATCGGACATTCCGCTTACTCCTGCATAATTTACACATACGCCCAGCTTTCCGTCAAAGTGTGCGGTATAGGTTACAGTAAACTCAAAAGTCGGAACACAGGCAGCCTGATATGTGAATGTGATTTTCAAAGCATCTTCCTGTTCCAGCCATGAAACGGTTTTATACTTTGCAAATTTGCCTGCGGCATACCACTGTGCAAGATTGTACGGCTCGGAAGCACCGGTGTCATTGTCCGTCATTGCTCTCCAGAAGCTGACCTTTGGTGTGCGTGTGATATATTCAAAATCATTGTATTTCAGAGAACTGATGCCGCCCTCTTTTTTGTCGAACATCATGGAGAAGTTTTCTCCGTGAACGCCAATGATAACATCGCCGTATACAATTGTCGGCTTTTGCAATGTGGTTTCCGGAATCTGATTATCTTTCACTTCAAACACTTCCTGTGCAAAGGCAATTTCGTGCCCTGCATCTGCCCATAGCGTCTGATCTGCGATAACGGCGGAAACATGATAAACATATTCTCCTACACTGTCTATTTTGTGAAGTGTCAGTTTCAGTGTCTTGCTTTCTCCGGCAGGAACATTCAGAGAAAATGTATCGGATTTCAGAACAACGCCGTTCTTTTCCAATCGTACAACAAAGGACAAGTTATTTGTATCTGCAAAGAGATTTCGATTTTCTACGGTAAGCATTCCATTTTGAATAGACATTCTGATGTTGGAGTAAAGAGCCTTCATTTCCTGAACCTTTGGAGAATAGGTGCGATCGGCATAGATCACACCATTGGTGCAGAATCCATAATCGCTTGGTCTGTCCTCAAAATCTCCGCCATAAGCCAGAACCGTTTTCCCGTCGTCATTTTTGGTTTCGATTGCCTGATCGATGTAGTCCCAGATGAAACCACCCTGATAAGCCTCATATTTGTCCTCAAGGTCAGTGTAAAGGCTCAAACCGCCAAGAGAATTGCCCATAGCGTGCATATACTCACAGCTGATATACGGTCTGCCGTTATTCTGTTTCAGGTATTCTTCCACTTCCTGCGGTTTTGCGTACATACGGCTTTCCATATCCGTGATAGAATCATACTGATGATTCGGAACTCTTGTAACGCCCTCATAGTGCACCAGTCTTGTCGGGTCTACACTTCTGAAATATTCCGACATTGCAGCAATATCTTCTCCGCAGTAGGATTCGTTTCCGCAAGACCAGATGAGAACGCTTGCGTGATTCTTGTCACGTTCATACATCGATTTTGCTCTGTCCAGTACAGCTTCTTTCCATTCTGGAAGTGAACCCGGTACATTCCAAGACGGATCTGTTGCACCAAGCTTCTGCCATGTACCGTGTGTTTCCAGATTGGTTTCATCAATCAGATAAATGCCATATGCATCACAAAGCTGATACCAAAGAGAATTGTTCGGATAATGACAGGTACGAACGGCATTGATATTGTTTTTCTTCATGAACTGAATGTCAAACAGCATATCTTCCTTTGTGATTGCTCTGCCTGTTTTCGCATCAAATTCGTGTCGATTGATGCCCTTGAAAATGATACGTTTTCCGTTTAAACACATGATTCCGTTTTTCAGTTCAAATCGGCGGAATCCGACTTTGGTTCTGCTGACCTCGATTTCATTTCCGTCTTCGTCTGTCAGAATCACTGTAAACGTATAGAGATTCGGTATTTCGGCACTCCAAGGCTTGCTATTTTCAATTGTCCAGTTTACGGATTCCTTTTCATTGGATTCTGCAATGACCGTCCCATTTTCATCTGTCAAGATCGATTTCACAGAACACTTGCCCACAATATCCAGCGTTGCAAAGAAGATACCGTTTGTACCGTCATAATCTGAAATCACTTTCATATCACGAACATGGGCAGACGGTGCCGCATAAAGGAATACGTCACGGAAAATGCCGGAGAATCTCCAGAAATCCTGATCTTCCAGCCAGCTGGCAGAACTTCTCTTGAACACTGCAACAGCAAGTTTGTTGCCCTTTTCACGAATATATGGTGTCAGTTCAAATTCAGACGGTGTAAAAGAATCTTCGCTGTAGCCGATAAATCCGCCGTTCAGCCAGACATACATAGCAGTTTCCACACCCTGAAAAGAAATAAATACACGCTTATTTTTCAGAGCATCGTTCAAGTCAAAATATCTGACGTAGCTGCCGACAGGGTTGTCCTTTTCAGAGATAAACGGAGGACGGAGATGCTCCTGTCCCTCCCAAGGATAAATGGTGTTAACGTACTGCGGTTTGCCGTATCCCTGCAATTCCATGTGTCCCGGAACCTGAATGTTGTCAAAATTGTCAGTGCTGTCGCTTTCTTCATAGAACTTTTGCTGCCATTCAGATGGATTCTTTGCCCACGCAAATTTCCAGGTGCCGTTCAGATTCTGAATCAGAGAGGAATTGTCTGCATCGGCTTCCAAATGGTTTGCATAGATTCTGTGGTCGGAATGTGCTGCGATTCTGTTAACTGCAAACACTTCCGGATTGGTCAGCCAGTCGAGTGTATATTTCATATTGTTCCCCCCATTTTAGTTCTGTGATTCCATCACAACTTCATTTTCGGATATTCCAAGTTTTTCTTTGATTTCCGCATTTGCCTTTTCGACATTCATCTTAGAAAGAATAAATGTGATGATCAGATCCAGTGCAAACGGAACGATCAGATACATAATGTGAAGCATATTGATAGCAGAATCAGGCTGTACTGTCAAAGTGCCCTTGAATCCGCTAAAGTCGAGCAAAAGACCGACAATTGCTGTTCCAAGTCCACCACCAATTTTTACACCAAGTGATGTGCAGGAGTACATGATTCCATCAACGTGCTTGTGTTTGGTAAGCCAGCTGTATTCAGAGCATGATGCGATGACTGCATTCATATCACCTTGCCATGGACCTTGACCGAGTGCTGCAAGTGCTGTAAATGCAAGCATCAGCGGAATGTTTCCCATGTATCCGGCAACTGCTACCAGAAGTCTGCCAACTGTTGCTACCATGTAGCTGTATTTGTTCAGCTTATACATGCCGTTCCATTTTTGTACGATGGTAGGAGTGAAGATCAAGGCGATAATCAAAGGAATATTGATAAACCACGCAAATGTGCCGAACATATTCTCATCTGCGAGAACATATTTTGCATAGTATGTTCCAACACCGATCATCGCACCATAGAACTGCTGCAAAATATAGGTTACTGTGATCATCACATAATATTTGTTGTGTACGAGAATTTTGAATGCTTCACCAAAACTGTATTTGGTTTCTTCTGTTTTGGTTTCACTGGCTGCAAGTTCCTCATCAGAAAGTTCCTTTACAGAAAGAGCGGAAATTGTATTTACAATAAGACCGATAACCGCATAAATAATTGCTACTGTTCTCCAGCCATTTGCACCGCCGCCCATTGCTTCAACAAATTGGAATGTAACAGCCTGAATCAGGAGGCTTGTTCCAAATGCGAAGATAAAGCGATAAGAACCCATCTGAACTCTTTCCTTGCTGTTCTTTGTAACAAGAGCGGTCAGAGCAGAATATGCGATGTTGTTTGCCGTATAAAATACACTGTTAAGAAGTGTGTAGCAGATAAAGAACCATGCGTACTGAGCAAAATTATCCATGTTCATCGGGATTGCAAATACACCAATCAAGGTAATTGCACAGCCGATAAAACCATAAAGCATCCACGGTTTTGCCTTGCCCATTTTCGTATGTGTCTTATCAATCAACGTACCAAAAATGATGTCTGTTATTCCATCAAAAATCTTCGATACAGCAATGAGAACGCCAATAACACCTGCGTTTAATCCAATCGTGTCGGTAAGATAGATCATTACGAATGATGTCAGCAATGCATAGACAACGTTCCCTGCAACATCGCCGAAACCATAACCGACTTTGTTATACCACTTTAAGTATGTTTTTTCTTTGCTCATAATAGAGCTCCTTTCATTGTTTGTATGCCCACATGGACAGAATTTTCCCATAATGAATGATACGAACTGCTTTTCATCTTGCAAAAACGAAATAATGCCATCGTCAGAATAGATGATTATTTTTTTGAGCATAAAGAATTTTTATTGAATTCAACATGGAATTACAATGAAAGACGTCTTTTTTAATTCTTTCCTCTCATTTCTTAACTCTATTATACCACACAAAACGGCTTAAAGAATACACAAAGTTATAAAATATATGCACAAAGTTTAGGTTTTTCTTGCAATCAGTGCTCAGGTGTGATATACTATAGTTATAGAATCAAGGAGGTGCTTTTTATGTTTATGAATGTTGCCTATTTAAACAACTCTACATCTACTGTAGTGGATAATACGAAACCTTTGATTGTAACAAGCTGTGGAAATTATCGTGTGAAAAATCGCTCTGAAGTAGTAACACATCGTCCGAAGGGAAGAAAAGATTATCAGCTTTTATATATTGCCTCCGGAAAAGGACATTTTTTCATTCATGGAGAAGAAAAAACGGTTTCAGCCGGAAATATTATTGTATATTTGCCGGATCAACCACAGGAATATGTTTATTATCGTGCAGATCAAACCGATGTTTATTGGGTGCATTTTACCGGAAATGAAGTAGAAGAAATTTTAAAATATTACAATATCAACCTGCAAAATAATATTCTCTATATCGGAACATCTCCCGATTATCAATGGTTATTTGGTCAGATGATTCAGGAATTGCAGCTTTGCAGACCACGGTATGATGAATTGATTTCTTTGCAGCTGCGAAATATTTTTGTTTTGATAAGCCGTGCAATCATGAGTGCAAAGAAATTCAGCAGCACCAGTGAAAAAGAAGTTGCTTTTGCGATGCACTATTTTCGCAATAATTACAACACAGAAATCAGCATTGAGGAGTACTCCGAATCCAGAGGGCTTAGCAACTGTTGGTTTATTCAGTGCTTTAAAGAAATCACAGGTTCCAGTCCGCTGCAATATATCTTAAAGCTGCGAATCTCCAACGCACAAAGTTTGTTAGAAAATACGGACTACACCATTACTGAAATTGCAAATATGGTTGGATACACCAATTCGCTTTATTTCAGCAGACTGTTTCATAAATACATTGGTATGTCACCAAAAGAATATCGAAAAGTTAAACTCAAAGAAAATCTCAGAGAGTAAAAAACAAAACTCGTTTGGCTAAGACTAAACCAAACGAGTTTTGTTGATTTGATGTTGTATAATAAAACTTGACACCCCACGCTCAAAAAGATATACTAAAATCAGGAGGGTGAAGGACATGTCAGAAGCAAATAAATACGACAGAAGCTACAATGAGCAGTCGGTAAAGCTGGCGCTGGAAATAGGGGTAAAGCGAGCCAGCGAGGAACTTAAGGTACCGTACGGAACGCTGTACGGGTGGGTGCAGGCGGCAAAGAACGGCGACCTGGACATTGAGGAGCGAACCCCCGAAAACGCAATGAGCCTGGCTGAGGAGATCCGGCAGATGCGAAGCGAGGTAAAGCGGCTGAACAAGGAAAACAAGCGGCTTCAGGAGGAAAGGGATTTCTTGAATGAGGTGGCAGCTTTTATCGCTGCGAGCCGTCGGAAGTAAACAAGCGGGAGCGAATGAAGTTCATTGCGCTCAAAACCTGCGATGGAGGCGCAAAAGGCAGAATTTCATTCTGCTGCAAAGCGCTGGAAGTGACACGCCACAGATTTCACAAATATCTGAAAAATCGTAATAAACCCTGGAAGCACGAAAGTCAGACGACCTGCTGAAACGCGATTTTAAAGCCGACAAGCCTTTCAGCAAATGCGTAACCGACATCACGGAAGTCAAAGCTAAAAATGGCAAGTTATATGTGTCGGCGATATTTGATTGTTACGACCTGACTGCTGTCGGGCTGTCAATGGACGACAATATGAGAGCCGAACTGTGCACTTCAACTGTCGAAAATACAGCGTCAGCGTATCCCGAATTTTGCGGTGCGGTACTCCATTCCGACCGCGTAAGCCAGTACACAAGCGCTTCATACAGAACCATGCTTAACGAGTATGGAGTAAAGCAAAGCATGAACAGCGCCGGAGGCAGATGTCATGACAACGCCCGCTGCGAAAGCATGTGGGCGCGAATGAAGAACGAGCTGTTTTACGGCCGCGGCAGAAGAAGCACGGATTACACGACAGAACAGCAGAAAACAATGATCTGGCGCTACTTCATGAGCTATTGGAATAACCGCCGGATATGCTCGTCGATAGGCGGAATGCCTCCGGCAGAGAAGCGCCGCAGATATTACTCGGATAAGACGGGCAAATCGGCGGCCGCCGCAATGGAATAATTATCCACCCCGCTACGCTACATGGATATTTATTCCGTTGCACTGCTGCTCAAAATTATTGAGTGAAATGTGTAAAGCTATATTGACAATATCATTTGGATATCGCTATTACTCTTTTGGTAAAATATATCGTCTGCTTTTCCTTTTGCCGGGAAAGGACTGGAATACTCGCGGTGCATAAGAATATTGAATCTATCCTTTTGAAAGGAATTGAAAAAATGCTCCTATATGGTATAATGTTCACAATGCATTATAAATATTGAGATATTGAATGCAGGAAAACCCATTAAACGGCTGAAAGGTCTTCATACGCATATGGAGGAATACGCTGCAAAAATGCTACAAATTTGCTTTCATAGCATAATGATCATGAACGACGAAGGGAGTAAAAGGATATGAAAAGAGAGATAAAAATAACGGATAAGCTTATAAACGGTTTTGTGAACTGCCTTGTAGCACAGGAAAAAAGCATCAGTACAATATCCGCATATAAAAGAGCATTGCTATCACTGAGGATCAATACAGATGACAGCCCAATATCAAAAGAAAGGCTTCTAAACTATAAAGCTGATATATCACGGAAATATGCACCTTCTTCATGTAATGTAATGATCTCAGCCATAAATTGCTTTTTACGGTACATAGGCAGAACAGATCTCTTTATCAGACCAATGAGAATTCAAAGGGAAATTTATGAGCCTGCAGATAAAGAACTTACAAAAAAGGATTATAATAAACTGATAAGATATGCAAAAGAAAGCGGAGATGAACGAACTACTTTAGCCATACAAACTATTTGTGCGACGGGTATACGAGTATCAGAACTGCAATATATAACGGCAGAAGCTCTTTGCAGTGGTCAGTCGCATATAATCTGCAAGGGTAAACACCGAGTGGTTTTTATTCCTAAGACTTTGTGCAGTATGTTAAAGAGGTATATCGCAAAGCGGAATATAAAATCCGGTGCTGTTTTTGTTACCCGGAACGGCAGACCGCTTGACCGTTCCAATCTATGGAAATCTATGAAACGGCTTGGCGAAATTGCATGTATCAAATTATCAAAGATATATCCGCACAATCTACGCCATCTATTTGCACGAACCTACTACTCTCAACAAAAGGACATCTCACGTCTGGCTGATATCCTAGGGCATAGTAACATAAACACTACACGCATATACACACGAGAAACAGGAGCTGTTCATGCCCGGCAAATAGAGGGTCTCGGTCTTATACACGATACTGCATAAAATATACCACATAATAAATATTGTGTGGTATTCTTCTCGGTTATATATCTGAAAAATCCTATGTTCAATCAGGAACACCAGATATAGCACTGCACTTTAACACTATGGAGGAGAAAAGATATGGACAGTCCACAGGTCACAGTAAACAGCTTAATTGAACGAGGGTTCATTTTTCTAAACGATAAGAATTGGCAGAAAGCTAACGAGTATTTTGAAAGAGTGCTTGATGCAGACCCACATAACAGCAACGCATATCTGGGATTGTGCATGACATGGCGGAAATGTGAACGCATAGAACAGTTGGCTGATCTTGTCGAGGATTATATTACAGATCCGAACTATGTAAAAGCATACGATTTCTCTGATGAAGCGCAGAAGGCGAGTCTGGATCAGGTACACAACGAATGGCAGAAGGCTCACGATCAGGCTCAGGCTGAAGCTAGTCAAAAAAAGCACAAACGGCGCAAAAAAGGTATCATTATAGCAATTATTGTAGCTGCGGCGCTTGCAATTCTGTATTTTGTCGGTTATCCGACCGTATTAAATATTCTGATAACTAACGGGGCGATCAGCGCCGATACAGCAAACGATTGTTTCGGCTTTACTCCGTATACGTTTAGCTATGTTATCAATGACAACAACCCAGACACTACCCTGTTTTGTCAAAACTACGATAAAATGTCAAGTGTGACGCTGGATACGTCAAATTCTGCAACAATCAATATTACTGATAGCAGAATCAAGTCTATAAACAATATTTCAGATTGTCCGCAAATTACGGTGGTGATTGAGAATGAAGATAATGACTTTGATCTGTTCGGACATATATCAATGCAAGGTTTTGATAAATATATACTATTTGTCGATGAAAAACCGGAATACAACTATTCGGTTGAAACCGATTATAATGACGGTGATTACAAAGACCAGGGAATTACATTTGAGCAGTACTGCCAGAACAACAACATAACCCCTATATATTATCGTTTCAGGTATTGTTATATCCTGCCGGAATATTCCGGGGAGCTTTCTCTTAGTCGCACACTCAGTGCTGATGATATACAGAACCTGTCCATGCTTACAAATCTAAGTTCCCTGACTTTGGACGGCGCTGCTGTAACAGATTTTTCATTCCTTGGTTCTATGTCGAACCTTCAAAGCCTAACTATCACGAATAATCTGCCCCAGCCGGAAGAAAACACAAACTATGTTTATGATTTCATTCCAATATCTAATCTGACAGAACTTCAGGAACTGGCGCTCACGGGCTTGTATTTTGGTGAAATAGATCTGACACCGCTGAAGAAACTCAGGACTGTTGATCTCAGCGAAAATTGGGCGCACGACATAAACCTCAGCGGATTGACAGAGCTGACAACGCTTTCATTAACAGGCAACCTGGTAAATAACCTGAATATTGATAACTGTCCTAACATTTATGAGCTCAACGTAGGAACGTGGGAGGGCTTCAGCACATTGCCGGATATGTCTTCAATTGAGCATCTCAGTGTTTTAAACTTAAGCAATTATCTGATTGGAGATCTTTCGACGCTCCGTATTCCCCAAAAATGCGACTCTTTGTTTATCGGAATGGCGGAACAATATATTCCGGATTCAACTTACGACTACTATTACGGCGAAGATTCGGGCTTGTATTCACATGCCAGCGATGAAGAGCTTGCAGAGTATGAAAAGAATGCCAAAATATGGTATTGTGATTTGTCAGACCTAGCAGAAATATACCCTGATATTGAGACGCTTTATCTCTATTATCATTCAGATAATTATGATTCATCAACCTGTACCGGACTTCCCGGCATCGAGTCACTGTCCAATCTGAAGGCAGTTTCCGTTATAGATTTTCGCATATACGATAACGATTCACTTAAAGAATCATGGAATACCTATCTGAAACAGCTTAATGAATCCAGCGATACCATAGAATTGGCGGTTGTCGGCTCGAGTGAGATAGATATTATTTGCCAGCTTCTGTGATTAGCGGATGCAACGATAGGAAATTGTTTGTCAGAAAAGTATTTGCAGACCTTGTATGAGGGCTAGTTTGCACCACTGAAGATCCAACTTGTAAGAAGTTCATTATTGTAATTCTTTTCGGATCTCAGAAGTTCAAAATAGTACCTGTATTATAAGATTTTTATTAAAAGGGGTAAAGGTAATGAAGATAAGCAATTGTATTTTTCGCGTAATCACGGCGGCGTCGGTTCTTGTGTCATTAACAGCTTGCAGCAACAGCACAGGTTCGTCATCTTCTGAAGAACAGCTTGAAGGTTCGATTTCCTCAGAATCTTCTGAGGAAAATCTTGATAGCGGTTCAGAGCCTGCTTTTGATGAAGAAGAGTTCGCCAGCGACTATGAATACGAGATCGACCAAGATCTCGGCGGCATTGTTATCACGAAGTATATTGGCGACATCACTGTTTTGACAGTGCCGTCAGAAATTGGCGGAAACAAGGTTGTAAAAATAGGAGATCAGGCATTTCAGAAATGCAGGGATCTTACAAGCATAACAATCTCGGACGGAGTTACAGTGATAGGAAGCAAAGCGTTTGCAGATTGTACCAAACTTAACAGCATTTCACTTCCGGACAGCATAACCCAAATGGGAGAAGACGCGTTTTCACGCTGCACTGGATTAACAAGCATTGATATTCCAAGCGGCATTACAAAAATAGAGCAGCAGATTTTTTATAATTGCTCCGGTCTTACAAACGTAACAATCCCAGACAGCGTTACAGAAATAGCAAGCAGAGCGTTTACAGGCTGCACCGGTCTGACAAGTATAACTATCCCGGACAGTGTTACAGTGTTAAAAGCTTATGCGTTTGCAGGCTGTACCGGTTTAACAGACATTACTATTCCGGGCAGCGTTACAAGCATAGAACAGCGTGTTTTCAATAGTTGCTCGGGAATTACAAGCATTACAATTGAAGATGGCGTTAAGGAAATAGGTGATAATGCGTTTGCTGGTCTGACAAAGTTTAAAAGCATTTTGATTCCGGACAGCGTAACGACAATAGGCGATTATGCATTTAGCGGCTGCACCGGATTATCAAATATTACAATGTCGCGCGGCGTTACGGATATGGGAGAGAACGTTTTTTATAACTGCCCCGGACTAACAAATATAACGATCCCAAACGACGCTACTGAAATTGCAAGCAACGCGTATGCGGGAATCACCAGCATTACAAGCATTACGATCCCGGACAGCGTAAAAATAATAGGGGATAATGCGTTTAATGGCTGTACCGGTCTGACAAGTGTAACGATCCCGGACAGCGTTTCAATAATAGGTGATGGCGCATTTCAAGGCTGCATAGGTCTGAAAAGAATTTCAATTCCGTACAGTGTTTCAGAAATAGGGGCTGGTGCGTTTCAAGGGTGCACTGGCCTGACAAGAGTTACGATCCCGGGAAGCGTTACTGTATTAGAAGATAACGCATTTAAAGGTTGCTATGGAATAGAAAGCGTTGTTATCGAGGATGGTGTTCAAAAAATAGGAAACAATGTCTTTGCGGATTGTGAAAATTTTGATACAAGTTTTTTCACCCTGCCAAGCAGTGTTACAGAATTGGGTTATGATGTCTTTTACAGAGTAAGATTTATCACATTCAACGGTGTAACCTATGACTGCAGCAGAGATGAATATGAAAAATTGGTAGACGCTGTTAAGCAAAACGCCTCGGTTCCGCCCGCTAACGATTTTTATTACGAGAAACAGAATTTCGCTTTAGGCGGCATTATCATAACGGGCTATAAGGGCAATAATTCTATTGTGAATATTCCGAAAGAAATCGACGGGAAACCTGTCAAGGTGATCGGAAGATTGGCATTTGATGATAACGACAGGATTACAACCGTAAGAATCCCGGACGGTGTTACAACAATAGAAATGGGCGCGTTCAGGGGCTGCGACAACCTTAAAAGCGTTTCACTTCCGGATAGCCTTACAGAAATCGGAGGATCAGCATTCAGTGGCTGCGAAAAACTTCGTGACATCACAATACCGAACAGCGTTAGAACAATAAAGCTTGGCGCATTCTATTTCTGCGAAGGTCTTCAACGCCTTGCGATCCCGGATAGCGTAAGTATCATAGGCGATGAGGCATTTTTCGCTTGCACGGGTCTTACAAGTATTACAATACCGGATAGTGTCAAGATAATAGGATACCGGGCGTTTGACGCTTGTAAGGCAACGATTTCCTATAAAGGAATGACCTATACGCCGAACGACCATGGCGATTACGAAGGCTTATCCAACGACGGCTATCACGTTTACTGAACCGGATAAAATATACAGCTTTGTGGAGGCGGAATTATGAGAATTTTAGGCAATATTCTGTGGTTTATTTTCGGAGGACTTGAATTTGGGCTTTTGTTTGCTGCTGAAGGTCTTGCCTGCATGGTAACACTTATTGGCATACCTTTCGGACTGCAATGGTTCAAAATGGTTCCCCTTGTATTTGTTCCGTTCGGAAAAGGTATCAGATACCCTAAGGTAACCGGCGGAAAGGTTTTCGGCAATGTACTGTGGGCGATATTTTTCGGTTGGTGGAATGGTATAGTCTGCTTTCTTGTCGGCTTGATTTGCTTTATAACAATAGTCGGGATTCCATTTGGAAAGCAGTGGTGGAAGCTCGCACGTCTGATGATCTGTCCGTTCGGCGCAGAGGTATATAATGAAGTGGCTGAAAAAAAGCAGGAGAAAAGAGAACGCAAACGCGAAGAAAAGCTTGTCAAGGAAGCAGCCACTGCGGCTGCCGTCGCAGCGGCTTCAGCAGTAGCTACGCAAAACAATTCTTCCGTACCCTTGCAATATCCTAGTCAGACTGCGTTGCCTGCCCAGGAAGCCTCGGCGGCATTTGTCGTGCCAGGCAGCGCCCCACTTGCGCAGAATGGTGCTTCGACTGGTATGCCTGCGGTTGGCGCGGGAAATTGGATCTGCCCCAACTGCGGCACCGGCGATCACGATATAAATGCAATATTCTGTGAAAACTGCGGAACACCAAAACCCCGGATTGCTGCGGCTGATACTGAAAATTTTGCCGATTTCAAAGAGAGAGCGGCGGATATTGGAAAAAGGACCGCAGAAACCGCAGCGGCAGTGGGAGCAAAGGTGTCAGGTGTCACCACAAATACGATCGTTCCTTTCTTCAAGGGAAAATTCGTCCCTGCTATGAAGAAATTCGGTTCATGGGTAAAAAAGCAGTTTATCCGTTTCGGTTATTTCTTAAAAGAACATAAGGAACAAATCAAAAAGGCAATGCCTGTCGCCGGCTCTGTGGTTATCGGCATTGCGGCGGTAATACTTATTGTTACATTCGCGGTGAACGCTTCTGAAAAGGGGAAGATCCTTGGCGCGTACAACGCAGAAAAAATGGCACATGATGAAGCCGTTGCAAAAGCCCAGACTGAAATTGACGACTACAATACACAGGCTGAAGAACTGATTTTTCAAGCGACGGAAATGGAGCAGCAGATAACGCAGAAAAACGACGAAGACAGAACGATAGGCGGTGTTATTTCTGAACTGGCAGCGGAAGTAAGTCAGAAAGAAAAGCTGCAGTCGGAACTTACAGACAGTATCTCTGCATTCAAGGAAATCGGGAATGAATATGATACCGCTAAATATGCTGAGGAGCAGCTTTCAGAAATGATCATTTCCCAGCAGCAAAGGATCTATGACCTGAAAAATAATGTTGCTGATCATATAGAGAGTCTGTATTCCTACCTCAGTGATGACTGGGACGGCTCAAATTTCAGCTTTGAAGTCGCTGAACCGGCGGATATCACTGACGAACTTACCAAGGAGATCATAAAATCTGTTGCCGGAGAGTTTGACTCCGAGATCGCGGATATTGCCGCCGGAGTTATAACAGATGTTATGGACGGTACAGATCTTGCTTCTTCAATCGGCTCACAGATTCAGGGGGCGGTACAGGATAAGATCAGCGATCTGGCGGTAAGTGCGCTGGATTCCGCGACAGGAGGAATGTACAGCAAATTTTCAGACGCCGCCGATGTTGTCGGCACATTTGAAGATGTATATAACAGGCTTTCCAATACCACGCCGAGTTACTGCGTGAACCACATATATCACGAAATAGAACAGTGCGTTACTGAACTGTGTGCGTTTATTGATAATGAAAGCGTTGATACGAACGATATTGCTTCCCTTATGGATACCGTAAACAAACTGTGTCTGCTGGAATATAGCTGCAACGATATTCTGGGCGAGCTTCGCGCCGATTATGGCGGTGCGCTGATTCTCATCGACTGTGTACAAAACGCATATAATGCTACAATTACAGATAATGAGCATATGGCTTATTATTTCGCATTGATGGAGGGCTGATCCATGAATATCAATAAAAAATTTCTTCCACTGATTATCACATCTGCTGTGGCAGTGTTGGCGGTTACCGCAAACATAATTACTGCTTGTACTGATGTTGAAAATCTTCCCGAAATAACCTATGATGATATTCCCGTTTCCGACAACACCCGTTCAGAATTCCAATCAGCGCAGGAAAATTTCAATTCCGTAAAGGAACGTCTGGACGATGTAAATGACCGGCTTACCGGCAAGCAGGAAGAAGCAGAGCAATACAAAAATAAAATAGATCAGCTTGATTCTTCAATTGAAAAACTGAAAGCAGAACAGAGTGATTCCGCTGAATTGATAGACCGTTATGATAAATGTCTGAAAGAAGCGCAAAGACTGAGCAATCAATGGTCAGTGTATCAGGACATGAATATTGAGCACGTGAATGCAAATTATGATGTCAACAATTTGCGTGCAAATCAGAATAACTCCAACATATATTCCACCATTGGGGATCACACCGGGCTATTCGGACAGGTGCTGTCATCATCGATTAACACTAATATCTACAATGGCTTTGATAAGATAATTGCATCGGTAGATACTCTGACAAACACAATAAATGAGCATTTCTACACATCAGATCTTTTGCTTTCGAGAATACAATCAAAGATCAGTGCGGCTGAAACCTTGTTAAACGCAGACCTGAGCGGCGATCAGCTTTTGTTTGAGATGGATCTGTTTGAGAGCGCCTATTACGGCAGGGACAACCTGTTTGAGACAGAACGCGTCGAGCTGGTACACGAGCTGTGCTATTCAAAGGTGGTGGTGGATGCCTCGTTTTCTATATATAGGATGCTGCTTTCAAACAGCAACGATAATTCGGATTTTCTGTCAGATCTGAAAAGCACCTCTGAAGTTCTGCAAAGCTACATAGACGCAATAGCCAAATCACCGGACGAATTTTTATCCGCAGAAGAACAGGGAGAAATAATTGCAAACTCATATCAACTAATTCCAATGATTTGCGATGTAATGACAGATCCGACCTATGTGTATAAAGATGTTCGGTTAGTTGAGCAAAGGGTTTCTAATGGTTTCGGAAATGTATCGGACCATCTATATCAAGGTATAAAGACCAAAACCGGCAGCAGCTATACATTCTGCCTGCGGCAGTATGAGAGAGGAAGCACAACACCTAACCGTGAATATTACTATTCGCCCTCCGGAGAACTTCTCTATGGAGTGGAAAATGGTGACAGGGTATGCCTTGTCAATGGCAATATAGTTTATTCCAGCGATGACTTTTCAGCATGGTCTATTGTTGATTCTGCGGAAAATGCATATAATAAGTATAACGGTTAACAAAACTAATGATGTTCCTAGTAAATGGCTCTGCCAAGTCAAATATTGACTTGAGAAATGCGTGTGCAAAGGTTATTCCGCTTCAACGGTGAAGAAACTGATGTATCCCTTTATAAATCTGTATGTCCTGATGTTGTATAATAAAACTTGACACCCCACGCTCAAAATAATATACTAAAATCAGGAGGGTGAAGGACATGTCAGAAGCAAAGAAATACGACAGGAGCTACAAGGAGCAGTCAGTAAAGCTGGCGCTGGAAATAGGGGTAAAGCGAGCCAGCGAGGAACTTAAGGTACCGTACGGAACGTTGTACGGGTGGGTGCAGGCGGCAGCTGCGAAGTGAGGTAAAGCGGCTGAACAAGGAAAACAAGCGGCTTCAGGAGGAAAGGGATTTCTTGAATGAGGCGGCAGCTTTTTTCGCCGCGAGCCGTCGGAAGTAAACAAGCAGGAGCGAATGAAGTTCATTGCGCTCAAGACCTGCGATGGAGGCTCAAAAGGCAGAATTTCATTCTGCTGCAAAGCGCTGAAAGTGACACGTCAGGGATTTCACGAATATCCTAGGAAACGCTGAATAAAACAAAATCGACCCGTTCAAACGAGCGAACTCACGGGTCTGATTTTGTTACGCTTCGCTTTATTCAACGTGTCCTAAAAAATCGTAATAAACCCTGGAAACACGAAGAACTGGCGGCCAAAATGATGGAGATACTGCATGAGGACGAATGTAACGATACATATGGTCGGGAGCGAATGCATAAGGCGCTGCTCCTTAAATATCCGGGTTCAGGAATACCAAGTGAAACCACGGTATACCGCGTGATGACAGCCATCGGAATAACGCACAGACCCAACCAAAAACCGAATGGAATTACGAATGCGAACCGTGAAGCACGAAAGTCAGACGACCTGCTGAAACGTGATTTTAAATCCAACAAGCCTTTCAGCAAATGCGTAACGAACATCACGGACGTCAAAGTTAAAAATGGCAAAATACTATTACTTCAAAAGCGACATTTAATGATGACACGATAAAGTATGACAAAGTTTGTTGGTATGGCGAATAACAGAGCAAATGTAAAGATTCAATCATAACGAACATCAATATTGCAATAGAAAAAGCGTTACCTATCGAATTGAAAGGTAACGCTTTTTTTAT
>ENA-UOJI01001090-UOJI01001090.1-human-gut-metagenome-genome-assembly--contig:-P79-NODE-1090-length-18385-cov-17.457338_pt1 | contig 18385 bp, 12 predicted proteins | sample MGYA00242346_ERZ723893 | MGnify/ENA metagenome assembly ERZ723893 | reverse complement strand
GGCATTTACCTGAACGGGATTTCCCTGTACAGGTAAATCCTGCACAAATAAATAACTAAATAAATAAAATACTAAGATACTATCGTATCCCATCCGTAAAACTACAAAAAACGAATTTTTGCCACTGTAATCTTGCAGGGATGCGTACAACTTAACACCGGAGAGTACAACTTACGATTGCACCCGTCCAAGCCAATGCGGTATAATTTACTTATCCCATCAGCGCCGTCCAGAGCATACTGAACGGCATAACTAAAATCAGGGCGGGCATCAGATCCACCAGAGGTACGGACTTGATGCGGGAGACGCGGAAGCCGGCGGCCATGGTCAGGATTCCGCCGCAGGCGGAGAGGTCGGCGAACATCGTGGGCGTCAGCACACCGGACAGACCGCGCCCGGCCAGAAACACCAGCAGCAGAATTGCGCACTGGGGCAGCGGAATGGCGCAGATGGCCGCGCCCAGGGTGGACGCAAAGATCAGCGCGGTGAAGCCGTCCAGCACGGCCTTGGACATGAGCAGACCGGGGTCGCCGGTAATGCCCTCGGTCAGGGTGCTGTACCAGCCAAAGCCGCTACAGCAGAACAGCGCCACCGCCGTGATGTAGAACTCCATATCGATGTCATCACCACCGAGGTGCATGACCTTGACGAGCTTATGGAAAAAGCGGCTCGTCCAAAATTCCAGATGCAGCAGGTGACCGATGGTGAACCCCAGCAAAATCGCCAGTACCACCGCCGTCATGCCCGACGCCTTGATGACCGAGTTGACACCGATGCCAATGGAACACAGCCCGAACATCGTGGGCAGATGTTCTTTCAATGTTTCGGGCAGCACCTTGCCCAGCAGCGTACCCAGCACGCCGCCCAGCAGCACCGCGGCACAGTTTGTAAATACTCCGATTGGCATGATCATTTCCTTTCTTTACTTTTATTATAGCGCAATTTCTATCTGCTCACAAAAGCAAAAGCGGCACTGCTCCGGCAGTGCCGTATAAAAAGCTGTTCTTAAGGCAGCACCGCACAATTCCCGCCTGACGGCTTAAGCACCGCTCCGGCGGCTGCGGCACGGCATCTGCGTTGCCAAAATGCTCGATAATACACAAAGTATTATCTGCGCTTTTGGCTTAGCAGCTGCCGCACCTCGCTCGCCGTATCGGCACTTAGAATTATGCGGTCTTGTCTTAAATATCTAACGCAGCATGATAGCCCCAGTACACAGCATTGGTGATGGTGGATACTTTCGCCGCATCTCCAATGACCCGCACAAAAGGTGCCGTATCCTGCAAAGCCGTAACCGTTTCGGTGCGGGAGCGCTGCCCCAGCGCACAGATCACAGAGGTACCGGGCACCAGCAGCTCATGGCCATCACGATCTGCGCAGACAACGCCCTCCCGCGTCACCCGCAGGCCTCGTAAACCAGTATGCACCGCGACATATTTGTCCACCTCGGCCAGCAGCAACGGGCGATGGCGTACATTGGCATCGGGGGCCAGTTCATCCCGCATTTCCACCAGATGCACTTGCTTTCCCTGTTGTCCCAAATGGATGGCGCACTCACAGCCCGCAAGACCTCCGCCCAGTACAACCACTGAATTTGTCACACGGTCCTGCTGCTTGTAGTAATCGTTCACAACCACAACATTTTTGCCGTCCAGTCCGGGAATGGGCGGGCAAATCGGCGCGGAGCCAACCGCGACAATAAGCGCATCGGGACATTCCTGCTGCACAAGTTCTGGTGTCACCTCTGTCCCCAGGCGGAATTGCACCCCGGCAGCAGCAGCCAACCGCGCATAACTTGCCGTCAACTCAAACATTTCATGCTTGAAAGGCAAGGCACGCTCGCTTTTTAGAATACCGCCCAGTTCCATTTCTTTTTCATACAGCGTCACATCATGACCGCGCCGCGCCGCCGTATAGGCCGCGTACAAACCGCCGGGACCTCCGCCCACCACAAGGACTTTCTTGCGAACCGGTGCCGGCTGCACCTCTACGCCATCGCACTCACGGCCAATCAGGGGATTGACTGTACAACGCCGGGTCGAGGTTGACGCACGTTCCGCCATGCAGGTAAAGCACCGCAGGCAGCGCACAATGTCAGCATCCCTGTTTTCAGCCACTTTGCGCGGCAGCTCCGGGTCAGCCAGCAGAGCACGGGCCATATAAACGATGTCCGCCTTACCGCTTGCAATGATTTCCTCCATCTGTGCAGGGTCGTTCAATCCACCCAGCGTGGCAACAGGGACAGAAACATGTTTCTTGATCTCTGCTGCCAGATACACATTACAGCCATGCGGTTTGAACATGGAAGGGTGCGTATTCCCAAAGCCGCGCTGATAGGTGCCTGCCGAAACATGCAGCAGGTCGATATGCGGCTCCAGCTGCTCAGCAATGCGGCAGCCTTCGGTCAAATCATAGCCGCCCTCAAACAGTTCCGAACCACTCATGCGGAACTCAATAGGGAAACGCGGACCCACAGCCTCCCGCACGGCTTTCAATACTTCGATGGCAAAGCGGCATCGATTTTCCAGACTGCCGCCGTATTCATCGGTACGCTTGTTGAAGTAGGGGGACAGGAACTGGTTGATCAGCCAGCCATGACCGCCGTGGATCATGACCATCTCAAACCCGGCACGTTTGGCCAAGGCAGCTGTGCGCCCATAGGCAGCTGCAATCTCATGCAGCTGCTGCACCGAGAGAGCGCGCACAGGCACACCGTCCGGACGAATCGTATCACTGGGTCCCCACTGATGCATCTCATGCTGGCGCGTCTTGTCGGTCATGTAGGTGCCTGCATACATACCGGAATGCGAAAGCTCAAGGCTCGGCATGGCACCATGACGACGAATGGCATCTGCCGTATAGGCAGCCGATGCCAATGAGTTCAGAATCGCCGTGTCCAAATGGTAAGCGTGGGATCCATCCGTTTCCGGATGAACCATACATTCCGATACCGTGACAGCGCCTGCACCACCTTTGGCGCGCAGTTCATAGAATGCTGTGGATTTCGGACCGATGCAGCCATCGTTTGTGATGTCGGTGCCGCCCATTGGCGCGGAGAACATACGGTTACGGAACGTGACACCTGCTATCGTAATAGGCTTGCAGAGATTCGGATATTTACGCGCAAAGGGCTGCTGAACACAACTGTCCGTATGTTTTGCCGCAAGATATTCTGCTGCAGCAGCGGCTTCGGGAATGATGCTGGATGTCATGCCCGTGTCCGGATCCTTTGCAATAAGAACACATTCTTCTTCCGCAAGGAAAGCGATTGCACCCATTTCATGGCTTGAGGTTGCCAAGGTACGGACATGCACACCGCCAAGGTCAAACACCATGCCGCCGCACAATTCCGCATCGGCCCCTGCGCCGCTGCTGCCAAGGCGGCCATCGCTTAAAAGCACGGTCACCGGTTTATCGGTCAGTTCCCATACGGATTTCAGCTGTTTGTCTGCTTCTGACCCATCCTTGGTTATAAGCGCTGCACGGCTTTTTCCGGTGATTAAATACCCGTTTTGCTGTGCATCACTCCACAGGCGCATCACATGCTCTGTAATTTTTTGTGTCTGGTGCTTCATAGCTTTGCTCCTTCTTCTCACATCACAAACTGGATCACGCAGAAAGCCGCATAGATAGCCAGCAGAATGATTCCCTGCGCGCGATTCATCCTGCCTTTGGCCAAAGCCGGCACCGTCATGATGAGCATGACCAGCAGCATGACCGGCAGATCCAGCACCAGACTGGAGTTTATCCCGAACAGGGTATTACTCTGCGGAATCGTGAACGGCGCCAGCGTGACAGAAACACCGCTGACCAGCACAAGGTTAAAGACATTCGCGCCGACGACATTGCCGACAGACAAATCGCTGTGACCCTTGATCAGCGAAGTAATTGCCGTGACAAGCTCCGGCAGAGAGGTACCCAGCGCAACGAAGGTCAGGGCGATGACGCTTTCAGGCACGCCCAGCGACTGTGCGATCAGGGTGCCATTGTCTACCAGCAGGTTTGCACCGATGGCGATAGCCACTGCGCCGACAACCAACAGAATCAGCGTTTTGGGCAGCGGCATCAGTTCTTCCTCCGCGGTCTGTACTTCTGTGGGGGAATTTTTCATCTGCATGACATTGACGACCATGTAAGCCACAAACATGGTCAGCATGAGAATGCCCATCGGGCGGGTAAATTTGCCAAAACCATAGGCTGCAATGCAGTAGATGGCCGCTGCTGCAAAGAAGAAGAGAACCGGCGTTTTCAGTGTCTTGGGGTCTACCTTGCCGGGGCGCACGGCGATGGTAATAGCCGCAATCAGCGCCGCGTTGCAGATGACCGAGCCAATGGCGTTGCCGTAGGCGATTTCGCCGTGACCGGACACAGCCGACATTGTGGAGACCATGACCTCCGGCAGCGTCGTGCCGATGGAAACGACCGTTGCACCGATCAGCAGCTCCGGCAGGTGGAAACGCCGCGCCAGCGCGGACGCACCGTCTACGAACCAGTCGCCGCCTTTAATTAAAAACAGCAGACCGACGATAAAGAGAAAAACGGGAACGAGCATACTTTTCCTCCTCGAATTTTTTACTGCACAAATACTCCCTTATACAAAACCGAGGACGCACGCGCCCCCGGTCTTGTATGCTGAATGCTTTTATGGGAGAAAGTGAATGGCGAAACAAATTACGGCTTGTACACAACAGCCTTGCTGCCCTGCGGGCGGCTGAAATGCCGTATGAAGTCCCACGCAGCACGGCTTTGATCAGGGATTGCGCCGTGCGGCATGTTCTTTATAACCGTGTAGCCGATACGCGGCGTACCATCCGCCGCCTGATAAATGCGGGTACACAGCCGCTCACCGTCTGTGTAGCCTTTTTCTGGCGTGTAGTAATTTTCTGCTGTGCGCAGGGCATCGGGGCGGTAACCGCCGTCCTGCGCGGCATCCGGCACAGCAGGGCAGCCGTTGACCCGCAGGATCGGTGTCAGCTGCTCCTCCATGCTGCGGCCTGCAGTCGCGCCATCGCTGTCACCTACGCAGACCCAATACGGCAGCTCACAGCCGCTTTCTGCCAAAGTCGGTGCAATCGCCGTATCGGCCATCAGACCGCCGCCGGGCAGGACCGGCCCATTCCACGGCGAAATAGCAGCAAACCAGTTTGGATGGGTCGTGCCCACCTCCCGTGTGATGGAGCCGCCATTGGAGAACCCGGTCAAATAAACACGGCTTCTGTCCAACGCATACTCTGCACAGATTTTCTCCGTCATGGCGGCAAAAGCATCGGCATCGCGTTCCAGCTGCCAGATATTGCCCGGGGAATCCGGTACAACAAGTACAAAATCGCGCGTTTCATCCTGCAAGACATCCCAGCCATTTTTGGCGCAGAACATCCACGCCGGTTCCCCGCGGCCATGTACGCTGTATACCAACGGAAGCCCGGTGGCCTCAGCTTTCGTCATACCTTTTGGCAGACGCACACCATAAGGATAATCCAGTGTAGCAATACAGACCGAGCTGATCTGGTACTCTCCGTCACCGTAATATTCCGTGCGCGTGGGGTGGAAGCGCAGTGTTCCGTCCGGACCATCTTTCCAGCGAATAACGTGTTCAAACAGCCCAGAGTAAATCGCACAGGTCAAAGCCAAACCGGATACCGGTACTTTTTCGGAAAGCAGCACCTGCTGCGCCGGAGCATTTGTGTTGTACAGCCTCTTTGCAGCAATGCCGCCAAGGGTTGTCTGCTCTGTAGCGTTGGTTCCGGCCGCTGCCGTGAAATAGGCCACTGCCTGCCGAGCCTGCAGGTCGGGCGTACCCAGCAGCCAAACACAGCTTGCAATTTCATTGTTATTTTTATGGTAGTCGCTGCTGACGGTTCGCACCATCCAATGGTCACTGGGCTGCGCGGCACGCGTATAATCATCCGGCACACCACCTACCAGTGTCACCGCGGCAAAGCGGTTGGGATGCGCTACTGCGCAGCTGCCTGCAAAGACAGCTCCGTCCTCATAGCCGACCAGATAGACCATCGTTTCCCAGCACCACAGCTTGCCGCCCCGGGCAAACAGACTGCGGCCATTGCGGGTTGCAAAGCTGTTGCGCAGGGAATCATATAACTTGGCCGGCAGATCAACGGTTTCTGATTTCCAGCCGTCCGGCACCACCGGGATCATCAGGATGCCGCCTTCCCATTCGGTCAGAGCCTTCCAGCCGGAGGCTTCTGCAAAGGCTGCGGCCTCCGGCTCTGCAGCAGCCTGACCGGACGGCGGGCAGACAATAAACAGCTTCGCCGGGTCATAGTCAGCGCGGGTCGATGTATAGGTATATACCATTGTGCCGGACTCCTTTTTACTTTGTTACGATCAGTTCTCCGTCTTTGCCGCGGGAGAAATGGCGCATAAACTCCCATCCCCACTCGATCTGCACAGGGTCAATGGCATGAGGCATATTGGCGGCAACCGTCAGTTTCAGCAGCGGTACATCCGGGGAGACTGCTTTATTGTACCAGCTCTGCACCGTGTAGCGTCCATTTCCCTTATGTGTCGTCTCATCGGCAGCCAAGCCGGTTTCGCTTTTTTCGTCAAACATGGGTTCCTGCGGGATGTGGTCAAAATTTTTCCACCACGCAAGGGATTTGGCTGCCATTCCTTCGGAATCTGCCGGTACCGGCCAGCTCATCATCAGGTTATCCACCGCACCGGCATTCTGGATAACCGGCATCAGCAAATCGCGTTTTGCCTTCTTTTCCTTGGCATGTTCTGCCGAGATGCAGACATGTCCCAGCCTTTCCGGCGGCACATCGCGGATGAAGCCCTGCAGCATCTTGGCGGGGTCTGCATCCATAAAGAAGGTAGCAAAAGCGTTGCAGGGGGCTGCCGCTGCAAAAATTTCGGGATAGGTGCTTGCCAGCGCATGGGTCATAGCGCCGCCCATGGAGAAGCCGCTGACATAAATGCGGCTTTCGTCGATGGGATGAACCTGATTCATATGCTCGACCAGTGCCAGCACAAAATCCATATCGCTGGGCAAAACCGGCAGATCAAAAATATTCCAGCATTTGCTGCGTGCCGGGGCAGGGAATACCACAATCAGGTTTTCGCGGTCCGCCACATCCATCCAGTTGCTTTGCTCGGCACCGTACAGCGGCACACAGTTTACACCGTGGAAATAGAACACCAGCGGCACCTTTTCGGTGCTGTTCCGCAGCTGCGGCGGGATGTATTCATACCATGTGTGGGGGTAGTTATCGTTTACGCCCAGACTTTTGTCGCTTACATGAGCGACAACGCCGCGCTCGGTAAAGGCTATGCGGTGCTGGTAATGGCCGTATACATCGTTCTGCCACCGGCGGGAACGGCTGAACAGATACTCCCACGCCAGCCGCACAGATTCCGCATCCGTGGGACGTTCCGTGGTGATCAAACGGCACTCGGGGTTCTTGCCGTAGTGCGTAACAATGCCGTCGTGCTCCGGCTCCCGACTTGTTTCGCCGTTCGCATGCATCAGATACGCAGTCGCCAGCGGGTCACTGCTCCATGCGGCAGTTTCCACATTCAATGCACCGTCCGGCAACGCATAGCCGTCCGGCAGGTGGGAAACCATCATAGCCGGCACATTCAGCGGGCGCAGGGCTGCCAGCGTTGTCAGCATGGCGGAGGCTTCCGGGGAATCAGCGATATAGAAGATCATACCGTTGAAGCCGTTCACGCCCAGCTTGCTGCCGCGCAGCGCACCGAAGCAACGCACCAGATAATCCATGTCATTGTCTCGTGCCGGATCCTGCGCGTAATTCCAGCCGCCCATCTGCTGATTCGGGAACAGCAGCAGGAAGTGTTCTTCTTCAGCCAGCGTATCCAGCCCCAGACGCTTCATGCACTCTTCTGCGGAAGCCGCGTCCGTGCCGTTGCGCAGCACCATAACCACCTGTGTCTGCTTGGGGTCGGGGCATCCGCTTTGGGGCGCATAACAGTACATAGAACGATCTGCGCCGTTGGCGGCATGGACATCGTTTTCCTGCTCCAATTTTGTATTGGTCAATCCTGGCACGGTCTCCAAGACGATATGCCCGGCCTGCGGAGAAAATTGGACAAGTGGATTCATCGAATCATTCATAGCTAAAGCCTCTCTGTATAAAGGAAAGGCCGCGCGGCCCTTCGGATATGCTGCGCGGCCTTGTTATCGGTTATCAGACGGGGAACATGATGACCGCGCCGACAGCCAGACCGAGGATCTGAAGCAGATACATCGGGATTGCAAACTTGAAGAATTGAGACATCTTGTATTTGCCCATGCCGAGGATCACAGCCGGCAAACCATCAATCGGCAGGAAGCCGCCGCCCCAAGCAGCTGCGGTCACAGCCGCCGCAACGCCTGCCGGGTTGATGCCAAGACTGGTGCAGGTTGCAATGGCGATAGGCGCAAATACGAACAGCGAACCGATGGAAGCGCCGGTCAGGGTAGAACAGGCGCTGGTCAGCAGGCAGAAGACCAAAATCAAGACAAAGTAGTTCACATTGCCGCCCATCAGGCTGGCAACACCTTCTCCAACCATCGCGGTAAAGCCGGTGGATGCCAGTGCATTGGCAACGCCGATAACGGCAGCCATCATAAGGATCAGCGGGCTGAAAACATTGGCGCGCAGCTCCTTGAAATCATACACACCGATCAGGCAGAGGAAACCGGCCAGCAGGCAGGGCAGAATGTACGCAACCTCACCGATGTTGCCGGCAAAGACCATGCCGATGATGGAAACCGCAAAAGAAACATATGTGCAGTTTTCTTTCCACTTGGGCATCGTGGGTGCTGCGGGGGTCGCAGCTTCTTCCGCAGCAGCATCGCCGCTGCCGATGTCATGGTTAGGCAAGAATTTGTAGGCGATCAGGCACCAAATGAGGAAGAACAGGCTCATGAAGAAAGACATACCGGCAAAGCGTGTCACGGTAATATCAGCTGCATACTCCGTTCCATCCAGCAGAGAGCTTGCAAGACCCAAGAAGAATGCGCAGTTGATAGGGATCAGTGCACGGCCTGTAGCAAAGCCGCCGGGCATCATCAGTTTGGAAGCAGGCAGCTTCTCGCTGTAAGGGATGCTGGCAAGGATGGTCAGGATCATAACATAGTAGCCGGTATTGCCGCCGCCCAGAAGACTGGTTCCAAGCATAACCACGATAATGATCATCGCGTAAGCCAAAAAGCCGCCTTTGGTAGCCAGCTTTGCCATGATGTGCTTTATATTGCCCATCAGACTGGTTTTTTGTACGCCGGCCATAACCGCCATAAAGCCCGCAACCATGATAACATTCTTGTCAACAAAGCCTGCAAAGGCATCTTCAATCGTAGAAATACCGGTAACGACCAGCAGGCAGCAAGCCAGCAGTGCCGGTGCACTGAATGAGAACTTGTCCGACATGATCATAACGATCATTAAAATTACGATCGCAAGTGCGATCCCCATTTGCAATGTCATTTTTCATTTCTCCTATCTTTTTAACGGATTCCGGGAATTTTTCTCAGCGGAGGTAGAGTTCCGCCTCCTCTCCAACTCGATCCTCCCTTCCCCGCGTATTTCGCCGCAAACACAATTACCGTGTTTATCTTAGTTACAAGTATACCGTTTGCGCGGGTCGGCAACAATCGAGTCGGTGTTCAAATCCGTTCCAATCAGAAACATTAAATTGATTTTTTGTGAATCGCGTTCAAAAAGCGTTTCGATTCTAAACATTACGCAAACAAAAAGAACCTGTCCGTGTAAATTTGAAACACCTATAAAAACGCCGGCTTTCGGTGTGTAATTGCAATCCTGAGGTTTATTTGCGACCGTTCGTCATCTTAATGGCGTAGTCAATGGCGTTGACAAGGCTCAGCTCGTTGCTGGTGCCTTTTCCGGCCAGCGCAAAGCCTGTGCCGTGATCGACACTGGTGCGGATGATGGGCAGCCCCAGCGTGACATTGACGCCCTCAACGGCTTTCCACGCCTGCTTTTCACGGTCATAGACGAAGCCGACAGTCTTGAGGGGAATATGCCCCTGATCGTGGTACATACAGACGACGATGTCGTACCAGCCGCCCAGCGCCTCGGAGAAAACACTGTCCGGCGGGATGGGGCCGATCGTGTTGATGCCCTCGGCCTTGGCTGTCTCAATGGCAGGCTTGATCTCCTCGATTTCCTCCGTGCCGAACAGACCGTTTTCGCCGCAGTGGGGGTTCAGACCGGCCACGGCGATCTTCGGCTCGGCGATGCCCATATCCTTGCAGGCCTTGTCGGCGATCTCAATAACTTCCAGCACACGATCCTTCTTGACACGGTCACAGGCTTCGCGCAGCGAAACATGGGTGGACACATGCACAACGCGCAGGTCGTGGTGGGCCAGCATCATCGTGTATTTCTTGGTGTGGGTGTAGGTGGCGTAAATCTCGGTATGACCGTCAAAGTGTGTGTAGCCATCGGATTTTTCGCCGTGGTAATATTCCAGCGCCCTGTTCATGGCTTCCTTGTTCAGGGCGTTGGTGCAGGTGGCGTCCACCTCACCGGACAGCGCCAGCTCAATGACCTTTTTGACGCACTGGAACGCCGCATTGCCGCCCTCGACGCTGACCTGACCAATGGGGAATGTCCTGACATCGGGGATCAACTCCAGATGCAGCACATCGATGGTGCCGGGGGTGAATTTGGCATCGCTGACTTTCTCACAGCGGTGGATGGCAATCTCGGGGTGGCCAACAAAACGGGTCGCCTGCTCGATCATTTTTGCATCACCCACCACAAGGGGGCGGCAGCGGTCGTAAATATCGGCGTGGCTCAGTGCCTTGACGGTGATCTCCGGACCGTTACCCGCGGGGTCGCCCATCGTAATGCCGACAATAGACTTTTCACTCATAAGAACATCTCCTCTCGCGTATCAGTTCCAGCCCTTGGCGGCGTTGTCGGCCAACACTTTCCGGATGGCCTCCAGACCCTCCTCGGGCACATAGTTGAACGGTGCGCGGCACTTGCCGACATTGCGACCCTGCAGCGCCACAGCTGTCTTAATGATGGTGTTGGGGTTGCCGTACTTGAAGGTCTGCTGCAGAATCGCAATCGCATCCTGCGCCGCCTGTGCGCCCTCCGGATCGCCTGCAACAAAGCGGTCATAGATGGACGCAACCGTAGCCGGCCAGATGTTGGCGCGACCGGCAATGCCGCCTGCACCGCCCTCTTTCAGGCAGGTCAGGATGGCGCCGTCGTTGCCCGCGAGGATGCGCACATCCTTGCCCAGATCACGGGTCAGGCGGATATACGCTTTCAGGTTCTCGATGTCGCCGCTGGAATCCTTGGCACCCACGATGTTATCCACATCTCGGCACAGTGCCTGCACGGTTTCGGGCAGCAGCTTGTTGCCGGTGCGGGCGGGGATGTTGTACAGGATAATGGGCAGGTTCACGACCTTTGCCACGGCGGTGTAGTGGTCGTACAGCTCTTTCTGAGATGCGAGCGCAAAGCTTGGCGTGATGATGGACAGGGCGTCCGCGCCCAGCGCCTCGGCACGCTTGCTCATGCGGATGGTCTCGGCGGTGGTGATGCAGCCTGTACCGGCGTAAACCGGCACACGACCTTTGACCTGGTCAATAACCGTAGCCAGCACTTCCTCTTTCTCTTGGAAGGACAGGGCGTAAGCCTCGCCGTTCGTACCCAGCGGGAAGATACCGTGTGCGCCGCCCTGCAGCAGGCGCTCGACCTGATTGCGCAGTTCCTCATGGTTGACAGTCTGCTCGGGGTCGTTGTTCATCGGGGTGATTACCGGGGGAATGATGCCTTTAATATCCGAAACGTTCATGGTGTATTGCTCCTTATCTGGTGGCTCACAGAATTTCCTGATACAGCTTGCGGGCATCGTCCGGCGTGACCGGGCGCATATTGTTGACCAGCAGCCGCTGCACCTGCATACCGGACTCGACCAGACCCTCAAGGTCACTTTCCGGCACGCCGAAGGTCTTGAGACTGGTGGGAATGTCCAGATGCTTGACGATCTCTTCCAGCTTGGCGATGATCCACTTTGCCTTTTCGTCCACGGTGGCGCAGGTCTTTTCCTCGTGGCAGCAGCGGTCATAGGCGACAGCCAGACGCTCCTTAACGGCGGGGTGTTCGGCGTTGAAGCGCATGACCGGTGCAAGCAGGATCGCGTTGGAAACGCCGTGGGCAATGTGGTACTTGCCGCCCAGCGGATAGCTCAGGGCGTGGACAGCCGTCGTGCCGCTGGCCGTGATGGCAAGACCGCCGTAGTAGGCAGCAATCTGCATACGGTTCTTTTCGGCCATCGCCTCGGGGTCGTCGCAGGCTTTTTCAATGTTGTTCAGAATCAGGTCAAGACCCTCCAGCGCGTACAGATCGCTGAACGGATTGGCCTTGTTGCCGGTGAAGCACTCAATGCAGTGTGCCAGAGCGTCGACACCGGTCGCGGCGGCGATTTTGCGCGGCAGGTTCTTGATCATGCGGGCGTCTAGGATGACATAGTCGGCAATCATATTCTCGTTGACGATGCCGACCTTCAGCTCCTTCTCAGGCACGGCGACGATGGCGTTGGGGGTAACTTCGGCACCCGTACCGGCAGTGGTAGGGATCAGAATGATGGGTACGCACTTCTTGGCACGACCCGGCTCGTCCAGCAGTTCCTTGACACCGTACTCATCGGTGACCAGCACGCTGGCCAGCTTGGCGGCATCCATAACAGAGCCGCCGCCGCAGGCAACGATCATATCCGCACCGCTCGCCTTAAACTGGTCAACGAGCTTCTGCACGGCCATGTAGCTGGGCTCTGCGGGCAGATCGTCGAGGACGTAGTAGTCCGCGCCGCTGTCCTTGACGGCAGCTTCGGGCAGGGCAAACAGCCCCGCACCCTCGATGCCTTTATCGGTGAACATGGCAACGCGCTTGACGTTGTTGTTCTTCAAAATTGCGGTGATGTTGTCCATCGCGTTTTCGCCGCCATAGACAGCGTGGGGCATTTTCAGACTGTAAGTGGTAAGCATAGCAAAAACCTCCCTATATACTCTCTGCAGACTCAACGTGCCTGTGCGGCGGTGGGGTTGTACAGCCCCACAGTCTCGCGCTTGACACCCAGAACATCCTGTTCGCTGAAGCGGACGTACTTGATACCCTGCCGTGTGCGGGCGGCGTAGGCAAGATGCAGCATACCGTCGCGGCTCTGCATCAGGTAGGGGTACTCGTACTGTTTGTTGTTGGTCTTGTTCTCGTCGCCCATGTAGCCCTCGCCGCGCTCCATCCAGCGGATGATCGGGAATGTCAGACCGCCGTCCTCGGACAGCGCCACAGCCACCGGGCAGCGCAGACCGGGCCATGCAGCCTTGCCGGGCTGCGGATCGGGCGTGCAGGTGGGGTTGTAGGCGATGGCGATGCGCCCACTCTGCAATTTCAGTGCGCTGATGCTGGAATTGTTGTTGGGCAGCGGCGTGGGCACAGGCTCTGTCCATGTATCGCCGTAGTCGAACGACTCACTGCGGTGGATGCGCCACGCCTCGCGGTTGCGCATGAAGGCCACCAGATGTCCCGGCTCCAGCTCCACAACATTGGCGTGGACATGACCGTTGCTCTTGGGCATCATGACCAGCTTCCATGTCTTGCCTTCGTTATCAGAAATGCGGAACGCCGTGGGGTCACCGGAAAGACCGTCCACCGAGTCGGTGCAAAGCCAGTTGGCGAAGATCCAGCGCCCGTTGGACAAGATTTGGATGGGCTGGCGGCAGAATGTTCCCTCCTCGGGAAAAACCGTGGTGTAATCACCCCATGTCTTGCCGCCATCGGTGGATTTCTGGCAGCGAACGACTGCCGTGTACTGCATATTGTCCTTGCCCGCCTGACGGTCGAACTGGGCGGTATACATTGCCCAGACAGCGTTGTCCGGGCCGTAGAACAGCGAGGGGTTCTGTTCACTGCGGGCGGGGTCCTTGGAAATATCCACCGGCGGCAGCCATGCCGTGCCATCGTGCGGCAGACAGGAGCAGATGATGTGGATGTCGGCGCTGCCCTCATACGTACCGGCAAACCAGCAACACAGCAAATCGCCGTTGGGCAGCTCCACCATGGCCGGGGCGTGGGCGGTGGGGTAGCCGCCGGTGGGCAGCAGTGCCTCCAGCGTGCCCATTTCCTCGTTCTCATATACAGTGCCGTCCCAGGTCAGACCGGGCAGTTTTGCATAGGTCATGTTGTTCCCTCCGTTATATAGCTGCGCGCTTTTCCGCGCACAGGCGTTTACTTTTTGATTTTCCCTGCCAACTCGGTCAGCAGATCAGCATGACCGAAGCCGCCGGATTTTGTAATGACATACCGCGTTATGCCGCCGCAGCTGAACCGTGTCAGCACAACGCCGTGTTCCATCTCACAAATGGGTTCCAACTCGTGGATGCCAACGCTGTTCATACACTGCAAAAGCGTATCACCGCCGGTCAGCAGCAGCGTGCCCACCGCGGGGCTTGCGAAAAGTTCCCCCGCCAGTTGACCAACACCTCCGGCGATGCGCACTCGCATCGCCTCGCGGGTCAGCCCCAGTGCATCGGCGGCGGCGGCGGTCGGTTCGTTGCCGCCCTCATCGTTTGTTTCGATAATGTTATAAGGATGCGCGGCAAGCGTTTCCTCGATATAGGTCAGCGCTGCGCGGCCATCCGCACTACGCCAGTAGTCCGGTGTCAGCTTTTGGTATGGGGTCAGTCGCAGACGGGTGAAGCCTGCCTGTTCAGCCCTGTCGAGCTGCGCCAGCGTGATGGCGTTTACGCTGCCGCAGATGACCAGCAGCCGTGGATCCAGTGCCGGGCAAGTTACATCCGTGCCACCCAACCCCAGCAACTCCGGCAGCACTGCGCCAAACCCGGCACAGCCCGCCAGCACATGCAGCCCGCCGTTGTTCAGCAGGGCACGACCTGTGCTGCGCAGTTCATCCACTGTAGAGGCATCAAAAATCAAGATACCATTCTCCTTTGGAACGCTGCCGGCTGCCGCCAATGCCGGGAAGCTGGCGGCAGGCAGGTCGGTCTGCTCCGCCAGAAGGTCGGTGATGGCTGCATGGCGCACCGGTTCAAACGGGTCAACGCCAAAAGGGCTTTCGGTGACGGGGATGTCATCAATGTACTGCACACCGTTTTTCGTCACACGGTTCATCTGGGGGAAAGCCGGCAAAAATACCAGCTGGCGGCTGCCGCTGGCGTTCAGCAGTGCTGCCAGCTCCGCGCCCACATTGCCGCGCAGGGCGGAATCCGTCTTTTTATAAAGGTAGGCGAACCCGGCGCGTTTTGCACGCTGCACAAGACCTTCCACTGCAGCGTATGCCTGGGCAGCGGGCAGGTGGCGCGTCTCGGTGTCCACCACCAGAACGTCCGTATCCTGTTGGGTAAGCTTTGCGTTCGCGCCTACCACCACGCGGGTTCTGATACCGCGTGCCGCAAACTGCACGCCGGTATCCAGCGCTCCGGTGAAATCGTCCGCAATTATCAGCAGAACCATCGGATGTCCTCCTCTTTCTCTCATTCTGTGCTTCCATTATGCCGTATTTTGGAACGCATTGCACTGAAAAAACGCAAAAAACTCGTTGCAATCTGCAACACGTTTGAATTTTTCCTCAATTTTTTTGCGCAAAATGTTTCAAACGGAAACGCATAGCCCGTGCAATTTATGCTTTGATCTGCTATAATTGTCTCAAAGATGAACACGGAGGTTTTGCTGCCATGGAACAGAGCAAGATTCGTATTCTCGGCATCGCCCCTTATGACGGCATGCGCACCGCAATGGAGCGCGCGGCTGAGGCGTACCCGCAGATACAGCTGGACGCCTACACAGGCGACTTAGAGGCCGGCGTTGCCATTGTGCAGCAAACGCCGCCCAACACCTATCACTGCGTCATTTCCCGCGGCGGCACAGCGGCATTGATCCGCAAAGTGACCGATTTGCCGGTGGTGGATATCAACATTTCGGTCTATGACGTGTTACGCACGATGAAGCTGGCGCAGAACTACACCAGTCTGTATGCCATCGTCGGGTTTCCCAGTATCACCGAACCGGCGCACACACTGTGCAGTCTGTTGGAGTATGACCTGGATATCCTGACCGTACACAGCGCCGACGAAGTCACAAACACCCTGCAACGCCTACAGGAGGGCGGCTACCGCATGGTCGTTTGCGATATGGTTACCCACACGGTGGCACGGCAACTGGGGCTGGACGCTTTCCTGATCACATCGGGCATGGAGAGTCTGCACACAGCTTTTGACCAAGCGTTGAGCATCAGCGAGTGGTACAGCCAGCAGCGGCGGGAGATCATGCTGCTGCGGCGCATCACGCAGGGACAAAACGGCCGCGCCATCATGCTGAACAGCGACGGTACTGTTTTTTATGCCAGCCCCAACGATCCGCCGAAGGAACTGTTGGAGCAACTGCGCAGCCACATGGCTGAGATACCGACAAACGGCACTCTGAAATTTTATTATACCGAACACGACCTTCTTTACAGCATCACCGCACAAGTTTTTGTGGTAGACGAGGCAAGGCGGTATCTGTTCTACTGTATACCGTCACGCATTCCGTTGCATACAAACTGGGCAGGTCTGCGCTCTATGAATCGCGGTGAGTGCGAATACCTTTTTACGAACAGCTTCTACAGCCTAAGCGGCGCACTGGGGGCGCTGGGGGCAGAGATCGAGTCGCTATCCTCTGTGCGTCAGCCCATCATGATCAGTGGTGAACCCGGAACCGGTAAGGAACAGATCGCGCGCCATCTTTACCTGCACAGTTCACTTGTCAACAAGCCCTTGGTCGTTGTAAATTGCGCCTTAATGAACGAAAAAAGCTGGGATTTCCTGCTGAATCATTACAGCTCACCCCTCAATGCCACCGACAACACTGTGTATTTCCAGAATCTTGAATCTATTGCAGATGCCCGTGTGCCGGAGCTGTTGGCCGCCATCAAGGAGACGGGGCTTGCCCGCCGCGTGCGGCTGATTTTCAGCTGCGCCTGCCGGGAAGAGGGCATTGTGCCGGACGTGCTGCGCAAATTTACCGAGCGCCTGGGTTGTCTTTCCTTGTCGCTGCCGCCGCTGCGCAGCCGGCAGGACGAGATACCCTCGCTGGCAAGCCTGTATTTAAGCAGCCTGAATCTGGAACTGGGTAAGCAAATCTCCGGCCTTGAGCCACGAGCTATTGAGATGCTGCGCCAGTACAGCTGGCCGACAAACTACACGCAGTTCAAAAATATACTGCGCACATTGGCCTCCACCACAAGTGGCGCCTATGTGACCGCCGCACAGGTTGCGGAGCTTTTAGGGCGCGAGCGCACCCTGCGCCGCCCCGCCGAACCAACCCACGCTGAGGTACGCAGTGACCGCACACTGGACGAAATAGTCACCGAGGTCGTGCAGCAAGCCGTCGCCGCCCACAACGGCAACCGTGCCGCCGCTGCCCGCCAACTGGGCATCAGCCGCACGACACTGTGGCGGTATCTTGGGCGTATGGAGGGTGAAAGCGGGAAGTGAATCAGAACTGATTCACTTTATCGAGTCAAGATTTTTGGATGAATCAGAAGTGATTCACTCTTGAGAGCATATACGAATTTGTGCGGGTATCGGGTTTGTTTGTCATCGTTTTGGGATAGACATGTTTTGCTAGCATAGCATGTGGTCATCCACATGCACATTTCTGGGGTGTACCCCAGACCCCCTCGCTGCTCTTGTGTGACGATAGTGACGCAGATGACGCTAATGACGCTGTTTTGAGGATATCCCTATACCATATCCCAGATTCAGCGTCATTAGCGTCATCTGCGTCATTCTGATTTTGTGTTTCTCGTAGTATCATTATTTTTGTTTCGAGCAGTAGTAAACTGCAAGCGTCATTTCACTATAAGCGTGACGATGATGACGGTGTTCGTGGGATAGGGTAAAGGGGTATATCAAAAACATCGTCATCACCGTCAGCATCGTCATTCTACAGGCAAGCCGTTTTAATCTGCGGCTTGCCTGTTTTATTTTGAGTAATGTGGCAGGGTTTTTGCCCCATTGCCTGTTAAAATGGCTTTGTTGTGACCAACGAGTTCGGCCACTACATGGAGCAGAAAACTTTCAAGGATTACTATGACCGCCTGTTGAAGGATGCCGACATCGGACACTTTACCTTCCACGCCCTGCGCCACACCTTCGCCACCCGTGCGCTGGAGCGCGGCATGGACTACAAAACCCTGTCAGCCATCCTCGGTCACTACTCGGTAGCGTTCACAATGGACACCTACGTTCACAGCATGGACGAACACAAGCGGCGCGAGATGGACAAGATGGATGATATGTTCGAGATGCGGTACAGTATCTCGGTTGAAAACCAGCCTTATCCTGTGCTTTGTACACTCTCGGCAGACGGCTGCACCGCCCATG
>ENA-UOJI01001072-UOJI01001072.1-human-gut-metagenome-genome-assembly--contig:-P79-NODE-1072-length-18585-cov-8.397410_pt1 | contig 18585 bp, 10 predicted proteins | sample MGYA00242346_ERZ723893 | MGnify/ENA metagenome assembly ERZ723893 | reverse complement strand
ATATCTACAATATTATTATCGATATTTTTCCTACTGTTCCAGTAGGTATAGTATATATTTATCATAGTACATAGAAAAAGTCAAGTTTCTATTCCATATTTACCAATAAAGTTTCATTTCTTTCTCAGCTTCCTGCTCTGAGATATTCAGTTTCAGTCTCACCTTTTGTAAAGTTTCTTCATAACTGGTATTAAAATCCTTGCACATTATAATAATCCCTTGCGCAACTCCCTGAGAAATCCCCTGCGAAATTCCCTGTGCAATCCCTTTTCTTGTATACTGATCAAATAATTCACACACCCTGATCTCATCCTCCTCTTTGATTCCCATTTCTTTTAATGCATCTCCGGTATCATCAACATTTGTATCTCCGGATAATACCCGTAGCATCTTAACTGTTGCTTCTTTATGAATCACTTTTCGGTCCGACCGATAGCTATCTCCCTCTGCAAGATAATCCACGATGATTCTCATATCACTTTGAAAAAGCTCTCGTATTTCTCTGGGTAAATGACGCATTTCCCAAACATGAAGTTGTACATCATCTACATACTTCCATATAATATCTGCAGTCGCCCCTTCTTCATCAAATAACCGGTGCAAACTGCATACCCCTTTCCACCTGCTCTTTCCCCAGTATAACACTATTTCTATCACAGGATATAGGCTCGGATTTTGTTTTTCATATTGTCTGCGGTATTCTCCACCTGCATACCCGGCCTTGCGCAATACCATGCCCTTATCCACCTTTGTCTGATTGGCAAATAAATACAATACCTTAGGCACCCCATTTACCACATGGTACTTTGCTACATCTTCCAATTGATTTCGCAATCCATTTTCTTTATCCAAGTAAAGACTCTCAGTAGCCGCCGACAACATTTCATAATCTTTAACCTTTCTTCTCCCTTCATGTAACAGAACATTAATTATGTCCGCCGCCACATCCGCATAGCTTTCAAAATTTTTCGTCACAATATCGTTTGTTTCCAATAGTTTCCTCCCTGTCCGATTGTTCTGTCAATCCATGAATTTGCGGCGATCCGCCATCGACTGCATCTACGCATTAAAGCATTTTCAGAATATTGCCTATATAGACTTTCTTAAGATGTGATTACTATAGCACATGCATATCGATTCTGCAAGAAAATTGCAGGTAAAAAACCATACAAAAACAGAGCTGTGGAAATTGGTACTTTTCCACAGCCCTGCTCTTTGTGCAATTTGTCTTTTCTGCGTCGCCCGCAAATCCTTTAATCCAGCTCAAACAGCTCCGCTGCGCTGACCGTCAGGCTCTTAACAGCGCCTTCGGTCCGCTTGGCTCCGTTGTCGTAAACGGTTGTCGCCCGGATGTAGATGGTGGCGGCATCCTGATCGTTAAGCGTCATCTTGCCGCTGCCGGAGAACAGGCCCATCTCCGATGCAGGGAATGCCAGCGTGTATACACCGTCACTGGTCACAGAATAATACGACGTACCTGTGACATAATAGTCCTTTCCACCTTCCGTAAAGTGATTGTCTCCACCGGTGATCACATGTGCATCCACTGCTGTTCCTGCGGAATTCATTACCGTAAGCCCGGTCAGAGGCTTCACTTTCAGCTTGTCCTTGCCATATGCGATCTCTATGGCATCCGCATCCGTGGATTCCTTGAAGAACTCTACCCGGATCTCCGTTGCTGAAGACAGGATGTTGTAATCGGTAGCCTTGAAATCCACCTGAATCTTATTGCTTCGATCCAGGATCATCTTGTTGGCAGCATCATACATCATATATACGGAGTCAATGGTGTTGCCGTTGTCATCCCGGAAAAATACGGAAGGTGCCTTGGTTCCTGCATTGTAAGCCGCTACCATGGTGTTCACAAACAGCTTCTTCTCCGCCATTCCCGTGGGCTCCGTATGTCCAGCACCGGAATACGTGACATTACCCATGCTGTAAATATAATAATTATTTACCACATCTTTAGGGCTGACATTATACAGATTCACGCCATTGTCGTTGCCCCATCCGTTGTTCCACTCAGTCTGCGACTTTCTGGTCTTGGCATTGTCGGACAGGTCGGACAGACAATACCATACCACAATATCATTCTTGCCGTCTCCGTCCTTATCCAGCTCCATGTTCGGTTGCAGCCACTGATAATGTGTTGCCGCCACTGTCAGAGTCTGCTGTTCTTCTGTAGTGATCTGATAAGGATAATTAGTGATCTGTCCCTGATTTACCTGCGAAACGATCATATCAGGACCGGCACCGTCTCCGAATTCCTTGTAATCTCCCAGCACCGTGATCTGCCCCTGAGAGTTCGTTGTCTTATCCATACCCTGATAAAACAGAGAATTGCGAATCGGGAAACAGAAGCTCGTATAAGACGTTCCTTTCCGCAGGATCGCATTGATCCGATTCTGCACATAACGGACTGTCGTATATTTGGTCGTACCCTCGATATTTCCGACCGTCTGATCACTGCTCCGGTCCGTTCCCGGCTTCCATGCCGTATCGTAATTGTACTGCGTGTCCAGAATATTGTAATAAGCATCATAACGCTTTCTCTGGGCATCGGATAAACTGGAATTGTTCCTCTGGTCATCATAATATTCCCGAAGCGCACCGTATCGGTCCAGTCCTACCGCCGCACGCATGGTCTTGTTGAACTCATAGCCCCAGTACCAGCTTTTACCGCTTCCGGCCGTACTGTTGATATACGAACTGCTGTCATGGGTGAACAGGACACTCTTACCATCTTCGATATAATCACGGATCGCTTCGGATACTGCCATGTTCTTCAGGCTCTGATCCTTGCTTCCGAACTGATAGTTGTCTCCGAATCCCAGGATCAGCATATCGTACTGCTGGAAAGTGGTGTATGCCGCATTGTAATAAGCCTCAGACTTCTGTTCATCGGTCTTAAGCTTTTTCAACTGATCGTCTGAAATCAATCCGTTGATAAAAGTTGAAGTCTTCACGGAATCAATAGATACATTAAATTCCCGGATACCGCTTAACAGTGACTTTACATCACTGTCACTTTCCAGATCCCACAGTGTCTTGTCATTAGATGCTTTTCTGTCGGACATCAGCTGCAATACCTGAATATCCACTCTGGAACCTCTGTCCACTGCCGTATAACCGGACACTGCGGTTCTCACCAGTGCATCAGAATTATCAAAGAAGATCATCTTCCAGGGCAATACTCCCTGATAATCATCCGGCAGCACTCTGACTACCTTATAGGTATATCCGGTGCGCAGCTCGTAATGGCCACTGTCATTCTTCGCCACTTCCTTCCATTCCTGCCCGGATCTGACATACAGATTCAGTCCGGAAAGCTCCTCCGTGGAGGAAAGTGTCTGCCCGATCACATCGGAACCGGAAAAGCGACCGTCGGAGTTCTTATCAATATACAGCTTGCAATCATACGTCGTGCTCACCTGGGAGGCAGCCGCATCATTGGACAGAGCAAAAATATACTGCAGATAGAACTTACCGTCCGTCATCTTCAGGAACGCATCGTTGATACCGTCCCCGTTGTAATGCAGCTCTGTAGGAATATAATCTTCCCCAAGATTTTTCACCCATTCGATCTGCAGTTTGGACAAATTCAGATGGTTGCCAAAGCTTCTCTGTCTCTCTTCTCTGGCCGCCTTCTGCTCCGTTGTCTCCCGGGCTGCAGTCGTCAGCTGACTCTCCGCAAAGACATTCTTCTGCCAGTATTTATAATTGCCGCTTTCATCTGTAGACAGGGCAAACTGTATCAGCTGGTAAAAGTAGGAGCTTCTGTCCACGGTTTTCGTATTTGCGCCCACCTTACCATCGATTCCCGTCAGAAGTGCATCCGCAAATACTACCGGATACCCGGCGGAAATATACTGCTCAAACTCCTTTTCTCTGGTGGAGTTCATATCATTTCCCGGGCCACGGTACTGATTGGAAGTGTGGCTCAGGGAATCATCCCTCAGACGCTTCTTGTTATCATCCGATTCATCCTTATAATCATACAGATCCCCGATATGCGTATAGATCAGACCGTCCATAGAGCTGTCATTGTAAACGGTCTGATTGTTTTTCACATTCATGGTGCCGGTACGGGCACCCACATAGATCATATCATATCGATCGTTGAGATCCTCTATCTTGCCAATGAACTCTGCGGAAGCCATCTGGGTAATGGAAATCCTTCCACCGTAACTGCTCTGCCCCAGAAATCCTTTCACGGAATCTGCAGATAAAGCTCCAGTTCCGAAATCATAACAGGGCTCCAGATCCAATATCGCAAGGCTGTCCTTTACCTGGCTTCTGTGCAGATACCAGTTCATAATATATCTGGTGATGGAAGCTTTGCTGATCTCTTCATTCAAAGTGACCGCCGTGGCATTTTCCTGTGTGATCAGAAAATTCTCGTAGCGGATCTCTTTCAGGACATCCGTGTAGATCCATGCTCTTGTCGTATCTGACTTCAGATCCGTCAGATAATCCTCTGCCGCATAAGCTTTGGAACTGTCGTTGTTCAGGTATACATTTTCGTTCAGGTATTCCTTCAAGGTATCCAACGTCAGGGTATCCGCATTTGCCGCCTGCATTGCAGACGCATAGGATCTGATATTTCCCTCTGCCGCGCTTTTCAGCGTATCGACACTTACATTTTCCCAATAGGAATCTCCCTGACCTGCGATTGCGGTTGCCACATTGTCATCCGACACCTGCAGCAGAGTCAATGCCAGTTTCGTCAACACTTCATTGCTCTGGGTGCTGTTCTTGGCATAAAAATTATAATCCATGATCACCGGCACTCTGGCTGCAGCGGTTCTGATCCCGCTGTCGTCCACGCCAAATGCCAGCTTTGCAATCACGGTTGCCGCAGAGATCATATTGGACGGCTCTGCCCCGTAATTTCCCTGACCGGAAAAATAGAACAGATCCACATCTGCCAGATCAATTCCACAATAAGAATCCTCCGCTGTAATGGAAGCATCTGCCAGATCAGCCAGTTCCTGCAGGGTAAGTGTTGTCACTTCGATCTTCAGTGTATCGATATCGTCTCCGGTGGCTGTACCACTCTCATAACGACTGGTACCGGACAGATTCAGGACATTTTTCTTGAACCATTCTTTGTTGTAGAAACCGCCGTTATAGGCAATAGTCTCCGTAGCATCCTCTCTGTCATCCCCTACAAAATCATAGCTGTTGGCGGTGTCAAAGCCCGCTTCCCCCTTGTAAGTAACCTGAAGGGAACCCGGTGTCACCATAGTGTAGCTGCCGGCCTCATCCTTACGATAGGTATCGATCAGACGGTAATCACCGTTTTTGTCACTTACTGTCATTGCAGATACATAATAGTCGCCGTTATCATTTGCTGTGAAATCCACAAGATAGGCACTGGCTATGGTCTCAAATGTATATGCCTTCGAAACATCATCCCATTTTGCCAAAAGCTGTGCGCTATCCGGCTGTGCATGATCCAGGATGTAGAGATTCTGGGTAATATCTCCGGCAGAATAGGCTGCTATCGCATCTCCTCCGGATGTCGTGCGTGCCTGCACAACAGTACCTGCATCATTTCCGGATACCCCCCTGGACGTAGTCTTTAATCCATCTGGCAGTGCCGCATCGGTACCGTATACAATCTGTCCGAGATAGGTATAAACGGCAGTCTCACCCGTACCTATCTTCTGATAGATTGTCCTGTCCACATAATCTTTTGCCTGAAAACTCGTTTTATCAATAGCGGCCAGATCCGTCTCCGAAATTGCATATAAGCCCTGCGCATATCCCCTGGCGCTGTCTGAACCATTGATAATCGTAGTCTCCAGTCCGTTGCTTCCTCCGGTAGATCTATGGGAAAATACTGGAGTCACGCTTTTGGCATCCCGGTTACTGTCTCCGGCGGCCTCCAATGCACTGTATCGGTTATAACGTTCTCCTGCTGCTACCGTCTCCCCATTGGCAATCTCACGATAGACCGCATCGATCTGTTGGTAATTGTATCTGCCGGATCCGTCCTGTCGGAATACAAAGCGTCCTCTTACGTCCTCGGTTCTGGAAGCTCCGGTGCTTTCGCTGTAGGCAGAAAAAGTAACCGGACCTGTCGTCGGAAACTTTGCAGCATCCAGACTGTCCATAGCTGTCTGGCGCTCTGTGGCTGACGGCATCTCGGAAAGCTTTCTGCCCTCAGATACCGGCTCCTCGCCGCCTGCCAGATAGCCGATCGTGGCATTTTCCTTCGCCGGAACGATCTCCAGAATATGGAAAGTACCGTCAGAAGAAGCTACCGTATCCTGTACCAGTTTTTCAATACCCGGAAGGGTTCTTTCCTGCGCACTGACCTCCATAGAGCCATAGCTCTGACCGGCTCCGACGGCCAAAGCTATGGTGAGGATTCCTGCTATGTACTTTTTTGAATTGCGTTTCCAATTCATGGTCATTTATTATCCTTCCATTCCCACCACTCCGGATTCTTCTCTACTTCCAGTAAAAGATTTCTCTTATGATCCGGATATCGTTCATCATAAATGGTCATAATTAAATAATCATTTTCTTCATGTGCGCCAATATCAAACTGTACCTGCGAAAAAGGAAGATGCATATTATCAATTTCTGCAAATTTCGTGTTGGAATCCAACGGCAGTTCTCCCTGGAAATATCCTGCCAGTTTTGCTGCTCTATGTCCTTTCTCTCTTCCAGACTCAAAACCATACGCATGCAGATCATAACGATTCGTCCAGGTAGGTCTCAGCACCGTAATCACATGCTGATCATTGGCAAATAAGATATCCACTACCGGCACCAGTATTACCGTTTCGGCCACTAATGTGGAATCATCCAGGCTCCATGCCTGAAGCTTCAGACGATATTCGGTATCCCAGGAAATATAGCTAAGTGCTCTTACCTCTGTAGATTCTCCCGTATTTTCTGTTGTCAGATAGGCTTCCTGATGAACATTATCATATGCTCCGTCATAGACTTCAAAACCGACCTGATATGATTTTTGTATTCCGTTCCATACCTTGAAATCATTATTCAGCTCACTGGGAATATCTGCAAATCTCCAATTTACTTCCCCTTTATAATTTCGAATCTCGCAATTAATTTTTCCATTACGGTTTAATACAAACTGACTGGAGTAAATATACGGTTCCTTCGCGTTTACAACCGTCTTCAGGGGAGGGATTGTAATATCGATTTCTCTGGTAATCTTAATATCTACTGATAAAGCTATCACCGCACGTACACGTACTACCGTATCCGTCATATTTCCACATTCCAGTTCTGCCTGGAACTGTCGACCATCAGAATCTGTCAAACCGGTTATTTTGTAATTATTGGCATAATCATCTACCACACTCCACTCAATCTGTGGATAACCATTTCTGTAATCCGCCCAGGACGGCAGACATTCAATCAATGCCTTATAACCGATCTTTTCCGTACTTCCTTCGGTAAAATCATATGTGGTCAGATTCTTGGCAATCAGTGTTGCATCATATTTTCCGTCAATGTTGGTATAGGGTAATACCGATACCTTTGTGGATGCAGACATTCCGGGATCCGCCACGGAAGTACAGGTTACCTGTAGCACAAGTGTTCCGGTCGGCTCATATCTGTCAGCCGTCAAAAGACCGCTCCCATTTATCGTGGTTCCTGCCTTAAGTCCAGTTGCGTCCACTCTTGCCACGCTCCAGGTCACCCCGGCATTTTTAGCCTCTTCTGTTCCTTCCATAGTATAAGAGTACTGCAGGCTGTCCCCCTGAATCACAGAAGCATCTTTCGGTTCTATATCCAGAGAATCCACCATATGCTTTTGTACCGTTACGGTAGCCGTTGCCGCTATGGTAGGATCCGCTACGGCGGTACAGGTTACTGTCAGAATATTCTCTGCTATGGTCTCATCCGCTGCCACACTCAGTTTACCGTTACCGCTGATGGTACTCTTACATGCGCTGCCATCCTGATAACTTACGGCCCAGGTCACGCCCTGAGCAATGGCTTCCTCGTCTCCGGTGATCTCGTAATCGAAGACGAAAGCCTGTCCCTGTTTCAGATCTGCGTGCTCGGGAATGATACGGATGCCGCTGATCCAGGAATAGATGCTGGACGGTTCGGAGCTCAGATCATTTCTTAACTTGATGGTCTCGGAAATATCATAGGATTTGTCCTGATAGGTAAAGATCATATTCAGAACGACTTTCCGCTTATCCAGTTCACTGAGGTCCACGCTGAAACTGCTGACATGCTCTGCCATCAGTGCGGGCTTAGCCGCGTCAAAATCTCCTACCACAACTTTGCCTTCGCCGTCCTTAGTATTTGTTACCTCGTAAAGATATACCTGATTGGCATCGGCGTAATCCGCCCCGGCACCACCCTGCCAGCGGATCATATAGCTGTTGTCATTATTGATCAGACGCAACTCGCTGACACTGGCATTTGTTACTTCCATGCCGTTAACGTCTTTTGCCACATTGCCATCAACATCAACCGCTTCCTGATCTGTCAGATTGGAAAAGCTGATCCCTTTCTCCACATCAATGATCAGATCGATCATCTGGTTGGCGGTCAGCTGGGCTTCTTCCTGCAGGGTCAGTTCCTTGTTCCCCCGCATATAGGAATTGTTGCCGGCGACCACGAATGCTCCCACCGCACCAGCTACTATGGTCATGATGGCAAGAGATACGATGATCTCTACCAGAGTAAATCCTTTCTTTCCAATACCCATGGTCAACCTCCTTACTTCGTCAGGATCTTGCCGGTCTTGCCGACCGTTGTGATTTCTATGGTTCTCGTTCCGTTGCTTACGACGATTTTCTGACAATATTCCTTCAACACATTGTTTGCCGTACAGGTATCCTTCTCAAAGGCCCCGGATGCACGGTTAAACACCAGATGCAGCCCATTTGAAGATGAAACATAAGGTAACAGGCTGTCGGATCCTTTCAGTTCCGTCAGGGAATATCCCGTGGAATATCCCGTGGAATCTCCCTCAAAATATACCTTTATATCAATAGGTTCTTTTCCCAGTACCCTGTTGGATACCTCCACATCTCCCTGCCGGATCTGTGCCGTATATTCCTTGGTCGTATCATTATAGCTGATAACGCACTCCACCCGATTCTGTTCTTTTCCGAGGGTCAGCACTCTGGTCCGCTCCAGTGTTGTCACAATTTCGTCCGCACATTTCCGGACTTTCCTGCCGGTCAGGGATGTAATGGATGTGGCCATCACACCCACCAGCACCGCCATGATCGCAATGACAATGACCAGCTCCACCAGGGAAAAGCCACTGTTGTTATTCTTTCTGCCAGTTTTCATAAACTATCAAATCTCCCAGATTTATATCACTGTTCTTATAGGACTTACCGTTACTGCTCAGGTAACCGTCTCCGCCATTCAAAAAGTCTACCACATGATATTCCTGTGTCTTACCGGCAGAACTTACGATCGTTTGGGAATAGGTCAGGGCATGAAGCACAGCATCCCGGTCGGGTTCCACATTGACATTCTGATCCAGCGTGATCGTTCCGCCGGACAGAATCGTTCCCTGGAAGTTCTTCGTCACTTTGACATCTCCGTCAGCAATGATCAGCCCCTTAAATTCACCGAATCCGGCTTCCGGATAAGTATAATCACCCTTTACAATAACCGCCTTATAATTCTGCTCCGCAAGGCTTCCGGTAGTGTTGCCGAAATATTTTGCCTCCACCTTATTTCCGGTACTGCCGTTTAATACAGCATGGAAGGTCGTTATCTCCCCTTCATTTACCAGATTGGTATAAGCATTGGCTGCATCCGTCTTCTCCGAAGGAAGCAGCTGCTCATAGACATCGATCATCTTCTTGGACAATGCCTGGAATTTCAACTGATTCGATGCCAAAAGTGCCTGATATCCTGCATTGGCACCATCACTGGTCAGTGTGGCATCCAACAGCTTCTCTTTGCTTCCCGCAGCCGCACTGCTGTCATACATGGCCACATTGCCTGCCAGATGCATGATGTACGCTCCGTTCTGCTGTCCACGCACCTGAATGGCTTTGGTATACAGACCGGTATAGGCTTCCATGGTCTGTTGGTTGGCACCGTAATAATCCTGAAAATACCGGTTGGCATTGGCTCTCGCGGTATCAGAGGTGCTGTCAAAGCTTACATAATAATACACCAGCGTGATCTTGCTGTTGATCCGCTTGAAAATCTTCTGGATATTGTTCTGGGTCAGTCCGTACTCGGCCAGCGTATGACCATTCAGGGTAGCGGACGGAATATTCAATGCCACTTCCGTTACATCCGCCTGGTCCCTGATCTTGTCCTTATACTGCTCCAACGTGATCGGGTTGCTGGCACCGTTTAACACGGTCTTGCCGGAAGCATCCACGCCGATACACTGCGCCGGAACGAGGTAAGCCAGCTGGTCACTCTTCACAGCGATAGACTGTCCCATCATCACATCCTGTACTCCGGTGTTGCTCACACCATCCTCACTGGTAATTCCATCATTGGCTTTCGTCAGGGAAATGTAAGAATTTCCCGCCAGCGTAAGATTCTTCAATTCATTCAGATAGATCTCCGTATCCGTGCCGTTGACCAGAATGGCGCTGCTGTCCACGCCCTTTCCGTTACCGAAGCCGATATACTGTCCGGCATATTCTCCGTCGATCTGTGCTCCGGCGGTAAATACATTCCGCTCTCCGTTCATCTTGAGATCTCCGGCCACATATACGTTGTTTCCCTGAAAGTTCAACGTTCCGTTGCTTCCCGTATTGCCCGGAATACCTCCGTTCATGGCAATGGAACCGGCCCATACTTCACCGTACTGATCTGTGGTAAGTGTGGCTCCTTCTCCCAAATATAAGTCGGAAGCCATCACCATACGCTTGTCTTCGTTTTCATTGCCGGTGGTCTCTTTCCATTCCACCGTCACACCGTTACCCTTGCCAGACTCTTCGCTGCCCACGATAAAACGGTTCGCATAAAAGCTGCCGCCGATGACATTGGTGCTGTGTAGCGCAGGATTGGAAGGAAGCGCCTGAATATTCTCCTGTGCCACCATGGAGATTCCCGTAATGGAAGGCAGCGTCACTGCCTGTGCAAAATCCATATCCGGCATCTTCACCCGGATATCGGTCTGGATCACCGATACATAACCGTCGGTATCCGTATAAGTCACCTTCAGGCCGCAGAAGGAAAGTCCGTCGGTGTACAACTGAAAACGTCCGGTAGGAATATCCGTGGTCTCCACTCTCTCCTTGTTGCCCGTCACCGGATCCGTTGTCATTACATATACCTTCAGACTGCCGCTGCTGTCCAGAGCCATCCGGTACACTACTTCCCCGGAGTCATTCAATGTCTCTAGCACCGTCCCCCGCTTTATCTCCGAAGACAGGCTGTTGAACAGCTTGGTCAGATCATAGTTGTTGATATTCATACTTCCTGTCACTGCATAATAATCCTGCATATCCTTCAGGAAATAATATCTCAGTTTGTTCTGCTTCTCCTCTGCGGAGGTTGCCTCATAATTTTTCAGGACCAGTTCATAGGCACTTCCGACAGAAGCGGACACCCGCTCTCCCATAGCCGTCCGGATCTCATCCAGCACAGTCTCTGCAGAGTAAAAATTGTCCTTCGCCTTGAGATTGTTCACCTTCATCTGATAGTTCAGCAGTGACATATACATCAAAACACTGGCTAAAATGCCAATAAAGGCCATGGCAATGATCACAACGACCATTGCTGAGCCCTTATTGTCCGTTCGTCTGTGGAATTGTCTTACCCTTGAAAATATTTTGGGATTTCTTCCGCATATCTTCATTTTTCTCGTCTTCCTTCCGGTATCTTCTCTGTCCTGTGCCTGACGGATCACTCGATCACGGTTCCCGTCATGGTAAGCACAGGGGACTGTACACCGATCGTATCCCTGCTGTACACCTGTACCCGCATGTCATAGATACGATTGCGTCGCTCCGTCGGTGTCAGACCGCCGTCCGCACCCATAATATCCTTCGCCACGTCTCCGGCAGCATTTCCTGCCGCACCGGACACGCTGAGATCATTGAAAATGTATTCCGTATTGCTGCGGTCTATCAGATTCGTCCGCAGTCTGCAGGCGGAATCAATGCTGGCTCCGGCAGAGGACATCCAGCCCGGCCAGGTCTCCCGCAGTTCAAATGCCGCCTTGTAATTGTTGTTCCAGGAGGAATACGGGTTAAAACCGGTGCTTTCGTCCGTGAAGCTGTCTATTCTCTCCGCTGACGGAGTCTGCTCCACCAGGAACAGATTTGTCTGTACATTCTTCGGGTTATTTACGATCACTTTGTCTACCGCAGAAGTCACCGCACTCTGGGTAGCCTCCACTCTGGGCTGCAGGCACACAATAATATTGGCCAGCTGGGAAATGATCTCCTCTGCATCCACCGGATTCCCGCTCTCCTTCTGTTTCTTAAGTTCCGCTGCTTTGGCTCTTACCGCCTCTTCGTTGGAAAAGATCACATAATCCGTACCGTTCTGGGGGTAGTCTCCGCTGATGCCTGTAAGGATGGCGGAATTGCAATGATAGACTGTGGAGGCCGTCACCAGATACACATCTGTCTCTACGTTCTCTCCATCTCCCAGATCCAGCAAAATGCGGCTGCTGTCTATGGATATTTCGATGGTCTTGGTAGTATTCCTGGCAATCTCCATAACGTCTCTGCCGCCGGAATACGCTTCAAAATAACCGTATGCCTCCTGTGCGGCATCTTCCGATTCGGAATATACCGCATTCAGATTGCCTGCCAGGTTCTGGATATTTACAATATCCTTCTCATTCAGTGCCGTGTAACCATTAGGATCCAGTGTTACTACCACATCATAGATGCCGGAAGTCGTCTTCTCATCCCGGAAGGTATATTGCCAGATACCATCTTCTGCTGCGCCGTCTCCGTCCACATCCAGAGAAGCATCCTTCTGCACGCTGTTAGTAAAGCCGGTAGGGGTTGCCGCCTCATAGGTGTCTGCCATCTCCTCCAGTGTATGTGCCTCGAACTGCTCCATGACATCCTCTGCGATGGCCGTGGCATGCATGGTGTTGCGGGACTTGGCATTGGTTCTGGCAGAAGTCACAAAGCTGTGCAAAAGCGGCACAACGATGATCGACAGGATCACGATGGCAATCAGCAGTTCAATCAGAGAAAAGCCTTCGTTATTCAGTTGTCTTCTCTCCGTGTACTCCTTCATGTGAGGCATCCTCCCTGCTCTGACTAATACCGTTTTCTCCGCACTACGTGCTCCCGAAACCGGACAACCATTCGCACTCCGGACTATCGTCCTCCCTGCTCATGGTTGTTTGATTTGCTAATCATAGCAGTATCCTGCCTGCAAGCAGTCGTATACTGCTATGATTGCAAATCTATTATTCCACGTTTCCGAAAATAGTGTCTACGCCCATCTGCATATCCGGGATGTAAGGTGAACTGTATACCTTATCGGTTCCCAGCAGATAATAGGTGTTCATGGTCATGTTGCCGGTGAGCATTCCGTCGGTCTCGTTGTAGCTGATGCTGACGCCCTGGATGCTCTCACGTTCCTGCTGATTGTAGATGTATCTTACCAGTCCCTTGAAATCATCATAGGTGCAGGAAATGCTGATGCTCAGGGGTACCTCATACATATGGGTATCTGCATAAGCAGTACCGTCCGTAGATACCGGACTTGTAGATGCCGTTGTAGTTGTTGCCGCAGCATCTGTTGTTGTCGTATCCGTGGCAGCTGTTGCATCCGCAGTCGTCGTTGCCGCATCCGCTGCAGGAGTATACACCACCTCTGCTTCGGAACCGAATGCAATATTTGCCACCTCGGTACGAGTATAATCTTCCAATGTCTTTACCATCATAATGCTGTCTTCCGGTAAGATATCTGCCGGGAAGCGGTTCTCAAAATTTGTGATATAGGACTGCATCTTCCCGGTAGCCTCAATGTAGTCCGCCTTACGCTGATCTAATATCTCCAGCGTTGCCACCTGGGATGATAACGTTACATTCTGTGCCTCAAGGGCATCTGATTTTTCATTAAAACTGGAATATACCAGAAAATAAGTACACACAGCAATAAGAACACCGATCACTGCGATCAAAAGCTGAATTTCACTCTTTTTAACCTTCATCTTCCGCTGCCTCCTACTGTGCTGTCTGGGTGTCGGCCTGTGCCTCACCGCTCTCTTCGGTCTCATCCGTCAGCTCCTTATAGCTTCCGGTAATGGAAAAAGTCACTATGGACGTGCCGGTCTCATCCTTGCTGTCCGTAATATTGCTGATCTCTACATCATCTATGCTCTGCATGTTGCGGATATTCAGAATCGTACGGGCTGCCGCTGCTTTCCCTTCCACCGTCACTGACATGCTGATGCCGGTCTGGTCGGAGCTGAAGCTGTTGGTATAGAAGCTGTCCGGCAGGATCTGTTCCAGTTCATTGATGAACTCCACCAGATTCTCATTGGGAGTCTGGGTATAAGCATATAAATATGTGTATTTATCATACTGGGCTTCTGCCGCCAGATAATCGTTGTATACTGCCTGTGCCGGTTGCAGCTCCTGTACCCGGTTCTGCAGATACACATTTTGCGCCACATTTCCCAGATATCTGGTCACAGAGGTGGCTGCCATGGCGATGGACAGGATCACGCCCAACACCAGTACCGCCACACTGACGAAGGTATAATTCGTGCCGCTGACCACGGTCAGTCCCTTGGACTTCTGGGTGCTCTTGTCGATCAGTCCCACGGGGGCGAGCACCGCACCCAGACAGGAAATATAGGCTGCGGGTCTGGTGGAACGGATGGCCTTGCTCATGCCGATCTTGTCATCCATCTCGGACAGGGTATGTACCTTGCGCTCCAGACAGTTGGTGAACAGCTTGCTCATGCCGCTGAAGCTGCCGCCCAGACCGGTAACATAGGACTTTTCAATGGGATTTTCACTGTTCCTGGAATCATAGAAGTCAATGACACGACTCACACCCACGATCAGAGGCTCCAGCGAAGCGGTGATCTTCTGTCTCGCTTCCGTGACTTCCACATTACCGGCATCCTCATCTTCCCAGCGTCCGGCATTTTCTTCCCAGACTTTGTCTCCCTGATGGAGTACTCTGTTCAGACATGTTTTCTTCTGGAAACGTTCTACCGCACTCATGGGATCGTTCACGGCATAGGCTCCGGAAGCGATCATAGTATCAATAGCATCCTGCACACCGTAAGCCACCGTTCTCTGTAATAACACCTTACCGGCGGAAAGCACGGTCACAATGGTGCTGTTCTCATCGATTTTGATGACCATGGTAACTTTTTCGGACTTCTCATCGCGGAGGATCTGGTATAAGCTGTTGCTGCTGTAGTCGAAGCACTCCACCTCCCAGCCGCACATCTGCGCCAGCTGATAATAGCTGTCTAACAGTGCCTTGGGCACCGCCAGTGCCATGACACGCAGTTTCCCGTTCTCGGTCAGTCCGCCGGCCAGATAATGTCCGATCTCATACTGGGTCAGATCCACCGGGAAATATTCATTGGCGTTGGTCTTCACCAGTGCCTCGATCTTACTTGCCTTAACGTTGGGAATCTGTACCTCACGGCTTGCCACTCTGGTAGAAGAAATGGTGAAGATCACTTTCTTCGTGCGGATGCCATTCGTCGCCAGTGCATTCACCAGATGGTCTGCGTACTCCTGTGTTGGCTGCAGCATACCATCCACCACGATGCCTTCCGGTGTCTCCACCGTCAATACCTTGTAAACCTTCGGCTTCTTCACCTTATAGTCCATCTCGCAGATCTTCGTAAAAGAGTTTCCGATCTCAATACTCAATACGCGATTGTTCATTGCCATATTTCTACCCTTCCTCTTCCCGGTATTTATCGTATTTCGAAAGCATTCCGCTGGTGCGGAGCTTTTGAAGAACTTTCTGAAATCATGTTCGAAATGCAGGTATCTTCTTATACATAAAAATGCAGATACCACTGTAAGAATTCATTGCCCCACAGGACAGCGATTGCCACCCCTGCGGAGAGATACGGTCCCATGGCGAGGACATGTCCTTCGCCGCTTACTTTCATACGGATCAGATGGATCACGGAACCGATGATACATCCCAGTAAAAATGCGAAAATAATCAATTTCCAGCCGAGTAACAGCCCGCAGACCGCCATCAGCTTCACATCACCGCCGCCAATGGCTCTGCCACCGGTCGCATAGTACAGAATAAGCAAAAATACACTGACACACAGGAAGCCGATCAGGAAATCCAGCCACTGTGTATAGTGGAAGATTCCATGGATCAGCCCCAGTGTCAGTATAAATAAGTTAAATCCCACAGGGATCTCATATGTTCTGAAATCAATCACACTTAAAGCAAGAAGTGCACTAAATAACAAGCAGTAGACTAGGGAATCCACGCTCATCCCAAATTTCCAGAATACGAGCAGGTACAGAACTCCGTTCAGTGCCTCGATGACGGGGTACTGAACGGAGATATGTGCCTTGCATTTCCGACATCTGCCTCCCAGCGCCAGGTAGCTGAACAGCGGTACGAGGTCGTACCACCGCAGCTGATAACCGCAGTGCATGCAGTGAGACCTGGTCGTTACAATATTCTCTTTTTTCGGGATACGGTAGATCAACACATTGAGGAAGCTGCCGATCACGATTCCATAAAGGAAAATCACTATGTAGAGAAAAATTGTTGGGAGCATGTCAGTTACCTTTCAGAAATTATGCGTTAGGTTGTCCGGTAACAGTAACCTTCCAAACCTTAGCAGTTCCATCATAGGCAAGGGAAATAGTAATAGCCTGTGCCTTATAAGATGTGGACTTGTAAGAATAATTCTTTGCTGTATCAACAGAACCCAAAGAATCAAAAATTGTCTTCAAATCGTTAGAAATTGTGATCTTTCCGGTAGTATCAGATGTAACAGTATAAGTTTTGGTGCTGTCTAATGTAACATCAACATCAGATGCCAGAACAGTCATAGCTCCGGTAAATTCCTCTACCTGCTGAGCATCAGCAGATACTCTGGACTTTTCAACATACTTGATATACTGAGGTGCTAATACACCTACCAGTACTGCCATAATAGCAATAACAATGATCAGCTCTACCAGGGAGAAACCTTTGTTTGTTAAGTTCTTCTGTTTCTTGTTCATAATAACATTCTCCTTTTTATGTGTTTTTTAATTTCAGGGTAGTAAGTTTTCCGCCCCATTTATTAATTATCGTTCTGTCCCTACACAGAACGGATAATCCTCTTTACATCGAATCCAGTTCCTCATACATATACAAAATAGCCAACATAAAATCAGACACCCATCCGCCGACCACAATTCACACTAAAATTATAATCATCGGCTCTAACGCTGCCATTACTGACTGTACTGCCATTTCAACTTCTTCTTCATAATAATCTGCCAGTTTGTCTAGCATTTCCTCTGTATTACCGGATTCTTCACCAATGCGAATCATCTGATATACCATAGGTGGAAACAATCCACTCTCTTGCAAAGGTCTGGATAACGGCATACCAATAGTAATTTCTTCTTTTGCATCCTGCAATGCTTCTTTAAAATAAACATTGCTCATAACGCCAGATACAATATCTACAGCTTCAATTAATGGAACGCCTGCTCCAAGTAAAGTGCTCATCGTACGTGCCATCATAGAGGATGCTGTTTTTACTGTTAGCTTTCCGAAAATAGGAATTTTAATTGCTATTTTACCAAATACATGTTTTCCCAAATCTGTTTTTGCAAAATATTTGATTCCCATAACTATTGCAATAATCACGGGTACAATAATAAACCAATAATTAATAATAGCATGGCTCAAATTCACATAAAACTGTGTAATCCAAGGAAGCTCGCCGCCAATTTGTGAAAACATTTCTTCATAAGAAGGTATTACTTTGACCAACATTACAATAGTAACAATAATGGCAACGATACACACTGCAATGGGATAAATCATTGCTTTTTTAACCATTGCCTGTGTCTTATGCGATTTCTCCAACTGCACCGCCACTCGGTCGAGTGCCGTTTCCAGGCTACCGGATGCCTCACCGGCAGCCACCATGTTCACCATAATCCCTGGGAATACCTTCGGGTGTTCTGCCATGGAGTCTGCCAGGGTCTCACCCTTTTCCACGCTGATGCGGACTTCTTTCAGTGCATCCTGTAATCTCTTGTTCTCTGTCTGTTCGCAGAGCATTTTCAGGGATTCGAGGATGCTGACGCCCGCTTTGGTCATGCTGACGAACTGGCGGCACATGACGCTTAGATCCCTGGCCTTGGGCCATCCGCCGATCTGGATGTCGATGTCTTTCGTCAGGAAGCTCTGTTCTCCCAGATCGATAACGGTCAGCTCCTGCCTTCTCAGTTCTGCCATTGCCAGATCTTTGTTATCCGCTTCCAAACTTCCCTTTACTTCTTTTCCAGCCTTTGTGATGGCTTTGTAGCCATAGGTCGCCATGTGCCTTCCCTCCAATGCGTCTCTATCTTTAACTTTCTCCCCAACCATGTAAGACGGACCCCGGTCCTGAAAAGGTCCAGGTTTTTGAAAAATTTTTATAAATTTTGATAAATTTCTATA
>ENA-UOJI01001066-UOJI01001066.1-human-gut-metagenome-genome-assembly--contig:-P79-NODE-1066-length-18631-cov-9.013835_pt1 | contig 18631 bp, 10 predicted proteins | sample MGYA00242346_ERZ723893 | MGnify/ENA metagenome assembly ERZ723893 | reverse complement strand
GCGGTAAATGCTTACGGCAAGATACATGAGTATTCCGCAAAAAACGCCGCGTATAAGCGTCTGCAGCGCCGTCTGCGACAGCTTGGCTGCGACGACCGTTTCCGCAAATGCCGCCGAGGCGGGAAGAGCGATGCGCAGCAGCAGGCCGAATATCACCACCGCCGCCACGTTGCCCGCCAGTCCGGCAAAAAGGCTGGTAAAGTCTCCGCCCGAATGTTTTTCGACAATAAAACCTATTTTGCCGGTGTAGAGATTGTATCCCTTATAGCAGACGCACAGCAAGGCGACGCAAAACAGCAGGGCGCCCGCTACCTTCTGCTGCGGCAATGCCAAAAAGACCGCGCATCCCAAAGATATGCATATTCCCGCGGCCAATCCCTCGGTAAAGCCTTTTAATATGTTTTTCACTACCGTCATGTCAGATTATCCTTATTTTTTCGTCGCCGGCAATGATTTCGCCCAATAAATAGGCCTCTTCGCCGTTTTCGCGGAGAATGGCTACGGCTTTGTCCGCCGCGTCGCCCGGCACAACGATGCTCATGCCCACGCCCATATTGAAGGTATTAAACATATCGCGCTCGTCTATTTTGCCCTTCGACTGTATCAGCTTGAATATAGGCGGCACCCTTACGCTGCACTTTTCTATCACCGCGCACAGCCCGTCGGGTACCGAACGCGGTATATTTTCGAAAAAGCCGCCGCCCGTTATGTGCGATATGCCTTTTACTTTAATCTTTTTTATCAGCTCCAGCACGGGGCTAACGTATATTTTCGTGGGCGTAAGCAGCGTTTCGCCCAGCGATTTGCCGCCCAGTTCTGCGACGGGCGCCTTAATATCGGCGCTTTCGACGTTAAAAACCTTGCGCACCAGCGAAAATCCGTTGGAATGAACGCCGGAAGAAGGCAAAGCTATCACCGCGTCGCCCGGTTTCATTGCGGAATTGTCGATGATTTTATCGCGGTCGACCATTCCCACGGCAAATCCCGCGAGGTCATACTCGTCTTCCGGGTAAAATCCCGGCATTTCGGCGGTTTCTCCGCCCACCAACTCAGCGCCCGACTGAACGCAGCCTTCCGCTACGCCCGCCACGATATCGGCAATTTTTTCGGGTTTGTTTTTGCCGCACGCTATGTAGTCGAGAAAAAACAGCGGTTTTGCTCCCGAACATATTATGTCGTTTACGCACATGGCGACGCAGTCTATTCCCACAGTGTCATGCTTGTCCATGAGAAAGGCTATTTTCAGCTTTGTGCCCACGCCGTCGGTGCCGGATACCAGCACGGGACGAGAGTAACCTTTGAGGTCCGGCGTAAACAAGCCGCCGAAGCCTCCTATCGAGTTGTCGTTGCCGCCGGTGACCGTGCGCGCTATATGCTTTTTCATCAGCTCCACGGCTTTGTATCCGGCGGTAATGTCCACGCCGGCGTTTTTGTAACTTTCCGAATGACTTTTCATTCTGCACCTCCCTGTTTACGGAATTTCGGGTTTTCGCTCATGGGGCGTTCGAAGTTGTTCTTGCCGGGGCGCTTGGGAATTTCGGTGGGATATACGCCGTCAAAGCACGCCATGCAATATCCCGCGTCCTCTTTGCCCGCTATACGCGCCGCCTGAGCAATATCCAGATAGCCCACGCTGTCGGCGCCAATTATTTTGGCAATTTCCTCATCGTTGTAATGGCAGGCGATGAGATTATCGCGCGAATCGATATCCGTTCCGTAATAGCACGGATTTAAAAACTTGGGAGCCGACGACAAAAAGTGGATCTTCGTCGCTCCGGCGTCGCGAAGCTGTTTGACTATGGGACGGCTGGTGGTGCCGCGCACTATCGAATCGTCCACCAGAATAACGCGTTTGCCGCGCACAGCCGACGCTATGACGTTGAGCTTTATGCGCACTCTGTCCTCTCTCGTCTGCTGGTCGGGCACAATAAACGTCCTGCCTATGTATTTGTTTTTTAGAAAGCCTATGCCGTACGGCACGCCCGACGCCTGCGAATACCCCAGCGCCGCGTCCAGTCCCGAATCGGGTACGCCAATTACTATATCGGCGTCTATCTTGTACTTTTCCGCCAAAAAGGCGCCGGCGCGTTTGCGCGCGTCATGCACGTAGCATCCGTCAAGTACTGAATCGGGACGGGCGGTATAAAAGAACTCGAACACGCACAGCGATCTTTTGCCGCCGCAGTGCGATTTATCGCTTTTTACACCGTCTTTGGTGATGACCACCATTTCGCCCGGCTCTATTTCGCGGACAAACTTGGCGCCTATGGCGTTGAGAGCGCATGACTCGGACGCGACGACGTGCGTTCCGTCTTCACGGACGCCGTAGCACAGCGGTCTGAATCCGTGCGGGTCGCGCACGGCTATGAGTTTTGCCGGCGACATGACCACCAGCGAATACGCGCCTTTTATTACGTCCATCGCCGCCAGCACGGCTTCTTCTATCGAACGGGTCCTTACGCGCTCTTTTGTGATGATATACGCTATTACTTCCGTATCCGTGGTGGAATGGAATATACAGCCTTCGTTTTCCAGTCGCGAACGCAACTCGTACGAATTGACGAGATTGCCGTTGTGCGCTATCGCCATGTTTCCTTTAAGGTGATTGACGACGATGGGCTGGGCGTTTTCGCGCTGATTCAGCCCAGTAGTGCTGTAACGGACGTGGCCTATGGCGATTTCGCCGCCGCCCAGTTTTTGCAGAATTTCGGACGTAAATACGTCGTTTACCAGACCTTTATCCTTATAAGCCGAAAAAACTCCGTCGTGGTTTACGACAATTCCCGCCGATTCCTGTCCGCGGTGCTGCAAAGCGAACAAGGCATAATACGCTGTTTTTGCCACTTGCGAAGTTTCGCGGCAGAATATACCGAAAACGCCGCATTCTTCATGAATTTTACCGTTCATGTTTATTCTCCGGCGGTAACGCGCTCGAATATTTCTTTGTAGGCCTCTTCCACGCCGCCCATATCGCGTCTGAAGCGATCCTTATCCAGCTTTTCGTTGGTCTTCGCGTCCCAAAAACGACAGGTGTCGGGCGAGATTTCGTCGGCCAGCACTATCTTTCCGTCCGGCAGACGCCCGAATTCCAACTTGAAGTCGATGAGGCGCACGCCCAGCTTGAGAAAATATTCCTTTAAGACGTCGTTTACCTTAAAGGCGTATTTTTTGATGGTGTCTATCTCGTCTTTGGTGGCGAGTTTTAGCGCGAGAGCATGATATTCGTTTATCAGCGGATCGTCGAGAGCGTCGCATTTATAAGAAAACTCTATTGTGGGGCTGTCAAACACTATGCCCTCCTCCACTCCGTACCGTTTTGCGAACGAACCGGCCGATACGTTGCGTATTATCACTTCGAGCGGCACGATGGACACCTTTTTTACCAGCGTTTCGCGGTCGGACAACTCGCGCACGAAATGCGTCGGCACTCCGTTTTTTTCCAACAGCTGCATGAGCATATTGGTCATGCGGTTGTTTACGACGCCCTTGCCGGCAATCGTGCCTTTTTTGGCGCCGTTAAACGCCGTCGCGTCGTCTTTGTACGAGACTATGCACAGCGACGGATCGTCGGTAGCATATACTTTTTTTGCTTTTCCTTCATAAAGCTGCTCTTTCTTTTCCATAAAAATTACTCCTGTTTACGGCTTTTCGTAATGATAAAATTTAGTCTTTTTTGCTTGTCCGCGCGGCGGCAGTCATTGCTTTGCTCCGCCCGAAAGCGCCGCGTCCTTTTCCAATACCTTGTTTTGTGCCGAACGGCGGTATTCGACCAGTTTTGCAAACAATCCGTCGTCTTTAAGCGCCAGTATCTCCACGGCGAGAAGAGCTGCGTTTGCCGCTCCGTTTATCGCCACCGTCGCCACCGGTACGCCAGTCGGCATTTGCACGGTGGACAGCAGCGCATCCATTCCGCCGAGATTGGCCGACGAACACGGCACGCCTATAACCGGCAAAACCGTCTTAGACGCGATGACTCCCGCCAGATGAGCCGCCATCCCCGCCGCCGCGATGATGACGCCAAAGCCGTTTTTCTTTGCCGAAGAAGCAAACTCCGCGGCCTTTTCGGGCGTTCTGTGCGCCGAATATACATGCATCTCGTACTCGACGCCAAACTCGTCCAGCATATCGGCCGCTTTTTTAACGACGGGCGCGTCGCTGTCGCTGCCCATGATGATAGCTACTTTTTCCATGAAAACCCTCCGTTTAAAATATACAAGGGCGCACTTATAACACGTTCTTCACAAGTGCGCCCAGACAGTCGGCATTAACCCTCCCGATTTCCGTTCCACTGTGTCAATCCACAATTATCTGTCAGTCGCGGAAACTCGTATTTTCGGTACGGTTTAATAATACCATTTTGCCGGCGGTTTGTCAATTTATTATGCGCGGCTTACGCAAATATAATTTTATTGTTTTACGACGTTCTTTGCCCACTCGGCTATTTTTTTACCGCTGCTATGCACGTCCGAGCCGTGTACGGACAAACCCTTTAATGTAGCTGCGCCCTTACACACCGACGCAAGCGCGCTCTCGGACGCACCCATTCCGCTGCCTTCGTTTGTGCATAGCGCGGCGATTGTCTTGCCCGACCAATAGTATCGCTCCATAAAGCCGTACACCGCCATGGGCATGGTGCCGAACCGGTTGGGGTAACACAAAAAATCCGTGTCGTATCCGTCGACGCTGCCCGGATAGGTCTGCAATTCGGGACGTTCGCCGTTTTGCATTTCCTCTTTGGCCTGCTCTATGCATTTGTAATAGTTGTCGGAATAGATCTTTTTCGTCTTTATCTCAAACATATCCCCGCCCACGGCGTCGCGTATAAATTCCGCCGCCACCGCGGTATTGCCCTTTTGGATGACTTTTATGGCGCCGTTGCAATAATTTTCTCCTGCGCGGGAAAAATATACTATCAGATTTTTCATAACATATTTCTCCTTTTTATTAAATTTCTTTATTATTATACCACCATTCGGGCACAATCGACGATAAAAGCGCGTATTCTTTTGTTTCATAGCTGCGCAAAATTTTTATTCCTCCGGCATTTTCGTCGGTCTGCATCATAAATTCACGGCAGGCGCCGCACGGCATCCCCGCACGTCCGTCCGGCATAACGGCGACGATGCGTTTTATTTCATGCTCGCCGCATGTTATCATATTCGCCATTGCGTTGCGTTCGGCGCACATTCCCAAAGAGCACGCCGAATCGATGCATACGCCCGTATAAATATTGCCCGCCGACGTAATGAGCGCCGCCGCCACCTGTCCTCCCGTCATCAAACGGGAAAAGCTGCGGCCTCCCTGCACCTTTCTCGCCGCAAAATACAGTCTATCCCACGTGTCGTCGTACACGGCCAGCGCCGTTTTTTCCACAGCGGCGACATAATCCTCTTTGCCGCGGCAGTACGCCTCTATATCGCGAGGATACCGTTCGGCAAGCTGCTTTTTTAGCGCGGCGTAACGCTCGGCTTCTTCCGCGTTTTTACGAAGGTAATCTCTAAACGCCAAATGTCTTACTATATCGCCCATGTTGTCGACGCCGAAAATATGTATATGATGGGTGCGCCTGTCGCCGCCTTTTCTTAGATATCTCCTGCCCTTGATGCCGAACTCGCCCATATATTCGTACCCGAGTTTTTCAAACTCTGCAGCCTTTTCATCGGTTTTTTCCTGACTTTTCACCGCCGCCATAATGTCTATTACGGGTTTTGCCGCCAGCCCCGGCACCGACGTGCTGCCTATGTGGTAAAGGGCAATGCAGTTTCCCTGCAAAACGTCCGCGATTTTTTGTCTTTCCCGTTGGTATAACAGCGGCCAATTGGAGTCATAATCGACAACCGTGACATATTGTGCCATAAAATCTCTCCTTTTTGTGCGTTTTATCTTTTTTGGCGCCGAAATTGCCGCCGTCTAAGCGCTTCGTTTGTGCGCCAACTATACAAAAGCCGCCCGACGCCTTAAATATCCCCCGGAGCGGACTTAAGGACAATTCCTTATAATCGCCAGGCTATACTATTTCCTTTTAAGATAGGCCGCCGTCTCGACGTGTGTCGTGTGTCATACTTAGAGATGTGCCATTCATACATTGGTTACGGTTTTTCGATATACCCAATCAGGCAGACACGTCTGTTTGGATATGTAATCATTTTTATATAAAATTATCATTGCCATTATATCATTTTCAGCAGAAAACGTCAATGTAATCGGGCGGCAACATAATATTTCCGCCCGATTTTTTATAGCGTAATAGCTACTCTGACCTGACAATGCTCCTTGACATTCTTATAAATCTTATCATTGATTTTGTCAAAATCATATCGACATCGCCGTTCAAACAGTCATTGATAAGCCTTTGGAAATCCTCACGTTTTGCAACCCGAGTGCCCGTAATGGCCTCATCCGAATAAATACCGGCGAACTTCCATTTCTTTTTCTGCTTGATGTGCGCGGTATAATGCTCTACTTGAGAACGATAGCTGTTAAGCAACGGTGTATGAAACGCCGAACGTAATCAAGAATTTGGTCAGAATACAATGACGTTCATATAACCTCCTCGGCCACCTCTTTCCCGGCCTGCGTCAAGGATATACGATGGCTCTCATATCGAACAAGTCCTTGTTGATTTACCCTCTGCACCTCCTTACAAACCGATGCTTTCGTGATATTCATATTTGTAGCAATATCTACTTCGCGAATCGGGATACCTCATTCGCACAACCTCAATATAGTTTCCAAATACATCTCCATCGATTCGTTATTCAGCATTCCTTTCCCCGCCTTTTTAATTTTCTTTCGTTGCTTTATTGGCTTTCTTCTTTCTGCGGACAAGTATGACCGTAACCGTTACAGCCGCCGCGACCACAAGCACGCACGCGACGAGAATAACGGCATACCCCCACATCGGCATGACAAACGCCACGCCGGGAATACAGACGATGAACGTTCCCGTCTTATCCGTATCAAACTTCACATACCGCCCGTATCCGTCTGCGACGATTTCCGTAAGCGTGCCATCGTCCGCCATGTGATAGACAACGACTTCGTTGCGGTCATAGGTCATATCCGCCTGCAAATACAGCGTGATATTTCCGCTCGGCGTCGCCGCCGTGCCGTCCGCCGATACGTACGAGATGCCGAACACCTCGAAGTTGTCCGCTATGCTCGCCATTTTCTCTGCCGCCGTCGCAAAAACGCTGCTCCCCGCCGTGATGCGGCCGGCAAGCAGCGACGTTCCCTCTGCAAGCACGCCGTTTGCGTCCTCGAACTTTGCAAGCGTGCTGCCGCCCGCAACAGAGGTTATCGCCACGTCGTATTCCGTATAGGTATTGTTGCCGAGGTTAGTCTTATACGTTGCGCTCTCCGCACGATACACGACATGGTACTCCCCTACGTTTTCAAGCGTTATGGAATTGTTCGTGACAGGCACTTCCGTCTGCTCGCCGCCCTGCACATAATACGCCGAAATGCTCACGTCAAGGTTTTCGCTCCCCAGCGTTGCCGTTGCGGAAGGAATGGGAAATACTGTTCCCCGCGCCGCTTCGTACTCCCTGCCCGCCGTCGTTTGGATGACGGGAACGTACTCTGCGGGGCGTTCGCCGACGTCAACGTAATCTCCCGTGCGCGTGCCGCCACCGAGGTTTAACGTAATGGTAAAGTTGACATCTCTGCTCATGGCGTTGATATACGCCGAAAAGGAAAGGCTGCTCTGCAAACGCTCGGCGGACAAGGTATAGGTGTAATACGTCCAGCCGTTCTCCGTCCGCACGGTGTAACCGGTCTGCATATTCCCGCTTTCCAGAACCATGTCCGATATAGACGAGCTGTGCCCGAAGGTCATGTAGTAATTTTCGCCGCTCTTTTCGACGGTTGCCGAGGGCGAAAAATTATCCGCACCCATTGCAAGTCCGCTTAAATTGACGGGAACGGAATATACGCCGTCCGAACCTTGTACGGGGCTTTCCGCATATGCCGTAAGCCCGCCGCCCATGAGGGCGGCAAGCGTTATAAGGCATATAAGCATTGCGGCGAAAAACGCGATGAGTTTATTTCTTTTCTTTACCATACTTCATTCCCCTCCGCATCCTCGAACACGGCGACAAGTTGCAACATCTTATAGGTACTTCCGAGCGCCGTACCCGTGCTATTACAAAGTTCAGAATCCACAGTATCATTTGCGAGGTCAAAGATTTCTCCTATACCCGTGATTGTTCCGTCAGCATTCACTACGGCAATATGCCAACCGACGAAGGTATATCCGTCTTTCGCAACGGGTGTTTTTACGCCGGAAACATAGTACCCGTCATTCACCTCTTCACGCAGGAAGAAACTGTTGGAATACTGACTGTCAATGGAATAACTTACAAGCAGACGTTCTCTGAACTCAGCCGTAATCGTCAGGTATTCTGCAAGATCGGGATCATCATAATCCACGGCGTCGATCGTATATCTGCCCGTTACGATAGACTGACCGAGGAACCCGCCCGTCCAACCGACGAAATTATAGCCGCTCGGAGCCAGCGCCTGAAAACTGCTGAAATCGACAACATAAACGCCGCTTGAATTCATATAAAGCGTCCTTTGCTGCGTCTGCCCGTTTGCTACTGCCGTAACCGTAATACCGGGATCCCATATTGCATAAACGACAGGATTGCTGTCGCCGAAACGAGAGATGAAATCGGTTATCGAATACCCTGCCGAAATAACGGACGCCGCGCGAGCCGAACCGTTTTCTTCCATCGACCAGCCGAAAAAGATATCTCTTCCCGCGGCAAAATCGGAAGACGAAAGTGATTGTATCACCTGCAACAGACTATACGTCTTTGTATATGCATACCCTTTGCTGCCGTCGGCAAACGAATAATCCACGGCGTCGCGCATGATCTCATCGGAGAACGGGTGCTCTTCATCCGTCACATATGTAATAGACACTTCTCCCTGCCCGTCCAGTACATAAACATCCTGCGTCAACGTAAACGAAACTCGTTCCGTTGATGAAAGCGATATCGAAAACGTATAAGTCAGTCTGTATTTTCCCGTTTCCGAAAAGGTCATCGAATATTGCTGCCCCGACAGCGACAAACGTACCGCTCTTGCCGACTGCACGTTATTTAACACTTCATTGCTGTCAAGCGAAGCATACTTTGCGGCGCTTACCGTAAGAGCGCCGAGTGAATTACCCGCCATGTCATATACATACGGCCGAATAAATGTGTATTCGTATCCTGTAAAGTAATCTTCCTCGTCAACGGAACGAAAATCCCTGTTTCCGCTGAATGTGATGCGGGCAATATACCGCATCGTAAAGGAATGTTCTCCGCGCGTGTAGTTCAATATCAGAACCGCGAAATTGCTTTGGGATATGCTTTGCCACAACTGCCGTGCAAGCTCTTCCGTCATCTCATCCGCAGAATATTCCGACGAATTTCCGTCAAGATACAGCCGATAAGACGAAAGCGCAAACCTGTAATCGCCGCTTGAAGTGTGCAAATAATAATTTCGCAGCAATTCGTCAAGATAATTCTCGGCGTTGAGATACCCCGTCGCACTTGCCGCCGCGCCGAGCAATGCGCCGTTCGTATCTTCTTCCAACGTCCCGGAATCGTACATGGTACCGTTACCGGCTTCATCGTCCGTCACGCTGAAAAACGTGTCGTTTACCCCGTCTGCAGTGTACTCGAAGTAAATATACTGCTTTTCTCCGTAAATGTTGGAGAGCTCATAGACGACCAACCTGTAATCCGTCGCCATCGTAAAATCCGACACTTCACGCGAGACGGCATGCAGATAATAGACGCCGTTTTCTTCCGTGTAATACGCGACTTTCAAATCGTTCAGTCCCGACGTTCCGCTGTCATAATAATCGCCGACAAAGCTCCCGCGTTTTGCTCCCCATGTGTAGGTCACGACGGGATAAGCGTATCTGCTGTCCAAAGTGATCGCTTCGTCCGTTACATATGTATTTTCATTCCCCGCCGAAAGGCTCCAATTCCCTTCCACCGTTATCTGCGGTTCCTCGTACAGTACGGCTTCGACAAGCGAGATCCGCCTATTCCCCGCACTGCCAGATGAGAACAGTATGGCGACGCTTTCCTCCATGACGAAAGAACCGTCAACCGATACGGGCTGCGAAAAATCGGGTTCGCCGTTCACCATCCGGTACGCCTGCCAGCTTACGGTGTTAAAATCGGCGTCGGAGTCCACCTTTTCGGCATACAGCTCGGAGAGCACGACCGACTGCCCCGCCCGATACGATTTTCCGAGGCGGTACTCGTCAAATTCGCGCATATTAGCGGATGTGAACGTGCCGAGCGTCATGGAATCGTAATAAAGTTTTTCCCCCTTTTCGGCAGCGGCTGTCGGATCATACCCGAAAATCTCGCTCGAAACCGAGAAATACGCAATGTCGTAGCGCGAATCGGCAACCGTCTGCGCGTTGGTCGAGGGGGTGGGCGCAACGGTGATGCGGCTGTCGTAAGCCGTCCGCGACTGATAGGAACTGTTCAGCCCCGTTGCCGTGAAAAAGTAGTTGATCATGCGCGTGGAAAGGCCGTATTCTTCCGTCGCGTCGAATGTCTTTCCGCGTTCGTTCAGATCGTCTATATCTCCCGGATAATACTGTATTTCTTCCTCGGCGATAAAGGCGTCACCTTCCAAAGGCTCATAATCAATGGAAGTCAGCTTTACGATATGCTCGTAATCTATCGTCATCAAAGTATGCATTTCACCCAGATCGACCGCCACTTCCATAAACCCGGTCGGAGAACCGGAAAGCACGAGCGCAGTCTGCAAATTATCGCCGAGGTCGATGATACTGTAACAGTTGCCCGTTTCGGCATGAAATTCCACAGAATACTCTTTATACCTTCCGGCATTGTATGTTTCGGGGTAGTAATCGGACTCGACGCCCGTCTGCCCTTCATAATCGGAAATATCGACTTCGTAGCACACCTGCCACGGCATAAAGGTAGCCATTCTGTCGTAATAGTTCGCCGCAAGAGGTTCGAGAAGTTCGCCCAGATAATATTCCGTAATGCCGAAATAGGGATACAGCGGTTTTACGAGCGTGTAGTTCCCGCCTTCGGCAATGATATACGAATAGACGGGGTTGAAACTGTCCATCATCGTTTCCGACATGTCGAGCTGGGACATATAGGTACGGACGAGATAGTACCCGTCTTCGAGCGGCACAGACGTATCTTCAAACGGGCGGGAAAAACCTATCATCCTTTCAATGGAAAATTCTACGGTATAAGTCGTCTGCGTGGCAAGGCGCTGTTCGTCAGTAAGCCCATCCGTCTCCCAATTTATTGTGGAAACATAGAAGTAGACAGGTGTGGAAAGATCCATACCCGTAATATCTATATAAAGCGTCTTTAACGTATCCGTGTACGAATCGACGGTATCTGCAATGTAAATATCCGAATCGTTGAGCGCAGAGGCAAGCGTCACCTCATACGATTTATAATCGGAAAGCGAAAGCGGTTCGAGCGCACGGCAGTCGTATTGAATCTTCAGAAGAAGCTGGTCGTCCGTCTTTTCGATATACGTTTCGTCAGTCACAATATCGTCCGCCCAATTTTTATAGCCGTACTCTTCCGCAAGTTCTCCGAGAACAAGGGTGCCGTCCACAATCGACGCACTGTAATCTATGTCGTAAGTGCCGTCGGCGGAAAACGACTCCTGCCCCCACCTTGCATACAGCACCACATCGCGCATATAGAGATACAATATCCCGTCGGAATACGGCTTTGTATAGGCAGAATCGAAATACCAGCCCGAAAAGACATACCCCACCCTTGTGGGCGTAGGCAAAGCAGGCATACTCTTTGCCGTGTATGTCATATCGGCGACGGGCGCGTCTGCGTCCTCCGCTACAAAGGATATTGTATATTCCGTATCACCGTAGACATTTTCCAAAATATCCTGCGGTGTCTGTCCGTCGTAGCTCGAACAAGCCGTAAAACATACGGTCGACAGACAAAGTACGGCGATGAGTATTGCAAGTATCGATTTCTTTTTCATTTTTGTTTTGCCTAAAAAAATTTATCCGCTCCCGCCCTCTGGCGGGCGCGGACTGTCTCCTTAACTTCTGCAACCAATCAAAACACTTTTCTGTACAGGTCACATAAGAGGATATCTTGAAGACTGTACTTTCGCATCTGCCATAAACGTATTTTCGGAATTATCCCGACCTTCGAACCAGCCTTCTTCAAAAATTTCAGAAGCCTGAGTCTGAACCTGCTCAATAGTCATGTGCTGATCGTAAGAACAGTTGTAATAGTTTATACTGGGCGCTTCATCCTCTATATCGGTAAATGCGTTTTTATGCACCTTGCTCACCATACCGATATAAATCTGCAACGTTGACCCTCCATAATAAACAGAGCCTTCCATGATTTCATACTCAAAAACATTGGTAGCAAGTGCCGGGGCCATCGCGCCCATTTGCGAATCAAAATACCTATATGAAAACCCTAATGCTAAACCGGAGCTGGGGTTAGAATAATCTGCGCCTCCCGCAATTGCGACAAGTTGCGCTCCCCTTACCGTAATTTCAGTATCAGCGCCGGAAGAGTTTTGCATGGTCTTGGTTTCATTTATACCGGTATATTTAATTATTGCACGATTTGCACCGCTTCCTGTACTTGCAAACAAGAACATACCTTCTGTAAATGAGGGCGTCCCCTGCATCAACATCATTTGGATATTTCTCGTTGCTTCACTATCAACAGCAGTAAACTTTTCTATCGCCTTCGTCTTAAAAGCATACGGCTGAATATCTGTAAGATCGGCAAGCGGCAAAGTCATTTTAAGTTCTTCTACGCCGCCTGTCGTGTTTACAGTCCAATTTCCGTCGCCATCCTGCACGCAACCGGCGTTTTCAAAGGCACTTCTGCCAATAACGGAAAGTCCGCCGGGAGCAATATCCACAAGCCTTAAATTACCCGTATTCATAAACGCTTCTACGCCGATTTTTGTAACTGTGTTTGCGATATACACTTCGGAAACGCCGCTGACACCCTTGAAAGCGCCGTCCGCAATCGCCGTTATAATATATCCGTCTATCATATCGATATTAACGCGGTAAGTATCGTCGGTAAGCTGTTCGGCAGTAGTAGAATCAAATCCGGTAACGGTCGCCGTTTTGCCGTCCGCATTGACCGTATAGGTAAAGCCGCCCGCCTTTGCATAACATTCGACGGTAATATACATATTGGAAGTTATTGTGCCGCCTTCATATACTTTGCCGACATTGCGAATGATCACGGTATAATCCTCTTCGGAAACCTCTGCCGCCTCAAGAATAGCCGCAACAGTGAGCGTTTCGCCGCTCTTATAGCTGTCAAGCACTTTGGTCTCTACCTTATTATCGCGCGAATAGGACACCGTCAGGCGAATTGAAACCGTCTCGCCAGCCGTTACATCGCCGATGAGCACGACTTTGACGTCATCTGCAAATTCGTCGCCGTTATGAGGAACACCAGAAGTGGAAACAAACGCATAGTCGCTTACAGCGGCGGGCATTGCCACAGCATCAATCGTGACATAGGTGATCTCATCGAGATTGGAAACGATTGCATAAGAATACCTGCTTGCCCCTTCAACAGGCGCAGCTTCAGGGTTGTCGATCATCACCTGCGGGGTAAGCAGATCGCCTGTATATGCGGGATAATTTTCCGCCGCGTTGTTATAACCTACTTCGCAGAAAGTAGAAGGCAGGTCGAGATAATCAAAGTCCATAGTAGAAAGCAAATATACCTGCACGCCCGTTACGCCCTCTTCCACGACGAGTCTGCCGTCATCCGTAACATTCGACTGATACTCCGAGCAGAGTATCTTGCTGTCGCCGTCCACATAGTACAGTCTGCCGTCGTCGTCATACTCGAAATGGTCGTTTTTGGAAAGGTCGAGATTCTTAGGAACAGCTACCATATTGGTTACCGTCGAGGGAACGGCGATAGTAATACTCTGCCCGTTCTCACGATATGTACCATTTGCTGTTAAAACATCACTCCAAAAACAATCTATAATCACTTCCAGACCTTCCGGCAAAACCAATTCAGAAAGATTGTTTCCCAACATATTGAACGAATTTTCAAGCACTTTTAACGTTGTAGGTAGCTGCACCTCTTTCATTGCCGAACTACCCGCCAATGAAGCAGAATAAAATCCTCTTATAGATTCAATCCCTTCGTTAAAAATAAAAACTTCCGCCTGATCATATCTGTCTAAACCGACAGCGGCATCAACTGCCACTACATTGCAGCCAGCCTTGCCTTCAATCGTTACGTTTTTGGAAAGAACGGAAACAGCGGGATAGGTAACATCCGTCGTATCAATTCCCGATACGCGGTAATTATTGCCTTCGATCACCTCATATTCAAGGCCCGGCGTTTTCCAAAGAACCGTTACAACGGTGTTCGCGTTAAAAGCGTCGCTTGCAAAAACTATCGCATTGCCCTCGGCATCCTGATATGAAATATCTTCATCGTCCATATAACGCTTTACGAAATCATCCACCCTTGCATCGGGCGCAGTGGTCTTTCCGCTCGGCGTTACAAGTTCGCTGTACAGCGTTTCATACCCGTTATCATAGGTGATCTGCGCCATATATCTGCCGTAGAGCGCGGTGGCGTCCATGCCGTCGGAATACTCCTGCGTGAACGCGGCGTCCGTGTACCAGCCGTCGAACGTGAGGTTCTCCTCGGCTGCGGCGGCTTCCTGTTCCGTTGTCGTTTGAGAAAGCGCGGAGAGCGTACCCGCAATTTGCGTTGCCGTGCCGCTGCCGTCCGTAATGTTGAGCGTGATACTTGCCTCCGCCATCAGCGCGTACACGGTAATGTCGCCCGTTACATTGCTCTCGTCAAACACATTATCCGCACTGCAAGCCTCGTCCGTGTACCAGTCGCGGAAGGTATAACCGTCCACGGTAGGTTCGGCGGGGAGCGTTACCGAGCCGTCGTCGTTGGTATCGACGGTCGTGTACTGCTGCCAGTCGCCCGTCGTGCCGTTTTCGCGCACCATGAACGTCACGGTGTACGTTTCGGTGTTGTTGCAGGCGGCAAGCGCAAATACGCCGACCGCGCACAGCATCACCAGTGCCAGAATGATCAGAATTCTGTTCTTGATCTTTGTCATAAAAACTACTCCTTTTATAAAATATATTTTTGTGAAAAAACCGTCTTGCGGTTGTTTCCTTATTTGAGCCAGCCCGTCATATATCGTAACGGGACAGTATCTGCGCGGGCGTCTGCCAAAGCACGAACAGATACGGGATGAGCGATATTGCAAGCATGAAAAGTCCGCCTATTGCCATAACGCCCAGCGCAATGCCTACGAACAGTCCGAACGCCATGTTCATGACCGCATACCGCACGCACATGAGCGCAAACACGATGAGGTAGAATACGAGATAGCCTATCATGTTGCTCGTGAGTGCCGTCAGCATCTCCTTGAACAGAAGATTGCTCCTGTTCACGCCGATCGCGCGGTAAATGCCGTATTCTTTGCTGTTGCGGATGCTCCCCGATTTTTCTATGAAGAACCACACGATGAGCAACAGCGCGAGCACGACAAAGAAAATGGAAAGATTGCCTGTCGCCTCGCTCATGATCTCCGCGTTCTCCCTCGCATACAGCGCATTGATGTCAATACTGCGGATGCCGAGCTGCGAGAGCGTGCTCGTAAGAGAGGCAAGCTGTTCCCCTCCCTTAGTCTTTATCTCGAAATAGAACTGCGAGGCAATGCCCGCGGAAGAGGTCGTACCCTGCAATGCGTCGATATCCGGCTGTAAGGCTACGAATATATTTGCAAGCGTATTTTCATTGACGTAAATGCGGATATCTGTATCCATGACGTCGCGCGTTATTTCAAACCGCTGCACATACATCGGGCGGCTGCCCACGATTTGGATCGCCGTGGAGGTGCCGGACGTTGCGGCGAGGTAGGAGTTCGTCACATTGACGAGGTAATCCGCCTGCGTTGTGTCCGTCATCATCTTATACAGCGAATTGCGGTTGATCTCCACCGTCACTTCGCTGTCGCCGAGCGTAGAACTGTCGGACAAGAGAATTTCGCTCGTATAGCTTGTTCCCGCAAAGTCGGCGGCAAAGAACAGGTTGTTGTAATCGCTGAACTGCACCGTGTTGTACACGCCGAGGAAGTTTACATAGTCCACTTTGTTGAGGTATACCGCGGGCGTTTCTCCGTCGGTTATGCCGCTTACGCGGTATTCCCCTTCAAACACGATGAGGAGCATGGCGCGGTCGCTGCTTAGCTCCGGAAGGCGGAACTGCGTTTTGAGCGTTTCGGCGAGCGCGCGGGAGATGAGCACCTCCCCTTCCTGCGGCATCGCGCCGTAGATAAGCCCGACGCTCTCCGCCGTGTCGCCTTCCTCTATCGCTTTGGGAGCATAGTCCGCCGAAATCCCCGAAAGCGAGGCGATCTCGTTATACGAAAAACTGCCCTGCTTATACTGCGTTTCAAAGAAGTCGATATTCTCGTACAAACTCGTATCCAGCGTGCGCAGATCGGTATAGGTATTCATGTTGACGTACACGCTGCTACTTTCAAGCACCTTATTCTCAATTCTCGTGTTCGCCGCCTCGAACGCCATAAGAGAAAGAAAGCACAGCACCGCGGCGATGACGAAGATAAACACTTGTTTGAAGATATTTGCCGTGGAATAGGCGCGCTCCGTACCGTCCGAGCGGAACAGTTTGAAAATACTTCCCGCCGTGAACAGACTGCCGTTCCTTTTTGCCGTGCTCTTTGTAAAATTCGGAACGCGGCGGGCGGGCTGCTCTTCTTCGCTTCGCCTTTCGGCGCCGCGGAAGATGATTTTCTTCTCGCTCTTATCGTCCAGAACAGTGACGTTTTTGCCCGCCTTTATGTAGATGCTGCCGTTGTCGTTGAATACCTGAATGGTATCCTTTTCTTCGGGCTTTGCGCCGTAGAATTCGATGTCCAGCGCACCCTCTTTCACCTCTCCGCGCGGTTTTTCGTCCACATAGATATTGTTGTGTTCGGTGTCGTACTCGAACACTTCGCCGAGGTCGGTGTTCTCGTCCAGCCTGCCGTCCACGAGCTTTATGTAGCTGTCGGCATATTTTTTGATGAGCGTGATCTCGTGCGTGACCACTACGACGAGCTTGGTCTTGGAGATCTCCTTTAAGATGTCCATGACCTTCATGGTATTTTCCGCGTCGAGGTTGCCCGTAGGCTCGTCGGCGAGAATAATGTCCGCACCCTTGATGAGCGCACGGGCAATGGCCACACGCTGTTTCTGTCCGCCGGAGAGCGCGTCGCCCTGTTTATTCTTGAACCGCTCCATATCCACGAGCGTCAGAACCTGCTCGCTCCGCCTCTCTATCTCCCCTTCGTCCTTAAAGCCTGCGATGTGCATGGCGTTGCGCATGATTTCGGCGATGGTATAGCCGCGTTCGAGGTAATAATTCTGGAAAATAAACCCTATTTTTGCGTTGCGTATCTTATCCACTTTTCCGGCAACGTTTTCGCCGTCGATGTATATTTTGCCGCTATCCTGCCTGTCAAGCCCGCCGATGATGTTGAGCAAGGTCGTCTTGCCGCTGCCCGACTTGCCGTATATGGCGATAAAGCCTTTTTCGGGAAGTTCAAAGGAGACGCCTTTCAGCACCTCGTTGCGATTGCGTGAGCGGGGATTGAATACTTTGCCGATATTTTCAATCTTAATCATTTGCTTCCCCTCCTCAGCGATTTGCGGATAGACTGCCCGTTCAGGCTCTTATTGAATCCGAACGCCACAAGTTCGACGATTAAGAGCAACATGACTTCTATGAAGAAGTAATTGCCCGCCGAGATGAACGCGAGGCTGCTGCCCGGAATGACCGCGGCAACGAGCGATACGAGCGGCAGAAGGACGAGCGTCGGCAGGAAAATGAGCGCCATCTGTATATACAGCGAGCGGCTGGAAACCTTGTTCGGAATGCCGAGCGTTCTGTACACCGCAAAATCCGCCTGATAGATCTTCACGCTGCGCATAAAGATGATGCCGATCAGCACGCCGACCAAAAGGCTTGCGGCGATGAGCGCCACATACCAAAGCACGTTCGACGTGAACACGTCCCCCGCACTCTGCACATAAATGCCGCTCGTGGACAAAAGCCCCATATATCCTTCGGGCAGTTTTGAAACAGCCGCACGCGCCGCGTCGTCCGAGGGAAAATACAGGCATGCCTGCGCCCTGCCGGACAAATCGCTTTCAAACATGGCGGCATAGTCCGCCTCGCTCATTTCGACGACAAGCCCGTCTATGTCCTCATTCTCCCCGCTCGCATCGGCGACGATATACGCCCTGTCTGCCTTTGCCGTAAACACCGCCGTCCGTCCTACAACGTTGAAGTAGTTAGAGTTGACGAGGTTGATATTTCCGTCAGAAAGCGAAGAATTTACCGCAAAGGTATAAACCGTCGTTTCGTCCTCGCCGAGCCGCACCGCAGAGTTTACCGCCTGTATTTTCAGCCCGTTTTCCGCAAGCGCGCCGTAGCCGAGATACAGCCGCACGTCCTCTACCGTAAGCGACGTTTTTATCTCTATATTCTCCAGCCCGACGCCTGCGTTTGTGAATGCACCGGCGATCGCCGCTCCGTCG
>ENA-UOJI01001065-UOJI01001065.1-human-gut-metagenome-genome-assembly--contig:-P79-NODE-1065-length-18649-cov-7.167904_pt1 | contig 18649 bp, 19 predicted proteins | sample MGYA00242346_ERZ723893 | MGnify/ENA metagenome assembly ERZ723893 | reverse complement strand
CCTTACCGCACATATCATTTTTACCGCCGATACCTTCAAAAAACCGTACAGCGAGTTTGAACGGACTTACGAAGTAAGCTCGGACAACAAAGCGTTCCAGTCCCGTATGGGCGGCTATTCCATCTACGGTGCTTCTCTGGACGGTGTTGATCCGTGCCTGAGAATGGAGGGCTTGATGGCGGACGAAATGGGCGGTAAGGACGGTTGGAAAATAGAAAAATGCTTCTTAATGGAAGATTCAAGAGAGGTCGCCGACATCATTCACGGCGATTTTTTTATTGCCCGTTCCAATATCGCCGATGAGAAATACAGCAGCTTATCGAGCGAACAACTACTGAAATACAAACGGCTTTTTCGGTATCCTGAGCGATTCCACGAAACCGCACACGGGATTGAGATCGAGCCGTTCAAGCCCGACAGGGCGGACAAAGAACGATAAATATCAGGAAAATACGGGGCAGCCCGACAGGTCTGCGTTAGCTTAGCGAGCAGACTGTTTTTACTCCTATCGGGTAAAAACAGTAAAAGCTCGTTAGGGGCTGCCCCTAATACCCCAATACAGGAAAGGATTTTGACTATGCACGAATTTCTATTCTTTATGATAGGCTTCCTGCTCGGCGGCATTATCGGCGTGACGATAATGTGCCTTATGCAGATCAACCGAATCCACGGCGGCTCTAACGCCCGAAAGGAGGACGAGGAGCTGTGAAACGAACAGTCAAAAAACAGTTTTGGTTTTCTAAGGTGGAAGCACAGGACTTGAAGAAGAAAGCAAAGAAAGCCTGCCTGACCGAAGCGGCGCTGATTCGACTGCTGCTTCGTGGCTATGAGCCGAGAGAAAAACCGGACGAGAGATTTTACGACGCTATGCGGGAGCTTTCCGCTATCGGAAACAACATCAATCAGCTCGCCATTAAAGCGAACGCCCTCGGCTTTGTGGATTCGCAAATGCTGAAGAATGAGGCGCTGAGGTGGCACAAGTTTCAGGCGGCGATTGAGCGTGAATTTCTGCGCCCTGAAAAAAGCGGATTGAAATGGCAGTAACAAAGCTTTGGAAGGTAAGCGTCCGGCTCGGTCAGGTACTGGACTATACGACCAATCCTGAAAAGACCGCCAACCCCGAATATTCTGCCGAAGATTATCAGGCGCTCAAAGATGTGCTTGCCTATGCGAAGGACGAGGAGAAAACGGAACACGAGTTTTTCTGCGACGGGATCAACTGCAATGTGGCGATGGCTCGTGACCAGTTCATTACCGTCAAGGAACAGTTCGGCAAGACGGACGGGATTCAGGCGTATCACGGGTATCTGAGCTTTAAGGAAAACGAGGTCACGCCCGAACAGGCGCAGCAGATCGGAATGGAGTTTGCAAGAAAGATGTGGGGCAAGCGGTTTCAGGTGGTCGTTACTACCCATCTGAACACGAAACATCTCCACTGCCATTTTGTCATCAACTCCGTTTCCTTTGCCGATGGGAAGCGGCTGAAAGACAAAGAAAAGTCTTGGTACTACTTCCGCCATATCGCCGATGAGATCTGCTTGGAACACAAGCTGTCCATTGTAGAAAAGCCGGAGCTGCACAGATCGCCCGCCTATCTTACCAAGAAGGACGAGGCGGGTATGCCTACCCGATACAACAACGCAAAAAAAGCGATTGACGAGGCGATTGCGATGAGCCGCAACCTGCGGCAGTTCCAATATGAGCTGAGCGTGATGGGCTATCACTCGAATTTTAGTCCTAATCGTAAGTATGCGACGGTTACACCCAAGGGCAGCGAAAAGCCGATACGGACTTACCGGCTCGGCGAGGAATACACCAAAGAGAAAATCCTTGAACGGCTTATTGCCAACCGGGATAATATCGTGTTCAAGCCGTTCCAGCCAAAGACCTATATTGTCCGGCAGTACCGCCTGCCCACAAGAGAAAACAAAATCCAAAAGGTCGGCGGTCTGTATGGCTTGTATCTCTACTACTGCTATCGGCTCGGCTACCTTCCGAAGCACAATCAGAAACAACAGAATACGGCGAGGCTTCACTATCTTCTCAAAGACGATCTGATGAAGATGGACGAACTCACCAAACAGGTAACGCTGCTCGGCAAGCACCAGATCGGTACGGATGAGCAGCTTTTTTCATATAAGCGGTCGGTTGAGGACGAAATCAAAACCCTTACCGCCGACAGAACACATCTCCGAAATGAAATACGAAAGGTAGATATATCAGATGAACGGCTGTCGGCGGCAAAGATAAAAATTTCAGCTATCTCCGAACGCCTGAAAGAGCTTCGCAAAGAAGTAAAGCTCTGCGATGGAATTGCAAAGCGGTCAGGCGTAATTGCCGATACCCTTTCGCAAGTCAAAGCAGAGGAAGAAAAATCTCAAAGAAAGGAGTCCCGAAACTATGAACAACGGCGGTGACGCAGCAGAACAAATCGTTAGGCTATCGCTTGAAGGATTTGAAGTGGCTGTCCGGCTCACAGGCTCGGCGGCGAAGAATATCGCTATTCTGTTAGCTTCCGTGCTGAAGCAGGAGATCAGCCAGTCGAATAAGACACGGGGAAAAGCACGGCTTACCAATATGATTAAGTCCGGCAAGGAGCTGAAGGTCTTTTCATTCCAGCAGAAAGACCTGCCGAAGTTTACCGAACAGGCAAAACGATACGGCGTCCTTTACTGCGTTCTGCGTGATAAAAACACCAAGAGCGATACGGCGATGGTCGATATTATCGCCCGTGCGGAGGACGCTGCGAAAATCCAGCGAATTTCCGACCGCTTTGAACTTGGTAAAGTCGATAAGGCTTCCATTGTTTCCGAAGCGGAAAAGGCTGTGGCAGACCGTGAAGCGGCTGCCAATGAAGTGCCTACGAAATCGAGGGGCGAGATCATCGTGGAGGAAGCGATGGGAAAGCCAATGCAGAAGGAGGGAAATTCCCACCAAAACCCCTCGGTCGCAAAGACGGACAAAAGCCCTCTGTCCGAGCGAGACTTAGAAACGACAGGTACGCACACTGATAAGGGTGTCGCAAAGGCGGCGGATAAGAAGCCTTCGGTCAAGGAAAAGCTCGACCGATACAAGGCGGCTGCCAAAGCGGAAAAGGAAGCAGAGCGTACTGTGCCGGAGGTTTCCAAAGAGAAGCCGAAAACCCCTGAAGCCAATCGGCAGACCGTTCACAGGCAGCCGAAGAAATCCAAGAAGCCGAAAGAGAGGTGAGCGAAATGGATCAACTAAAGGAACACCCGCAGATCGTGGAGCTTTTAGACACGCTCGATAAAAACGGCTTGATGAAAGAGAAAAACGAGGTGCAGTCGCTGGTAAGCTATATCGGCGGTATGGAAGAAACGCTGACAGAAATGCTCGGCGAGCTTCAGGATATGCGCCGTGAAATCAATCTGATCCACAACAACACGCTGCGGAGCAAGTGCCATACCCTTGTGGAAAAAACGGAGGGTAAAATCCGTCAGGGATTTTCCGCAGTCAAAAAGATGAAGGACAATCTGATCCAGTCAGCCGGGAACGCTGTGCGGGCGTTCCGGGAAAAAGGCAGGGACGCCCTTGCTGAGTCGGTCAGGGCAATGAAAATCCCCGAAGCGCTGGATAAGCTGTCCTCGATGTTCGGTAAACTGTCAAAGGATATGGCGCAGGATACAAGAAAACTGTCCGCTATGCAGACGGAGCTTCAGGGCGCAAAGGGGCATTTGAAAAATATGGGGCTGCTGTTTATGGGAAAAGCCGCAAAGGAAGCGGAACATTCCAAAACGGATAAAGGCGTATTATCAAGGTTGTCCCGTTTATTTGAAAAAGCGCAGAAAGGATTTGCGTCTTTGGAGCAAAAGGCGATGGATACAGCGGATAAGCTCAGAGTTTCCCGTGTGAAATCGTCTGTAAAGGAAAATCTCAGCAGATACAGGGCGGCGGCAAAGGCAGAAAAAGGAACAGAGCGCAGCGAGCCGACCGCTTCCAAAGAAGAAAACCGCACAGCACAGGCGTTGGGACAGATTAGCGTCCCGCACCCGCAAAAATCAAATCTATCAAAAGAGAGGTAAAAAGATATGACCAACGATTTTAAGAATAAGCAAAGTAGCGGCGCAAGACCGCCGAGACTTTCGCCGGAGGAATACGCCGCCAAGAAAAAGGCGGAGAAAGAAGCCATTTATCAACTGCTCGACAATACTGCTTCGGAAGTGGTGCAGTCGCCGGAAAAATTCAAAGCCTACCTTGATGTGCAGAGCCGTATGGACAGGTACACGGCGAACAATGCGCTGCTGATGTATAAGCAGTTCCCGCAGGCAAGCCAGATCAAGGAATTTGACGATTGGGCGGCTGAGGGTGTTAAGGTCAATAAAGGCTCCAAGACCTTTATTATCCTTGATCCGTATGAGTACACCAAGAAAGACGGGACAATCGGCATTGATTTCAATTTGAAAAGAGTGCTGGATGTTTCACAGACCAACGGCAAGCGCCCCGCCGCCCCGACCGCTAACCGTGATCCGAGAAAGCTGGTGGCGGTTATGCTCGACAGCGCCCCGATCAACATTGAAAGCGTGAGTGAACTTCCTTATCCCGATATGGGCGCTTTCTATAAAAATGAAGATCAAACGCTTTATGTGAAGCGGGACATCGGCGACAGCGTTGCCCTCTGCCAGTGCGTCGCTCAGGAACTCGGTCACGCCGAGCTTTCTATGAACAGCGAGGTATACAGCCGTAGGGATATGGGATTTCAGGCGGTGTGCATTGGGTATATGCTCTGCAAGAAATACGGAGTCGATACGCAGAACTTTGCGATTGACCGTATCCCCGACGAACTGAAAAACAAAGAGCCGAAGGACATTAAAGCCGAACTCGGCAAGACGCAGAAGGCGTTTAAGGAAATTACCGCCCGTGTTTCCGACGAGCTGTACCGCCAGCGGGCGGAGCGCTCAAAGGAACAGGAGAGATAACCGGAGGTAGCTGTGATGAAAGAAGAACTCTACCATATCGCTTTGGACGATTATGAACACGGCGTTGTAATCCGTTCCCTGAACGATAAAAAGACCGACCTCAAAAAAGAGGGCAAGTCCACCGACGCCGTTGACGATCTGATTATTAAAATCGGTCACGCCCCAAGACGCAAGTTCAAAGTGGTAGAAAAGGAATCCTGCCGTGAATCGAGATAGCAACAAGCAGTCTGCGATTATCCTTGCGGTCATTGGGATTCTTCCCGTTGTGTGGCTCGGCTTATTGATAGCACCGTCCGTCAAGGGCGGTCTGCCGGAGATACTGCCGAGCCTTTTGACGGTATTCAATGATCCGTGCCATATCGAGCTTTGCGGGGACAGCTTAAAAACTGTCCTCGTTCTGCTTTTGCTCTACGGAATGGGGATTGGAATTTATTTGTCCACACGGAGGAACTACCGCAGGCGTGAGGAACACGGCTCAGCGAAATGGGGCAGCGCAAAAGCCATTGATAAAAAGTACCGTCAAAGCCCGCCCTCGGAAAATAAGCTGATGACGCAGAATGTCCGAATCGGACTCAATGCGAAAAAGCACCGCCGCAATCTCAATACTTTGGTGTGCGGCGGCTCCGGCGCAGGCAAGACAAGATTCTATTGCAAGCCGAACTTAATGCAGACAAGCAATTCCTCTCAGGTAATTTTAGATCCAAAAGGGGAAATTCTGCGTGATGTCGGTAATCTGCTTGAAAAAGCAGGCTATGAGATTAAGGTGCTGGACTTGATTTCAATGGAGAAAAGCCATTGTTACAACCCGTTTGTCTATCTCAGAAACGACAACGATATTCAGCGCCTCGTGACCAACCTTTTTAAGAGTACCACCCCGAAAGGCTCGCAGTCCAACGATCCTTTTTGGGATACTGCGGCGAGTATGCTTTTACTCGCCCTTATTTTTTATCTGCACTACGAAGCGCCGGAGGAGGAGCAGAATTTCGCTATGGTAATGGAAATGCTCAGGGCGGCGGCGATTGAGGACGAGGAGGACAACCGCCCTTCTCCACTCGACAATCTGTTCGCCGATTTGGAAATGGATAATCCCGACCATATCGCCCTGAAATACTACCGTTCCTACCACTCCGGCTCGGCAAAGACGCTCAAATCCATTCAGATTACCCTTGCCGCAAGATTGGAGAAATTCAATCTTGAAAGCTTAGCGGCGCTGACTTCCGCCGATGAGCTTGACCTTGCTTCAATGGGCGAGAAGAAAACGGCGCTGTTTGCGCTGATACCGGATAATGATTCGAGCTTTAATTTCCTCGTCAGTATCCTTTACACGCAGCTTTTCCAGCAGCTTTTTTACTCCGCCGACCATATCCACGGCGGCAGTCTGCCGATACCCGTCCATTTTCTTATGGACGAGTTTGCCAATGTGAGCCTGCCCGACGATTTTGACAAGATACTTTCCGTTATGCGTTCAAGAGGCGTGTCGGTATCCATTATCCTGCAAAATCTGGCGCAGTTAAAGGCGTTGTTTGAGAAACAATGGGAATCCATTGTGGGCAACTGCGATGAATTTCTCTATCTCGGCGGCAATGAACAGAGTACGCACAAGTATGTGTCCGAGCTTTTAGGCAAGGAAACGATTGATACCAACACCTACGGGAAAAGCGAAGGACGGAGCGGAAGCTACTCGACCAATTATCAGATTTCCGGTCGTGAGCTGCTTACCCCTGACGAAGTGAGAATGCTCGACAACCGCTACGCCATTTTATTTATCCGTGGCGAGCTTCCGGTAATGGATTTGAAGTACGACATTTTGAAGCACCCGAATGTGGCGTATACCGCAGACGGGAAAGGCGGCGTGTATCAGCACGGCGAAGTCACAAAAAATGTGGCGACCATTGAAACCCTGTATGTTGATCTCGACAGCGTTCCCGAAATGGAGCTTTCGGAAACGACTTACGAGCTGTTGTCCGATGAGGACTTTGAAAACTTAACAAATTGATTGGAGGAAAATAGAATGAACATTTTTCATAAGACGCAGAAGAAAGAAACCCGCAAACTGCCGATGACCGGAAAGGTAAAGAAAGGCTTTCGTTATTACTGTGCTGCGGTTTTGAGCGTGACCGCTGTTTTTGCGATGTCTACAACGGCTTTTGCCGCAAGCGATCCGCTTACCGTTGTGAATAACCTGTCCGATTTCATTTTCGGCTTTATCCGTGCGATTGGTCTGATCCTGCTCGGTTTTGGTATCGTTCAGGTAGGTCTTTCCCTGAAATCCCACGATCCTTCGCAGCGTGCGAACGGATTTCTGACGCTGGCGGGCGGCGTCATCATTACTTTCGCTAAAGAAATCCTCACTCTGATTACGGGCTAACCTTTACGCAAACGACGCTCAGGGGCGTTCCTGAAAACAATTCAGGGACGCCCCATTTTTCTTTATAAGGAGGTGCTACGAAATTGAGTGATAACTGGGTAGTTCAGAATCTCCAGAACGCCCTCGAAACTTGGAATGAAAAACTCGCTGAGATATGGCAGCTCATTACGACTACGCCGCAGAGCTTCAAAGGCGGCGGAATATGGGCGGTCATTGTCAATATCAACGGCGCTGTGCAGGCGATTGGTCTTGCGCTTTTGGTGCTGTTTTTTGTGGTTGGTATGGTACGCACCTGCGGCAGCTTCAGCGATGTTAAGAAACCGGAACACGCCGTCAAACTCTTTATCCGATTTGCGCTTGCAAAGGCGGGTATCACTTACGGTATGGAGCTAATGCTTGCCCTGTTCAATATCGTGCAGGGTACAATCGGCACGATTATGACCGCCGCAGGCTTTACTTCCGCACAGCAGACCACTCTGCCGCAGGAAATGATCGACACGATTGAAAGCTGCGGCTTTTTCGAGTCAATTCCGCTTTGGGCGGTTACGCTCATTGGCGGCTTGTTCATTACGGTTATGTCATTCCTGCTCATTATGACGGTGTACGGGAGATTTTTTAAGTTATATATGTATACGGCGCTTGCCCCGATTCCGCTTTCCACCTTTGCGGGAGAGCCGAGCCAGAATGTAGGTAAATCGTTTATCAAAAGCTACTGCGCCGTGTGCCTTGAAGGTGCAGTGATCGTTTTAGCCTGCATTATCTTCTCCCTGTTCGCTTCTTCCCCGCCTGTGGTCGATCCCAATGCGGCGGCAGTCACGCAGGTTTGGTCATATATCGGCGAGCTGCTCTTTAATATGCTTGTCTTGGTTGGTGCAGTGCGAATGAGTGACCGGATTATCCGTGAGATGATGGGACTGTAAGGAGAACAGAATGAAACGAATATACAACAAATTCAAGGGCTACACCCTTGAGGACTGCGATTGCAGATACTGCCTGTATTACGGAGGGCGGCGGAAAGGCAAAGTTACTTGTCTTTCGGACGAGTGCGTCTGCGCCGATGAAATCCGGCAGGCAAAAAAACGAAAAGAAAGGAGTTCCTAAATGGAAGTCAAAATCAACAGAGAAATCAGGAATTACACAGAAGCGATGTTTTTCGGACTGTCACTGCGGCAGTTCATTTTTTCTGCCTGTGCCTGCGTGGTGGCGGTGGGCATTTATTTTTTGCTCAAGCCCTATGTCGGCACGGAAACCGTATCGTGGATGTGCATTTTGGGAGCCGCACCCTTTGCGGCTCTTGGCTTCATTAAATACAACGGAATGACCGCTGAGAAATTCATTTATGCGTGGATTAAGTCGGAGTTTTTAATGCCGAAGAAGCTCACTTTCCGTTCAACGAATACCTACTACGAGCTGTTCAAGCCGAGTATCGAAGCAAAAGCAAAGGAGGCTATGAAATCGAATGATTAAAACACTTACCAATCTCCGCAAACAGGAAAAGGAAAAGTTTGTCGTGCCGAAGGGCGTTCAGGATGTGATCCCCATTACCGCCATCTATGATGACGGTATCTTTCAGATTGGAAAAGACAAGTTTTCCAAGACCTATAAATTTTCCGATATTAACTACGCTGTTGCCAGCCGTGAGGACAAGGAAGCGATGTTCCTTGAATACTCGGAGCTGCTCAATTCCCTCGACTCCGGCGCAACGACGAAAATCACGATCAACAACCGCCGCTTAAACCGATTGGACTTTGAGAACAACATCCTTATCCCGATGAAAGGCGACAGCCTCGATGAATACCGTGAGGAATACAACAAAATCCTTTTGGAAAAAGCCACAGGCGCAAATGCCATCGTGCAGGATAAGTATATGACGATTTCCGTCAACAAGAAGAATATTGAGGACGCAAGGAATTATTTTGCCCGTGTGGGCGCAGACCTGATTGCCCACTTCGGCAGGCTCGGCAGCAAGTGCGTGGAGCTGGAAACCGATGAAAGGCTGCGTATCTTCCACGACTTTTACCGTGTGGGCGAGGAATCCTCTTTCCACTTTGATATAAAGGAAACCCGCAAAAAGGGACACAGCTTCAAGGACTATATCTGCCCCGACTCTATGGAATTTGAAAAGGACTACTTCAAAATGGGCGACCGTTACGGGAGAGTCCTTTTTTTGCGTGAGTACGCTTCCTATATCAAGGACAGTATGGTGGCGGAGCTGACTGACCTCAACCGCAATCTGATGATGTCGATTGATGTTGTCCCCGTGCCAACGGACGAAGCAGTACGGGAGGCGGAAAACCGTCTGCTCGGCGTAGAGACGAACATTACCAACTGGCAGAGGCGGCAGAACTCCAATAATAACTTTTCGGCGACCGTTCCCTATGATATGGAACAGCAGAAAAAGGAAATGAAGGAATTTCTCGATGATTTAACGACGAGGGATCAGAGAATGATGTTCGCCGTGATTACCTTTGTGCATACGGCGGATTCCAAAGAACAGCTTGATAACGACACGGAAGCGCTGCTTACCACGGCGAGAAAGCATCTTTGTCAGTTCGGCGTGTTGAAATTCCAGCAGGTGGACGGGCTGAATACGGTTATGCCGTTTGGTGTGCGGAAGATTGATACCTTCCGTACCCTCACGACCGAAAGCCTTGCCGTGTTTATCCCGTTTCGGGTGCAGGATATTTTTCACGAGAACGGTATTTACTACGGGCAGAATGTAATCAGCAAAAATATGATTATCGCCGACCGCAAGCAGCTCCTCAACGGTAATTCCTTTATCCTCGGCGTATCCGGTGGCGGCAAGTCCTTTGCCGCAAAGGGCGAGATCGAGAATGTGATCCTTTCCTCGGATTCCGATGTTATCATCATTGATCCGGAGCGGGAATATTCACAGCTTGTGAGGGCGCTCGGCGGCGAGGTTATCCATATCTCCGCTACTTCTCAAAATCATATCAACGCTATGGATATGACGAAGGAATACGGCGACGGGGCGAATCCGGTTATTTTGAAGTCGGAGTTTATTATGTCCCTGTGCGAACAGCTCATCGGCGGCAGCAACCTCGGTGCAAAGCAGAAATCCATTATCGACCGCTGCACCGCCAGCGTGTACCGCACCTATCAGCAGAATAACTATCAGGGCGAAGTGCCGACCTTGCAGGATTTCAGGGAGGAGCTTCTTAAACAAGATGAGCCGGAGGCGCAGGAAATCGCCCTTGCCATCGAGCTGTTTACAAGCGGCAGCTTGAACACCTTTGCGAAGCATACAAATGTGGATACCAATAACCGCCTGATCTGCTATGACATTTTAGACCTCGGCAAACAGCTTATGCCTATCGGTATGCTGGTCGTTCTCGACTCCATCTTAAACCGCATTACGCAGAACAGGGCGAAAGGCAGAAATACCTTCATCTTCATTGATGAGATTTATCTGCTGTTCCAGCACGAGTATTCCGCTAACTTCCTGTTTACCCTTTGGAAGCGTGTGCGTAAATACGGTGCTTATGCTACGGGTATTACGCAGAATGTGGACGACCTTTTGCAGAGCCATACGGCGAGGACAATGCTCGCAAACTCCGAGTTTATCATTATGCTCAATCAGGCTTCCACGGACAGGCTGGAGCTGGCGAAGCTCTTAAATATCTCCGACCTTCAGATGTCATATATTACGAATGTGGAAGCCGGACACGGGCTTATCAAGGTGGGCAGCTCCCTTGTGCCGTTCGCAAATAAATTCCCGAAAAATACGAAGCTGTATAAGCTGATGACAACCAAACCGGGCGAGAGCGCATAAGCTCCCGTCCCTTGTTTCAGAAAGGAAATGGCAATGAGAAAAAAGATTTGTATTGCGTTGATGGCGGCGTTTACCGTCCTGCTCGGCGTCAGCAGCTATTTCATTATCGACCATTACAGGGAGGCGGAAATCAGGAGCAGATGTACGATTCTCTCGTACAGCTCGTAGAGGATAGCGAAACCGAGCCTGCCGAGCCGATTATCTATTCGGAAGATAAGACGATACTGCCGGAGCTTACCGAGCTGTACCGTCAAAACGATGATTTGGTCGGCTGGATTTGCGTGGAGGACACGAACATCAATTATCCCGTTATGCAGACGGTGGATAATCCAAACTACTATCTGAAGCGTGGATTCGATAAAGAATACAGCTCTTACGGCTGCCCGTATGTGCAGGAGAATTGTGATGTCCTAAAACCCTCGGACAATTTAGTGATCTACGGTCATCATATGAACAACGGCTCGATGTTCGCCGACCTTGAAAAATTCAAGGACGAGGATTTCTGGCGGGAACATAAAACGATTGCTTTTAATACCCTGACAGAGAAAAATGAGTATGAAATCCTTGCGGTTTTCAAAACCGTTGTCTACACCGACAGCCCGGAAGCCTTCAAATATTACCGCTTTACGGACGCTCAGTCGCCGGAGGAGTTTGAGGTTTATATTGACAAGTGCAAGGAGCTTTCCCTTTATGACACGGGCGTTTCGGCGGAGTACGGCGACAAGCTGATCACGCTTTCCACCTGTGAATACTCCCGCACGAATGGAAGGCTTGTCGTTGTGGCGAAAAAAGTGACAGAAAGCAGTGGTGCAAATGCTCCCGCAAATGACGGGGCGGCAGAGATACCGAGCTAACGCCCTGATAAAGAAGCTGTGCGCCAATTATGATGACGGGAATTGTCTGCTTCTTGATGAGGGGGAAGGCTGCGTCTGCGTACAGAGTATATCCTACTCGCTTTTGTGCAGATATTTCCGCAGTGCGGTGCTTCCGGCAGATCCGGCGTTGGAAGCGGAGATACTCGGAACGCACCCTGACAGGTGTGTTTCCTGCGGCGCTCCGATTATCAAGCGTGGCAACAGAAAAAAGTATTGTGAGAAATGCGCCGACATCGCATACAAAAGGCAGCAGGCAGAGTACGCAAGAAAAAAGCGTGCAGAATCGAAAAATAGAGGGTAAAAAGTCCTTGATTTAAGCGGCTTTTCAGCCCTCGCACTTTGAGGGGCAAGGTGTTGATACCTTTTCCCTCTTTTTTTACTTCAAAGCGTCCACGGGCGCTTGGAAAGGAGGTTTTCTATGCCGGATATTAAGACAAGGGATATAGCAAAAGGCACGATCAAAACGATTGATAAATCGGCGGTTGCCGCCGAGCGTATGAAATCCGCATTTATCCAGACCAAAGAAAAAGCGGAACACTCCGTTGATGTCCCCGAAAGCAGTGCGGAGGAATACGCTTCCAACCGTTTGGAAAGCGGTATCGACCGAGTTTCCCACGAAGCCGTACACCAATTTGACAAGCAAGGGCGCAAGGGCGTTCAGGCGACAAAGCAGAATATCGTCAAGGCAAAGGACGGTATTCAGAAATTCAAGGAAAAACGGGCGGCGCAGTCGCTTCAAAAACAGGCGCAGACGGCGGCTCCACGAAAAGGCGTCAGTCAGAGTATCAAGGCGGTGGAACAGCCGAAGAAGGCAGTAAAAGAGTCTGCCCGTTCCGCAGGGAAAAAGACGATTAAGACGGTCGGGAAAGGCTCGGCGAAAACAGCGCAGAAAACGGTAAAAACCGCAGAACGCACCGCTAAAACAACCGTCAAGACAGCGCAGCGTACCGCAAAGGCGGCGCAGAAAACAGCGCAGGCTACGGTCAAGGCTTCTCAAAGGGCAGTTCAGGCGGCACGGGCGGCGGCTCGTGCCGCCGTTGTCACGGCGAAAGCAATCGCAAAAGCGATAGCGCTTGCGGTCAAGGCGATTATCGCCGGAACAAAGGCGTTGATTGCCGCAATCGCCGCAGGCGGCTGGATAGCGGTTTTGGTCATTATTGTGATTTGCCTGATTGGTATGCTTCTCGGCTCGGTGTTCGGTATCTTTTTCTCAGGCGAGGATTCCGGCACGGGTATGAGTATGCAGACCGTTGTGCAGGAAATCAATACCGAATACGATACGAAGTTGCAGGACGAAAAAAACTCTGTATCCTATGATGTCCTTGAAATGAGCGGCAGCCGTGCCGTTTGGAAAGAGGTGCTTGCGGTGTATTCCGTCAAAGTCAACACCGATCCGGATAATCCCCAAGAGGTTGCGACGATGGACGAATCGAAAAAGCAGCTTCTAAAGGACATCTTTTGGGAAATGAATGAGATAAGCTCCAGTACCGACACCAAAACGGAGACAGTCATTACTGAAACCGATGACGGTCACGGGAATATCGTGGAGACGGAAAGCACAGTCACGCAAACCTATCTGTATATCACGGTCAGCCATAAGACCGCCGATGAGATGGCGGCGCAGTATGGCTTTAACGAGGAACAGAAAGAGTATCTTGCGGAGCTGCTTGTCGATGAAAACAATTCGCTGTGGTCACAGGTGCTTTACGGGATTACAGGGACGGACGATCAGATCGTAACCGTCGCCCTCTCTCAGATTGGAAATATGGGCGGAGAGCCATACTGGTCTTGGTACGGTTTTAATTCCCGTGTTGAGTGGTGCGCTTGCTTTGTGAGCTGGTGTGCTAACGAGTGCGGGTATATCGACGCTGGCGTGATTCCGAAATACGCCGGCTGCGTCAACGGCGTACAATGGTTTAAGGACAGAGGGCAATGGCTGGATAACAGCGCAGAGCCTGCACCGGGCATGATTATCTTCTTCGATTGGGCGGACGAAAGCGGTCAGGACGGATTATCCGACCATACGGGTATCGTTCAAAAGGTGGAAAACGGCAGAGTTTACACGGTCGAGGGCAACTCCGGGGATTCTGTTCGTCAGAACAGCTATCCGGTTGGATATTATGAGATACTCGGCTATGGTGCGCCTGCCTATTGATCGGAAGGTAAAAAAACGAGCCGCTTGCTTAAATGCAGGCGGCTTGATTACATAATTGACAATCTAACAGTTGTTAGGTATAATGTACCTAATGATTGTTAGATAAGGAGAGCTAAGATGAACGACACAAAGCAGCGCATATTAGATGTTTCTTTAGAATTGTTTTCTCAAAATGGTTTTTCTGCGGTATCTATCCGAGATATTTGCAGGCAGGTACAAATCAAGGAAAGCTCTGTATATTATTACTTCAAAAGTAAGCAGGCTATTTTTGACGAACTACTTTGCTTATTCGAGAACAAAGCAAGCGATATGATGTGTCAGTTAGATAAAGCGCTCGCAGAACAAACTTTTTCCGCAGAACAAAACTTTTATCAAACTGTGTGTGATACCTTTTTTGAGCGATATTTAATGGATACCTTCTGTAATAAGGTAATGCGTCTGCTTTTTATTGAACAATTCAGCAACACCACCATTCAGAATGTATATGAGCGTTGGATGTTTACTGAGCCGCTTTCTTTTCAAAGCAAGGTGTTTTCTGTTCTTATGCAGGTGGGTGTTATTCAGAACGCTGACAGTGAATATTTAGCGGTAAAGTATTATGCTCCGATCTATTTCTTCGCTCAAAGGTGGCTGTTTAGCGGAGCATTGTCTGAAGAACGCAAAAGCGCTTTTCACAAAAACGCCTATCAGCATATTCAAAGGTTTTTTACTGAGATAGGAGTGGCATAATGGCAAATATTATTATTACAGGTGCAAATCAAGGAATCGGCTACTACTTTACAGAGCAAGCCCTTAAAGACGGAAACAAGGTTGCAGTATTAGATGTAGAAACGGATAAATTGGAAGCCTTAGCTCAAGCATTTCCAAAACAGCTTTTATACTATAACACAGATGTATGTGATGAAATACAAATCAATTCCGCCGTAAAGGAAATCATTGCAGCCTTTCATTTCATAGATATTGCGATCCACAATGCCTGCCTTTGTACTTTTGATAACGAATGTAGTATAGACCTTGATATATACAAACAGGTTTTCAATGTGAATTATTATGGCGGACTGCGTTTTGCTAAAAGTGTTATACCATATATGCAGGCGCAAAAAAGGGGAAAAATAATCTTTACAAGTTCCGGCGTAGGCGTGACTGGCTTTATTGGAATATCGCCTTATGCTTCTACCAAAGGGGCTTTGGAGTCGCTGGCAAAATGCCTGAATATTGAGTATGCTTCAGACGGTATTTCATTTCATATTATCCATCCGCCATTAACTCGGACAAAATCGGCTTCTCCTCTGCCAGTACCAAAAGAATTTATGGCAGATCCCCAAAAGGTCGGATTCGGAATTGCAAAGCATATTTTTTCAAAGCGTTTTATTATATGTCACAGCTTCAGTCAAAAGTTTCAAACTCTTATCTGCTATTTATGCCCGATCAAAATGGGAAAACTGATGTCAAAAATGACTGTGCGATATGTGAACGATAAGAAAGGTTAATGGTGGATTGATTTTAAGTATGGGCTGTAATGAGATTGTAAGAAGTGGTTGCTATACTAAAATCACAAAACAGATTTGGAGGTTTTAGCTATGGCAATATTGGAGACGAAAGACTTACGAAAGATATACGGAAGTGGAGAAAATGAAGTCCACGCTTTGGACGGTGTATCTATTTCCGTGGACGAGGGCGAATTTGTCGCTGTTGTCGGCACTTCCGGCAGCGGTAAATCCACGCTGCTGAATATGATCGGTGGATTAGACCGTCCTACTTCGGGAAGTGTGACTATCCGTGGCAAAGAGCTTTTGAAAATGAAAGACGAGGAATTAACGATCTTCCGCCGCAGGAATATCGGCTTTGTCTTTCAGAATTACAATCTGCTCCCCGTCCTCAATGTGTACGAAAATATTGTGTACCCTATTGAGATTGACGGAGCGAAAGCCGATACGGAGTTTGTTCGGCAGATCATTCATACGCTCGGTTTGGAAAAGAAGCTCAAAAATATGCCGAATAACCTGTCTGGCGGTCAGCAGCAGCGTGTAGCGATTGCCCGTGCATTGGCTACAAAGCCCGCTATTATCCTTGCCGATGAGCCGACTGGAAATCTGGACTCTAAAACAAGTATGGATGTCATCTTGCTTATGCAGTCTATCAGCAAGCAGTTTCACCAGACCACGATTATGATTACGCACAACGAAGAAATCGCTCAGATGGCAGATCGGACAATCCGCATTGAGGACGGGAAAGTTGTTTCGGGAGGTGTCAGATATGCACGATAACCGAAACAAAGGAGCAATTAAAAAGGTTGAAAAAGGAATGATGAAAGCAAACCGCACCCGTAACCTGTTTGCGGTGTTTGCCATCGTTCTTACGACCTTTATGATTACCACGGTTTTCAGCTTGGGCATTAACTATATGGAAAATATGGAGCTAATGCAGGTGCGTACCGCAGGCACAAGCGCCGATGTTTCCCTTTCGCTGCCCACAACCGAACAGGAACAGCAGATCAAATCTTTGGATTATGTGAAAACAATCGGTACGCAGTATATGGTCGGCTCGGTTGCTGAGAAAAATGACGAGGGGCGTGAGCTTTCCATTGCGCTCCAATATTACGATACAACTGAATGGGAAAATCACTATCAGGACGCAATCAACAATATTAATGGTTCCTATCCCACGCAGGAAAATGAAATTATGTTGTCTGAAGACGCTCTTGCACAGCTTGGAATTGAAACGCCGACGCTGAATATGGAGATACCTCTATCCTATTATGATAAAAACGGTCAGCAGGAGAGGACTTTTACTTTAAGCGGTTGGTTTCATTCTTATACAGGTGTGGGAATGGGTTTCGTGTCGGAAAGCTACTGCACAAATGCAGGATACACCTTACAGGAGGACGGTGTTCTTTCTCTTTCCCTAAACAAAATGCCGGACGATTTTTGGCATATTCAGGACGATGTGCAGTTAAATGAAGATCAAGCCTTTCACGGTGCAGTTTCTATGAGTTCTTCCAATGGCTCGGTAATTGCAATGGTCATTTTCTTGGTACTGTTCATCATCGGCAGCGGTTATCTGTTGATTTATAATGTCCTTTATATCTCGATTGCAAAGGACACCCGTTTTTATGGGCTGATGAAAACGATTGGTACGACACAGGCACAGATTAAAACACTTGTAAAAAGGCAGGCGCTTAAATTCGCCTGTATCGGAATCCCTATCGGTATTGTATTAGCCGCAGCAACATCGTTCGGAATCGTTCCAATGTTCTTGCGGCAAGGATTTGTGGAGGGCAAATCGGCTATGGACGCTGAGGTATTTTTCCACCCGTCCATTTATATCCTGTCCATTCTCTTTTCTGCCATAACGGTTTGGATTGCGTGCAATGCCCCTGCGAAAAAGGCGGCGAAGATTTCCCCGGTAGAAGCCCTGCGATACCAAAATTTCGCACCCTCGAAAAAGAAAAGCAGGAACTCAACAAATGGCGGCAAACTGTCTGTAATGGCGTTTCATAATGTTTTTCGGGATAAGAAGCGGGCAATCCTTGTATTTATGTCTTTGTTTATGGGTATTACCGTGATCTTAGGCGTAAACGGAATAGTCGGAAGTGTCAAAGGCGAAAATTATATAGAGGAATATTACGATTACAATTTTGAGTACATTGATACTCAATTTACGCAATATGAGCGTGACACAAAAGAACTTCCGCAGTTTGATGAGCATTTTATAGAGCAGATTGAGAACATTGACGGTGTTGAAAGTGTAACGATTGGAAAAACCGTTTGGGCTGCCATTGATTTTGACGAAGCCGCGTTAGAAGAATTTATGCGGATGAAATATGAGGACAGTACCTATATGGCAAAAGATATATCCTATGAACAAATGGTCGCTGAGTTGAGGGAATACGCTAACGCCGGCGAATATGGCTGTTATGTTACAACACTCGTTGATTACAATGCGTTGGAAGAATACAATCAAAATCACGATACGCCGATTGATATTGAAGCATTTAGGCGTGGAGAATTTGCGATTGCGGGAATGGATAACGAGCAGTTTGCACCGAATGCCAGATTAGTCGGGAAAACGCTGACGCTGACTGCGGACTGTGCGGACGGTAAGCCGATAGATTTCCCTATTGGCGGAGCTTTCACCTTTGACGATTATTCGAACACTCTTTCTGATAGCATAGACCGACGCAAAGACATTGAGATCGTACCCAATGTTATATTTGTCAGTGAAGCGGGTATGGAACGCTTAACACAGGAGGCGATTATTTCAGGTATCGGCGTAGATATTAAGGATATAATCGAGTTAGAACGAATAGACAGGGAGCTTCAATCGGTCAACAGCACACTGACCGCATCAGAGTGGCAATTTAACAGCCCTATTGCTGAACTGGAAGCATTTGACCAAATGTTTTACTCGATCAATCTGTTAGGAAATGGTGCTGCCATTCTGCTGATTGTGCTTGGCTTGATAAACTTTGTGAATGTTATGCTCACTGGAGTTATTGCAAGGAAAAATGAATTTGCCATT
>ENA-UOJI01001042-UOJI01001042.1-human-gut-metagenome-genome-assembly--contig:-P79-NODE-1042-length-18905-cov-11.038568_pt1 | contig 18905 bp, 10 predicted proteins | sample MGYA00242346_ERZ723893 | MGnify/ENA metagenome assembly ERZ723893 | reverse complement strand
GAAGAACTGGCACAGATCATGCTGGACGCAGGCTGTGTGACCGCAATCAATCTGGATGGCGGCGGTTCCACTACCTTCGTAGCGAAGCAGGAAGGCAGCAATACGCTCACGGTTGTGAACCGTCCTTCGGATGGTTATGAGCGTTCCGTTAGTTCCTCTCTGATGGTGGTCTCCACGGCCCCTGTCTCTACGGAGTTTGATCATGCCCTGATCACCTCTGCTTACGATTACTTGACGAGCGGCGCCGCGGTTCGTCTGGTTGCTTCCGGTGTCAGTGTGTCCGGCAGCGCTGCGGAACTCCCTGCCAATCTTACATGGAAGTCCGCAGATGAAACCATCGGTACCGTCTCTGAAGATGGTGTTTTCACCGCCGTCAAGAAAGGCAGCGTGGAAATTCAGCTCCTGTCCGGTGACACGGTGATCGGCAGCAAGACGCTTACCGTGGTCGAGCCGAATGGACTGAAATTTTCCAAGACAAGCATCAACGCCATCTACGGGGATTCGGTGCGCCTTCCCCTGATCGCAACCTATAATGAGAATCCCGTCGCTGTATGCGCGGGCGATATCACATTTGAACTGAGCAACAGCGCAGCAGGTACTGTGGAAGCTGCGAACAATGGCTTTGCCTTTACTGGCAGCGAGGGATCCGGTCTGCGCAACGTTACCATTACGGCTATGATCACGCGGGACTATTCCATCAGTGCCACGATCAAGGTCGCCATGTACAGTGCCAATCAGGCGATTTTCGACTTTGACAACGCCACAGGCGGCGACAGAACCTTCGCATGGACAAGAGAAGTCTCCAACGCGGAATATCTCCCCGGCGGCGACGGCGAGACAGACCGCTATCATGTGATCGATCCCAGCCAGCCCATGAACGTCACCTATGTCTTCGGACTGGATATGATGACGATCAAGATGCCTGAAAAGCTGGAGCCGCTTCTGTCCATGGTTGCTGGCGGCGATATTTCCGGCATCACGGCCTGGGATCTGCTGCTCCAGCTGGCAGAGCGTGTCAGCCCGAAGACTGAGGTGACGGTGAAGTTCCAGTTCGACCAGAATGTCGATGTGGACATTTCCAACCTGACGGTGTCGAATGATTATTTCCGTCTGACGTCCGCATCCATGGACGAGAATAATCTGCTCACGGTGAAGTGCAATTTCATCAAGCAGAGCCAGGCCATTGATCCTGAAACGGCCAACCCCATCTGCATTCTCAGTGGTGTAAAGATGACCGCTAAGAACGGCGCGAATCAGACGCTGACAATTACGAACGCTGGTTCGATCGGCTATGATATCTATCTTGGCGCAAACGCGCTCTACAGCATGGCCAAGCAGACCTCTTTCCAAGAGCAATATGGTATTTATCCCTATGAGGAGCCGGAAAATGTCACACATCCCAAGGGCGGCCATTTTTACTGCGAATCGTATCAGAAATTTACGGATAAGTTCATTCTGGATGGCACAGTCTGGTCCGGCTGGAAGCAGATCAACGGCGCAACCTACTACTTTGTGGATAACGTCGCTGTGAAGGGCGTTCACAAGGTCCCTGGTCTCAACGATGAAAGCAACGAGTATTTCTACCAGTTCAATGAGACGACCGGTGCTTGCGAGGGTAAGGTCACAGGCCTGTTCGAACTTGACGGCGCACGGTATTACGCCATCAACGGTGTGGCCAAGTCTGGCTGGTGGAACCTGACGGATGCAGATGGTGAGAACAGCTATTATTACTTTGATAAAGAGACATTCAAAGGACTGAATGGCCCGAGTAGAGCATTCTTCGAGAATGTGACGTACACGTTTGATAACGGAAAGCTGTTGAAGGGAGAATGGCTGACAACCGATCAAGGAACCAAGTATTATTATGGGCCGACATTCGTACAGGGAAAATGGTATACGGTTGAAGGCGAAAAGTACTATTTCGACCCGCAGGGCTATCGTTATACAGGGCTTAGATATGTGAAAGAAAGCTACAATCACGATGATCATATCTACTGGTATGACTTTGGCGAAGATGGGATTTGCCACGGCGTATATCAGCACACAGGCCTCTTCTATCTTAACGGAAATACGTACTACACCATCGACGGAATGGTCTGCTTTGGCCTGTATTTAGCGGAAGATGGATACTACTACTATTTTGGAAGTGGCAATTATACCGCTGTTAAGAACACCCGTCACTGGGTATCCTTCCCGAATGACACTGGTCTTGCACAGGCGTTCTACGATTTTGACGAAAACGGCAGGATGATTATTGATAATCCGGATCCGAGCAAAAACGGCATTGTCAACGAAGACGGTACGCTCTATTACTACGTGAATGGTGTCAGGAACTATGCCGGTCTGATTCAAATTGACGGTGACTACTATTACGTGAACAGTTCCTGCAAAGTAGTCACGAGTCAGCGTTACTGGGTATCTAAGACCAATGATCTGCTTCCTGCCACCTTCTATAACTTCGATGCAGACGGTAAGATGACGGATGCACCGATTCCGACGCCGGATCCTGACCCGAATCCCAATCCTGATCCCGGGGTGAAGAACGGCATCGTCAACGAGGATGGCGAGCTGTATTACTATGTCAATGGCGTCAAGACCTACGCGGGCCTGATCAAGATCGACGGCGATTACTACTATGTGAACAGCTCCTGCAAGGTCGTAACAAATTGCCGTTACTGGATTAGCAAGACCAATGATCTGTTGCCCGCAACCTTCTATAACTTCGATGCAGACGGCAAGATGACTGATGCACCCATTCCGACGCCTGACCCCGATCCTAATCCCAATCCTGATCCCGAGGTGAAGAACGGCATCGTCAGCGAGGACGGCGAGCTGTATTACTATGTCAATGGTGTCAAGACCTACGCTGGTCTGATTCAGATTGACGGCGATTATTACTATGTGAACAGCTCTTGCAAGGTTGTTACCAACCAGCGCTACTGGATCAGCAAGACCAATGATCTGCTGCCCGCAACCTTCTATACCTTTGATGCAGACGGCAAGATGACCGATGCACCCATTCCGACACCTGACCCCGATCCGGATCCCAATCCTGATCCCGGGGTGAAGAACGGCATCGTCAATGAAGATGGTGAGTTGTATTACTATGTCAATGGTGTCAAGACCTACGCTGGTCTGATTCAGATCGACGGCGATTATTACTATGTGAACAGTTCTTGCAAGGTTGTTACCAACCAGCGCTATTGGATCAGCAAAACCAACGATTTGCTGCCTGCCACCTTCTATACCTTTGGTGCAGACGGTAAGATGACGGATGCACCGATTCCGACGCCTGAGCCTGATCCCGAGCTGAAGAATGGCATCGTTAGCGAAGATGGCGAGCTGTATTACTATGTCAATGGTGTCAAGACCTACGCTGGTCTGATTCAGATCGACGGCGATTATTACTATGTGAACAGTTCTTGCAAGGTTGTTACCAACCAGCGCTATTGGATCAGCAAAACCAACGATTTGCTGCCCGCCACCTTCTATACCTTTGGTGCAGACGGCAAGATGACCGATGCACCCATTCCGACGCCGGATCCCGATCCAGTCGATCCTGCAAAGAACGGTATCGTCAGCGAGGACGGCGAGTTGTATTACTATGTGGACGGCGTCAAGACCTATGCTGGCCTGATCCAGATCGACGGCGATTACTACTATGTGAACAGCTCCTGCAAGGTCATCACGAACCAGCGCTATTGGATCAGCAAAACCAACGACCTGCTGCCCGCCACCTTCTATACCTTTGGTGCAGACGGCAAGATGGTCAAATAACCAAAAGACCCATGGGGTATGGTGATTTTAGCGCCATACCCCATGGAAGATACGAATACGAAAAGGAGTACGTATTGCTTGATCTTGTATTTATCTGGCTGAAGGAGCATTCACTGATCGTGCTCCTGCTTCTGGGAACTATCTTCAATGTGTTCTGGCTGTACAGGATGCGGCGGCAACTCCAAATGAAATGGTACGCCGTGATAGCATTCTCGGTGCTGCATACGGTATGTGGTGTTTTGAGTGTAAAAGCATTTGCGTTTCTGGAAACCGGAGATGCTGGCAACATGAGCTTATTCGGCGGAGTGTTCTTTATGCCAGTGCTTTATTTCATCAGCGCAAAGGTTTCAAAACGCAATATCAAAGCCGTTTTTGATATTTTTACGATTTGCATGATCTTCACGGTGATGTGCGCTCGGATCAACTGCATCGTCTCTGGATGCTGCGCTGGCTTAGTCATACCGGGAACGCACGTTCACTTCCCAACAAGGGAACTCGAGATCCTCTATTATATTGTGATGCTGATTCTGCTCATCCCCAGAGTGAAAAAGAGCAAGAACCCCGGCAGTATTTACCCACTTTATATGGCATCCTATGGAGCGTTCCGCTTCATTGATGAATTCTTTCGGACGTCCTCTACGGGGATGCTATTCCACCTTTCTCATGTCTGGGCAGCCATCGCATTTGCGGCGGGACTCAGCATTTACATAGAAATAAACGCCAGAAATCATCAAAGAAAGAAGGTAATAAAGAAATGAAAAGCACATTGAAGCGATTCCTTTCGCTTGTGCTCTGCATGTTCATGGCCATGGTACTGCTTCCAAATGTGACCATGACAGCGTTTGCAGCAACCAGTGGTACAGTGACAGGCTTAGCTGACGAGAACATCGGCCTGAGCTTTACAGGCGACGCAGATAATGCTTGGTCGGCCAATGGTACGAGCATTACCGGCGCAGCTACCAGCACGGGTGGAGCATGCGGCAATACATCCTATGATTCCACACTGACAATTACAAATAAGAAGTCGACAACAGCAACCCTTTCCTTTGACTACTCTATTGAGCAGAACAGCGGCACCATTCAGGTGGATGGTGCAGCGGTTTCTTCGGGTGCCAGTTTTACCAAGGAACTGGCGGCAAACGAGAGCGTTAAAGTATACATCAAGTCTGGCAGCACCAGTGCTGCCACTAAGATCACCCTTACCAACGTGGTTCTGGTAAGCGATGTCAATGCAACTGCGACTTTCGTGCCTGCTGAAAACGGCACTTATACAGTAGACGGAAAACTCATTACCGAGGAATATAGCAACAAGCAAAGCTCCATGACTGCTTATCAGGTAGTGGCGACCCCGGCGGATGGTTATCAGTTCATGGGCTGGTATAACCTGACCACAGGCAAATGCATCGCGACTGCGGCAACCACCGCCCTGAATATCGAAAGTGACTGCACCGTTACGGCGAAGTTTGTGAGCAAGTCTCTGGCGCTTTTTGAGACTGGCGGTCAGCGGTTTGCAGACCTGAATGAAGCGGTTGCTTACGCACAGGCAAACGGTCAGTCCAAGATTACCTTGGCTGCGGATGGCTCCATCAGCGGCAGCTACACCATTCCGGCTGGAATTACACTTCTGATTCCGTTCGACGCGGCAGGGACACTGTATACGGATGCTCCTGCGGCGATTCGGACGACTCCCGCGTCTAAGCCTTTCCGGACGCTGACGATGAGCGAAGGCACGTCCATTACCGTCAATGGCGCGATCAGTTTGGGCGGCAGATATTTTGCAGCTGGCGGCGGTCAGCAGGGACGTCCCGTTGGCGATTACGGCTATATCAAAATGGCGGATAACAGCTCCATCACGGTAAAGAACGGCGGCAAGCTCTATGCATGGGGCTTTATCTCCGGCAGCGGCTCTGTTCTGGCGGAATCCGGCGCTACGGTGTACGAATTCTATCAGATTGCAGACTTCCGCGGCGGCAGCGCATCTTCCGCCATGGGCCATGGGGTGTTCCCATTTTCGCAGTACTTCGTACAAAACATCGAAGTTCCCTTGACGCTGAATGCCGGTGCCAACGAACAGGTTTACAGCGGCGTTTATGCATCGAGCACCACATTTACTACTGCTATTAATTTCATTGGCGACACCGGTATGTTCAAAGTGGAATCCGGTAGCTTTACTAAGGATTACGATGAAAAGACAGACCGTCTTGTATTTACGGTAAATGGCGAGGCGGCATTGAACACGTTGGCGCTAACGCTTGCAGGCATGGATGTCGACTCTGCAAGCTACGTATTGCCCATCACCAACAACATTACCATCAATATCCAGTCCGGCAATGTGACCATCAATCAGGATGCAGCTCTGTTGGCGGGCGTTGAGGTCAATATTGCCGAGGGCGCTGGCCTAACGGTTGCAAACGGCAAGAGCATCTACATCTATGACCGTGACGAGTGGGTCACCCAAAACTTTGTTACCGGAGGCAAGTTCAAAGCGGTGCTAAATGCCCCCGGAAAGCATTATAACCGCACAGAAGCAAACCTTATCGATGCGAAGGTGGACGTCAACGGTACGCTGACCGCCATCGGCGGCATCTACACCACCGCCAGCGGTGCGGACATCTGCTCCAGCAACGGCACCGGTGTCTATAACCAGCAGGGTACCCCCGGCACGGAGACCAAGACGTATCAGTACACGCAGAGCGGTTCCGACGTGACGGCACATGAGATCCCCATCACCGCCGCCAAGCTGCACAACGCCGACGGCAGCTATGCCGACACGAAAGGCAAGAACTCGGGTACTACATTCTATTATTCAAACGGTGTGTGGGGAACTGCCAAGCCCTGCGATCATAAAAATACCGAAATCCGCAACGCGAAGGACGCAACCTGCACCAAGGATGGCTACACCGGCGACACCTACTGCAAGGATTGCGGCAAGAAAATAGGCACCGGCACGGCTATTCTCGCCAAGGGACATACCGAGGTCATCGACGAAGCTGTTGCAGCTACCTGCACCACACCCGGCAAGACCGAAGGCGCGCACTGCTCTGTCTGCGGAACGGTTATCAAAGCGCAGGAAGAGATTTCCGCCAAGGGCCACAGATGGAATGAGGGCGAGATCACGACCGCCCCTACCTGTGAGAACGCCGGTGTCAAGACCTACACCTGCACAGTTTGCAATGCAACCAAGACCGAAGCAATCGACGCAACCGGGCATACCCCTGTTGAAGTTGCGGAACAGCCCGCTACCTGCACCGAGGCTGGCCATAAAGCCGGTACGAAGTGCTCCGTTTGTAAGGCAATCCTCTCCGGTATGGAAGAAATCCCTGCGACCGGCCACACAGAAGTAATCGATGCAGCAAAGGCTCCGACCTGCACGAAGACTGGTCTGACCGAGGGCAAGCACTGCTCCGTCTGCAACGAAGTCCTTGTTGCGCAGGAAGTGATCCCCGCCAAGGGACATACCGAGGTCATTGATCCGGCAGTTGAGCCGACCTGCACCGAACCCGGCAAGACCGAGGGCAAGCACTGCTCTGTCTGCAACGAAATCCTCGTTGCGCAGGAAGTGATCCCCGCCAAGGGACATACCGAGGTCATTGACGCAGCAAAGGCTCCGACCTGCACCGAGCCTGGCCTGACGGAAGGCAAGCATTGCTCTGTTTGCAACGAAGTTATTGTTAAACAGGAAGTGATCCCGGCTACCGGTCACAACCCGGAGATTCGCAATGCGGTCGAAGCAACGCTTACAACACCCGGTTACACCGGCGATACGTATTGCACGGTTTGTAATGAGCTTATCGCAAAAGGCGAAGTGATCCCGTGCCCGACCGGCTGGCTTGAGAGCGAGCAGGGCAGACAGTACTACAAGGACGGCGAACTGCAGAAGACCGGTTGGACCGTCATTGACGGCAATACCTACTATCTGGACACCGAAACCGGATATGCGGCTACCGGAATCACGACACTGGTCCCCGATGGAGCAACGGAAAAAGCCCGCTGCGTCTTTGATGCGGAAGGCGTATTCCAGAGCGACGTTACCGGTGTTTACAGCGTCGGAGCGGACACCTATTGGCTCAACAGCGGCATCATCGAAGAAGAAGCCGGCCTGAAGCGCGTTGTCAAGGAGAACGGCGAGGTCAACTATTATTACTTCGCGGTTCAGAAGAATCTGGAGGAGCGTGAGGGCCTGACCCTCTCGGCGGCGGTGAAGAGCACTGTGCTGAACGGCAAGGATTGCTGGCTCCACAAGACCAATGGCCTTGCGCTTCCTGAATGGGGCTACTACTTCGATGAGAACGGTGTCATTCTGCACGACGAGGACACCGGCAAGAACGGAATCCTGAAGGCTGGCGAAGATCTCTTCTACTATGTCGACGGCATCAAGGCTCCTGCAGGTATGATCAAGATCGGTGACGATTACTACTATGCCAACAGCAAGGGCCAGCTGATCGTGAACCAGACCTACTACTGCTCCAGAATGAACGGTCTGATGGAGGAAGGAACCTATGCCTTTGACGCAAAGGGCAAGCTCATTCCGGGTGCTACGGACAAGAATGGCATCGTGAAGGACGATGACGGCGTGCTTCGTTACTATGTCAACGGCAAGGTAACCTATGTTGGCCTGATTGAAATTGACGGTGATTTCTACTATGTCCGCAGCAGCGGTGAGGTCGTGAACGATTGTGTGTACTACATTTCCTGGACGCATGGTCTGAAGGAAGCCGGCTACTACACGTTCGATGAGAACGGAAAGCTGACCGGCACTCCGAAGAATGGCATCGTCGAGGAAGATGGTGTTCTGCATTACTATGTCAACGGAACACTGACCTATGCGGGCCTCATCAAAATTGGCGATGATTATTACTATGTGAATTCCAAGTGCGAAGTGGTACGCGATTGTGATTACTACATTTCCTGGACGCATGACCTGATGCCCCAGGGCAGATATCACTTCGACGCAGATGGCAAGCTGACAGGCAGCGTCGCACCTCTGAAAAACGGGATCTACGAGGAAGACGGAAGCCTGTACTTCTACAGGAACGGTGAACGTACCTATGCCGGTCTGATCCAGATCGACGGCGACTACTACTATGTGCGTTCCACCTGTGAGGTCGTCCATGACCGCAGCTACTATGTGTACTGGACGCACGGCCTGATGCCGGAGGGATATTACAACTTTGACAGTGCTGGCCGGATGATTCTGGACAGCGAAACCGAGTAAATACACTGGAACCGCCGGGGCGCACCTTGGCACCTCGGCGGTTCTCTTTTATCACACAACATCGGAGATGAGAAGGATGAAAGTGCTGTTTGTCAATTTGGTATATGGGACTGGAAGCACTGGAAAAATCATCGCTGATATCATGAACCTGCTGAAAAAGTATGGCAATGATGTAAAGACTTTATACGGTACGGGAGCATGCTCCGACAATGCGGACACAGTGAAGGTGTCTGGAAAGCTGGAGTATTACTTTCACAATGCAGTATCACGATTCACAGACCATGCGGGACTATATTCCTGGGCGGCGACCAGAAAGATGATCCGAGAAATCAGAGCGTTTCAGCCTGATCTGATCCATCTGCACACGCTGCACGGCTTCTATGTGAATTACGAGATGCTGTTCCGCTTTTTGAAGGAAGCGAATATTCCCGTCGTTTGGACTTTGCATGATTGCTGGACTTTTACCGGCCATTGCACACATTTCTCGCAAGTCAAGTGTATGCAATGGCAGACCGAGTGCCGGGACTGCAAATTGCTGTACCGGTATCCGCAATGCTATTGGAAAGGCGATGTAAGGCATAACTTCCTTCGCAAAAAGAATGCCTTTACCGGTGTAAAAAGTCTGACCATCACAACGCCCTCGCAATGGCTTGCGGATCAGGTTTCACAGTCGTTCCTACAGAACTATCCGAGAACCGTTATTCCCAACGGGATTGACCGCACGATTTTCCGCCCACAGTCCAGCAGCTTGCGTGAAAAGTATCATCTGGAAGATAAGAAAATCGTCCTCGGGGTAGCCAATGCATGGAATGCACGCAAGGGATTGCCAGACTTGTTGACGCTTGCTGGCCGCCTCGGCTCTGACTATCAGGTGGTTTTGATTGGCCTAATCGAAAAGCAACTGCCGAATATTCCTTCCAATGTGCTTGGGCTTTTACGCACGGCAAATCAAATCGAATTGGCGCAATGGTACTCTACCGCAGATGTGTTTGTGAACCCTACCTATGAGGAAACCTTTGGCCTGACTACGGTAGAGGCCCAGGCATGCGGAACGCCAGTGGTGGTATACGAAACGGACGGTTGTCCTGAAACGGTAGCACCGGGAAATGGACGCTTGATTCCGCAGGGCGATATGCAGGCACTGGAGAATGCCGTGAGAGACGTGGCAGACAGCAACTGGCGTGCGGACCCTAAAAAAATGGTGCGTTTTGACAAGGACACGGTGTATCAAGGCTATGTCAAACTCTATGAAAATGTTTTGTCTACTTTGGGAAAAGGGCGTGTGATGGCCACATGAGAATTCTTTTTTGCAGTAACTACTTTACGCATCATCAGATCCCCCTATCCGATGCCCTCTATGAATTGACAAATCACAACTATTGCTTCGTGGCACATAAAGAGATGGATGCAGAGCGAAAGGACCTCGGATGGGGAAATGATTTGGTGCGTCCATATACCTGTTCGGCATCAGACCAGGAGGTTCAGAAGCAATTAAATGATCTGGATGTTTTGATAGCAGGTTCCTTTCCAGAGCGTCAGACAAAGGAATACGGCAAAAAGGCCAAATTGTTTTTCCGATATTCCGAGCGACCGCTGAAAGCTGGAAATCCTGTTTTGAAATATATACCGCGATTTCTCAAGTGGCATTATTACAATCCACCTTGGCGGAAGACATATATGCTCTGCGCCAGTGCCTATACCGCGGGGGATTATGCAAAATTCGGCCTTTTCCATAATCGGTGCTACAAATGGGGTTACTTTCCGGAGACGATCCGGTATCCCAGCATTGATGACTTGATTGACCGCAAAGCAAAAGCAACCATTTTGTGGTGTGGACGCTTTCTGGACTGGAAGCATCCGGACGATGTGATTGAGGTTGCAAAGAGACTCCATGAGGCAGGATGCTGCTTCAAAATCGAGATGATCGGTACCGGTGAGATGGAGCGGCAGCTCAAGCAACAGGCTTCGGAAGCTGGACTTCTGGATGAAAATGTACGGTTTCTTGGGGCCATGTCTCCGGAAGCCGTGCGTCGTCATATGGAAAGCGCAGGCATCTACTTATTCACAAGTGACCGCCAAGAGGGCTGGGGCGCTGTGTTAAACGAGGCCATGAACAGCGGCTGTGCGGTGGTTGCCAGCGATGCAGCAGGGGCAACACCTTACCTCGTAAATGACGGCGTGAATGGAAGCGTTTATCACTCCGGCAATATTCAGGAGCTTTATGAAAAGGTACGACGGCTTCTTGAAAATACGACTATGCAGTATAGCTTTGGAAAAGCGGCGTACCTGACGATTACAGAATTGTGGAATGCAGAGGTTGCCGCAAAGCGATTTTTGCAGCTATCGCAGGCACTTTTGAACGGCACAGACGCTTCCGGCTTGTTTGCGAACGGTCCATGCAGCCTCGCAAAGCCGCTGCGGGAGGACTGGTATCAAAGATGAAGTTGAAGACTATCAAAAAACGAATTGTGATTTACCTTGTCAATCATGTCTTGGCCGGAACACGTTTTTTCCCCGCAAAGAGGAGCCTTCTTCGTTCCATCGGCTATGAGATCGGAGAAAATACCAAAATTGTCGGGCCGATTCATAATACAGGGACGCTCCGCATTGGTGCGAATTGTTGGATTGGATGCAATCTCACTGTCCATGGAAATGGGACAGTGACGATTGGAGATAACTGCGATATTGCTCCGGATGTCACCTTCCTGACAGGTGGACACCAGATGGGCGACCATAGCAGGCGGGCTGGAAAAGGCGAATCCTATCATATTACAGTAGGCAGCGGCGTATGGATCGGTGGTCGGGTTACGCTCCTATTGAATACGAGCATTGGGGATGGAAGTATGATCGCAGCCTGTGCCTGTGTTCCTAAAGATGTGCCGGCGGATACGATGGTGGCCGGTGTCCCAGCCAAAGTGATGAAGGAGCTTGAAGATTTTGCTGCAGTCGCTCAGAAAGAATAAAGTCGTTAAAAATGCCGGATGGATCATCGGTGGCAAAGTGGCGAACAAGCTGCTGGCCTTTGTCGTTGGTATTTTTGCGGCGCGCTATCTTGGCCCAAGCAATTACGGCCTGATCAATTACGCGGCGGCATATGCGGCATTCTTTGCCTCGCTCTGTACGCTTGGCATTAACAGCGTGATCGTTAAGAACTTTGTGGATCATCCGGATCAGCAGGGCGAAACAATTGGAACGACCCTGCTGCTGCGGGCGATCTCAAGTCTGCTGTCTGCGCTGGCAATCATCGGCATTGTCAGTGTTGTGGACAGAGGGGAACGTCTCACCATTGTGGTTGTGGCGCTGTACAGCATTGGCCTCATTTTTCAGGTGTTTGATACCCTCAACTACTGGTTTCAGGCCAGGCTCCAGTCCAAGTATTCCGCCATTGCCGAACTCGTCTCGTATGCGGCAATGTCTGTGTACAAAATTATTTTGCTTGCGCTTGGGAAAAGCGTGGAATGGTTCGCCGTTGCAAGCGCATTGGATTACATCGTACTTGCGGTGTTTTTGCTGATTGCTTATTTCAAAAATGGCGGAACAAGATTCCGTTACTCTCTGGAAAAAGCAAAGGAGCTTCTGCAAAGCAGCGGCAGCTTTATCATAGCCGGGCTGATGGTCTCCATCTATGCTTGTACAGATAAGCTGATGCTCAAGCAGATGCTTGGCGCAGATGCCGTCGGACATTATTCACTTGCTTCGACGGTCAGCGTTTCATGGGCCTTTATTCTCTCAGCAATCATTGATTCCCTTTATCCGGAGATCGTGCAGAGTTTTCAGAAAGACCGCCTGCGCTATGAGCGGAAGAACCGGCAGCTCTACGCAATTGTTTTTTATGTGTCCCTGTTCGTATCCGCAATGATCTGCCTTGTCGCAAAGCCTTTTATTTTGATTCTCTATGGAGAAAACTATCTGCCGGCAGTCGGGCCTCTGCGCATCGTGGTTTGGTACACAGCGTTTTCCTACCTTGGTGTTGCCAGAAATGCATGGATGGTATGTGAAAACAGGCAGAAATATCTGAAATACCTGTATGTCAGTGCGGCTGCACTTAATGTTGTGCTGAACCTTGCGCTGATCCCATCGTGGGGAGCATCTGGAGCCGCTGCGGCCTCGCTAATCACCCAGGCTTCGACAACAGTGATTCTTCCCGCAATAATAAGGCCTTTGAGACCAAACTGTAGACTGATGCTTGATGCAGTACTTTTTCGCGGGATTTTTCCAAAAAAGAATGAAAGCACAGCAAGGAGAAATTGGAGATGAGTGTTCTTTTCGGCAAAAGAACAAATGCCGCTAATACAATAACTATTGTGGGGCTGTTCCTCTTTTCGGTCGGTGCCTTCAATCTTCCTGGTCAAATTTTCTTCGCATTGACTCTTTACTTTTTTATATGGAAATCGAAAACCATTGTCATTGAAAAGCATGATGTTATTCTCTTGCTTTTTTCGACATCCTATTTTGTTATTTATACTTTTAACTTTGGATTTGCGGTAAAAAGTCTAATCATATATCTTTGGGGACCTTGGGCAGCCTACTTGTTCGGAAAGTGGTTTGTTTTATCTGATAATAGCGACCGTTCGTTTCAAGAAATGACGAATACGCTAACATTTGGTTTCTTTCTGCACGGCGTTTTGAATCTGCTCGCATATCTTAAATCAGACTACTATGCGCAATATGCTTATCAAAGAGTGTCCGTCGATTTTTGGCGTGGTGACATGGTTTCAGTTATCTCTACGGGGTTTATGTTCACATTTGCGGTTGCTCTTTCAACTTCAATCCTGTTCTCCCATTGCGGGGTTCGAAAAAAGCTTATAGCGCTGGCGGTTCTATTGATGAGTACGTTTGAAGCATCGTTCTTTGCCTATCGAACGATGATATTCATTGTTTTAATTCTTGTTGCTTTTAACCTACTTCGTTGGCTTCATGACTCATCTGTGCGAATCAGCAGAAAAGCTTTGCTCATTGGGCTTGCCGCGCTCTTTTTTGTTGCGATATTTGCAATTGTGTTCCTGAATGCTTTCGGAATTCAAGATGAATTGCTGTCTTTGAAAATTGTACGGCGACTGCTATACGGTGACAAATCTTCGAGGTTTAAAACATGGACCTCATATTTGTTTTCGGGGGATTGGCTTCGTTATCCCTTTGGAGGCCAGAAGAGTGAATTCGCATATCACGGAGAGTGGGTACACAATCTATGGCTTGATATTTTAAATAAGGTTGGACTGATTCCCTTTGTAATCGCTGTAATATTTACGATAACGAGCATACGGTCTGCATATGGTGCCGCTGTGCGTATGAAAAAAGCAAACCACAATTTGCTATCAAATCAAATTGCAAGTTTAGGTTTAGGTGCATTGCTGATCTGTATGCCTGAGCCTGTTGTTGATGCAAATCCGTATTTTTTCTTTGCTATTCTAATGCTATTGGGTGGCATCAAAGGAGTGGAGTGCTCATTCGGCAAGGAAGATACCGCTGAATCGGAAAGGGGATTCTAAAGACATGTCTCAATTCAAAGATAAAATACTGCTCATTACCGGTGGGACAGGCTCCTTTGGCAACGCTGTGCTGCGCCGCTTCCTGACCACCGACATTGCAGAGATCCGCATTCTCTCACGGGATGAGAAGAAGCAGGATGATATGCGGCATACCTATCAGGAGCTGTATCCGCAGTATGCGGAAAAGATCAAATTCTACATAGGCGATGTGAGGGATTACAATTCCATTCTGAATGCGTTCCGCGGTGTGGACTATGTATTTCATGCCGCCGCCCTCAAGCAGGTACCCTCCTGCGAGTTTTACCCCATGGAGGCGGTCAAAACCAACGTGGCCGGTTCTGACAATGTGATCTCCGCATGTGTTACAAACCATGTGAAGAAGGCCATCTTCCTGTCCACGGACAAGGCGGCCTATCCCATCAACGCTATGGGCATGACGAAGGCTGTCATGGAGAAGAATGTGATTGCCCGTTCCAGACAGATGCTGCCTGGAGATCCGGTTCTGTGTTTGACGCGGTACGGCAACGTCATGGCTTCCCGCGGCTCGGTCATCCCGCTGTTCTGCGACCAGATCGACGAGGGGAAGCCCTTGACGATCACGAATCCCAATATGACCCGTTTTATGATGACGCTCAGCGATGCCGTAGACCTTGTGCTTTATGCCTTTGAGCATGGCGAACAGGGCGACCTGTTCGTGCAGAAGGCCCCTGCTGCGACCATCGAGACGCTGGCACAGGCTGTGCTGGAGCTGAAGCACTCCAACCTTGGCACGACGATCATCGGAACGCGGCATGGCGAAAAGCTCTTTGAGGTGCTGGTCACTGCAGAGGAAATGATGCGGGCGGAAGAGCTGCCCGGCTTCTTCCGCATTCCGGCGGACAACCGGGATCTGAACTATGACAACTATTTCAGTAAAGGCAACCCGGAATTCGGCAAGATCGAGCAATATACCTCACACAATACACACCGGCTGAATGTGGAGGAAATGAAACAGCTTTTGCTGAAGCTGAAGCTGTTCGGAGGAACTTGCTGATGAATGTACTGATCACCGGCGCAAACGGATTTGTTGGGAAAAATCTGACGCAGCGCCTTTCCGCCATCAAGGATCACAGAGACAGGACTCGGCCCGCACTGCAAATCGAGGAAATTCTCTTGTGTACGCGGGATACTTCGGCTGAAACCCTGGTGGGCTACTGCCAAAAGGCGGATTTCGTGGTTCACCTGGCTGGCGTGAACCGGCCCCAGGATCCGGGAGAATTTGCAGCCGGAAACACGGACTTCACCCGTACCCTGTTGGAGATGCTTCGGGAAAGCGGCAACCGCTGCCCAGTGCTGCTGTCTTCCTCCATTCAGGCCAGCCTGACCGGACGATATGCCGAAAGTCCCTATGGGCAGTCCAAAAAAGCGGCGGAGGAGCTGCTCCTCGCTTACGGCAGAGAAACCGGTGCAAACGGGATGATCTATCGTCTGCCGAACCTGTTTGGCAAGTGGTGCCGCCCCAACTACAATTCGGTGGTGGCAACCTTCTGCCATCATATCGCGCGGGATCTGCCGATCACCGTTTCAGACCCGGCAGTCGAATTGGAACTGGTCTACATTGACGACCTGATCAACGAGATTCTGAACGCCATGGAGGGGCATCCCAACCGGACAGATGGGGCGTATTGCAGCGTTCCGGTCAGTCATCCTGTGACGCTGGGCGAGATCGTCCGTCTACTCCGAACGTTCCGGGAGCAGCCGCAGACGCTTTTGCTGCCAGAGATCCCGGATGGCAGCTTTGCAAAGAAGCTCTATAGTACCTATCTGTCCTATCTGCCGCCGGAAAAAATTGCGTTCCCGCTAAAGATGAATGTGGATGAGCGAGGCAGCTTCACGGAACTTCTGAAGACCGCCTCCTGCGGACAGGTCTCCGTCAACATCATAAGACCGGGCGTCATCAAGGGACAGCACTGGCACAACAGCAAGTGGGAATTCTTTATCGTCGTGGCCGGACACGGGCTGATTCAGGAACGTCAAATCGGCTCCGATGAAAAGATCGAATTTGAGGTCAGCGGCGACCGGATCCAGGCTGTTCATATGTTGCCGGGCTATACCCACAATATTATCAATCTGAGCGAAACGGAAAATCTGGTGACAGTCATGTGGGCCAACGAGCAGTTTGACCCCAGCCATCCGGATACCTACTTTGAGGAGGTGTAGCAATGGGAAAGCTGAAGCTGATGACGATTATCGGTACGCGGCCGGAAATCATCCGGCTGTCCGCCACGATAAAGTGCTGCGACCGGTACTTTGAGCAGATTCTAGTCCACACTGGTCAGAACTACGACTACACCCTCAATCAGGTGTTTTTTGACGATCTTGGCCTTCGGGCACCGGACTATTATCTGGATGCTGTAGGCGATGACCTCGGAGCCACGATTGGGAATATCATCGAGAAGTCCTACAAGCTGATGGTGCGGGTCAGGCCGGATGCGGTGCTGGTCCTGGGCGACACCAACTCCTGCCTTTCTGTGATCGGCGCCAAACGGCTGCACATTCCGATTTTCCATATGGAGGCGGGTAACCGCTGCAAGGACGAGCGCCTGCCGGAGGAGACGAACCGACGCATTGTGGATATTATCAGCGATGTAAATCTCTGCTATTCAGAACACGCACGCCGGTATCTGATGGAGTGCGGCCTGCCGAAGGAGCGCACCTTTGTGACCGGCAGCCCCATGGCCGAGGTACTGCACGCCAATCTGGACAAGATCGAAGCGAGCGATGTCCACCAGCGTTTGGGACTGACTAAGGGGCAGTACATTCTGCTCTCGGCCCATCGGGAGGAAAATATCGATACAGACCGCAATTTTGTCCAGTTGTTCACAGCGGTCAATGCCATGGCAGAGAAGTATGATATGCCAATCCTTTACTCCTGCCACCCCAGAAGCAGAAAGCGGCTGGAGGCGACGGGATTCCAGCTGGACACCCGTGTGATCGCCCACGAACCGCTGGGCTTCCTTGATTACAACTGCCTCCAGATGAACGCTTTTGCGGTGGTTTCCGACAGCGGAACGCTGCCGGAGGAAAGCAGTTTCTTCCTGTCTGTCGGTAAGCCATTCCCGGCAGTCAGCATCCGCACCTCCACTGAGCGTCCCGAGGCGCTGGACGCGGGCTGCTTTGTACTCGCCGGAATCGACGCAGACTCCCTCCTGCAGGCGGTGGAGATGGCTGTCGGGATGCAGCGGGCGGAATGCTTTGGCACACCGGTAGCGGGTTACACTGCTGAAAACGTGTCCATGAAGGTTGCGAGAATCATTCAGAGCTACACGGGCATCGTCAATAAAATGGTTTGGAGGAAAGACGAATAAATGGCGCTTGCAGATAATCACATACACTTTTTGCTTGGAGTGGATGACGGTGCGAAAGACGAAGAAGTAATGCACGCCATTTTAGACGTGGCATAGCAAAAGGACCAAAGGGGGAGATACAAACAAGGGAGCTGTATATGGGGAAGTGCGGTTGGAAAAGGCAACTGCGTATCCCGTTCTCCGGCTTTACAACATTTGCCGGGGTGTGGTATCATGCGGACAGAAACAAATCTGCAAACGAGGGGGGACGCCTGTGTCAGACGCCAGAGAAACACCGGCGGCGCAGCCGCCAAAAAAACGCATGAGCAGCGGCACGCGTGTGCTGGTCATCATCGTGTGCATCCTGCTAGCCATTGCGCTGATCCTGGTCGGCACGGTGCTGATCCTGTCGGCGGTCGGCCGCAATGCGCTGACGAACGACGACGGGGTGAACATTGCCCGCGATGATGTGGAGGCGCTTGGCTCTGGCACGGTGCGCTACAACGGGCAGCTCTACCGCTATAATACCGACATTGTCACGATCCTGCTCATGGGCGTGGACGAGGAGGTCAAGCAGGATGCCGACGGCGTCTATGGAAACGCAAACCAGTCGGATGCGAATATCCTTGCGGTGCTCGACATGCGTAACCAGGAGCTGACGCTTGTGTCCATCTCGCGTGATGCGATGTGCACGCTGGACATTCTCGACAGCACCGGCGCACACGTCGGCACGGCCACGGCGCAGCTGGCGCTGGCCTATTCCTACGGCGACGGGGCAGAGCGCAGCTGCGAGCTGACGAGCGCGGCTGTTTCGCGCCTGTTTTATGACCTGCCGATCCCGGCCTACGGATCGATCTATATGCAGGGTATCCGCCAGCTTGTGGACAGTGTTGGTGGTGTGACCGTTACGCCGGATGCGAGCTTTTCCGGTTTCACCGCCGGACAGCCCGTGACGCTCACCGGTCAGCGCACGGAGAATTATATCCGCTACCGTGCCGACTCGACCGAGGGCAACAACCAGCGCATGCAGCGGCAGAAGCAGGTCGTGCTCGCGCTCGTGAACAAGATGCTCGCGCAGGTCAAGGAGGACCCGGCGAG
>ENA-UOJI01001022-UOJI01001022.1-human-gut-metagenome-genome-assembly--contig:-P79-NODE-1022-length-19149-cov-8.010265_pt1 | contig 19149 bp, 10 predicted proteins | sample MGYA00242346_ERZ723893 | MGnify/ENA metagenome assembly ERZ723893 | reverse complement strand
GGTATTTTTCCCTTCTCCTTTCTTATCCTAAACCTCACTTTTGCCCGGTTTTGTTGCGGGGGTTTTTAAGGACTATTCTTGATTTCCTCCTCAGATTGGAAAATACCGATAGCATGAAGCATATAATAAGAATCGATAGGCTTTCCTTCTTCCAAGATAAACATTCCATCAATGATTGTTTGCCCCTTCAAGCTAACGATCTTATTTTTGATAAAGGTCATATTTCCATTTACCTCGTAACGGAAGTTCCCGATATTGTTCCGATACCCCATATTCAACTCGAAACCTTTATTGCTCACCTCGCCGATATTACGGATCGGCCCATCCAGACCACCTACTTGATCCGGCAAAGTAACCTTACGCAAGATGTCGGAAGTACGTTTATCAAAGAACTCGAAAGAGAAATCCAAGTTTCCGTTTAATAAGCTAGCGTCAATACCGACATTCGTCATGGTCGTTGTCTCCCATGTAATGTTCGGATCGTTATAAGCGGTAATAGCCGCTCCGGATTGCATCGCTCCATTCAACGGGTAGTTATAATCCGTGATTGAACCATCATTTTTTATCACCTTCAAGTTCATTAGGTCCACGTAGCGGAACAAATCGATACGCTCGTTACCCAATTGTCCCCAAGAAGCTCTCAATTTCAGATTGTAGATCCAAGGAATATCTTTCATAAATTCTTCCTCGCTCAAACGCCATCCGGCAGAGAATGAAGGGAAAATACCCCAACGATTTCCTTTGGCAAAACGGGACGAACCATCATAACGAAAGTTACCCTCAAATAAATAACGGTCTTTATAACCATAATTCACCCTACCAAAATAAGACATCAAGACTGATCTCGAGGAAGTGCCCGCTACACTCGGATTACTAGAACCCGCATTTAATTCGTGCAACTCGTTCCCTAAGAAACCTTCTACCTTAGCGGAAAATTCAGTCTTATCATCACTCTCAAAACTATAGCCAGCCAAGACTTTTACGTCATGGGCATCATTGAACTTCTTGCCCCAAGATAAGGTATTGAATACCGTAACTGCCAAGTTATTCTTATCACCTTTATAAGCATGGCGTGTATTCTGACCGTCATAAACCACTCGTTTCTCCTCATTGGTCTTCAACTGATATTCGTATACATCAGGCGCAAAACGAGATTGCAGATAATCATATTTGTTTAAACCGACATTCAAGTTATAAACGATATCAAACGGAAGCTTATATTCCGCAGACAAATTCGCCAACATACGCAAGGACTTATGCTTGTTCTCGCCCTCATCGGCCAACGCCAACGGATGGCGATAGATATTATGCCCAGGAGTACGGATAAAAGTATCCGCATAGCGACCATCGGCCGTATAAGTCGGGTGGAAAGCCTGCGCTTTATAAGTCATCTCCACTAAGTTTGCCACACCCGCTACCGGCTCATTATAGATCTGATAATGCGCATTGATATTAGCGCCGATCTTCAAACGGCTATTTACCTGAGCAGTCGTATTCACGGCTAAAGTATATTTATTGGAGTCCGTACCACGCAATACTCCATTTTGATCGCCATAACCTAAAGATACGGAATACGTATATTTATCATCACCTCCGGAGAAACGCATGTTATGCTCCATGATAAAGGCATTATTATACATGATATCCAACCAATTATTCTGCGGATACATAATCGGGTCTGTCAACATACCTTGTTTGTACTCCTCGATTAACGCATCAGAATAATCCACCGTTAGTTTACCTTCGTTCCGTTGCGCTTGGTTTCTCATTTCCATAAATACGACCGGGTCATATACGAAATCCGGCAGATAGGTAGCCTTCTGCACGCCAAAATAATTATAATAATCGACGGTAAACTTACCTTTCTTTCCCCCCTTTGTCTTTACCAAGACAACGCCATTCGCCGCACGAGAACCGTAGATAGCGGAAGAAGCCGCATCTTTCAATACGGAAATACTCTCAATATCATTCGGATTTACCGCTTCCAACGGGAACTCGATACCATCCACCAAAATCAACGGGTTATTATCGTTCAAGGTTCCCTGACCACGAATACGAATCGTCGCCCCGTCCGCTCCCGGCTGAGCACCCGCTTGATTTACGTAAACACCTTGCGTACCTTGCAACGCTTGGGTCGAGTTGGTGATCGGACGATTCTCCAACGTCTCCGCATCCAAAGAGGAGATCGCTCCCGTTAAATTCACTTTCTTCTGCGTTCCGTAACCTACGACCACAACCTCATCCAACTTCTGGGTATCCTCGGACAGGCTAACCATTACTTTCGAAGAATTACCGACCTCGACCGTACGATCCGTATAACCAATATAAGAAACTACCAAAATCGCATTGTCCGGTACTTCCAGACTGAAGTTTCCATCGATATCCGTAATCGTTCCGTTCGTAGTGCCTTTAACGACAACATTCGCCCCGATAATGGGTTCTCCCAACGCATCTTTTACTTGCCCGGTAATCTTTCGTGGCGAAGACTGGAATAAGGCATTCGGATGTGAGACACTTGAAACACTCTTTGACTTAATTATAATCTGCCGGTCTACAATCTCATATTGGTATCCCGTATTTTTCAAGGCTTGCTCTAAGACCTCCTCTAACGAAGCATTATTTGCTTTTACACTCGTTTTCCTATTTACATTTACTTGATTATCATTCAAGAAGAACGTGTACTCACTATTTTTCTCTATTTCTTTTAGCACTTCCGATATACTGCAATCCTGTTTATTCATGGAAAGCTTATAATTCTGTCCATAGGTAGAAGCGGATACAGTGCATGCGAAAGCCAAGGATAACAACGCACTTATCTTCATGACTCGGTTTACTTTTCTGATTTTTTTCATAACTTTGTAATGTTTCTGATGAATAAATTAGCAGGTGTGTCGGCCTCTCAACTCCTAACGCCTGCCGTCAAGAACATTTGATCAGGAGGAGAAACCTAGTTTTTCCTCCTGTTTTTTTATTAGACTCAAGAACTGTTAACAAGCATATCTCTTAGAATTTAACGTTAGACACTCATTTATCTCCCTTTATATATAGTTCATATTCATTGTCTTTCTCTCTGTATTTAATGGGCGACGTATTGCTCAGCATAAACAGGATTCGCTCCAAGGACTCATCCCGTACCTTAAACGTAAACCGATATTTCTCCGCTATCTCCTTCGGGCACTTTATCTTCCGCCCGAACCAAGGCTCCAGACGGGTAAGGATCATGCTCAAGCGTTCGTTCTCAAAACTGAGGACACCGTTACGCCAACCCGAATACTCCTCGGCATTAACCGTCTTAACTCTAACGGTATTCGCTTGTTTGTCGAAAACCAACATCTCGTTCGGGTTCAATATCACCTCACGCCTGTTCTTCACATTGGGACCTCCCAAGCCAATCTTCACCTTACCGTTTAACAGGATCGTCTCCAACTTGCTCTCGGAATCATAATTGAAAACCTCGAAGGCCGTGCCCAAGGCCGTTACATCCATGTTCTTGGTATGCACGGTAAATGGTCTTTCCCGATCTTTCGCCACGTCGAAGAAGGCTTGCCCTTTTAATTCCACATCACGGGTCTTGCCATCGAAACTCTTTGGGTAGATCAATTGGCTATTCGGCCCCATTCTCACGGTCGTGCCGTCCGATAAGGAAACCGACTCTATGCAACGGACACCGGAGGCCATTACATATATATATTGATCTTCTTTCGTATGAGACCAATAAACTACGCTTCCTACACCTAAAAGTAGCAATATGGAGGCGGCTATCGCCGTAATCTTATAGACCCAGAGTTTACGGACACCGTTTGTCGCCATTGTCCGGGCTATGATTCGTTCCCACATGCGATTCCCCACCACGGGATTCACGCGATCCGCAGCCTCGTCCCATTGGGAACGCATACGCTCTTCCACTTTGGGGTCACACAGCAAACGTTGCCGATCTTTCTCATCCAGAGCATCTCGCATCAACTTCTTCAATATCGTTCTCGTATCTTCGCTCATGTTTATTATTCTTGTTCTATTTATAAATACACGCCACGACTCCCTCCCCCCTATTGGAAGATAAAAAAATTCGCTTAGGTTAATCAAATTCAGATAAGATACCCAAATACGATTGAAAAATAATCATGCCTAAAGCCTCAAGTACAATTAAATGTCCATTACTTATAGGTACTCTTTAAAATTATCTTTACGAAATTGTATTTTATCAGTATCTTCCTTGCTTTCCATCCTTATATTTCCGTCCTTTGTATTCAATGAAATTGGTTGCCGACGGTGTCGGCAGTATTTCCGACGCCGTCAGCAATATTTCCGACAGCGTCAGCAGCATTGCCGAGGGCGTCGGCAACCGATTTCATCAAATAGAAACGCCAAAGAGATAAACGTTAAATCTCCGAGGCATCCTATACATTATCCATTTAAATAACGAGAAAATCATGGGAAAACCAAGAAGGGGCATCCAAGTCAGTATTTATAATACACCGGGCAATGAACAACGCAGGCCAACATCCTGCGCACGAGTCATCACCAGAGATACCAAACGCATGAACGATATATGTGAGTATATTTCCGAATGCTCATCCGTCACCTCCGCCGACATAAAAGGTGTATTGGAGGCGCTTACTTCCTATATCGGCAGGGAATTATCCTATGGGTACAGCGTGGAACTGGAAGGATTGGGACATTTCTCGCCATCGGTAAAAAGCAAAGAAGTAACGGACCAGAAAGGAAATACTAAATCAAGCGCTAGCATACACGGCGTTAACTTCCGCTGCTCTCCCCGACTGAAGGAGATGGTAAAAAAGAACGCCCCCATCTTGGTTAAACGGGAAAATCTGCCCAAAACGGGAATCGAGGGAAGGAAGACTAAGATGTTATCTTATCTAGAAAGAAACTCATATATAAATCTCACCGATTACGCCGGCTTGAACAATTGTACCCGCTACCGTGCGAGCGAGGATATCAAGCAATTTATCAAGGATAACGTAATAGCCAGCGTAGGATATCGAACACACCGGATTTATGTGCTGCCTGAAAAAGAAGACGGGCAAAACTAAAACTTAAGACGCAGTGGCACTTCCGGACTCTACAAATACGTGACCTAGGAAAGCGCTAGATAAACCAGATAAGTAACATGATATTTTTCTTCAAGAACTTCAAGGCTTCGCTGATTTGGTTCTCAACGGTCTTCTCGGAAATATTGAGTTGGAAGGCTATCTCTTTATAGCTTTTATGCTCCTTCCGGCTTAGATTAAAGATAACCCGGCGTCTTTCCGGCAATTCCTCTATCAAATGATCGATATACTCCCCCAAGTTATAGGCGGTGATCTCTTCCTCTAAATCGTAGGAGGTATCCATAGCGGACAAGACCGTCATTTTATAAAAGTCCTCGTTCACGTTCTTCCGGTGATGATTAAAGATCAAGTTGCGGGTGATGATAAACAGAAGCCCCTTGAAGTTATCATCCTCCCGGATGAATTCCCTCGACTCCCAGACCTTGATAAACACCTCTTGTACCACATCCTCGGCTACATCCCGATTATTCAAATAAAGCCCACAGAAATGATAAACCTTTTCCCAATATTGTTTATACAACATCGAAAAAGCCTCCCTATATCCTTCTTTCAACGACTTTATAATTTGTCTCTCTTCCATTTAGCATCACATATCGTTTCGCGAAGATAATAAAATCATATACTAATAAAAGTTAATGATATCCCAGTTCTCCCGGACTTCTTTGTACTATTAATATAGCACGAGAAATAATGGAAGAACAAAACAAATATATAAGCGATTTATTAATCCGATATGTAAATGGACTCTATACACGGAACGATATAGAGACCTTGCGGAAGTTAGCCTCATCCATAACCGAGCGAGCAGAATTAGAAAGCGAAATGGACCGGGTCTGGAACGAGGCGCAAGACTTACCTCAATCCGATTCCCATAATCATCTGCTTTATAAGAAGGAGGCGCAAGACCTGTTGGATAAGACACGTAAAAGAGAAAGAAGAATCTCCCTATCCACTTTCATCAAGTATGCGGCGAGCATAGCGATTATCGTTTCCATCGGATTCGGAGCGAAACTATACCTAAATCATTCAGCGAAGCAGCATACATCTGCCAGCGACCATCTCCTAACGGAAATAAGCGTCAATCATGGCGAACATAAGCAAGTCACCCTTCCCGATGGCACGGTCGTTCATCTAAACGCCGGTACCGTCATGCGATACCCAACGGAATTTACCTCTGACATCCGTTTGGTAGAAATGGAAGGAGAAGCTTTTTTCAATGTCATGAGAGACGAGGGCAAGCCCTTCATCGTCCGTACCCGGCAAGCCGACGTAAAAGTACTCGGAACCTCTTTCAACGTAAAAGCCTATCAAGAGGATGAGTTGATGGCCGTCAGCGTTCGGACCGGAAAAGTTGAGGTGGATATGCCCGAAAGCGTAATGCGCCTATTACCGAACGAGCAGATAATCGTGAATAACACAAATGGAGAGATTCTTAAAAAGAACGAGGACGCCCAAAAAGTAACGGCTTGGCTGCAAGGCGGCCTTTATTTCAACCGGACACCTATCAGTAGCGTTATACACGATTTGGAGCGGATGTATAATCAAGAGATCGTACTCGATCCGAATGTCGTATTCGACGATTACATCTATGGCGAGCACGACAATAAAAGTCTGGAAGCCGTACTGAACGCAATTCAATATTCAACCGGCATCCGATACCGGAAAGAAGAAAGTCGGATCGTGTTATATAAAACGAGTCATTAACCTTAAAATCGATTTGCCCATGAAAGATACGACATAAGCTTAGCCACATAAAAAAGGGAAACCGACCTCTGACCTTCGATCTCCCTTTATCTTTCCCGATATGTACACCCTTGGATTGGACCCCCTTGGAGATTACATAAATCGGACTGTTTTTAAAAGTGTATAAAAACAACCTTTAAACATACAAAATTATGAACTTTCCAACTATTACTAGGAATAATTGGATGTGTTGTTCTATTATTTTAGTTTTTTTAGCGTTAGGCTCCCCTGAACCTCTGCAAGCGCAAGAAAATCAGAAAGAAAGAATAACAATTCAAGTCAAAAACCAACCCATACAGAAAGTCTTTGATGATTTGTCGAAGCAGACAGGATTAAAATTTTTCTATGGAGAAGCCATCGCGAACCGGAACGTACAGGTTAACCTAAAGTTCAAAAACGCTCCCGTCAACAGCGTATTGAACGAGATCACCCGGCAAGCCAATCTTTATTTTAAGCGGGAGAATAACACGATAGCCGTCAGTCTCGGAAACGCGGGCAACGCCTCCGTTCCGGTGACGCAAGACCGAAAAGTGACCGGTATCATTACAGATGAACGGGGCGAACCGATCATCGGAGCGAATGTCGTGGTAAAAGGTACGTCAAATGGTACAGTTACCGACCTGAACGGTCAGTACAGCATCGAGGCGAACGGTAAATCGATCCTACTCATATCCTACATCGGCTATTTATCGGAAGAAGTGGCCGTAGGCAACAACAAAACCCTCAATATCCAGCTAAAGGAAGACACCCAGAAGCTTGATGAGGTAGTCGTGATCGGTTACGGAACACAGAAACGAAGCAATCTTTCCGGAGCGATCTCGAAAATATCCTCCGAGGTAATCGACTCTAAGCCGGTTACAAATGTCCTGTCCGCCTTGCAAGGAGAAATTCCCGGTATGGTCGTTCAGCGAACATCCGGACAACCGGGTAACGAGGAATTCGACTTGAACGTGCGTGGCGCCTCCTCCACGAACGGAGGGAATACCCCGCTAGTCTTGGTCGACGGAATCCCCGGGGATATGAATATGATCAACCCGCAGGATATCGAGGCTATATCGGTATTGAAAGATGCCTCAGCCTCCATATATGGTTCCCGTGCCGCCGGAGGTGTTGTATTAATCACGACTAAGAAAGGGAAGAGCGGAGCACCGAAACTTACTTACAACGGGAACTTGGCGATCACGAAAATGACCGGAATCATGAAAGCCCCGACAAATTATGAGATGGCGATTATGGATAACGAGGCGAACATACACAACGGTGCCGCCCCACTCTATACCCAAGAGCTTCTGGATCGCATCTTAGCGAACGATCCGAACCCTATCGACCATCCCACCCAACCCGGCTGGAAGCTCTTTTTCACGAACACGGACTGGATGGACGAGTTACTGACCAATGGCGTACAACATCGCCATAACCTAACAATCTCCGGTGGAGGCGAGAAGTCTAACTATTACCTATCCGCCGGCTACAGCAAACAATTTGGCGTGGTAAAATATGCAGACGATAATAATACCAAATACAATCTGCGTATGAATTATGATTATCGATTGGCAAAGTGGCTAAAATTAGAGACAAAGGTATCTTTGGATAACCAGAAACGTACGGACATAGGAAGTAATGGCGCTTGGGTGATCGGCGAGGCGATGTTTGATATGCCGAACTTCCCGATCTATAACGCCAACGGAGAGTTCTTCACGCAAGGAGGCTGGAGCAATGCGATAGCGCTGGCCAAGGAAAGCGAGACCGCCACGTTCAATACCCGGGAGATGAACGGTAACTTTAGATTGATCGCCGATATCACGGACGGACTCGTGTTTAACGCTCAAGTGGGCTTAAACTACAAAAACAAGAATAACGAGGATATAGCGAAAGCCATCCCGCTCTATACATGGGACGGTGACATCAATTATTATACGGGAGCAGGTAGTCCCGAACAATCCGCTGTAGATCGTACGACCGAGGAAACCATCTATCAAAATTATACGGCTTACTTGAATTATAATAAGAACTTCGGACTGGATCATCATTTAGATGCCATGTTAGGTATGGCTTATGAGGCAGAAGAGGTCCGTATGTTCATGGCACGCCGAGATAATTTCATCACAGACGAATTATGGGAACTCAACCTTGGTGGCACCGGAAATATGAAGAACGACGCCAAAGCTGAACATTGGGCGACAAGCTCTGCTTTCGCCCGTATCGGATACAGCTTCAAGAATAAGTATATCTTGGAGACAAACTTCCGCTACGATGGTTCCTCCCGCTTCGCCCCGGGTAACCGTTGGAGAATGTTCCCCGGCGTATCCGCTAGCTGGCGTATCTCTCAAGAGGAATTCCTAAAGAGCTCTAAGGTATTCAACGAATTGAAACTAAGAGCTTCTTACGGACAAACAGGTAATCAAGAAGGTATTCGTCTATACGATTATATCCAGTTGCTAAAATTCAGGGACGACGGTTGGGGAACTAAATTGACCTATCCTTTCGGCAGCGGTTCACAAACACAAGCGATGGGGCTGGATGTCTTAGCCGGCGTAAATCGCACATGGGAGATCTTGGAGAATATCAACGCAGGTGTTGATGCCGCTTTCTTAGACTCCCGCTTAGGATTCTCTTTCGACTACTTCGTGAAGATGAACAATAATATGTTGATCCCCGTAACTTATCCCAGTATGCTAGGGGCAACTCCCCCGGATACGAACTCGGGCAAATTGCGTACGAATGGCTTCGAGCTTACCTTAAACTGGACGGACAAAATCGGTAATGTCGAATATTCCGCACAATTCCAATTGAGCGACGCTAAGAACAAACTCGTGGAATACGGAGGCTCGGACACTTATGAGCTAGGCTTGAACAAGACGAGAGAAGGATATCCCATCAACTCCTATTTCGCCTATGTATATGATGGCGTAGTCAAGGACCAAGCGGATCTGGACGCTTACAAGAAGCTGGAAGGCGTACCCTCTAATATCGGTATCGGCGATGCCAAATTCAAGGATCTGAACGGCGATGGGAAAATCTCCACTTACGGTGATAAGGAAGGGGACGACGGCGACGCTAAGTATGTCGGCTCAACCACTCCCCGATATACATTCGGATTAAACTTGGGTGCCAAGTGGAACAACTTTGATATCAGCGTATTCTTCCAAGGAGTCGCTAAACGCACCTTGTTCCGTGAAGGTGAGTTCTCCATGCCTTGGAGCGACTGGTGGAGATATCCGCCTCAGTTCTATTACGGGCAAACCTGGAATGAGGATCGTCAAGACGCATATTATCCTCGTCTGACCCACGGCGATATCAGGCATTGGAACTACCAAGCGTCTACGATGCAAAAGATCAACGCCGCTTACGTACGCCTAAAGAACATCCAGATCGGATATACCCTGCCGAAAAGCTTATTGCAGAAGATCGGTATCGAGCGGACCCGTTTTTATGTAAGCGGACAAGACTTATTCGAGATACACGGGGTAAAAGGCGGTTGGGACCCAGAGTCTGACACCGGAGGTTTCAACTATCCGTTCCAACGTTACTACTCATTTGGTATCGACTTGACTTTCTAAGGTTTTCTATTTAATAAAACGAATATTATGAAACGATTCAATATAATTATCACGTTATCCGCCACCTTAGGACTATTCAGTTGTGAGCTGGATAAAATGCCAATGGATCAAGTGTCGGACGCTGTATTCTGGCAAAAGCCGGCCGACTTTGAATTGGCCGCCAACGATTTCTATTTTGGGCTCCAAGAGGTCTCCCAATATATAAACATGAACTCGGATATCGCCTTTGGTTCCGGCACGAACGATGTCAGCGACGGTTCCTATCTGGCCCCGGTCAACTCGGATGATTGGGACAACCCATGGAAATTTGTCCAATCTACCTCTTATTTGCTTAAGAAAGCGGAGGAATCCGGTTTGTCGGACGAAGAGATCGGACGTTGGAAAGCAGAAGCGCATTTCTTCCGTGCCTACAACTATTGGAAATTGGTGAAAACTTATGGAGGAGTACCCAAGATAGACATCCCGTTAAATACCTCCTCGGAGGAACTTTACACACCTCGTTCCAGCCAACAGGAGATCATCGATTTTATTATCGAGGACTTGGATAAGGCCATTCCTCTCCTTCCGAAGCAAAGCGGACTGACCGCTGAGGAATTAGGACGTACCACGCAAGGGGCGGCATTAGCTCTCAAGGCCCGTGCGGCCTTGTTCGAAGGTACTTGGCAAAAATACCACGGGATGGCGGACGCAGGCAAATACCTCGACCTAGCTATCCAAGCGGCCCAAGCCATTGTCGATTCCAAGGAGTATGAACTATATCGCGAGAAAGGAGAACTCAGTTACAAATATCTTCATATCCTAGAAGGCGACGACAGCAAGGAAGTCTTGTTGGCTAGACGGTATTACAAATTGAGAGCGACTCATAACTGGACCCGGGAACTATTATTAGGTGCCATGGTACCGACAAAGAACCTTGCGGACGTATACCTTTGTACCGATGGTTTACCTATTGATAAATCCAAGTTGTTCAAAGGATTCCAAACCCAGACAAGCGAATTTGAGAACCGGGATTCCCGGATGGCGCAAACGTTTGTCGTACCCGGTAGCGAGATATTCTCGGAAGGGGGCGGATGGGCAACCGTAGAGCCGGGATTCATCGGTAACAATTCCACCCGGACCGGATACATGATCCGCAAGTTTATGGATGAAACGCTGGATGCCGTACAATTCATCGGGGAATACGATTTCAAGGAATTCCGTTACGGAGAGGTCCTATTAATATTGGCCGAGGCTTTATACGAGAAGAACGGACAGATCACGGACGAGCAATTAGACCTGACCATTAATGACCTGCGAAACCGGGCGAATATGCCTCGCTTGACCAATGCGTTTGTAGCGACGAACGGACTGAATATGCAGGAAGAGATCCGGCGTGAGAGAACCGTGGAACTGGCATTCGAAGGATACCGTCGGGATGACCTACGTCGTTGGGGCACGGCAGAAACAGTTCTTCCCCTTGCGATCCGTGGCGTGAAATTCGTGGGTACGGAGTATCAACAGAAATTCCCGGAGTTGGTGATCGGACAGGATATACAGGTGGATAGCGAAGGCTTTATCATCGCCCAACCTGCGTCCGCCCGCAAGTTCCAGACACCGAAGCATTGGCTATCCCCGATCCCTTTGCAACAGGTACAATTGTCGAAAGGAACCTTGGAACAGAACCCGGGTTGGTAAGGGTTTTTCCAAGAATAAGCGACTATATATATGAGGGTAGGCCCAACCTATACGAGAAGGGAGGGCCTACCTATCTGGGAGGGGAATCCCATTTAAATATGAATTATCTTAAATTTTTATAGCATGAAGAAATACTTTTTAGCGGTAGCTAGTTTTTTTATTTATTCTCATATCAGTCTAGGCCAAGTGTATCCGGGGCAGATGGATTCCACGTTTGTCCCTGTACGGAGTCACCACTATGACCCGGAGTTAACATTTGATTTTTGCGTGAATGAACCCGCTTGGAGCAATCAGGCGGGTATCCATTCCGCCTTCGGATCGACCGACCGGCTTTATTTCCGGAAAGAAGTACCCGTAAACCATGACAACGATTTATCATCTTCCTACTCTACGACCGTTTGGAGGGGGGAAAGAGCGAATGCCCAGATATTGGTATGGTCGTCAGAAGCGTTGGAACAAGTACGTGTCTCTACGCAAGACTTGAGGAGCGCCGAGGGAAACATCATCCCGAAAGACCGGATTACCTTCGAGTTGGTGCGTTACGTATTGTCCAATTATCCGTATGCCGAGAAAAAAGCCATCTGCGGGGAATCTCCCTACAAATCCGGCTTCTTGATGCCAGACCGTTTCGAGACGCTGGACCGCTTCGATCTCCCTTCCCAAACCACCCGTCCGGTATGGATGATGGTGGATGTGCCGAGAGGAACCGCTCCCGGTACGTATAAAGGCAAAGTGGAGGTACGGGCGAAAGGCAAGGCTCCTCAACTATTGAATCTGGAGATCGTGGTGCAAAACCAGTTGCTCCCCTATCCGAAAGACTGGAAATACCGTCTGGACCTATGGCAGAACCCATGGGCCGTGGCATGGTACAATCACGTGGAACCTTGGTCACCAGAACATAAGATGCTTCTCAAGCAGCATTTGAAGCATTATGCCGACGCAGGTGGTACCTACATCACGACTTATGGAGTACATTCTCCTTGGTCCGATAACTCCTATATGATCGAGGGGGGTATGATCGAGTGGATCAAGAAAGCAGACGGCACATGGGCCTTCGACTACAAGATCTTCGACGAGTACGTAGAATTAGCGATGGAATGTGGCATCGACGAGGCAATCACCCTCTACACCCCGATTCCTTGGGGATTCCGTCACCGCTATAAGGACGAGGCTACAGGCGATTATTCTTATATCAACTGGGCGCCAAGCTCGGAGGAATTCAAGAAGATGTGGAATATCTTCCTCACGGATTTCAAGTTCCATCTGGAAGCTAAAAGCTGGTTGGACATCACCTATATCGGAATCAACGAGAATCCGATGGAAGAGACCTTAGCGGCTATCCATGTCGTGCGTAACCATGATAAATGCTGGAAGATCACTTACGCCGGCAATTGGCATAAGGAATTGGACGGACTGCTGGACGATTATTCTTTCCTCTACGGGGAGGAACCTACCATCGCCGAGCAAAAGGCACGGGCCGCCACCGGACGCACGTCCACCGTATACGTATGCTGTAACCCGCCGATCCCGAACAATTTCGTGTTCTCTCCTCCCATCGAGGGGCGTTGGATCAGTTGGTACGTAATGGCGTACGGGTACGACGGCTTCCTGCGTTGGGCTTACGACGCTTGGCCGGAAGATGCCGATCGCGACGCACGTCATGGCTCTTGGGCAGCAGGCGACTGCTATATGGTATATCCGGGAGGCAAAAGTTGCATCCGCTTCGAGAAGATGAGAGAAGGTATCGTGGATTTCGAGAAGGTCCGTATCTTACGGGAACTGACCGCCCAATCGGGTAACGCCCAAGCTCAAGGCTTATTGAAGCAGCTAGACCAACATTTGTCTATCTTCCCGAAAGAGAAAGAGTTCGACGAGAACAAGATCTCGGCGGATGTACGTAAGGGTAACCTCATCATCCGTCAACTGTCCGATCTATTGGCGAAATAATGGGCTTATATAGCAGGAAAGACATGAAAGCATATCGTTTAATCCTATCACTCATGGCAAGCGTAGCCGTAGGAACAGCTTTCTCGCAGACAACAGGTGTTGTTTGCGAGGAGTTCGACCAGATACAGCTGACGCATGTATTGACGCCCACCGGTCCGTTGCCGACCGCCCTAGACCCGAATGGCGTATATCCTTATATGAGTTATAGCGAGACCTCAAATCGTCCGGTGCCTAAAAGGTACCGGATGATCTCGCTAGAGAACGAGAAAGTCAAGGCTATCATCTGCCCCGATCTTTGCGGGAAAGTAATATCCCTCACTCACAAGGAGAGCGGCAAGGAGGTCTTGTACAGGCCGGACGTAATCAAATACACACGGATATTACCCCGCTTCTATTTCGTGGCCGGGGGGATCGAGGTCAGTTTCCCGATCTCCCACTCTCCCACGCAAAATGAGCCGGTGCTTTATCAGATCGATCATACGGGAGACCGCACATATGTAACATGCGGAGAACGGGAATCTCATTACGGTATGCAATGGTCTGTAGAATATTCCTTAGGAGATAAGGACGAGTGCCTTACCCAAAGGGTTGTTTACTACAACCCGGGAAAGCAAGCCTATCCATGGATGTCATGGTCCAACGCCGCCCTTCCTTGCGCACCGGATACCCAATACGATTTCCCGAACGGAACCGTATTATCCCATGCCTCCACGTTGGATACGATCGACTGGAAAACGGAAGGAACCCATCATGAACGGGATATCAAAGAGATGACCGGCTACTTCTGGAAGACGAAAGACGTGAACGCTTTCGGGGCTTACACCCCCTCCTTGGGTAGCGGCCTCTACCACATCGCCGACGAATCCAGTACGCCCGGTATCAAGCTATGGAGTTATGGCGTAGCCGGCGACAAGGAATGGTCTATGCTCAGTACCCCCGACCGGCAGCCTTACGTAGAAATCCAAGGTGGCCCGATCAGCGACCAATCTATCAAGCTCGAATTGCATCCCGGCGAGAAAAAGAATCACGTAGAATATTGGATACCGACAGATCATCCTTTGGATATCTATTCCTTAAAGGTTCCGGCATTAAGGCTTCGCCCGATCGATCGCATCCCGCTATTCGACTGGGCCCGGAAGAATGAATCTTCCATCTGGATCGCCTTAGCCGATGCCTATAAGAATAAGTCCACGCTTCCCGCCGCCCCCTATCCGGAAGACGGGCAGTGGGCTCCATCCGGCATGGAAGATCTGGACGATGCTTTTCGTTGGGCGATCCAAATATCTCCCCGGCCGGAACGGGATTATTGGCAATTCCACTATGGGACTTGGTTGGCTGGAAGAGAACGTGTAGAGGAGGCGATCGAACAACTATCCATTCCGGATATCGATCTGGCGAAAGCTTTATTGGCAAGGCTATATGTTCGTCGGCAGGCGTGGGAAAAGGCGAGAGATACTTACGCCGCTATCCCCGAGACCTCGTGGTTGAACCTACATCCCCAGTTGGTTATCGAGCGGGATAAAGTATTAAAGAAGTTTGGAACAGAGGCTTTACCGGAACGGGAAAAATGGTTGGATAAGATAAACGCGTCCTCTGATGAATGGGTGGTCGAGCGAAAGGTACAGCTACTGATTGATAAGAAGCAATATCAAGAAGCCAAGGATTTATTACTATCCACCCATTTCCAGAAAGTGCATCAAACTTACACCCGTACGGGACTTTGGGAACAGATCAACGAAGGCTTGGGCCTCTCCCCGCAACCTGTACCGGAACAACTCGGCGAGGATCGCTTAGCCCGGTTCGGTGCCTATCGGGAATATGAATAAAGGGAGGTGTGTTTTTAGAGCAGTAGCTTCATATAAGTCTCCGCATATTTAGCCAGAAACGCCCGGATCACTTTCAAGGCCGTAGAGATATGTTGTTGTACCGTATATACCGAGATACCCAAACTGTCGGCTATCTCCTTATGGGATTTCATATCTTTACGGCTCATATCAAAAACCCTTTTTTGTTGTGGGGTCAACGTTTCAAGCGCCTTATCCAACAATGCGTTTAAATCCGTATCCAATACCGAGTCCTCCGTCTCGTTCGTGCTATCCAATGAGGCGGACCGTATCTTATCCCTCAGCTCCAACTCACGATCCAGTCCCGCCAACAGGTTTAAGATCCGATTTTTCACGATCGTATACACATACGGGCCAAAAGGTACATTCGGGTTCAAGAAACGGCGATTCTGCCAAATAGAGGCGAAAGCATCCTGAAAAACATCTTCCGCCATATCCCGGGATTTAAGGAATTTCAAGGAAAACCACATCAAGCGGTCCTTATACAGGGCATATAATTCACAAAAGGCCGACTCGTCCCCTTCTAGCAAGTCCGCCACAAGCCTTCTTTCTTTCTCTGAATCAATGTCTGCCATTCGACTTATTCTCCCACTTCGATTACATAGGTTCAAATGTATGCAAAATTCCCAAAGGTAAAAACAAATTGAACCAAAATCAGCAACTCCATCATACAGCTTTATAAACTCACGATAACAAACATCTTTGCTCATTCGGAAATAATCATGTATTTTTGTCTGTTCATTTAAGAAAGGATGATGTATTGATGAAAGTTTGTATCGCCGAAAAGCCGAGTGTGGCCCGGGAAATCGCGGAAGTATTAGGGGCAACCCAACGAATGAATGGGTATATCGAAGGAAACGGATATCAGGTAACTTGGACATTCGGGCATTTGTGTACCCTGAAAGAACCGCATGAATACGCGGAGAACTGGAAACGCTGGAGTCTGGGGTCACTACCTATGATCCCTCCCCGGTTCGGTATCAAACTAATCGAGAATCCTACGTATGAGCAACAATTCAAGGTAATCGAGAGCCTGATGCAAAATGCCGAGATGGTCATTAACTGCGGTGATGCCGGCCAAGAGGGAGAGCTGATCCAACGCTGGGTCATGCAAAAGGCAGGTTGTAAATGCCCGGTCTACCGCCTTTGGATCTCCTCGCTTACGGAGGAGGCGATTCGGGAAGGTTTCCAAAAACTAAAAGAACAGACGGAATTCAATAAGTTATATGAGGCCGGGCTATCCCGTGCCATCGGTGACTGGTTGCTGGGGATGAACGCCACCCGCCTTTATACCTTGCGCTACGGGCAGAACCGGCAGGTATTATCGATCGGCCGTGTGCAAACCCCGACGCTCGCCTTGATCGTAAACCGGCAAGCCGAGATCGACAATTTCAAACCGGAACCCTATTGGGAATTAAAGACCATTTACAGGAATACGACTTTCTCCGCCACGAAAGGTAAGTTCACGAAGAAAGAGGAAGGTGAGGCTTTTCTGGAGAAGGTAAAGGAACAGGATTTTACCGTTACCAGTATCACCGAGAAGAAAGGGAAGGAATTCGCCCCTCGCCTATTCGACTTGACCTCGTTGCAGGTGGAATGTAATAAGAAATTCGCGTTTACGGCGGACGATACCCTAAAGCTGATCCAATCGCTCTACGAGAAGAAGGTGACAACCTACCCGCGTGTCGACACGACTTTCCTTAGTGATGATATTTATCCGAAAGTTCCCAATACCTTGAAAGGGCTGGTGGATTATACGGAGCTTACCGCTCCTTTGATGAATCAGAAATTGCCGAAGAGCAAGAAAGTGTTTGATAACTCGAAGGTTACCGATCACCATGCGATCATCCCTACCGGAGTCCCCGCCCGCAATCTTACGGATACGGAACGGAAGGTGTACGATTTGGTAGCCCGTCGTTTTATCGCCGCCTTTTATCCGGATTGCGAGATATCGACCACTACGGTCTTGGGTCAAGTGGATAAGGTGGAATTCAAGGTAACCGGAAAGCAAATCCTCAAACCGGGTTGGCGTGTCGTATTCGGAGCCGAGCAGAAAGATCCGGAGGCTGAACCTACCGAGGAAGAAGGCGTATTACCCGATTTCGTGAAAGGAGAAAGCGGCCCGCATAAACCGATCTTGAAAGAGACTTGGACCCAGCCTCCGAAACCTTATACAGAAGCTACTTTATTGCGGGCGATGGAAACCGCCGGTAAATTAGTGGATAATGACGAGCTGCGGGATGCCTTAAAGGAAAACGGCATCGGCCGTCCTTCTACCCGTGCGGCGATCATCGAGACTTTATTTAAGCGTAATTATATACGAAAGGAACGTAAGAATCTTTATCCCACCGCTACCGGCGCGGAATTGATCGGCACGATCCATGAGGAACTGCTGAAAAGCGCAGAGTTGACGGGGCTTTGGGAAAAGAAACTACGCCAGATTGAACGAGGGACTTATGAGGCCCGTACTTTTCTGGATGAGTTGAAGCAGATGGTAAACGAGGTCGTCATAAACGTCCTTTCCGACCAAACCCGGCGAACGATTACGATTGAGGATACGTCTAAAGCAGCTAAAGAAACTCCCAAAGACGAACCCAAGGAGAAAAAGGAAAAGAAACCTCGTAAGCCTCGTGCCAAGAAAGAGAAAGCAGAGGCTACTCCCGAATTGGAGCTTCCATCAACGGATAAGCCCGTTTGCCCCATCTGTCACAAAGGCTCTATCCTCCGGGGCAAAACCGCTTATGGCTGCTCTGAATACAAGAATGGATGTACGTTCCGCTTGGATTACGCTACGTATGGAAATAATTTAACGGATGAGGAGTTAGGTACGGTTATCAGTAAATTAAAGTCTATTTAAAATATGAGAACAGAATGGTTTCCTCTGGTAAACGAGGAGGGTGAGACGATCGGAAAGGCTACTCGCAAGGAATGTCATAGCGGAAGTAAGTTGCTACATCCCGTAATCCATTTACATATCTTTAATAAGGATGGAGATCTATATCTCCAAAAACGTTCCATGAACAAGGATATACAACCGGGAAAGTGGGACACGGCCGTAGGTGGGCATATTGATTATGGAGAAAGCGTGGAAGAGGCCCTGCGCCGTGAGGTTCGTGAGGAATTGGGCATTACTGATTTTACGCCTGTCTTCATCAAACGTTATATATTCGAGTCTTCCATAGAGAAGGAATTGGTAAACAGCTTCCGGACCACTTACGATGGCCCCATCACCCCCGATCCCGAGGAACTGGACGGAGGACGTTTCTGGCCGATCGAGGAGATCAAAGAGAATCTGGGGAAAGGCGCATTCAC
>ENA-UOJI01001018-UOJI01001018.1-human-gut-metagenome-genome-assembly--contig:-P79-NODE-1018-length-19183-cov-14.974958_pt1 | contig 19183 bp, 20 predicted proteins | sample MGYA00242346_ERZ723893 | MGnify/ENA metagenome assembly ERZ723893 | reverse complement strand
TAATGCAACTGTGGAGAGGAGCCGACATGAACGCACAGTGTATCATGGTCTGCTCCGGCAAGGGCGGTACCGGCAAAAGTACGGTTTCTGTGCTGCTGGGTGCCTGCCTTGCACGGCTGGGCCGTAAGGTCCTGCTGATCGAGTTGGACTCGGGTCTGCGCAGCGTGGACATTATCGCAGGCGTCTACGGCCGCACGGTGTACGACATCGAGGATGTCCTCTGCGGCCGGTGTGAGGGCGCCAAGGCTGTGGTGCCCAGCCCGCTCTACCCGGGGCTGTCGGTCATCAGCGCCCCCTATGAGGGCGGCGCGGTGGAGGCCGCACCTCTGGGGCGGCTCCTCGTTGCCATGCGCCCCTATTTTGATTATGTAATTCTGGACACCGCCGCCGGCATGGGCGCGCCGTTCACAGCGGCCGCCGCCGTGGCGGATAAGGCCCTGCTGGTACTGACCCCCGATGCCGTGGCCCTGCGTGACGGCAAGATCGTGGCGGACCGCCTGTTGGCCGGGACCCGCCCGCAGAGTGCTGTGCGGCTGGTCATGAACCGTGTCCGGCGGGAGAGCTTCGGGAAAAACGCCTCGGTAGCCGATCTGGATGAATGTATCGACACCGTGGGTGCCCAGCTGCTGGCAGTCATCCCCGAAAGCCGCACGCTGCAGCTGGCCGGTGCCAACGGCACGATACCGCCCGCCGGGGATCCCGCTGTCATTGCCGCACAGGCGATGGCAAAACGGCTGTGCGGGCAGCGCGTACCCCTGACCTTTTGATGAGCAATTCTGCTGCGAAGGATGGTGGCATTTTTATGACGATCGCATTGATAGCTCATGACGCCAAAAAGGAATTGATGGTGCAGTTCTGTATGGCTTACCGCCATATTCTGGAACAGCACCGTCTGCTGGCGACCGGCACCACCGGCCGTCTGGTCGAGGAGAACGCCGGGCTGAAGGTCACAAAATTTCTCCCCGGCGGCCATGGCGGCGCCGAGCAAATCGTAGCGCGCATCGCCTGTGAAGAGGTGGACATGCTGCTCTTCTTCCGCGACCCCATCAGCGCCAAGCCCAATGAGTCCAATGAGATGAACCTGCTGCGCATCTGCGATGTCCACAACATTCCTGTTGCCACCAACATCGCCACCGCCGAAGTCCTGATTCACGGTCTGGAGCACGGCGACCTCGACTGGCGCACCATCATCAACCCGCAGCATTGAAGTAACGACTTGATACAGCAAGAGCCGCCGAATGTTCGGCGGCTCTTTTTTCTGCTTTATTGCGGCCAGTCTGCACTTTGGGCCATGCTTTTGTCGGTGTGCATCCACAGGACGGCCCAGCCGTTCCGGTCTGCAAGGGTGCGGCCGGTCTGCTCCGGCAGGCAGAAAAGCCCTGTGGAGAGCGCATCGGCCAAGCCGCCGGTTTCGGCGTGGGCCAGCACTGCCACGCTGCTCACATAGCGGGCGGGGTAGCCCGTGGTCAAGTCGATCAAATGGGCGTAGCGCACGCCCTCATATTCAAAATAGCGCTGATAATCGCCGCTGATGACCAAGCTGTCTCCATCGGCCAGCTCAACGGCCTGAATATACGCAGGGTCATCGCCCCACGGGTTCTCAACGCCCGCCGTCCACGGCTTTCCGCCGGGCTTGGTGCCGATGGCCCGCAGATTGCCGCCGACATTCAGCAGGGCACTTGTCAGGCCGCGCGCCTGCGCGGCCCGGGCGGCCTGCTCCACGGCGTAGCCCTTGCCGACCGCCCCGACATCCAGCGTCATATCCGGGTCGGCAAAGCAGACAGTCTGCGCAGCATCGTCCAAAATCAAGTTTTCGATGTCGATGTGCTGCAATGCCTCCGCGATGGCATCCGCAGCGGGCGGGGCGGGGGAGCCACTCTCCCGCGCATCGTGCCACAGGCGCAGCACCGCACCCGCTGCGATGTTTGTCGCGCCATCGGTCGCAGGGTAGGCGGTGTCCCTGCACCAGCGCAAAAATGCGTATAGTTCATCCCCGACCCGCACCGGTGCGGCGGCAGCCTGCGCGTTGACATCGTACAGGTTCACAACATCGTTGTAATGGTTGTAGATGTCAAACAGCTGATTATAGTGCGCCAGATCGTCATACAGCACCGCCGCCTGCCGGTCCCAATCCTGTTGACTGGTGGCATAGCCCTGCACCACAGCCACGGTATCAAACAGGTCAAACCAAGTCGCACTGTACAATTTTTGCTGTTTTTGGCAGGCTGTCAGCGGCAGGCAGAGCAGCATAGCCAGCGCCAGCGCAGCAAGGCGGCGCTTCACGCTTTTTCTCCTTGTACAGTTTCGTGCTCAGTGTTCAATTCCAGCAGCAGATTCGCCAGCATCCAGCCTTTGCTGGTGGGCGTGACCATGCTGCGCACCGGAATGGACGCGCCGCCTGCCTGCACAAGGTCAAGGAACGCGCCCAGCTCACCGGTATCATGGCGCAGACCGCTGATAATAATGGCCGGGCGGTCCGGCACAGCAATGAGCGGCGCAGCAGTCGGGGCAGGCTTGCCCGCGCAGAGGTCACCCACAATGCCGCCGAGGTCGCCATCTGCCACACGGCGCAGCTTCACCTCATATCGCTTGGCCGCGCGCTCAATGGCGGCGTAGTTGGGGTAGCTTTCATCAATGCGCCACAGCAGGGCGCACCGGGGTTCACGGATGATTCGGGCTTTCATAGAAATTCACCTCATTGTAAGCGGGAACGGGCGGGCGGATATGGAATCCGCCCCTACAACTCTGCCACTTTAAAAAGGCATCGCCTAGAATTAAAGGCGATGCCTTGATGAATTACAGGTCGGGGTGGTACTCCTTGCAGGTGCATTTTTTCCACTTCAGACCGCTGCCGCAGGGGCAGGGATCATTGCGGCCGATCTTCGTCACGCGGACAGGGGCGGCACCCTTGGCACCGGCCTGTGCAGGGGCACCCTCACCGGTGGGCTTGGCCACCTGCTCACGCTTCGGCTCGGCATTCTGCTGGCGGATCTCGATCGTCAGCAGCATGTGGACGGCATCCTCGCGGATCGAGGCGATCATCTCATCGAACATGGCAAAGCCCTCGATGCGGTACTCGACCACGGGGTCATGCTGGCCGTAGCCGCGCAGACCCATGCCCTGCTTGAGCTGGTCCATATTGTCGATATGCTCCATCCACTTGGAGTCAACATTGCGCAGCAGGCAGATGCGCTCCAGTTCGCGCATCGTCTTTTCGCCGTAGCGCTTTTCCTTCGCGGTCAGGATATCCATGCCGCGCTTATACAGCTCATCGGCAATGCCCTCGCGGGTCAGCTCACCCAGCTGCTCGGTGGTGTAGTTGAAGTCGGTGGGCAGGCACAGCCAGTTCATAAAGTGGCGGCGCAGACCGGCAAAGTCCCAATCATCGGCCGTTTCGCCGTTCAGGTAGTTCGCGCAGGCATCATCAATAGACTGGCGCATCATCTCATGCAGCTTGCCGGAGATATCCTCGCCGTCCAGCACCATCTGGCGCTGCTTATAGATGATCTCGCGCTGCTGGTTCATGACATCGTCATACTGCAGCACCTGTTTACGAATGGCAAAGTTGGAGGCTTCCAGCTTTTTCTGGGCGCTCTCGATCGTGTTGGTGATAAGCTTGTTCTCGATGGGCACATCCTCATCCAGACCGAGCGAATCCATCAGGTTCTGCACGCGCTCGCCGCCGAAGATGCGCATCAGGTCATCCTCAAGACTCAGGAAGAAGCGGGAGGCACCGGGGTCACCCTGACGGCCGGCACGGCCGCGCAGCTGGTTGTCGATACGGCGGCTCTCATGGCGCTCGGTGCCGATGATGAACAGACCGCCCGCCTCGCGGACGACTTCGGCCTCGCGCTTGACTTCGGGGGCAAACTCCTCGCACAGCTCCTCAAAGCGCTTGCGGGCGTGGAGAATTTCGGCGTCCTCGGTCTCGGCGTGGCCGTCGCACTCGGTCATCAGCATCTCCAGCTTCGCGTCAATGCCGACCTCCGGCGGGGTGGGCAGCTCGGTGCCGTTGGCCTTGGCGCGCGCCTTGGCATGCTCGTACTCGTCCTTCAGCTGGGCCAGATCGGCGGTCAGCGCCTTGGACAGCTCCTTCTTCAGGGCAGCCTTGGCCATGTAGGTCACATTGCCGCCCAGCATGATGTCGGTGCCGCGGCCTGCCATGTTGGTGGCGATGGTCACAGCGCCCTGCTTGCCGGCCTGCGCAACGATCTCCGCCTCGCGCTCATGCTGCTTGGCGTTCAGAACATTATGCTCGATGCCGCGCTTTTTCAGCAGCTTGGACAGCGCCTCGCTCTTTTCAACGCTGACCGTGCCGACCAGCACGGGCTGGCCCTTCGCGTGGCATTCCGCCACCTGATCAATGACGGCGTTGTACTTGCCGTTGACGGTCTTGTAAACGCTGTCGGGCAGGTCCTGACGGGCGCGGGGCTTGTTGGTCGGGATGCTGACAATGTTCAGGCCGTAGATCTCGCTGAACTCATCGGCCTCGGTGGAGGCTGTACCGGTCATACCGGCCAGCTTTTTGTACATACGGAAGTAGTTCTGGAAGGTGACAGTAGCCAGCGTCTTGCTCTCGGCGGCAACGGTCACGCCCTCCTTGGCCTCAATGGCCTGATGCAAGCCCTCATTGAAGCGGCGGCCGTACATCAGGCGGCCGGTGAACTCATCCACGATGATGACCTCGCCGTCCTTGACGATATAGTCAATGTCGCGGTGCATGACGCCGCGCGCCTTGATGGCACCGTCCACATAGTGGCGCAGCGACATATTGTCGGCATCGGCCAGGTTTTCGACATGGAAGAATGCCTCGGCCTTCTTGACGCCGGATTCGGTCAGGGTGGCAGTCTTGCGCTTTTCGTCCACAACATAGTCGCCGTCGACCTGCTCCTCGGCCTCGACCTTGTCGTCCAGCTCAACGATGACGCTCTTCTTCAGCGTCTTGGCAAAGTCATCGGCGCGCTTGTACATCACGCTGGAATCCTCGCCCTTGCCGCTGATGATAAGCGGGGTACGGGCCTCATCGATCAGGATGGAGTCCACCTCGTCCACGATGGCAAAGGCATGGCCGCGCTGGACCATGTTGGCCTTGTAGACGACCATGTTGTCGCGCAGGTAGTCAAAGCCGAACTCGTTGTTCGTGCCGTAGGTGACATCGGCCTCATAGGCCTTTTTGCGGTCATCAGATTCCACGCCATGGACGACCAGACCGACAGTAAGCCCCAAGAAACGGTAGACCTTGCCCATCCACTCAGAGTCGCGGCGGGCCAGATAATCGTTTACGGTGATGACATGCACACCCTCGCCGGTCAGGGCGTTGAGGTAGGTGGGCATGGTTGCCACCAGCGTCTTACCTTCACCGGTCTGCATTTCGGCAATGCAGGCGCGGTGCAGCACAATGCCGCCGATGATCTGCACGGGGTAGGGCTTCATGCCCAGCACACGCCAGTCTGCCTCGCGGCAGACTGCAAATGCCTCCGGCAGAATATCATCAAGGGTCTCGCCCTTGGCAAGGCGCTCCTTAAACTCGGCCGTCTTGGCCTGCAGCTGCTCATCGGTCAGCTTGGCCATCTCCGGCTCAAGGGCAAGGACCTTATCCTTGATAGGGTTGATGCGCTTGAGTTCCTTGTCCGAGAAGGAGCCGAACAGTTTTTCAAAAAAAGACATAACAGTTCCCCTGTATCTTCCGCCGCATATCGTAGAGGTGCGGCTGATTATATAGTTTTACACATGCTACTATAATACACCCGGGCGGGGGGATATGTCAATTCATAGTTACATTGGGTTTATTTATTATATTTTGTTGTAGGGGCCAGACATGCCCGGCCCCTACACGGCAGCAAAAAAGGCCGCCCTGTGCGGACAGCCTTTTGCTTATTATGCTTTTGTTTTAGCCGGCAAGCTCAGCAGCACCAGCATCAAAAAGATGCAGCCGAACCCCAGCGCATCCCACAGCGTAAAGGGCGAACCCAGCACCAGCGTGCTGATGATGGCCGCCGTGACGGGTTCGGCAAAGCTGTAAAGGCTTGCCCGCTGGGGGCCGATGAGCGGCACGCCCGACATATACAGGCTGAACGCCAGCACGTTGCCCAGCACCACGACCGTGAAAATACCGAACACGCCCATCGCCGTCGGCACATAGTCGATCTGCCACGGGCGGAAGATGAGCGCAAACATAATGCCGCCCATCAAAAACGCCCAGCCCTGCAGCATCGGGGTGGGGTACTGCTCCTGCAATTTCTTGGGCCACATCGTATAGATGGCGACGCAGCAGGCACTGACGATGCCGGAGACCAGCGCCGCCGGGCTGACGGCCAGCCCGGTCAGGCTGCCGTGGGTCGTGATAAGGAACACCCCCACCAGCGCCAGCAGGATGGAGAAAATCTCAAACACCCGCGGCCCGCGCCTTTGCTGGATGCAGACCACCAGCAGAATAATGACAGGGGAGAGGTCCTGCAAGATCGTCCCCATGCCCGCACTGGACAGCTGGATCGTCAGAAAATAGGTGAACTGGCAGCAGCTGACACCGGCCAAACCGTAAACCAGCAGGTCAATGGCATTGCGCGGATTTTTCCGTATATTCCACGGATCAAAAAGCATTTTACGGTCCCGGATGCAGAAATACCCGCACAGGATCAGCCCGGCCAGAAACAGCCGGATCGGCACAAGCCAGGTGGAATCCATCCCCTCGCGGGTGAACAGATACTGCCCCATGCAGCCCGAAACACCCCAGCATGCCGCACCGCCCATCGTCAGGCAGGCGCCTTTTACACGGTCAGACATTATATTTTACCCCTCTGCTTGTAGGGGTCGATGCTCGCATCGACCCGCAGCATAACGGCAGGCAGTTGTTTGCAGGGGGGAGGATGCAAGCATCCGCCCCCCTACAGCCTCCCGTAAGCGCTCATTCCAAAATCAGCGCTGCGGCCTCCCGCAAACCGGCCACGACCGGTGCGCCGGTTTTGCGCAGCGTTTCCGCCGGCTGGTGGCCGCCGGACTGCAAAACGCAGCCCACGCCGAGCGCCTGCGCCACCTCAAAATCATGGACCGAATCCCCGATCATCACCGCCCGGGCAGGGTCGAAGCCTTCCTCTTTTAAATAGGCAAGGCCGATCTCCACCTTGCTCTTGGCGTAGATGTCGCTCAGGCCCAGCAGCCGGTCAAAATACCGGGTCACGCCGCGCTGCCCGACCTGTTGGCAGAGGGTGTCCCGCTTGCTGGCTGATAAAATGACCTGCCGCAGCCCGGCGCTGCGGAATGCCTGCAGGGCCTCGGCCGCACCGTCCATCAGCGGGCAGACCTCGCTGGCGGGGACATAGATCTCCATATACCGCGCCGCCAGCTCGGCAAAGCTGTGGCGGGAGAAGTCAAACCCGGCGCGGGTATAGTATTCCTCGATGGGAAAACCAAAAATCGCCCGGTACTGATCGCGGTCGTACCGCTGCGGGTAGCCGAAGTCTGCCAGCAGACGGTTGAGCGCGTCCACGCAGAGTTCGACATCATCCAGCAGGGTACCGTTCCAATCCCACAAAATCAGTTCCGGGCGCATAGAGGTTACCTCGTTTTTATTCTTCTGTAAAAATCTTTTTCAGGCTTTCATTGCTCTCGATCAGCTTGACGAGCGCCACACCCAGCACGGTGCAGCTAATCAGCTCGCCGATGGCCACGGCCACGGCATTGAAGCAGGCCAGCGCCAGCGTCGGGGCCGTGTCCGAGAAGAAGAAGGTGATCTCGAACGCGCCCACGATGAGCATATTAAAAACAACGGGCGGCAGGGATGCCGGAATGGCAAGACCCTTGACGCGGATGTCACGCAGCTTGTAGGTCACAAGGCAGGCCAGCAGCGTAGCCAGTGTGCCGAACACCACATCAATGACAGTGGAGCCCAGCAGGTTCGCCAGCAGGCAGCCCAGCGTGACGCCGATGATGTACTCCGCGCCGAAAACCGGCAGCAGGCACAGTGCCTCGGCCACACGCACCTGCACCGCCCCATAGCTGAACGGGGCAAGCGCCAGACAGACCACCACATAGACGGCCGCGATGACAGCGCAGCGCACCAGACGGTTGACGGACATTTTTTTCATATTCATACAATACTCCGGCGGATAGATTTTAACCGCACGCAAGACCGCCAGCCTTGCGGGGTTTGCGCCCCCCCCCGCCAAGTCGGCGCCCGGGGCGAAAATAGGAATATGCTTGACAAAATATTATTTTATCAAAACCCCCCCCCGGGAGGCAGGCCTCCGGGGCAGTTCTTTATACTTATTTGCCTTCCCCTTTGGGGGAAGGTGGCCGAAGGCCGGATGAGGGGCGGCTGTGCCGCTGCCGCCCGTGAACCGGAAATTACGGCAGCTGCGGTGCATACGCCTCAAGGTTGCGGGGGTGCCCTTCATAGACGATGGCAATGGCATCGGGGCCGGTGTTGGCGCTGACAACGCCGCCAAGCTGGAACACGATCAGCGGCGGATGACCGAACGCCTTTTTGCAAAGCTTGGCCAGCTCATCCCGCTTGGCAGTGCTGGAGGTGTAGGCCACCATGTAAGGGGTGTCCTTCATCGAATCCACGCGGCTCTCGACCCATTTCAGCATGGCAGCAGGCACGGCGGCATCGCCGCGCACCTTTGCCTCGACCTTAGAGACACCCGCGTTCAAGCTGATGATGGGGCGGATGCCCAGCAGGTCACCCACCACTGCGGCGGCAGCGCTGATACGGCCGGACTTTTTCATCTGCTTCAGGCTGTAAGCAGCAAGGCAGATCTCTACGCAGTCCAGCTTCTGCTTCAGCTCCCCCACACAGGCGGCCAGCTCGCCGCCGTTGCGCACCTTGCGGGCACACTCGCAGAAATACCAGCCGTAGGGCATCGAATAATTCTGGCTGTCGATGACCTGTATCTTCATTGTGAAGCCGGGGCGCTCCTCCTCAAGCAGCTCGATAGCCTTGACGGCGTTGTTATAGGTGCTGGAGCCGCCGGCGTTGATGCTCAGGTAAACCAAATCGGTATAGCCCTCATCGACATAGCGGGCATAAATATCACAGAACTGCAGCTGGGTGATGGCCGCGGTGGTCGGCACGCCCTGCGCATCGCGCATCATCTGGTAGAACTGGTCGTTCGTAAAGTCCTTGCGCTCCATGTACTCAACACCGTCAAGGTTGATGGGAAAGCCCACGACCTCGATGCCGTACTTGTCCGCAAGCTCCTGCGGAATATCGGAACAGGAATCCGTCAAAAAACCGATCTTGCTCATTTTACATCCTCACTCCATTCATAGCGGGTCAGCTGCCCGTGGGTTTCCAAATCGGCAAAATCCCATTGGCGCAGCGCTTCATACACACCCACCGCCACCGCGTTGGACAGGTTCAGGCAGCGCTCGCCCCGGCGCATGGGCATACGCACACAATCTGCTTCATGGGCGGCCAGCAGCTCCTCCGGCAGCCCGGCATCCTCCCGCCCAAAGACGAGATAGGCGCCGTCAGGGTAACTCACATCCACATGGCGGCGCGGGCCTTTGGATGTAAAATAAAAAAACGGGCCTTTGTTTTTGGCAAAAAACTCCGCCAGATCCTGATAATATGTTATATCAAGCTGGTGCCAGTAGTCAAGCCCGGCGCGCTTCAATTTTTTGTCGTCCACGGCAAAGCCCATCGGGCCTACCATGTGCAGCCGTGCGCCCGTCACCGCGCAGGTCCGCGCAATGTTGCCGGAATTCTGCGGGATCTGCGGCTCGACCAGTACAATGTTTAAGATTGGCATACATTCACAGTCCTGTTTGTTTATTTTTTACTCCTGCCTCCAATTTCGGCAGCGCGGTTTCCAGCCAGACGCCCAGCCGCTCGTCCGCACCCTCAGGGGTCTGGCGGATACACTCTGCCACAAAGGCAGCGGCGACCTGCACGGCAGCCTGCGGCACATTGCCCTGCAGGATGCGCCCCACCAGCACCGAGGCAAAAATATCCCCCGTGCCGTGGAACATCCGCGGCTGCAGCGGCGTCTTGACCGCATAGCCCTCGCCGCCGCGGGATGCACCCACGCAGCCTATGTACCGCCCGCCGCCGAGGCCCGCCACCCCCGTGACGACCACCTGCGGCGCAATGCGGGTCAGCCGGGCCGCCTGAGCCGCTGCCTGCTCGGCACTGCCCACGCCGGGCAGCGGATCGCCCAGCAGCAGCGCAGCCTCGGTCACATTGGGCACGATCAGATCAGCGTGGCTGCACAGGTCGTACATGGCGGGGACCATATCCGCCCCCAGACCGCTGTACAGCCGGCCGCCGTCCCCCAGCACGGGGTCCACGACCTTGAAGGCACGGGGCCACAGCGCAAAGGCCTGCTGCACCAGCTTTGCCTGCGCGGCATCAGCCAGATAGCCTGAGTAGATGCAGTCGAACTTGACCCCGAGCCGATGGTAATGGGCCAGCGCCGCAGGGCCGTAGGCCGGATCCGCCAGCCTGGCGGGGGCACCCAGCCCGCCCGTGTGGGTGGACAGCACCGCCGTGGGCAGCGCGACCGCCTGCACCCCCAGCGCCGAAAGCACCGGTACGATGACAGACAGCGCCGCCCGGCCGAGCCCCGGCAGGTCATGGATGGCTAATACGGTTTTCGGCGCATTGGTCATGATGCCGCCCTCCTTTTTGATTTCTCATAGATTTTACCATAAAACCCCGCGCAAAAAAAGCAGTATTGGGGCGATTGGGTTGATTTGTTTGGTTTTTGGGCAAAGACAACAAAAACCGCCTGCCGGGCAGCAGACGGTTTTATACATTTGGCGGTCGTTTTCCGGCAGTCTTACAGCACCCGCACGCGGATCGCAGATTCGATGGCGCGCAGCTGCACTGCCAGATCCCCCGTCACATTGCCGGTCACATCCAGCAGGGTGTAGGCAACATCCTTCTTGCTCTTGTTGACCATGTTCTCAATGTTCAGATGGGCCTCTGTCAGCACACCGGTGATGGCCGAGATCGCACCCGGGGTGTTCTTGTGGATCATGCAGATGCGGCGGCCGCCGATGCGGGGCTGGCTGACATCCGGCAGGTTGACGCTGTGGGTAATGTTGCCGTTCTTGAGGTAATCGCTCAGCTCGGCGGCGGCCATCACGGCGCAGTTCGTCTCGCTCTCGGGCGTGCTTGCGCCCAGATGCGGCGTGCAGCATACGCCCTTGACGCCCAGCAGCTCCTCGGTTGGGAAGTCGCAGAAATACTGCGCGACCTTGCCGCTGTTCAGCGCGTCCAGCAGGGCGGCGTTGTCCACCAGCTCCCCGCGGGCATAGTTCAGCACACGGACACCGTCCTTGCACATGGCCAGCGTCTGGGCGTTGATCGTGTGGCGGGTCGTGGGCAGGTAGGGGACATGGATGGTCAGGTAGTCGCAGCGGGGCAGCATATCGCCCAGCGTGACACAGTGCTGCACACTGCGGGAGAGGCTCCATGCGGCGTCGATCGAAATGTAGGGGTCATAGCCGAGGACCTCCATGCCCAGCGCCACGGCGGCATTGGCCACCCGGGCGCCGATGGCACCCAAACCAATGACGCCCAGCGTCTTGCCGCGCAGCTCAGGGCCGACAAATGCTTTTTTGCCCTTTTCCACATCCTTGGCGATGGTGTCGCGCCCCTTGAGGGTCTGCGCCCAGTTGACAGCATCGACCAGATTGCGGCTGCCCGCCACCAGCGCGCCGATGACCAGCTCTGCCACGGCGTTGGCGTTGGCACCGGGGGTGTTGAATACCACGATACCGGCGCTGGTGCATTCCTCGACCGGGATATTGTTCGTGCCGGCACCGGCGCGGGCGATTGCCAGCAGGCTGTCGGGCAGCGGCGTCTCATGCATATCGGCGCTGCGCACCAGAATACCCTGCGGCGCGGCAGCCTCGTTGTCAATTTCAAACTGGTTGGCAGGCAGCTTGGCCAGCCCCACCGGCGAGATAGCGTTCAAAGTTTTGATTGTGTACATATATATAACTCCCTGTTCCCCTTATTATGCTTTGTAGGGGCCGGACATGTCCGACCCTCAGCCCTGTGCTGCAAGTCTTTAACGGACTGCTTCCGTGCGGCAAATCAATGTTCTTTGCGGAACTTCTCCATGAAATCGACCAGCTTGTCAATGCCCTCCGGCGGCATGGCGTTGTAGATGGAGGCGCGCATACCGCCGACAAGGCGGTGCCCCTTCAGGTTCACAAAGCCTGCCTCTGCAGCGGCGGCGCAGAACGCCTTGTCGGTGTCGGCATCGGGGCTGGTGAAGGTCACATTCATCATGCTGCGGTATTCCTTCTGCACCGGGTTGCGGTAAAAGTCCTGCCCGTCCAGATAATCGTACAGCACCTTCGCCTTGGCGGCGTTGATCTTCTTCATGTTTTCAAGGCCGCCCACCTCATGCTCAAGGTAATCCATGACCAGACCGGTCATGTAGATGCACCAGCACGGCGGGGTGTTGTACATGCTGTCGGCGTTCAGCAGGGTGGTGTAGTTCATCATTGTGGGCAGGCTGTCGGGGGTCAGGCCCTTGGCTGCGCCGCCCAGCAGATCCTCACGGATGATGGCCACCGCCATGCCGGCCGGTGCGATGTTCTTCTGCACGCCGAAGTAGATCGCACCGTATTTGCTCACATCCACCGGCTCCGAGCAGATCATCGAGCTCATGTCTGCAATCAGGGGAACGCCGTCCACCTGCGGCACATCGCGGTATTTCGTGCCGAAGATCGTATTGTTCTGGCAGATATGGATGTAGCTGGCGTTGGGGTCATAGTCAATGCCGTTCACATCGGGGATATAGGTAAAGTTCTTGTCCTTGCTGCTGGCGGCAATGCGGGCCGTGCCGAACTTGGCGGCCTCCTCAGCAGCCTTTTTGCTGAAATTGCCGGTCACAAGGTAGTCTGCCGTGCCGGTTTTCATAAAGTTCAGCGGCACCATCGCAAACTGCTGGGTCGCGCCGCCCTGAAAAAAGCCCACCTTATAGTTGTCGGGGATGTTCAGCACCCGGCGCATGGCAGTCTCGGTGTTGTTGATGATCTCATCAAACCATTTACTGCGGTGGCTCATCTCCATCACGCTCATGCCGGAACCGTGGTAGTCCAGCAGCTCCGCCTGTGCCGTTTTCAGAACAGCCTCCGGCAGCATCGAAGGGCCGGCGCTGAAATTGTAAACTCTAGCCATCTTAACTTCCTCCTACAGTAAATGAAATGCGACCCGCTCACGGCGGATCGCATCTGCCGCGCCGTTGCGGTATGTCATTTATTATAGGAGCCTGCCGCCGCCCCGGCAAGCGGGCAAACTTACAAAAATGGCGCAAAATTCCGGGTGTGTTTCTGTGTTGTGACTAAATGTTTTTTTATCGAGAACACTATATCCTACATTTGTAAAAGTTTTCTGCCTGTCCGTATATTTTCAGCCGTAAAATTTGTGCAATATTTTCTATTGCATTTATATCTTCCACAGATGTAAAATATATTTATGGTTATCTATTACATTTGTAAAACACATCTTATCCATTCCGGACGACACCGTCCGCAGGGAGGTCTATATGGAACAGCTTTCCCGCAGTGAGGAGCAGGTCATGGCAGCCCTCTGGGCCTGCAGCCGCGCCGCCACCCGGCGCGAGATTGCCGCGCAGCTGCCGCCCGCATGCCGCTGGGCAGACTCTACGCTGCTCAATTTTCTGCTCCGTCTTGAAAAAAAGAAGTTCGTCCGCACCGAAAAGCAGGGCAACAAAAATCTCTACACGCCGCTGGTGCGCCGCCTGACCTACTGCGGTGCCGTCAGTCAGGCCCATCTGCAGACGCTCTACGGCGGCGATATTCGCGCCATGGTGCGGGCGCTGGCCGACACCGGCCGCATGAGCTGCGCCGACACCGAGCGGCTTCTGCGCTGGCTGACCGAATATCAGGCCGCCAACCCGGAGTACGACTACGAATAGTGCCTCACTCCAGGGGGGAAGGCAAATCCCCCTGCATCTCCACCATATCTTTCCAGAACCGCTTCTGTACATGGTTCATCTGGGCCTTTTCATTGCGCCGTTCCTCGATCGTAAGCGCCTTAAAAAACCGCTTCCAGAGCCGCTGCCAGTCCAACTCCCCGGCATCGGTGCCGGGCGTGTACCGTTCCATGGTCAGATACTGCACCCGGCCGCTGCGGCGCACCAGCGCCGTTCCGTGGGCGGCGTCAAAGATCAGAAAATCGTCATCGGGCAGACGGCTGCAGAAATGCCCCCGCAGCAGCGGCAGCACCTGATGCTTCGGGTGGATGACCGCGCCCAGCATATCGTCCCGCTGTTCAAACCGGATAAATTCAATACATTTGCAGGCCTCATTGCTGACCGCCCGCGCAAGGGCAAAGGCCGCAGCCGCATCGGGGTTTCCCAGCATCTGCGCCGCCCGGGGCCCCTGCTCAAAGCAGAGCCGTGCAAAGCGCAGCAGCGTCAGATCCTTGCCGCCCTCCGTGGAGAGAAAGCCCGTTGTGATGCAATCCTTCACCTGTGCGCCCAGCCGCTCCAGCCCGGCTGCCACCCGCCGCGCGCGCTGCGGGTCCGTTGGGATGTCCCGCGCGCCGAAAAAATTCAGCTGACCCTCCTCAGGCGGGCAGACCTCCGCCGGGATCTCTCTGCGCGCGTAGCTTTCAAACACGCAGCAGAGGAAGCCCGCAAAGCTGCCGTCATAGCAGTAGGCCACATCGGTCACATGCGCTTGGTAAGACATTGCAGCGCCTCCTGCCGCACGGTTTTTGCGGCTGTATCCGCCGCCATGCCGCGGGCGGCCAGCTTTTGAACGGCCGGGGCAGCATCCGGCAGCGCCTTGGGTACAAAATCATCCAGCGAAAGCTGCTGCATCCCCACGCTGAACGCCTTGGGGTCCAGCAGGGCACCGGCGATCTCCGCACGGGTGCCGCGGGCAGCCGCCTTGCCGCGGCAGGTGATGAAATACTGCGCCCGCTTCAGCACTACGCCGATGCGCTTCAGCTCTGCCATGCCGAGGTTCTGGGTGCGCCGCGCCTGCAGGATGCGGATAGCGCTCTTAGGGCCGATGCCCGGCACCCGCAGCAGTTCCTCCTTGCCGGCTGTGTTGACCTCCACCGGGAAAAATTCCGGGTGGCGCACCGCCCAGGTACACTTGGGGTCGAGATAGGGGTCAAAATTCGGTTCCTCCTCGGTCAGCAGCTCCTGCGCCGAAAAATGGTAGTACCGCAGTAGCCAGTCCGCCTGATAGAGCCGATGCTCCCGCAGCAGGGGCGGGGCTGTGTGCAGCGCCGGCAGGCGGCGGTCCTCCACAACCGGCAGATAGGCGGAGTAAAACACCCGCCGCAGGGCGTATTTTCGGTAAAGTCCTTCCGTCAGATCCATGATGTGGCGGTCGGTCTCCGGCGTTGCGCCAATGATCATCTGGGTGCTTTGCCCGGCCGGTGCAAACGCCTTTGCACCGCGGTAAAGTACCATCTCCTTTTTGCTCTGCGCGCTCTGCACTGCGATCTGTCCCATAGGGCGCAGGATCGCAGTTTTTTTCTTGTCCGGGGCAAGCGTGTTCAGGCTTGCCTCGCTGGGCAGCTCGATATTGACCGACAGGCGATCGGCCAGCAGTCCGATCTTTTCCACCAGCGCCGGGTCCGCGCCGGGGATCGTCTTGGCATGGATATACCCGTTGAAGCGGTACTCCTCCCGCAGGATGCGCAGCGCCTCGATCATCAGCTCCATCGTGCGGTCGGGCGTACCCAGCACCGCGCTCGACAAAAACAGGCCCTCGATATAGTTGCGGCGGTAAAAGCCGATCGTCAGCTCTGCCAGCTCCCGCGGGGTAAAGGTAGCCCGCGGCCGGTCGTTGGAGCGGCGATTGACGCAGTAGCTGCAGTCATAGCTGCAGACATTCGAGTACAGCACCTTCAAAAGCGACACGCAGCGCCCATCCGGCGTAAAGGCATGGCAGATGCCCGCCGGTGCGCAGCTGCCCAGACTGCCGTGCCGTCCCGGGCGTCCCACGCCGCTGGAGGTGCAGGCCACATCATATTTAGCGCTGTCTGCCAGTATCTCAAGCTTTTCCGCAAGGTCCATTCTGCCCGCCTCCTGAAAAAAGGGTATAAAAAATACAGCCCGCCGCATATCCTTGCTTAGCAGGGTGTGCCGCGGGCAGCATTTTTAAAAGATACTTCTGTTTTGCCATTCAAAGTCCGGACTATGGGACTCTGCTTATGCTACAATATAGATACGGAGAGAGAAATCACCACTTGGCCTTGGTCTCCACGACCTTGCCTGCGATGTAAAGGTGATCCAGCTCCTCCCCCTTGATGACCATTTCCTCATAGGCCGGGTTAAAGGGGTGCAGCACGACCGAGTTGCCGCGCTGGATGTACTTTTTCAGCGTACCTTCGCCGTCTGAGCCGTAGACCAGCACGCCAAGGTCGCCGTTGTCAAGCGTATTCTGGCGGTGGACAAGCGCAAGATCGCCATCGGAAATGCGCGGCTCCATGCTGTCGCCCTTGACAACCAGAAAGAAATAGTTCTCCGGGTCCTTGACGCAGGCGTATTCCTTACCGTAGTCCTCCTCAAAGGCCAGCGCACCGTACCCGGCGCGCACCGTGCCCACAACCGGGACCTGGGACTCGGTATAACGGCTGAACGCATTGCGGCCCACAGCAGAGGACGCGTCCGGCTCCTTGCGCAGCCCCAGCAGGACATCAGCAGGGGTGTCGAGGATCTCTGCCAGGCGTGCCACGGTCTGCGGATCTGGGGTGGAACGCCCCGTCTCCCACTTACCGACAGCCTGCTGCGTTACCCCCAGCATTCGGGAAACCTCCGCCTGGCTGTATCGTTTGGCCTTGCGGGCCTCTTTCAAGCGCTCTGCAAACATCGGGAAAACTCCTTTTTCAATAGGATTAAGCTGTATCTTGTGGAAATCCCATTTCATTGATCCCATTATACAACTACCCATTGTTTTTGTAAAGAGGTTTTCGCAACTTTTTTCAAAAATAAGTTGTAATTCCATCTTGACAACAACCGGCAGATGTATTATAGTAGTCTCATCAAGCGGATCACATTCATCCGTTGTTATTTGCGGCGGGGCAGCCTTTGCGGGGCAGCCCCATCAGGAGGTATCGGTATGAACTGGGAACTCATCAAACACAAGCTTTGCAGACTGATTGCAACCACAGCCATCCTGCTGGCCGGTGCGATGGTAAGCGCGGCCGCTGCCGGTTCCATGCCGCTTTGGGCTGCGCTGTTGGGCCTTTTTGCGTCCGTTGTGCTGCTGAACGCCGTATGCGGTATTCTGCTGGGTGCCCCGTCCCGCACCGCCGAGGCTGTTCTGCCTGCGACGCACAAGCGGCCTGCCGTTCAGCTGCAGGTCGTGCGCGGCGGGCACGCCGCCTGACAACACGCCTACTCCTATTCGTTGTGATACATATAACTGCAGCAAGCCCCGCACGCTTTTTGGCCGTGCGGGGCTTGCTGCAAAGAAGGCTCTATGCTACAATGAGGAAAACGAACCAAGGATGTGACCTGCATGAAATTGTTGGAAGTCTGCGTGGACAGTCTCGCCTCCGCCCGCGCCGCCGGGCAGGGCGGGGCAGACCGGTTGGAGCTTTGCAGCGCACTGGCCGTGGGCGGTCTGACGCCCTATGCCGATCTGCTGCGCCAGATCAAGGCGGAGATCAGCCTGCCTGTGCGCTGCCTGATGCGGCCGCGTGCGGGGGATTTTCTCTACACGCAGGAGGAGATCGACCTGCTCTGCCGCCAGATCACGGCGCTGCGCGCCGCCGGGGCGGACGGCTTTGTCATTGGCGCCCTGACACCGGCGGGGGATCTTGATCTGCCCGCCATGCGCGCCATGCTGGACGCCTGCGGCAGTGCCCCCGTCACCCTGCACCGCTGTATAGATGTCTCCCGCGATCTGTGCGGCACCTACCGCGCTGCCGCCGCACTGGGCATCGACACCGTGCTGACAAGCGGCGGGGCTGAGAGCTGCCGCAAGGGCACAGCCCAACTGGCTGCGCTGCTGCGCCTGCGGGATACGCTGAACGGCCCCGAGATCCTCATCGGTGCAGGGGTCAGCGCCGCCGTCATTGACGAGCTGCGCGCTGCGCTGCCCGGGGCGCGGGCCTTCCACGCCAGCTGCAAAAAGCTGCTCGCCAGCGGCATGACCTTCCGGCGGGAGGGCGTTCCCATGGGCCTGCCCGGACTGGACGAGTGGCACATCCAGCAGACCGATGCCGAGGCCGTGAGGGCCGCGAAGGATGCGGTAATGCGGTAACGCGGGCGAACCGTGTTTGCCCCTAACATTAAAGCAAGAAGCAAAACCCGCCTGCCGATTTTTTTATCAGCAGGCGGGTTTCAATTTTCATCATAAGGGTCATCAAACAGCCCGAACATCGAGGTTTTTTCAAGATCCGGCACAGTATATTCCCGAATCTGCCGCACAGGCTGGAACCCGCCGGTATCCTCGGGCGCGCGGCGGCCATGATGGGCGCGGGGGCGGCTTTCTGCGGCCATAGCAGCCTCCGGCTCGGCATAGGACGGCATACCGGCCTCCTCGTAATCGGGCGTCAGCTCCAGCTCCTCAAGAAGGCTCTGGATGGCTGCGCAGTCCTCGGGCACATCGGTCAGGCTCGCGCCGTAATGACAGAACAGTACGGTGCCGTCCCGGTCCAGAATCAGCGTCAGCGGCAGCTGCTGCTCAGCGCCCTTTACCGGCTGGTAGCCCTGCTTTTTGGCCTCCCGCAGGATGCGCCACCCCTCCAGCGAATAGCTCATCAGCGTGCTTTTGCTTGTGGGTATGGCGAGATGCTCATACAGCACGCCCGCTGCATCGCAGAGCAGGGGATAGGGCAGCGTGTCCGGCCCGATGCTGCGCGACAGCTTGTCCGCGCGCGAGCGAACCACCAGCGCAAAGCCGCCGTCATGCAGTGCGGCGTAGGTGTCGGCATAGCGGCTTGCAAAGGTGCGCGTGATGGGATGGCCGAAGTTCGCCATAAAGACCACCACCAGCGGGGCGCTGGCCTGCAGCAGATCACGGAAGCGGTTGCGGGCGCTGTAGGGCGTGTCATACAAAAAGAAGGGGAGTCTGTCCCCAACGCAGATCCGCTCCGCCACGGCCAAGCACCCCTTTCCTCAAAAAAGCATAACTCAAAAAACCGGACAGGAAGTCCTGCCCGGGATAGTTCTCTAAAAACCCCGCACAGCCGTCTGCAACCAATCAAAACCTACCGGTACAGGCAGGT
>ENA-UOJI01000986-UOJI01000986.1-human-gut-metagenome-genome-assembly--contig:-P79-NODE-986-length-19543-cov-13.946685_pt1 | contig 19543 bp, 18 predicted proteins | sample MGYA00242346_ERZ723893 | MGnify/ENA metagenome assembly ERZ723893 | reverse complement strand
ACGAGGGCCACGCCGTCTGCGCCAGAGCCTTTCAGCTGGAGGATGTTGTCCTTATGGATGCCGCCGATGGCGACGACCGGCACATCCACAGCGTCGCATATCTTTTTCAGCTCGCCCTCGGGCAGGACGTCCACATCCGTCTTGGTGTGGGTGGAAAAGGCTGCGCCGACGCCGAGATAATCCGCGCCGTGGGCCACGGCCAGCCGGGCCTCCTCCACCGAGTGGGCCGACACGCCAAGGAGCATATCGGGGCCGACTTTGGCCCGGACGTCGGCTGCGGCCATGTCCTCCTGCCCGACGTGGATGCCGTCCGCATGGCACTGGATGGCGATGTCCACGTTATCGTTGATGATGAAGGGGACGCCATAGCTGCGGCAGAGGGCGGAAAGCTCCATGGCTTCCTGTAAAAATGCCGCATCGTCCAGCTCTTTTTCCCGCAGCTGGACGCAGGTGACGCCGCCCTTCAGTGCATCCTCCACCTGCTGGCGGAGGGTCTCGCGGCCCGTCCATGCCCGGTCGGTGACGGCGTAGAGAAGCATGGTGTGTTTATCGCATTTCATAGCGTGCTCCTTCCTCGAGCTGCTCGGGGGTCATGTTGTAGATGGCGTCGATGATATAATTGCGGTAGGTGGCGCTGCCGTCCAGCTTCGTAAGGCGGCTGTGGGCCACTTCGCCCGCAAGGCCCATGGCGCAGACAGCCGCCGCAGCAGCCTCCAAGGGCTTGTCGGGGTTGGCGGCGCAGAAGGCCGCCGTCAGGGCCGAGAGCTGACAGCCGGTGCCGGTGACGGCGCTCATCATGGGGTGGCCGTTGCGGATGCAGAACGCCCGCTGGCCGTCGGCTACGATGTCGATGGCCCCGGTGACGGCGATGACCGCCCCAGTGCGGGCCGCGAAGGACTTGACGAAGGCCACGGCCCGGTCCAGAGTCTCTTCCGTGATCTTGTCGGATGCGTCGGCGTCCACGCCCTTGGTGGTGCCGCTGCCCACCGCCAGTGTCCGCATCTCGGAGATGTTGCCCCGGATGACGGTAGGCTTTACCTCCCGCAGCAGCCGCAGGGCTGTCTCGGTGCGGAGATGGGACGCTCCCGCACCCACCGGGTCCAGCACGACGGGCCGGCCCAGCCGGTGGGCGGTATGGCCCGCCAGAAGCATGGAGGGGATGGTGCGGCTGTTCAGAGTGCCGATGTTCAGGTTCAGCCCGGCACACAGAGAGGTGATGTCCTCTACCTCGGCGGCATCGTCCGCCATAATGGGGGACGCGCCGCAGGCCAGCACCATGTTGGCGCAGTCGTTGACGGTGACGTAGTTGGTGATGTTATGGACGAGGGGGCTTCGGGCCCGGACGTTGGCGAAGATGCTCTGGAACATGGGTCGTGTTACTCCTTCCGCTCAGCTCAGGCTGGCCTGCATGGCGCGGAGGGCGCCTGCACGGGAAAGTGCGGCCAGCAGCACGCCTGCGATGACCGCGCCGCCTGCGGTAGAGACGAGGAAGGGCACGATGTAGGCGTAGAAGGCGATGTCACCGGCGCTCTTGCCCATCAGCAGGATGGCGACGGGATAGGCGCACAGACCGCCGAGGATGGAGGTGCCGAACACCTCGCCCACGAGGGTGGGCAGCAGCTTCTTCGTCTTGTGGAAGACGAGGCCGCAGAGCAGCGCACCGAACATACTGCCCGGGAAAGCCATCAGGCTGCCCAGACCCAGCAGGTTGCGCAGCAGGGAGGCCACGAAGGCTACGCCCACGCCATAGTAAGGCCCCAGCAGGACGGCACAGAGGATGTTGACCATGTGCTGGACGGGGGCGCATTTGCTGCCGAAGACGGGGAAGGAGAAGACGCTGCCCACGACGGCGAGGGCGCAGAACATACCGGCCAGCGCCAGCTTTTTTGCAGAGTAGTGTTTCATGATGAGTGCTCCTTTTCAATAAAAATATCATGCGGGAGCAGACAGACCGCCGCCCCCGCACACGAACAGAACCGGCACCCGCGCAGATGCCAGAAACGGAAGAAGCGGTCGAGGCTCATTGGCCTCCTCTCACGCCGGAACACGGCTTCCCATCGCAACATATAACCCAGACTCAGGGCGCTCCCCCTCAGCCGGTAACACGAGAAGCCGTTTTCTAAGCGCTGCACGCCGCCTGAGCGGCCTTTTTGCCCGCTTACGAAAACAGCTTCTAACAAAAAACAGGAGACGCCCTCTGCGGCGTCTCCTGTAAAAATCCATAAACAGCGTTATGACTTCCTACGGCGGCATTATCCGCATCAGGTGCAGAGGCTGTCCAAAGACAGCCTCCAAGGGTCGAAGTTCGAGAACTTCCTCTCAGCCTGCGTTTACAAGCTCCCCTGTATTTGTTTGTCGGGAGTATTCTACACCCATCGGGGAGAAAATGCAAGGGTTTTCTTTTTTCGCCGCCTGTTTTGTGGTATACTGAGGGAAAGCCCACGCGCAGAACAGCGGGCAGAAAAAGGAGATATGGCTTATGGGTCTTGTCAAAGCGGCATTGGGTGCAGCATCCGGAGTGATGGGCGACCAGTGGAAGGAATACTTTTATTGCAGCGCTCTCCCGGCGGAGGTGCTGGCCGTCAAGGGACAAAAGAAGGTCTCCGGGCGCTCTTCGAACCGTCACGGCACCGAGAACGTCATCACCGATGGCTCCATCGTGGCAGTGGCCGAGGGCCAGTGCGCCCTCATCGTGGAGCAGGGCAAGGTGGTGGACCTCTGCGCCGAGGCGGGCGAGTACACCTACAACACCGGCACCCAGCCCTCTCTGCTGAGCAAGGGTCTGGCCAAGAACATCGACGAGGTCTTTGCGGAGATCGGCAAGCGGTTCAGCTTCGGCGGTCAGGCCGCCACCGACCAGCGCATCTACTACATCAACACCAAGGAGCTGATGGGCAACAAGTACGGCACCCCCAGCCCGGTGCCCTTCCGTGTGGTGGACCAGCGGGCAGGCATCGACATCGACGTGAGCATCCGGTGCTTCGGCGAGTACAGCTACCGCATCGTCAACCCCATCCTGTTTTACACCAACGTCTGCGGAAATGTGGAAAATGAGTACACCCGCGACGCCCTCGAGGGACAGATGCGCACCGAGATGATGACGGCGCTGCAGCCTGCGTTCGCCCGCATCAGTGAGATGGGCATCCGCTATTCGTCCCTGCCCGGCCACACCGCCGAGCTGGCCGAGGCCCTGAATCAGGAGCTTTCCGAAAAGTGGAGCAAGCTGCGCGGCATCGAGATCGTCTCCCTCGGCGTGTCCGGCGTCAAGGCCAGCGAGGAAGACGAGCAGATGATCAAGGAGCTGCAGCGCAGCGCCGCCTTCATGGACCCCACCCGCGCTGCCGCCCATATGGTGGGCGCACAGGCCTCGGCCATGCAGGCCGCGGCGTCGAACACCTCCGCCGGCCCGGCCATGGCCTTTATGGGGATGAATCAGGCCGCAGCCGCCGGGGGCATCAACGCACAGGCCCTCTACCAGATGGGCGCACAGCAGCCTGCTCCCGCCGCCCCTGCCGCCCCGGCAGCGGGCAGCTGGAGCTGCTCCTGCGGACAGACCGGCAATACCGGCAAGTTCTGTACCGCCTGCGGCAAGCCCCGCCCCGAGGCAGGCTGGGTGTGCAGCTGCGGCACACACAACACCGGCAAATTCTGCTCGGAGTGCGGCAGGCCCCGCCCGGCGGCCAAGTGCCCGAACTGCGGCTGGACGCCCGCCGACCCCACGGACCCGCCGAAGTTCTGCCCCGAGTGCGGCAAGCCCTTCGGCGCCTGAAAGGGGGGCCTGAACGATGGCAGAAAACACCACGAATTACCAGTGCCCGGCCTGTACCGGCCCGCTGCGGTTCGACAGCGCCAGCGGCAAGCTCTGCTGTGATTACTGCGGCTCGACCTACGATGTCGCACAGGTAGAGGCCCTCTACGGCGAGAAGCAGACACAGGCCGACAAGGCCGCCGAAGCAGCCGAAAAGGCTGCGGCCAATGGCCCGGTCTGGGGAGAGCGGGAGGCCGGAGGCCTCAGCAGCCGCACCTGCACCTCCTGCGGCGCAGAGCTGGTCTGCGGCCCCGAGACAGCAGCCACCACCTGCCCCTACTGCGGTAACCCCACCGTGCTGGGCGGACAGCTTTCCGGCAAGCTCAAGCCGGAGTACATCATCCCCTTCAAGATGGACAGGAAGACGGCCATCGAGAACCTGAAGAAGTATTATAAGGGCAAGGCCTTCCTCCCCAAAGCCTTCAAGGACGGAAACCACATCGAGGAGATCCAGGGCGTCTATGTGCCCTTCTGGCTCTACGATGGCCGGGTGGAGGCCCGGGGCGCTTACAAAGCCGAGATCAGCGAGAGCCACCGCGAGGGCGACTATGTCGTCACCACCACCAAGCACTTCGATGTGGCCCGCGTAGGCGATGCGGACTTCGTCCGGGTGCCGGTGGACGGCTCCAGCAAGATGCCGGACACCCACATGGACGCCATCGAACCCTTCGACTACAGCGCCCTCAAGCCCTTCTCCACGGCCTACCTGCCCGGCTTTCTGGCCGACCGGTACGACGAGGACGACAAGAAGTGTGCCGCCCGCGCTCTGGGCCGGATGAAGCACAGCGCCGAAGCGGCCCTCCACGGGACGCTGGGCGGCTACACCAGCATCCAGACCCTCTCGGAGCAGATCGACCCGCGGACCCTCGAGCCGCACTACGCCCTGCTGCCGGTCTGGATGCTCCACACCCGCTGGAAGGAGCAGGACTTCCTCTTTGCCATGAACGGCCAGACCGGCAAGCTCATCGGCGACCTGCCCGTGGATAAGGGCAGGGTGGCCGCGTGGTTTGCCGGCATCAGCATCCCGCTGATGATCCTGACGGCCCTGTTCATGCTGCTGTGAGAGGGGGAGACGGGAATATGAAACATTGCAAAAAACTGTTTGCCCTTCTGGCAGCGGCCCTGCTCTGCATGGCCCTGACCCTGCCGGCCGGGGCAGCCGCCCCGCTGGTGCGGGACGAATGCGGCATCTTCGACGCCGACACGCTGGCCGACCTCGAAGAGGAAGCCGAGAGCGCCTCCGACGGCCACGGTGTGGATGTCTATTTCCTCGTGGTGGACAGCATCGGCGACGCAGACCAGCGGGAGTACGCCAAGAATTATTACATCTCCAACGGCCTCGGCTATGGCGACGAGCAGAGCGGCATCCTTTTCCTGCTGGCCGTCGGCTCCCGCAAGTATGTCACCATTACCTACGGCGGGGGCGTCACCGCCTTTACCGACTACCGCATCGAGCAGCAGGAGGACGAGATCGTCCCGCTGCTCTCCGATGGGGAGTGGGAGGACGCGGCAGATACCTACATCGAGATGTGCGATGAGGCGCTGGACTACTACGCCGACCACGGCGAACCCATCGACATAGACAATGACCGTGGCTGGGACGGCAGAGCTGTTTTTCTGTGGAGAGGTGAGACGATATAATGAAGTACTGCAAAAAACTGTTTGCCCTTCTGGCAGCGGCCCTGCTCTGCATGGCCCTGACCCTGCCGGCCGGGGCAGCCGCCCCGCTGGTGCGGGACGAATGCGGCATCTTCGACGCCGACACGCTGGCCGACCTCGAAGAGGAAGCCGAGAGCGCCTCCGACGGCCACGGTGTGGATGTCTATTTCCTCGTGGTGGACAGCATCGGCGACGCAGACCAGCGGGAGTACGCCAAGAATTATTACATCTCCAACGGCCTCGGCTATGGCGACGAGCAGAGCGGCATCCTTTTCCTGCTGGCCGTCGGCTCCCGCAAGTATGTCACCATTACCTACGGCGGGGGCGTCACCGCCTTTACCGACTACCGCATCGAGCAGCAGGAGGACGAGATCGTCCCGCTGCTCTCCGATGGGGAGTGGGAGGACGCGGCAGATACCTACATCGAGATGTGCGATGAGGCGCTGGACTACTACGCCGACCATGGCGAACCCATCGACATAGACAATGACGTCGGGCTGGGAGACCTGATGGTTGCCATGCTCTTTCCCCTCGGCATCTCGGCCATTATCTGCTTTGTCCTGTACAGCCAGATGAAGACGGCCAAGCGGAAGACCCGGGCCGATGAGTATATGCCCGGCTTCGCCCTGCGGGTCAAGCGCGACCGCTACACCCACACCACCCGGGAGCGGGTCTATGACCCGCCCAAGAAGGAGTCAAGCTCCTCCGGCGGCTCGTCCACCGACTCCGACGGCTTCGGCGGCTCGTCGGGAGGGTCGTTCTGAAATAACCTCTCAGTCTCGCATTCGCTCGACAGCTCCCCTACCGAGGGGAGCCTCTGGCGAAGAGATGAAGCTTTCCGCCATGCCAAGGCCTCCCCTCGATAGGGGAGGTGGCACGCCGTCAGGCGTGACGGAGAGGTAAAAAAAAGCACCATGCTGCGTCATGCGGCATGGTGCTTTTTCGATCTCGGATTTACAGCATCTTGGAAAGGAATGCCTTCAGGCGGGGATGCTTGGGGTTGGTGAACAGCTCCTGCGGCGGCTCATCCTCCTGAATGCGGCCCTCGTCGATGAAGATGACGCGGTTGGAGACTTCGCGGGCGAAGCCCATCTCGTGGGTGACCACCAGCATGGTGATGCCGGTATGGGCCAGCTCTTTCATCAGCTCGAGGACCTCGCCGACCATCTCGGGGTCGAGGGCGCTGGTCGGCTCGTCGAAGAGGATGACGTCCGGGTCCATCGCCAGCGCACGGGCGATGGCGATGCGCTGCTGCTGGCCGCCGGACAGGCTCTTGGGGTAGACGTTGGCCTTGTCGGCCAGACCCACGCGGGCCAGAAGCTCGTCGGCGCGGGCAGAGATGGACTCTTTGTCCTTGAGCTTGAGGAGGCTGGGGGCCAGCTCGAGGTTCTTTTTGACGGTCAGGTGGGGGAAGAGGTTGAAGTGCTGGAACACCATGCCCATCTTCTGGCGGACGGCGTCGATGTGGTCATCGTCTACCTCCACGCCCTCAAACTTGATGCTGCCGCCGGTGGGGATCTCCAGCCGGTTCAGGCAGCGCAGGAAGGTGGACTTGCCGCAGCCCGAGGGGCCGATGAGGCAGACCACGTCGCCGCGGTAGATGTCGATGTCGATGCCCTTCAGCACGTCGAGGGTGGGGGTGGGCTGCTTTGCGCCCTTCCGCTTTTCGCCGCCGTAGGTCTTGGTCAGACCGCGGACTTCAAGGATCTTATCGGTCACTTTGTGCCAGCCTCCTCTCAAACTTTGCGAGCAGCCATGTGAACAGCATCACCAGCACCAGATAGATGAGGGCGACGCCGCACAGGGGGAACATGGCCTCGTAGGTGCGGTTCATGATGCCCTGTGCCGCATACAGCAGCTCCTTGCCGCCGATGACGGTGATGAGTGACGTATCCTTCAGCAGCATGATGAACTCGTTGCCGAGGGCGGGAAGCACGGCGCGGATGGCCTGCGGGATGATGATGACCACCATCGTGGTTATGTAGTTGAGGCCGAGGCTGCGGCCGGCCTCCATCTGGCCGGGGTCAACGGCCATCAGGCCGCCGCGGATGATCTCGGAGACATAGGCGCCCGAGTTGATGCCCAGCGCCAACGCGCCGACCATCGTGAAGTTGCGGCTGTTGGCAAAGATGACCATGCTCATGATGAGCAGCTGCACCATCATAGGCGTGCCGCGGATGATAGTGGTGTACACCTGACACACCGCGTTGAAGAAGCCCAGCACCGGGTTCATGCGGCCGGTGCGCTGCTGGTCGTGGGCCACACGCACCAGCGCCACCACGCTGCCCAGCGCGACGCCCATCGCCAGCGCGATGGCCGTGACCAGCAGGGTGGTGCCCACGCCGTTGATGTACTGGAGCCAGCGGTCCTTCAGGATGAATGCCTGATAAAACTTAAAGAAAATGTCCTGCCCGAAGCTGAGCGGCGTCCCGCTGTTGAGAAGCTCTTTCAGCAGCTCGTATTGTGCGGCCATTCGCATCCTCACCTTTCTTTTTGTAAAAATTTTGTAACCGGTGGATTTCAAAAAAGGGGAGGAGCCTTTTCAGGCCGCCTCCCCCTGACGCGGAAAGAAACGCGCTGATTATTCAGCGGTGATGTACTTGTCCACGATGGACTGCAGGGTGCCGTCTGCCTTCAGCTCTTCCAGAGCAGCGTTGACAGCGTCTTCCAGAGCGGTGTTGCCCTTGGCCATGCCGATGGCGTAGTCCTCCTCGGCGTAGCTGGTGTCCAGAAGGACCAGACCGGGGTTGGCAGCGACGAACTCCTTGGCGGGGGCATTGTCGATGACGACAGCGTCCACCTGACCGTTGTTCAGAGCCTGCACAGCGGTCAGACCATTGTCGTAAGCCACGACTGCATCCTCGCCGAAGTCATCGGAGCAGTAGATGTAGCCAGTGGTGCCGCGCTGGGTGCCGATCTTCTTGCCGGCCAGATCGTCGGGAGAAGCGATGTCAGAACCCTCGGGCACGATGATGGACTGGATGCCGGTAGCGTAGCTGTCGGAGAAATCCATGACGTTCTTGCGCTCGTCGGTGACGGTGACGCCAGCCATGGCGATGTCGGCCTTGCCCTGCTGGACGCTCAGAAGAGCAGCGTCAAAGTCCATGTCGTCGATCTGCAGCTCGAGGCCCAGCTTGTCGGCGATGGCCTGAGCGGTATCGATATCAATGCCCTCAAATGCGCCTGCATCAGTGGTCATCTCGTACGGAGGGAAGGCGGCGTTGGTGGCCATGGTCAGCTTGCCAGCCTCAACGGTGGTCAGCTCAGCAGCGGCAGCGCTGGTGGAAGCAGCCTCGGAAGAAGCAGCCACAGAGCTTGCAGCGGAAGAAGCGGTGGAGGCAGAGCCGCCGCAGGCGGTCAGAGCCAGAGCAGCAATGGTCAGGCCGGAAGCAGCGAGAAAGCTGCGGCGAGAGATCTTTTTCATATTCAAACACTCCTCTTTATGTGCATATCATTTGCAGTTCTCTGCTGCGATGCGATTCATCGAAAAATCAGAGAGCGTGTTTAGTATAGGTTGTACAATTTGAAAAGTCAAGTGTTGTGCAAAAATTCCATCAAATTGAAACCGAATTGCAAACAATTATGCAGAATATTGAGGATGAAGTATGAATATATGCAAAACCTCTCCGTCACGGCTTCGCCGTGCCACCTCTCCTACCGAGGAGAGGCCTTGGCATTCCGTAAAGCTTCATCTCTTCGCCAGAGGCTCCCCTACAAGGGGAGCTGTCTGCGAAGCAGACTGAGAGGTTGTACGAAGGAGCGCCTGCCCTACGCCGTCAGGCGTGACGGAGAGGTTACACCTCCCGCGCCAGCTCCTCCCTGCTCCGCTTGGGCACACAGTAGTTGCGGTCCTCGTCCAGATAATATTTGATGCCCGTCTCTTCGGTCATGGGCACGACCTTGGCGGTGTGGGCGGGGTAGCCAAGCGCCACCATGAAGGCCAGCTTGTCCGGTTCGGCGATGCCCAGCAGCTCGCTCAGGGCAGGCTTGTTGATGGCACCCATGATGCAGCTGCCCACGCCCTTGTCCCACGCGGCAAGGGTGATGTTGGCCAGCGCGATGCCGGTGTCGGTGTTGAGGTCGCCGGGGATGGCGCTGTCCTGCACGACGGCCAGATACATCACCGGCTGCTCGTCGGCTTTGGGCGTGCCCTGCTCCGGCGGCAGATAGCCGGCCCACTTGACCAGCGGGTGGACTTTCGCCACCATTTCAGGGCTTTGCACCACCACCAGCTTCACGGCCTGACGGTTCGCGCCACAGGACGAAAGGCGCAAAGCCTCGACCATATCCTCCACCACATCCTGCGGCACCGGCTTCTGGGCGAAGCGGCGGTAGGTGCGGCGGGCGGCAAGCGTTTCCATAATAGACATCAGCGGACACTCCTCTACTATATAAGTACAGCCTGATTATAGCATAGGCGCAGGCGCAGTGCAAGGAATTTGGATGCGGCAGAAAACACGGATAAGACACGTCTGCGAGATGAAGAAATGAGAGAAAAATCCATAAACCGGAGATAAAAATGACGATATGATGTTAATGAACGCTAACATACTGGAAAAATATTGACAAAAAGCAGGAGATAACCTATCATTAGTTATAGCAAACTAACCGCCTTTTGCGGAAACGCGCAAAGGAAAACAAGAAGAAACAAAACAGTTTATGAGGTGCAAGAAAATGACTAATATGACTCGTCGTAATTTCCTGAAGAGCGCTGGTGTGATGGCTCTGGCCGTGGCAGCAGCGGGTGTTCTCTCTGGCTGCGATAGCAGCAAAAACCCTGTGATGGCAGATGTCACTGTCAAGTACTACCGCAACGACTCTTGGGGCGGGGAGCCGCACTATCTGAGTGGCTATGATGAGACTGTCAGCGTCGTGAAGGGCGGCAAGGTCAAGAAGTCGCAGTTGACGAAGCTGGGCGAGATTCTGAGCACGGGTAGCCTCGGCGTGGTAGACAATGCAGAAGAGTTCGAGGTTACTAATTGGGAAACTGAAAATCCTGTCGCAGAGGTTCATCTGGAAATCTGCTGATGGATTCTTTGACTTAAAATAATGAGCACCCGCGAGGCGTTTCCAAGGGAAACCGCGCTGCGGGTGCTTTTTGTTGTTACAGCTTATTTGCTCTTCCACCCATGCCCCTTCGGCATGGGCAGGCCCAGAACCAGCGCGATGCCCACGGCCAGCGCGACGGCGACCTTGAAGGTGGAGATGCCGTTGGCCAGCGAGAGGGCGTTTTCGCCTTGGATGAAGTAGTAGGCCGTGTAGTAGATGCCTGCGCCGGGCACGAGGGGGAAGATGCCGGTGAGCAGAAAGACCGTTACCGGCGTTTTGAGCAGGATGGCGAAGAGCCGGGACACCAGCGTCAGCGGGATGACCGCGATGAGGGAAGCCGCCGCGGCATCGGCTCCGTACAAAACTGCCAGCTCATAGACGAACCAGCCCGCTGCGCCCACCAGTGCGCAGTAGGGGAGGGTGCGCCGGGGGCAGGCGAAGAGGATGGCGAAGCTCAGCGTCCCCGCCCCGGCCAGAAAGAACTGGGCCGCCAGCTGGCCGATCTGGGCATTTGTCAGCGTCATCATACCACCGTCACCCCCGTCAGGATCGAAGTAAGGCTCAGCACGAGACCGGTGCCGATGGCGATGCTGGCCGCGATCAGCAGAGCATCGATCATCCGGATGGTCCCCGAGAGGTAGTCGCCCTGCACGAAGTCCCGGATGCCCATAGTGAAGGCGATGCCGGGGGTCAGGATCATCAGAGTGCCGATGATGGCATGGCTGGACTCGATGCCCAGCAGGGAGCACCCGACGATGCAGACCAGTGTGATAAGGGCCGCCGCCGAGATCTTGCGGAAGCCGCTGGATAACCCCTTTTTCTCGCAGAGCAGCAGATAGCCGCTGACGAGGAAGCCGGCCACAGCCGCCGCCAGCGCCGAGCGCACCGTGCCGCCGAAGATGAGGGCGAAGCAGGCTGCGCCGCTCATCCCGGCCAGAAGCTGGGTCCGGCCCTTGGGAAAGGGGATGCGCCGGGCCTCGGCCAGATGGCACTCGGCCTCGTCCAGCGTGACGCCCCCGGCGGCGATCTGACGGGAAAGGGCGTTCACCGCCACCACCCGGCCCAAGTGGGTCGTCCGCACCGGTACGTTCCGCACCTCGGCGATCTCCGCCGTGCCTGCGCTGGCGAAGATGCCGTTGGTCAGCACATAGACGTGGAACTCCCGCAGATGGAAGCTGCGGGCCATGATCTCCATCGTCTGCTCCACCCGAAAGACCTCCGCTCCGTTTTCCAGCAGCGTCTCGCCTGCCGCCATGATGAAATCCATGATGCGGCGGCGCTGCTCGTCGGTGGGGTATAACTCTCTGCTGTCCATTCCGGCCCTCCTTGTCCTGCCTGTCAGAGGCGGACCTGTTCTCTCCTGCTATACTTTATCACAATTCCCGGAGCTTGCAAAGGCGTCTTTTCACATTTTCGCACAACTTCCGTCCTTGCCGTCGGGGGCACAGTGTGTTACACTGATACTGACTATGAAAATGTCGAAAACGACAGGAGGAAAATGACTGTGAAGCAGAGTCTGAGTTTCGCGCGCCGTCTGGCGGCGCTGGTGCTGGCAGCGGTGATGCTGTGTGTGGCTGTCCCGGCGGTGTTTGCCGAGGATGCCGCGCCCGGGGCCACCACCATCGGCGGCGCAAACACTACCCTCGTCCCGGGGGAAGAAGAAAATTGTCTGAGCTGGCTCTTCGGCTCCAAAGATAAGATCACCATGCCCTATCTGAACATCAAGGGCAAGGGTCTGCGCAGGAACGTGACCCTCGACCTCGTGGACTGCCTCGTGGGCATCACCTACACCGAGCTTGGCTCCATCGGCAGCTATGTCAGCGCCAGCGCGGCGCAGGAGGCGTGGAAAGCGCAGGCCGTGGCCATCCACTCCTACCTCGAGTACCACAAGCAGTACGGCTCTTCGGCCAACGCCCTTATCTACACCCCGGTGGAGGACATCCCCGCCTCGGCCCGCTCGGCCATCCGTAAGGCGGTGGAGTCGGTGAAGGATGAGGTGCTGACCTACAACGGCAGCGTTATCGACGCCGTTTGGTCGGCCAGCGCGGGCTATAACACCCAGACCGGCGTTTACGGCACCTGCTCCAGCCTCGATGCGTGGGGTTCGGATGTGCCCTACCTCAAGAGCGTCGAAAGCCCCTACGAGCGCCAGTACCACGAAAAGCTCCGCCGGGTCATCGGCAAGGACTACGACTACACCGAGTACAAGGACAGCCGCACCGGTGAGCCTTACCAGAGCGCCGATACCACCCACAAAGACCTCGGCGGCTTCGTCCAGTACAACACGCTGGTGTCCAACGGCCGCAGCTACCGCTACATCAACCAGTTCGTGTCCTCCCGCTACTGCTTCGATTTCAGCGCAGATGCTGCGGGCGTGCCCTGCATGAACTACTATGGCTTCGGCCACGGCGTGGGCATGAGCCAGTGCGGCGCGGTGGGCTATGCCGCCGAGGAGGGGATGGGCTACCGCGACATCCTCAAGCACTACTACTCCGGCGTTTCCATCCGGACGGTGGGCAGCGGCAGCTCTTCCGGCGGCGGACTGTTCAGCTGGCTGCGCCGCCTGCTCGGGATGTAAAAAACGAAAGGAATTGCGCAAAATACTTCTCAAATGAGGCGCGATTTGGTATACTGTACACGTTTGTACACAAGGAACGGCTCTTTTGCGCTTCACGTCCCGAGATCGCTGGGACGATACGATAAATGATATTAGGTGGAGAGAACGGAATGCAGTTGGAGAAGGAAAAGAAAGAAAAGCAGGAGCGGGAGCGCTGCCGTGCACTGGCGCAGCGCATCGCAGAGGAGGCGGCTGCCGCCTCGGCGGCCCTGCTGGGAGAGCAGAGCCTTCTGCTGACCAAGGCGCTGCGCCGGGCAGGCGTAGCGGCAGAGGCGTGGGCGGAAGGCTCGGAGGCAGAGCTTCTGGTCGTGGTGGACCCGGCCTATGAGACGCTGCCGGAGAAGCTGCCCGCCCGGGTGCTGCTGGTGAGCAGCGAGAGCACCGTCATGGCGGGCTGGGCCGAGCAGCTGGCGCAGAGAGGATATTTCCGTGACTTCGGCTGGCGCAGCAAGGGCCGCGCCCAGCAGTCCGCCCTCTTCTGCGCCTCCCAGCCCACCGGGTATAAGATGGTGCGGGGCTATGAGCTGGAAATGGACATTCTGCGCGACCGGATGGTGCGCGCCGAGCGCACCTGCGGCGAGGAAGCCGAGCTGATCGCCCGGCTGCGCAGCGACCTTTCCCTCAGCCGCAGCCACGAGCAGCAGCTGGAAAAGACGCTGGCCGAAGTGACCGGCTCGACCTTCTGGAAGATGACATGGCCCATGCGCTACGCCGTCAGCAAGAGCCGCCAGCTCTGGCACACTCTGCCCCTCTTCGTCCTGCTGCGGGAGCTGCGCCGGGGCGGGATCGAGGGCGTGCGGGAGCAGGCCCGTGCCCGCCGCGAGTATGCCGCCCTCTTCCCGGGCAGGGTCATGCGCGCGGACCGCTTCGCCTCGGCGGAGCTGCTGGTGCATCAGGCGGAAGATCAGCCCGCAGGCCCCAAGATCAGCATCGTGGTGCCCCTGTACAACACCCCGCTGGACTTCCTCGAGGAGCTGCTGGACTCGGTCGTGAACCAGACCTACCGGAACTGGGAGCTTTGCTGTGTGGACGCCGGCACCGCCCCGGGCGTGGGGGAAATGGTCCGGCAGCGTGCCGCCGCAGACCCCCGCATCCGCTACCAGAAGCTGGAAAAGAACGAGCTGATCCCCGGCAACACCAATAAGGGCATCGAGATGGCCACCGGCGACTTCATCGCCCTGCTGGACCACGACGACATCCTCCACCCCTGCGCCCTCTGGTATGCTGCCAAGGCCATCGCCGAGCAGGGGGCCGACTTCGTCTACACCGACGAGGCGACCTTCGAGGGCAAGGTGGAGAATGTGGTGCTCTACCACTTCAAGCCCGATTTCATGCTGGACAACCTCCGCTCCAACAACTATATCTGCCACCTGACCCTCTTCAGCCGTCGGCTGATGGACGCCGCAGGCGGCCCCGAGCGGATGGAGTACAACGGCAGTCAGGACTACGAGCTGTTCCTCCGCCTGACGGAAAAGGCGAGGAAGATCGTCCACATCCCCCATGCCCTCTATTACTGGCGCTCCAGCCCCGGCAGCACGGCCAGCGACATCTCTGCAAAGACCTACTGCATCGACGCGGGCATCGCGGCCCTCAAGGCCCATTATGCCCGCTGCGGCGTGGCCGTGGACGATGTCTCCCTCATCCCGGGTACGCCGGGCTATTACAAGACCGACTACACCATCGCCCATCCGGGCCGGGTGAGCATCCTCATCCCCACCTGCGATCACATCCACGATCTGGAGACCTGTGTGGAGTCCATTTATGCCCGCACGACCTATCCGGATCTTGAGATCATCCTCATCGAAAACAACAGCAAGGCCCCCGAGACCTTCCGGGCCTACGAGCGGATGCAGAAAGAACACCCCGACACCCTCAAGGTCGTCACGTGGGAGGGCAAGGGCTTCAATTACAGCGCCCTGAACAACTTCGGCGAGAAGTTCGCCACCGGCGAATATCTGCTGCTCCTCAACAACGACACTGAGGTCATCACGGCCGCATGGCTGGAAGAGATGGTCATGTACGCCCAGCAGAAGCGGGTGGGCTGCGTGGGCGCAAAGCTGCTCTACCCGGACGATACCATCCAGCACGCCGGCGTCGGCTTCGGCATCGGCGGCGTGGCGGGCCATCTGCACAAGTATTATCCCGCCAGCTCCGACGGCTATATGGGACGGCTGAACTATGTACAGGACGTCTACGCCGACACTGCCGCCTGTCTGCTCATCCGCAAGGAGATCTACGACGAGGTGGGTGGTCTGGATGAGAGCTATGCCGTGGCCTTCAACGATGTGGATTTCTGCGTCCGCGTTCGTCAGGCAGGCTACACCAACGTCTTCACCCCCTTCGCCCAGCTCTACCACTACGAGAGCAAGAGCCGCGGCGTGGAGGACAACCCCGAAAAGCAGAAGCGCTTTCAGGGTGAGGTGCTGCGTTTTCAGGCCCGCTGGGGCGACCTGCTGGCAGCAGGCGACCCCTGCACCAACCCCAACTTCGACATCCAGCGCGAGGATTTCAGCCTGAAGATCCTGCCGCTGGAATAAACAAAAGAGGAACAACCTTTCCGTCTCGCTTCGCTCGCCAAAGCCGGGTTGCGGCTCCCAGCATCCGCGGCGCTTCGCTCGCGTCTTGCTGGCCGCTGCCCCAACAATGACTCCCTGTTTCCGCCACTGGCGGCGGTCGTCATTGTTGCCCCATTGAGGGGGAGTCTTTGGCATGGCGGAAAGGTCTGAGCCATAAAACAAGGAGCATAAAACTTGGAACTCTCTGCTTGCATCGTTGTTTATAACGGCTGCGACGAAGCCCTCCGGGCGGCGCAGACGGTGCTGCAATACACCCGCCGCCACCCGCTGACCCTCTATCTGGTGGACAACGCCAGCCCCGACGGCAGCGGTGCACGACTGGAAGCCGCCGTCCGGAGCGGCGCTCTGAGCACCCTGCCGGGCCAGCGGGTGGAGGTGCGCTGCCGGACGGAGAACGGCGGCTTCGGCACCGGCCACAACACCATCCTGCCCGAGCTGACGAGCGATTATCACTTCATCCTGAACCCCGACATCCAGCTCACCGCCGACACCCTCAGCGATCTGGCCGACTGGATGGCCGCCCACCCGGATGCTGTGATGGCCCGGCCGGGGCTGTGCTTCCCGGACGGCCGCACCCAGCATCTGCCCCTGCGGCGCTGCGCCCTCCGGCCGATGGTCTACCGTCAGCTGCCGTTCCTGAAATTCTGGGAGAAATATAACCGCGCCTATCTCATGGAAGGGGAAGACCTGTCTGCCCCCGTGGAGATCGAGTTCTGCACCGGCAGCTTCTCGGCGGTGCGGACGGCGGAGTTCAAGGCCGTGGGCGGCTTTGATGAGCATTACTTCATGTATGTGGAGGATGCGGACCTGACCCAGAAGATGCGTACCAAGGGAAAGGCTTATCTCGTGCCCCAGTACACCGCCATCCATGCGTGGCACCGTGCGGCCCACCGCAGCCTCAGGCCCTTTCTGTGGCAGACCGGGAGCCTGCTGCGGTATTTCTGTAAATGGGGGTTCAAGTTCTGAGTCCCTGCCGCGACGAAACAAGAGAGAGCCCGCCACAAAATTTTTGAGGCTGGCGCTATTTACTTGCTTTTTTTTAGATTTGATAGTAGAATAAGGTGTAATACTATCGCAAGCCTGCACGGTGAGCAGAGTGTATTGCGCAACATTGTTTACAGCGGACGCAGCTCCGCTTTGAATCCATACAGGGCAGGGCGGACACGCCGCCGTGCCTTGTACAAGCTGCACAACTTTTTTATTTCATAATATAAGGAGTGCACAAAATGAAAGGTATCATTCTGGCCGGCGGTGCCGGCACCCGGCTTTATCCGCTTACGATGGTCACCAGCAAGCAGCTGTTGCCCGTCTACGACAAGCCGATGATCTACTATCCTCTGTCCACCCTCATGCTGGCGGGCATTCAGGACATCCTCATCATCTCTACCCCCACCGACACGCCCCGCTTCGAGGCGCTGCTGGGCGATGGCAGCCAGTACGGCATCCATCTGCAATATAAGGTCCAGCCGTCTCCGGACGGTCTGGCGCAGGCCTTTATCCTTGGCGAGGAGTTCATCGGCGACGACTGCTGCGCCATGATCCTCGGCGACAACATCTTCTACGGCAACGGCTTCTCCAAGATCCTGAAGACCGCCGTGGCCAACGCGGAGAACAAGGGCCGCTGCACCGTCTTCGGCTACTATGTGCCGGACCCCGAGCGTTTCGGCATCGTGGAGTTCGACGGAAACGGCAAGGTGCTCAGCGTCGAAGAAAAGCCCCAGCACCCCAAGAGCAACTACGCCATCACCGGCCTGTACTTCTACAACAAGGAAGTCGTCCGGATGGCAAAGCAGGTCAAGCCCTCCGCCCGCGGAGAACTGGAGATCACGACCCTGAACGATATGTACCTCAAGCAGGATGAGCTGGACGTCCAGCTGCTGGGCCGTGGCTTTGCATGGCTGGACACCGGCACGATGGACAGCCTCGTGGAGGCAGCGGACTTTGTGCGGATGATCGAGAAGCGTCAGGGCATCAAGATCAGCGCCCCCGAGGAGATCGCATTCAAGTACGGCTGGATCGACCGCGACACCCTGCTGGAAAGCGCAGAGCGCTACGGCAAGAGTCCCTACGGCCAGCACCTCAAGAATGTGGCTGACGGCAAACTGAAGTATTAAGAGAGGCGGTATCCGCATGAAAATCATTGTTACCGGCTGCAAGGGCCAGCTTGGCACCGAGATCATCAAGCAGCTCCGGGAGGGCCGCAGTGAGCTTGGCCCCCTCCCCGAGAAGCTGATGAACGCCACGGTCATTCCGGTGGACCTGCCGGAGCTGGACATCACCAACTATAAGATGGTGGACGACTTCATCCGCCGCCAGCGCCCGGATGTCATCATCAACTGCGCCGCCTTCACCAACGTGGACGGCTGCGAGGTGAACCATGACACCGCCTTCAAGGCCAACGCCATCGGCCCCCGCAATCTGGCACAGGCTGCCACCAAGACCGGCGCACGGCTGGTGCATGTCTCCACCGACTATGTCTTCTCCGGCCGTGAGAACGGCGGCATCCCGCAGGATGAGGCCACCATCCCCGGCCCCATCAGCGCCTACGGCTCTACCAAGCTCATGGGTGAGAAGTACGTCGAGCAGTTCTGCCACCGCCACTTCATCGTCCGCACCGCATGGCTCTACAGCTACTACGGCAAGAACTTCGTCAAGACCATCGTGAACGCGGGCCGAAAGTTCGGCAAGCTGGAGGTCGTCAACGACCAGTGCGGCAACCCCACCAACGCCGTCGATCTGGCCCACGAGATCTTACAGCTCTGCGTCACCCACGAGTACGGCCTGTACCACTGCACCGGCGAGGGCATCTGCTCCTGGTATGATTTCGCGTCTGAGATCATCCGTCTGTCCGGCGTGGACGCCACCGTGGCCCCCTGCACCAGCGAGGAGTACAAGTCGAAGCACCCGGACAGCGCCGACCGCCCCAAGTGGAGCGCTCTGGACAACCGGATGCTCCGCTGCACCGTCGGCAACGATGTCCGCGACTGGAAGGACGCGCTGGCCTGCTTCTTCGAGCACTGGGACGGCGACAACGGGATGAAATAATAACCCTCTCAGGCCGCTTCGCGTCCAGCTCTCCCAGAGGGAGAGCCACTGGCGTGCCGGGCAGGCAAAGCTGGACGCCGGAGGTCTGATTGGGCAGAAGCTGCCGGGCCTTGCGACAGAGGCCAACTGCTGTAAATCCAGACAGCGGAGCACTGAGGCTTCCGATAGAAAAAACTTTGTTCAGTCAGAAAGGGCTTTGCCGACACGCCAGTGGCTCCCCCTTTGGGGGAGCTGTCACCGAAGGTGACTGAGAGGGCAAGGCCGCTGAAAAAGAAGAGAACACTGAGGAATATATCATTATGAAAAAATATCTTATCACCGGCTGTGCCGGTTTTATCGGTTCCAACTTCGTGCATTATATGCTCAAGAAGTACCCTGAAATTTTGCTGGTCAACCTCGACAAGCTGACCTATGCCGGCAACCTTGAGAACCTGAAGGACGTTGAGGGCGACCCCCGCCACGTCTTTGTGCAGGGCGACATCTGCGACAAGGAGCTGGTCGAGGGCCTGTTCGCAAAGTACGATTTCGACTATGTCATCAACTTCGCCGCCGAGAGCCATGTTGACCGCTCCATCAAGAACCCCGAGATCTTCGTCCAGAGCAACGTGATGGGCACCGTCAACCTGCTGCAGCGTGCCAAGGAGGCTTGGTACGACGCCGACGCCAAGACTTGGAAAGAGGGCAAGAAGTATCTGCAGGTGTCCACCGATGAGGTCTACGGCGCTCTGGGTGCTGAGGGCTTCTTCATGGAGACCACCCCGCTGTGCCCCCACAGCCCCTATTCCTCCT
>ENA-UOJI01000973-UOJI01000973.1-human-gut-metagenome-genome-assembly--contig:-P79-NODE-973-length-19791-cov-8.580411_pt1 | contig 19791 bp, 16 predicted proteins | sample MGYA00242346_ERZ723893 | MGnify/ENA metagenome assembly ERZ723893 | reverse complement strand
ATTCGAACTCGAGGCCTCTTGAACCCCATTCAAGCGCGATACCAAACTTCGCCACACCCGGATTTTTGATTGCGTCTCTCGACTGCCTGAATATATTAGCACACCTTCTCGAAAAATGCAACCATTATTTTTCCTTTTTTTATTATTTTTTCGCGGCGGCGTCTGAGCGACCTCATTGCGCCGGTTTCCAGAGGTACAGCCCCGTGCCGGACAGGCACAGTTTTTCCGGGTTTTCCTTTGACCGGGCCTCTGCCGACAGGGTTATCAGGCTTCTGGATACGGAAACCACATGCACCTTGATTATGACCTCTGCCCCCGGATTCAGAGGGCGATGGTAGTTCACGCTGAGCTGCACGGTGGGCGCGATCCCGGCTCCTGTTTTCAGGCAGTAGGGGATCAGTCCCATCGCCTGATCCAGCACCGTCGCGCACAGGCCGCCGTGAAGCGTCCCCGCGGGATTGCGCATCCACGTTTCCGTCCGGCAGGAGAGAAAATAGTCCCCCGCTTCCGGGTCGCATTCCAGCAGTTCAAAATGCAGCATGTCCCCAATGGAGCCGGGGGCAAACTCACTGACCTGTGCGATCCGGCGGCGCAGGAGCGCCGCAGTCTCACTCGCCGCGCTCACTGGTGATCACCTTGCCGATGTTCCACAGGTGGATGACCTTCCGCTCGGCTTCGGCCTTCTCGTCCTCGTCCTCGTATTCCACGTACACGGTGTGGGCGCTGCAATCCGCGCACTCCACCTGTACGTTCCAGCCGCCCTCGTGCATGAGCAGACCCGCGCCCCGGCAGATGGGGCATTCTTCCAGAATATATTCTTCCATTTGACGTTACTCCTTATCTGAAAATGGTTTCGTTGGTATCATAGATTTCCACCCGGCTGTACCGGATAAAATCCGGCGCGAGGTCTGGGAGATATTTGTTTACGGCGGTGCCCAGCAGCATGGGATTCAGGGATGGATTCTGGCAGCAGACCCGCGCCTCAAGCTTTACAACGTTGCCCGACACCGGTGCGGCAGAAATCTTTCGTATCATGGGGATGATGTTCTGCTCCACAACGCCTTTTTTACCCTTTTTTTCCACGGTCACTTCCTCACGGGAAAACAGGGCTTCAATCTGCTCCGCCGCGTTCTGCGGTACGCCTGCGTCGTATTCCAACAGCACGGCGCAGTCGAGATACGCCAGATTCTTGATTTTCCCGCCGCCGGAGTACACCGAGAGGACGTGTACGCCCTCCACAAGCGCCTGATTCAGCCGGGTGCAGATATCTTCGTTTGAAAACGTATCTGTTTCCAACTCAAAATCCAGCAGCTCGCACTGGCTTTCCACGCCAAGGCTCAGGGGCAGGGCGATGGACACCGAGGGGCGGGGGTTGAAGCCCTGCGTGTGGGTCAGGGGCAGTCCCGCCCGCTTGAATGCCCGCTGGAACAGCCGCATCAAATCCAAATGGGAGATATACACGGCGTTGCCTGTTTTCTGAAACAGCGCTCTAAGCATCGCACGACACCTCCCGCAGCAGTCTTTCCGCGCCGCAGCCCGCGCAACCGTGGCGGCAGTCCGGGGTGATCTTCGCTTCGTAGGCGCGTTTTCGCTCCAGCTTCAGGAATTTCTTTGTCACGCCCACGTCGATGGTGTCCCACGGCAGCAGCTCGTCCTCGCCGTAGCCGCGGACGGTGTAGAAGTCCCCGTCCACGCCGCATTTGCGGAAGGCGTCCTGCCATTTGGCGTAGTCAAAGTATTCGTCCCAGCCGTCCAGCCGTGCGCCGTTTTTCACGGCTTCCTCGATCACCGCGCCCAGCCGGCGGTCGCCACGGGCAAAGACCGCTTCCAGCTGGCTCAAATCCGGCGCGTGATAGTCGTATTCGATGGACTTGGAATAGAAATGGGATTTCAGCAGATGGCAGCGGCGCAGATATTCCTGAGGCGTGATCTGCTGTTCCCACTGGAAGGGCGTGTGGGGCTTGGGGACAAAGTACGCCGTGGCGACGTGAACGCGAAGGCCCCGTTTCTTGTTCACGGCGTGTTCCTTCCACGTCAGGATTACCTTGTACACCAGCTCCGCGATGCCGAGCACGTCCTCGTCCGTTTCTGTGGGCAGGCCCAGCATAAAATAGAGCTTGACATTGTTCCAGCCGCCGGAGAAGGCGTTGGCGCAGGTTGTCAGAATTTCGTCCTCGGTCAGATTCTTGTTGATGACGTCCCGCAGGCGCTGGGTTCCCGCCTCCGGGGCGAAGGTCAGGCTGCTTTTCCGGCCGCCCGCCTGAAGCCGTTCCATCAGGTCACGGGAGAAATTGTCCGCCCGGAGGGAGGGAACGGAGAGGCTGACCTTATTCTCCGTGCAGTAGGGGATCAGCTTGTCCGTCAGCTCTTTCAGCCCCCGGTAATCGGATGTGGACAGACTGGAAATGGTGATCTCGTTGTTTCCGGAAGCGCGAAGGGTCTCCACCGCCTGACGGTACAGCACTTCCGGGCTTTTCTTCCGTACCGGGCGGCAGGAGAAGCCCGCCTGACAGAACCGGCAGCCCCGGATGCAGCCCCGGAACACCTCCAGATTTGCACGGTCATGGACAATCTCCGTGGAGGGAACGATCATTTTGGCGGGGAAATAGGCGTTGTCCAGGTCTTCGATGATGCGCTTTGTCACCGTTTGAGGTACGCCCTCCAACGGCACGATGGCGGCAAGGGTTCCGTCATCGTTATACTCGTGGCGGTAGAAGCCGGGAACGTACACGCCGGGGATTTTCGCGGCTTCATGGAGAAAAGCATCCTTGCTCCACCCCTCAGCCTTTGCCCGGTCGTAGAGCTGCAAAATCTCCACGGTGATGTCCTCACCCTCGCCCAAGGAAAAAAAGTCGATAAAGTCCGCCAGCGGCTCCGGGTTGAAGGCACAGACGCCTCCGGCGAACACGATGTTTTTCAGTCCCTGCCGGTCTTTGGAGCGAAGGGGGACGTCTGCCAGATTCAGCATATTTAAGATGTTGGAGTACGCCATTTCATAGCCGATGGTAAAGGCAATCATGTCGAACTCCCGGACGGGAGTCTGGCTTTCCAGCGCCCACAGGGGCAGGGAATTATCCCGCATAGCCTGCTCCATGTCTCCCCATGGGGCAAACACACGCTCGCACCACACGCCGTCCATCCCGTTCATGACGCCGTAGAGGATACGCATTCCTAAGTTGGACATGCCGATCTCGTAGGTGTCCGGGAAGCAGAAGGCCACGCGTACCCGGACGTCCTTCAAATCCTTTTTGATCTCGCCCCATTCTCCGCCGGTGTAGCGTGCCGGTTTCTGCACGGTGGGGAGAATGCGCTGCATCAGTTCGGTCATAGTGATACCTCATTAAAAAGTTCTCCGCCTATTGTACCCCGAACCGTGTCAGTTTGCAAGGTCTTTTTCGCAGGAATGCTTTGATTGCCAGCAAAGTTACCGCCGTCAGGGGCAGCATCCCCAGCTTCCAATAAAAAGTGAATGTCAGTGCGAGAGCGCCCAATATCCCTATTATTCCCCATTCTGCCCAGACTGCAATGCGATTTGCCCATTTTGGGCAAAACCGCGCCAGAGCGCAGCGCAGCGCCCGCCCGCCGTCCAGAGGGAACACCGGCAGCAGATTGAAAGCCCCCTGCACCAGTGCGCAGACCGCCACCCGTGGGAATATCCGGAAAGTAAGCACCAACAGCAGGCTTCCTGCGGGGCCTGCCAGAGCGCAGACCAGCTCTTTGCCGCTGCTTAATGGTTCCGTCTCCATCACCGCCCCGCCCGCGCTGATGCGAACGCCCCAGATCCGCCCGCCAAGAAGGAGTATTGCCGCCCCGTGGCACAGCTCATGGAACGCCGCCGCTGCCAGCGCGGACAGGAGCCAGTTCAGAGGCAGTGTCAGCAGCAGAAACGCGCCCATCAGGCAGGCGGAAACGTCAACCCGGACAAAGTCCCGCATTCGCAAAAATCTCCCGGCAGAAGTTCTCCACCGCGCTGCCCACCGGCGCTCCGGCGTGCAGCTCCCGGGTCAGTTCCGCCCACGCGGCCGCCGTCACAGCGCTGTCGCCGGGGAGAAGTATCTCCCGAAGCGCCTGCGCTCCTCTCGGCCAGAATCCGCCGACGATCAGCAGGAAAATCAGAAAGCAGACTGCCGTCAGCAGCAAGGCTCTGCCGTTTCTCTGCCGGATTTGCGTTCTTTTGATTCCGGAAGAAGAGTACTCTACCCGGTAACTCATGTAAATCACCTCGGGGAAGTGTATGAGCGCGGCGTGACAAAAATACGGACAGGCGGAAAAAGCGGCGGTTGCCACTTGACAATAGGGAAATTATTCATTATAATACCAGCGTTAACGGGGTGTGGCGAAGCTTGGTATCGCGCTTGGTTCGGGTCCAAGAGGCCTCGGGTTCGAATCCCGACACTCCGACCAAATAAGGAAAAACGCTGAAATCTCTAAAGGATTTCGGCGTTTTCCTTTTCAATGGCTCCGCGCTTGGTTTTACTCTGCAATTTGGAATTACCAGAAAAGGACGACGGTAAATTACCGCCGTCCTTTTCTTCATCCCCAGTTGGATTATATCGAGACAACTATACGGTAAAAAGGCAGATTTTTCTTTATTTCCGAGCTTTATAGGAAGTTTTGAAAGTAATTCTCCGAAACGTCCCTTTTCCGGCGTGATATGGGCAGGAAACGAAAAGAGGTGCAGAAATGACAAAGGAGCAATTCTATACATACCAGCAGCAAACTGGCAGGCATACGGCGAGAGCATCAAAAGCAGATTTTTGCCCGAACAGGCTCTTGCAAATATCCGAATTGTCTGATAACATAACAGTGTGTACGTAAAAAAGGAATCGAGGCGATCGATCAAAACAACAAAGGAGGCATTTGCACATGAAGGGAAGAATAATCGTATCAACGCTCCTTGCGCTGCTGCTTCTCGTCAGCATGCCCATGTCGGCGCTTGCGGCGACATGGGACATCAGCAAGGGCGACATCACCGTAAACGCCGAGAGCGGCGGGCAGACGGTCAGGCAGGGAGGCGGAGCCGCTGTACCGGACAGCGCGCCCGTCATTACGGGAACCTCTAAGGAAAACAACGTCACCATCAACGCGGAAAGCGGTCAGACCGCAAGCGTCACACTCTCCGGTGTGAACATCGACGTGCGCGATAAGGGCAAGGCCGCCGTTTCCACCACCGGCGAGGGCAATGTCAGCATCGAGCTGAACGGCGGAAGCACGCTCAGGAGTGGCTATGAGCATGCCGGCCTTGAAAAGAACAACGGCGGCAGCCTGACCATTGCGGACGAGGACAAGAACGGCAAGCTGACCGCCTGGGGCGGCCAACAAGGTGCGGGCATCGGCGGCGGAAGCGGAAAGGACGGCAGCAACATCTTCATCACCGGCGGCGGGGTCAACGCCATCGGCGGCCTCGCCGCCGCAGGCATCGGCGGCGGCCTCGGCGGCAACGGCAGCAACATCACCATTTCCGGCGGCAAGGTCGGGGCCACCAACGGCCTCAACGGCGCAGGCATCGGCGGCGGACAGCACGGCAGTGGCAGCAACATCACTATCTCCGGCGGCGAGGTCAACGCCATCGGCGGCGAGAGCGGTGCGGGCATCGGCGGCGGCCACACAGGAGATGGCAGCGACATCACCATCTCCGGCGGCGAGGTCAGTGCCAGCGGCGGCAAGAGCGGTGCGGGCATCGGCGGCGGAGTATATGGCAAGGGCGAAGGCATCACCGTTTCCGGCAATGCACAGTTGAAGGTGCGGGGCGGCAGAGTCCAAGGAGATTACGGAACGGGCGCAGGCATCGGCGGCGGCGGCAGCTATGGCACCGACGGCGCAGAGGTGGAGCCGGATATTTGCGCGCTGAACCCCAGCGGAAAAATCGAATATTACGCGCCCGGCAGTGGCATGACGGGAACTCCCAACAAAACGGTCACCAACCCCACCGGAGACTATATATGGGACGGCGGCAGGGTGACGAAGCCCGCCACTTGCACGGAAAAGGGAGTTAGGACGTACACCTGTACCGGCTCCACCCATACAAGAACCGAGGATATCCCCGCCCTGAACCACAGCTTTGCAGGGCAGGCGTATGTTTCCGACAACAACGCCACCTGCGAACAGGACGGCACCAAGACGGTCAAGTGCGTGCGCTACGGCAGGGGTGGCTGCACGGAAAAAGATACGGTTGTGGATACCGGAAGTATGCTGGGTCATAGCTTTGACGAGGAGGCGTATGTTTCTGACAACAATGCCACCTGCGAGCAGGACGGCACCAAGACGGCAAAGTGCGTGCGCTACGGCACAGGCGGCTGTACGGCAACAGACACGGTAACGGACACGGACAGCAAGCTGGGGCATCTCTTTGAGGACTATATTTCCAACAACGATGCGACCTATGCGCGCGACGGCACGAAAACCGCAAAGTGTGTGCGGTATGACCAGTGCGGGGAAACCCACACCATACCGGATGAGGGAAGCCGGTTAAAACTCCCCCTCTACCGCGTGACCGACAGGGACGGCAGGGACATCGCCTACACGGCGGGGCAAACGGGCGGCGTGCTGACCGTCACCGTTGACGAGGACTTCGCCATTCTCACGGGCAAGCTCAGCGGACTTCGCACCCTCAAGTCGCAGGGCGTGGAGAAAATCGTCTTTGTCACCAGGGGCGCAGCGTCCGCGTTCCGGCTCTCCGATATGCTGAGCAAGGGTGAAAGCGGCGAAGCCTACCGCCTAACCCACGACACCAAGGCCGTCACCTTCACCCTGGGCGAAAGCATGACCGACATGAGCGCCATTCTCAAAAAGCCGTAAGGGAAATCTCCAAATCCATACAAACGGGCAGGCACAACCAGTGCCTGCCCGCCTTGTCTGCCAACCGTCGCGGCTATCATTGGGAAAAACAAGAAATCCGAACCTCTGACCGATTGCGGTCTAAGGTTCGGATTTCTTATGTTTGGTGGACCTGAAGAGACTCGAACTCTCGACCTCTCGGATGCGAACCGAACGCTCTCCCAGCTGAGCTACAGGCCCATAGGTTACTTGCACATTATAGCGCGGTGGGAAAAGATTGTCAAGAAAAAACTTGCGGGATTTTCAAATCCATGGTATACTTCCCGGGATAGAATTTCCGATCATCTCTTTCACACCACCCAACGATCGCAAAGGAGCAGTAAACATGAAATCAATCCCCGAAATTCTGGCCGAGGAATTGGGTCAGAAGCTGGAATATGTTCAGAATGTGGTGAACCTCATGGACGAGGGCAACACCATTCCCTTTATCGCCCGCTACCGCAAGGAAATGCACGGCGCCATGGACGACACGACGCTGCGGAATCTGGAGACCCGCCTGACCTACCTGCGCAATCTTCAGGAGCGCCGGGACGAGGTAAAAAAGTCCATCGAAAATCAGGGCAAGCTGACGCAGGAGCTGTCCGACGCCATCGACAGCGCCGCCACCATGGCGGAGGTGGAAGACCTGTACCGCCCCTACAAGCAGAAACGCCGCACCCGCGGCTCCATCGCCCGGGAAAAAGGGCTTGCGCCTCTGGCCGAGGCCATTTTCGCTCAGGACGGACAAGACCCCACCGTGCTGGCCGAGGGCTATATCGACCCGGAAAAGGGCGTCAATTCCGTGGAAGAAGCCTTGCAGGGTGCCAATGACATCATTGCCGAAGATCTTTCCGACGACGCCGACATCCGCAAGTCTCTGCGGGAGCTGGTGATGCGCCGGGGAATGCTGACCTGCACCGCCGCCGAGGACGCGGAGGCCGACGGCGTTTACAAGCTCTATTACGATTTCTCCCAGCCCATCTCCCGGGTGCTGGATCACCAGATCCTCGCCATGAACCGGGGCGAAAAAGAGGGCGTTCTCAAGCCCAACGTCATTCTCGCGGGCAATGAGGGCGCAGCGCTGGTGTGCCGCGCCGCCTTGAAGCCCACCATGCAGGTCTCCGCCTTCGTCCGCGCCGCCGCTGAGGACGCCTATGAGCGGCTGATCTTCCCCTCCATCCAGCGGGAGGTGCGCAGCGACCTGTCCGACCGGGCATATGCGGGTGCTATCCACAATTTTGCCCTGAATCTGAAGCCGCTGCTGATGCAGCCCCCTGTCAAGGGCTTCGTCACCATGGGACTTGACCCCGGATACCGCAACGGCTGCAAGGTCGCCGTGGTGGACGCCACCGGCAAGGTTCTGGCCACCACCGTGGTCTATCCCACTTTCAGCGAGCGGAAAAAGCAGGAAGCCATTTCCTCCCTGTCCGTCCTCATGCGCAAATATGGCGTCAGGCACATCGCCATCGGCAACGGCACCGCCTCCCGTGAAACCGAGGCCATGACCGTAGAGCTGCTGAAATCCTTCCCGGAGGCCAGCTACATGATCGTCAGCGAAGCGGGCGCTTCCGTCTACTCCGCCTCTCCCCTTGCGGCGGAGGAATTCCCCGATTACGACGTCAATCTCCGCTCCGCCGTGTCCATCGCCCGGCGGCTGCAGGACCCCCTTGCCGAGCTGGTGAAGATCGACCCCAAGGCCATCGGCGTGGGACAGTACCAGCACGACTGCCCCCAGAAGGAGCTGGACGCCGCCCTTGGCGCTGTGGTGGAGGACTGCGTCAACGCCGTGGGCGTGGACGCCAACACCGCTTCCCGGAGCCTTTTGCAGCAGGTTTCCGGTCTGACCGCCACCACGGCGAAGAATATCGTCGCCTATCGGGAGGAAAACGGCCCCTTCACCAGCCGCGCCCAGCTGAAAAAGGTTCCCAAGCTCGGCCCGAAAGCTTTTGAGCAGTGCGCCGGTTTCCTCCGTATTCCCGAAAGCAAGGAGATTCTGGACAACACCGGCGTCCATCCGGAGTCCTACGCCGCCGCAAAGGCGCTGCTGAACCTTCTGGGCTGCAAAAAGGGCGACGATTTCTCTACCCTGACGGAAAAGCTGAACGCCTACGGCCTGAGCAAGGCCGCCGCGGAATGCGCCGTGGGCGAGCCGACGCTGCTTGACATTGCGAAGGAGCTGAGCAAGCCCGGCCGCGACCCCCGTGACGAGCTGCCCGCCCCCATTCTGCGCAAGGACGTGCTGGAAATGAAGGACTTAAATCCCGGCATGGAGCTGACCGGCACGGTGCGCAACGTCATTGACTTCGGCGTTTTCGTGGACATCGGCGTCCATCAGGACGGTCTGGTGCATATTTCCGAGGTCTGCGACCGGCGTCTGCGCCATCCCAGCGAGGTGGTCAAGGTCGGCGACGTTGTGAAAGTGGTCGTCCTGAACGTGGACGAAAAGCGCCACCGTATCAGCCTTTCCATGAAACAGGCAAAATGACACAAATCGGCTGCCGCGGGTTTCCCGCAGCAGCCGAAATTTTATGCTTCGTGGATGTACAGTCTGGTCAAATCAGGCTCCCCGTCGCCCTGCGCCATGCACAGGAAGCGCCAGCCGTAGCGCTCATAGAAGGACGTATGGTCGGTCACCAGATACAGTACCGGCACGCCCCTGCCCTTCATGTCCTCGGAGACGAAGTGCAGCATTTCCCCGGCGATGCCCCGGCAGCGGCGGTCTTCCTCCACGTACACTGCGCAGACGTTGGGCGACAAGTCCTTACGGTCGTGGAAGTCGTTCTCGATGACGCCCAGACCGCCGATGATCCTGCCATCCTCCACCACGGCGTACCACTGGGGGACGGCGCTCTCCCCTTTCAGGCAGGCATCCATGCTGTCGAGGTACGCCTGCTTGGGAATGCCCCATTTTTCGTGGAACCATTGCGCCATGGATTCCTTATATTCCGGTCTGTCGGTCAGACGGATGATCGTATGCTGTTCCATAGTTCCTCCGCAAAGTATTACTTTATGCTACTATAGCATATTTTGTCATCCCTGTCAAGCGTCCAAAGCCGTCCGTTTTCAGCTTCATTGTTCCCGGAAGTTCCGTAAAACCGCAACTTTTCCCCCTATGCTTGACTTTATCGCCGTTTTGTTGTATAATTTCTTGAAATTCCATTGGAATGGAGCAGTTTTATGAAGAAGTTTATCCGCGTTCTGGGGCCGCTCCTGCTTGCGGTGCTGATCATCGCCAGCATCGGCTGGTACCTGTTTACCTATGACCGGGGGTTCACCCGGGATTTCCTGCTGACCCAGGCTCGATACAATGACCTCCACGGCAATTCCCGCCTGTCCTCATGGTTCTATGACCTTGCCTACAACTTCTCCAACCACGACGAGAACGTGGCCATCGAGCTGGCAAACCTGTATAAGGCCGACGACAACTACACGAAAGCCGAGTACACCCTGACCAATGCCATCAACTCCGAACCCAGCGCCGAACTGTTCACCGCCCTGTGCAAGACCTACGTGGAGCAGGACAAACTGCTGGACGCCGTCTCTCTGCTGGACAAGATCACGAACCCGGATATCAAGGCCGAGATCGAGGCGCAGCGGCCTGACGCCCCCATCAGCAACTACGAGCCGGGCTACTACAGCCAGTATATCGACGTCACCCTGTACGCCGCCGGGAAGCTCTACTACACCACCAACGGTGAATACCCCTCCGTGAAGGACCCCGTTTACGAAAGCCCCATTACCCTCCCCGCCGGTGAGACGACCATTTACGCCATCGCCGTGGGCGATAACGGCCTTGTCAGTCCCCTGACGGTTCTGGGCTACACTGTGACCGGCGTCATTGAGGAAGTCAAATTCGCCGACCCGGCCGTGGAAGCGGCTCTGCGGGAGCTGACCGGCACAAGAGACGGCGACAGCGTCTACACCAGCCAGCTATGGCAGATCACGGAATTCACCGTCCCCGAGGACACGAAGGTCTACACCGACCTGACGTTCATGCCCTATCTGGAAAAGCTGACCATCGCCAATCAGGACATCGACAGTCTTGAGAGTCTGTCTTCTCTGACCAAGCTTACGTCTCTTGACCTCAGCGGCAGCCGGTTCAGCCCGGACGATCTGACCGTCATTGCGGGACTTCCCGCCCTGACCGAGCTGAGCATGGTAGAATGCGGCCTGAGCACCATCGAAAAGCTGTCCGGCGCAAAGAGCCTTACCTATCTGAATCTGGGCGAGAACACCATCCGGAATCTGGACGTACTGTCCTCCATGACCACGCTGACCGAGCTGAATCTCCAGCACAACGCCGTGACCAGTCTCGACGCATTGGACGGTCTGAGCAATCTGCAAACGCTGGACGTTTCCTACAACGCCCTGACTACCCTCGCCCCCGTTTCCAGCTGCGCCCGACTGACGACGCTGGTAGCTGACAACAACCAGATCACAAGTCTGGACGGCGTGAGCAGCTTACAGGTGCTGACCCGTCTGTCCGTGAACCACAACGCGCTGACGGATGTCTCTCCCATTTCCGTCTGCACGACGCTGGTTGAACTGGATATCTCCAACAACACCCTGACGGACATCTCCGCCCTCTCCACGCTGGTCAATCTGGAGCGGTTCAGCTTTGCCTCCAATCAGGTGACAGCGCTCCCCGAATGGCCGGAGGGCTGCAAGCTCCAGACCATTGACGGCTCTTACAATGCATTGACCAGTCTGGACAATCTGAGCAAGATGGAAGCCCTGACCTATATCTATATGGATTACAACCAGATCAGCAACATTGATTCCCTCGCCGACAGCTATTGTCTGGTGCAGGTGAACGTGTTCGGCAATCCCATTTCCGACGTCGCGTCCCTGAGAGAACACGACATCATCGTCAACTACGACCCTACCTGAGCACAGCAAATGCCCGCTGCTTTGAAAGCAGCGGGCATAATTTTTATCTTTGCATCGCACCTCTCTTGCCTCTCCCTATGGGAGAGGTGGCCGAGCTTCGGCACGAGAAGTGGAGCGTATCTGTACCGATACGCTCCATTATCTGTTTTACGACCACCCACTAAAACAGAGGTTTTTTTACTTTTGATGCTCCAGAACAAGTCTCAGTGCGGCTTCGATGGTCTGATTCCGCACCGCTTCCCGGTCGCCGGAGAAGTGATATTCCCTCGCGTCGGAATGCGCCGCGTCCTGATAGCCGATGAAAACCGTTCCCACACTGTGTCCGAATTCGTCGCCGCCGGGGCCGGCCAGACCCGTGACCGCCACGGCCGCGTCTGCTTTCAGCAGCGCCCGGACACCGGAAGCCAGATGCTCTGCCGTGCGCAGAGATACCGCGCCGTCCTGCGCCAGAATCTCTCCCGGCACGCCCAGAATGTTTTCCTTGACCCAGTTGGTATAGCAGATGACGCCGCCCTTGTAGACCTCGCTGCTGCCGGGAACCTGCGTCAGCGCCGCGCCGATGCCGCCGCCGGTGAGGCTTTCGGCGGTGACCAGCGTTTTCCCCTGAAGCGCTTTCAGCACATCACAGCAAAGGCTCATCATGGTACGTCACCTTGATCTTTTCCACATTTTCCAGCGCGCGGGCAATCAGCGCTTCTCTGTCCAGCTTCTTTTCCGCGTTCACCACCTGTCCCAGCGTGGGCTTGGTCTTGGGATGCTTCGGCGTGAAGACGGTGCAGCAGTCCTCATAAGGCAGGATCGACGTGTCCAGTGTCCCGATTTCCCGGGCAATGGAAATGATGTCCTTCTTGTCCATGCCGACCAGCGGCATGAAAATGGGAATGTCCACCACCGCACCGGTGACGGTCATGGCCTCCATGGTCTGGGACGCCACCTGACCAAGGTTTTCGCCGGTGATCAGCGCGCCGCAGCCGTCGCCCTTGGCAATGCGCTGGGCAATCTCCATCATGAACCGGCGCATAATCAGGGTAAAGAACTCCTCGGGGCAGTTGTCCCGGATGGCTTCCTGAATCTCCGTGAAGGACACCACGTTCACGGTCATCCGCCCGGAGTATTTCGTCACCAGCCGGGCAAGCTCGATGACCTTGTCCTTGGCCAGCTGGGAGGTGTAGGGATAGGAGAAGAAGTGAACGGCTTCCACCTCCACGCCCCGCTTCGCCATCATATAGGCTGCCACAGGGGAATCAATGCCGCCGGAGAGCAGCACCATCGCCCGTCCGCCAACGCCGGTGGGCAGGCCGCCCGCTCCCGGTTCGGCGGGGCCATGGACGTAGGCGGACAGGTCCCGCACCTCCACGTACACGGTGTAGTCCGGGTGATGCACGTCCACCTCCACCCCCGGATGGGCTTCCGCCAGCCGTCCGCCGATCTCCTGAGACAGCTGGATGGAGGTCAGGGGGAAGCGCTTGTCCGAGCGCTTGGACTCGACCTTGAAGGATTGGGCGCAGTCCAGATCGTCTCCCAGATAGTTTTCGATGGCGGCAAAGATCGCGTCCAAGTCCTTCTCGCAGGGGCGGCAGCGGCACAGGCTCACCACGCCGAAAATGGAACGGCAGGCTTCCCATGCCCCGTCCACGTCCGCTTCCTCGTCCATCGGCTCTACGTACACCGTGGACTGGAGGATATACACGTCAAAATTGCCGTACTTCTTCATGCGGCGGCGGACGTTCTGCCGCAGCTTGTTCTCAAACTGGCGCTTGTTCGCGCCCTTCAGGACGATCTCGCCCAGCTTCAATAGAAAAATTTCCTTCATTTTCGTTCTCCTGTTTATCGATTTCCCAGATTCACCGCCCGGTACTGAATCGCTTCGGCGATGTGCTGGGGCTGAATATCTTCACTTCCGTCCAGATCGGCCACGGTTCGCGCTACCTTGAGGATACGGTCGTAGCTTCTCGCGGTCAATCCCATGGTTTCAAACGCGCCCTTCATCAGCTCGGCGCATTCCTCGCTGAGTGTGCAGTAGCGGCGCATTTCTTCCGGCCCCATCCGGGCGTTGCACATTCCGCCGGAACCGAAGCGCCGGTTCTGGACGTCTCGTGCGGCGTTGACCCGCTGCTTCACCGATGCCGACGGCTCCGCTTCCGCCCGTTCCCGCAAGTCCTCAAAATGGACGGAGGGGACCTCCACCACAATGTCAATTCTGTCCAGAAGCGGCCCGGAAATGCGGCTACGGTAGTTGTCCACATCCCGCTGGGAGCAGCGGCAGCGCCCGGAGGGGTCGCCGTACCAGCCGCATTTGCAGGGATTCATGGCGCACACCAGCATAAATTCCGCCGGGTACGTCACCGCCCCGGAAACCCGGGAGATAGTGACCTTTCCGTCTTCCAGCGGCTGGCGCATCAGATCCAGCGTATCCTTCCGGAATTCCGGCATCTCGTCCAGAAACAGCACGCCCTTATGGGCGAGGGAAATCTCTCCCGGCCTTGGGTTGGAGCCGCCCCCGGCAAGTCCGGCGTTGGACACCGTGTGATGGGGCGAACGGAACGGCCGCTGGGTCACGAGAGGATTCCGGGGCGTCAGCATTCCCACGACGGAATACACCTGACTGACCTCCAGCGATTCCTCCCACGTCATATCCGGGAGAATGGAGGGCAGGCGCTTGCTGAGCATACTTTTGCCGGAGCCGGGCGGGCCAATGAGCAGCACGTTGTGGCTGCCCGCCGCCGCGACCTCCAGCGCCCGCTTTACGTTTTCCTGCCCCAGCACGTCCTTGAAATCCGGCATGACGGTGTCCTCACGGGAGGGCACCCACAGCGGTTCTTCTTCCAGCGTCGTCTCCCCGTTCAGTCCTGCCGCCAGCTGCGCCACCGTATGGATGGGATACACCGCAGGCCCCCGGGCAAGCGTCGCCTCCGGGGCGTTCTCCGCCGGGACGAACAGCGCCTGAATCCCCTCCCGTTTGGCGGCAAGCGCCATGGGCAGCACGCCGGAAATGGGACGGATGGTGCCGTCCAGACTCAGCTCCCCAAGGAAAGCGCTGGTGGATTTCGGCCGACGGACGCTTCCGCTGGCCGCGAGAATACTCAATAAAATAGGAAGATCGTAGTGCGTTCCCGCCTTTTTCTGGCTTGCGGGCGCCAGGTTCACCGTAATGCGGCTCACGGGGAAGGACAGTCCGCTGCTCTTCGCCGCTGCCCGCACCCGGTCCCGCGCTTCCTTCACCGCCGCGTCAGGCAGTCCCACGATATCAAAGCCGGGAAGTCCCTGAGAAATGTAGCACTCCGCCGTGACGGCGCTGCCCTGTATCCCGGAGATACCCAGCGTTCGGACGCTGCAGATCATGTTTCCGTCCCCCTTTTCTCTCTTGTTTTTCATCATACTCCATTCTTCGGGAAAAGGCAATCCCTTTTTGGTTTCCCCGGCCGCGGACTTTACAGCTTTTCCATATCTTTCCCGTGGAAAAGCGTGAATTTTTTGTATGAGTGTCGTTTGATGGCTTTACAAATTGCATGAAAAGTGGTACAATGGGGTCGACAAAATTAGAAATACTTTAGGAGGTATTCATTTTGGCTAGAAAATTCAAAACCATGGACGGCAATACCGCTGCCGCCCACGTCAGCTATGCCTTTACCGAGGTCGCTGGCATCTACCCCATCACCCCGTCCAGCCCCATGGCTGACAACGTGGATCAGTGGTCTGCCGCCGGTCGGAAGAACATCTTCGGCAACACCGTCAAGGTCGTCGAGATGCAGTCCGAGGCCGGTGCCGCCGGTACTGTCCACGGCTCTCTGGCTGCCGGTGCTCTGACCACCACCTACACCGCCTCCCAGGGTCTGCTGCTGATGATCCCCAATATGTACAAGATCGCCGGTGAGCTGCTGCCCGCAGTTTTCCACGTCTCCGCCCGTACCGTTGCTACTCAGTCTCTGAACATCTTCGGTGACCACTCCGACGTCTACGCCTGCCGTCAGACCGGTTTTGCCATGCTGTGCGAGACCAACGTGCAGGAAGTCATGGATCTGGGCGCTGTCGCTCACCTGTCCGCCATCGAAGGCCGCGTTCCCTTCATCAACTTCTTCGACGGCTTCCGTACCTCCCACGAGATTCAGAAGGTCGCTATCTGGGATTACGAGGATCTGAAGGAAATGTGCAACATGGATGCCGTTGAGGCGTTCCGCAAGCACTCCCTGAACCCCGAGCGTCCCGCAATGCGCGGCTCCCACGAGAACGACGATATCTTCTTCCAGCATCGTGAGGCCTGCAACAAGTACTATCAGGCACTGCCCGCAGTCGTCGAGAAGTACATGAACAAGGTCAACGAGAAGCTGGGCACCGACTACAAGCTGTTCAACTACTACGGCGCTCCCGATGCTGACCGCATCATCGTCGCCATGGGCTCCATCAACGACGTGGCCGAGGAAGTCATCGACTATCTGAACGCCCACGGCGAGAAGGTCGGCGTTGTCAAGGTCCGCCTGTTCCGTCCCTTCTGCGCTGAGAAGCTGCTGGAGGCCATCCCCGCCACCGCCAAGAAGATTGCCGTTCTGGACCGCACCAAGGAGCCCGGCTCTCAGGGCGAGCCTCTGTATCAGGACGTGGTCATGGCTCTGGCCAAGGCCGGCCGGAACGACGTCACCGTCATCGGCGGCCGTTACGGTCTGGGTTCCAAGGATACTCACCCCGCTTCCGTCTTTGCCGTTTACGAAGAGCTGGCGAAAAACGCCCCCAAGAACGAGTTCACCATCGGCATCGTGGACGATGTGACCCACCTGTCCCTGGACGAGAAGGTCTCCCCCAACACCGCCGCGGAAGGCACCATCGAGTGCAAGTTCTGGGGTCTGGGCGGCGACGGCACCGTCGGCGCCAACAAGAACTCCATCAAGATCATCGGCGACCACACCGACAAGTACGTACAGGCTTACTTCCAGTACGACTCCAAGAAGACCGGCGGCGTCACCGTTTCCCACCTGCGTTTCGGCGACAAGGCCATTAAGTCCCCCTACTACATCAACAAGGCCGACTTCGTTGCCTGCCACAACCCCTCCTACATCACCAAGGGCTTCAAGATCGTTCAGGACGTCAAGCCCGGCGGCGTGTTCCTGATCAACTGCCAGTGGAATCTGGAGGAGCTGGAGCATCATCTGGATGCCGCTTCCAAGCGCTACATCGCCAACAACAACATTCAGCTGTACACCATCGACGCTATCGATCTGGCCATCAAGGTCGGCATGGGCAAGCGTACCAACACCATCCTGCAGTCCGCTTTCTTCTCTCTGGCGAAGGTCATGCCCGCTGAGGATGCCATCAAGTACATGAAGGACGCTGCCGAGCACTCCTACCTGAAGAAGGGCCGCGACGTCGTCGAGAAGAACTGGAACGCCATCGATGTGGGCGCTACCGCTTACCACAAGGTCGATGTTCCCGCTTCCTGGGCTACCGCTGAGGACAACAAGCCCGAAACCGTTCTGGAAGGCCGTCCCGACACCGTCAAGGTCGTCAAGACCATCCTGAACCCCATCGGCAGAATGGACGGCTACAGCCTGCCCGTTTCCGCCTTCGCCGATCTGCCCGACGGCCAGTTCCCCCTGGGTGCTTCCGCTTATGAGAAGCGCGGCGTTGCCGTTACCGTTCCTCACTGGGACGAGACCAAGTGCATCCAGTGCAACAACTGTGCCTATGTCTGCCCCCACGCCACCATCCGTCCCTACGCGCTGACCGCTGAAGAGGCCGCTGCCGCTCCCGCGAACGCCCGTCTGGTGGATGTCAAGGCCGGCAAGGGCAAGGGCGTCTACAAGTACATCATGGCCGTGTCTCCTCTGGACTGCATGGGCTGCGGCGTCTGCGTCGGCGTCTGCCCCACCAAGGCCATCACCATGGTTCCTCAGGAGAACGAGCTGCCTGAGCAGGAAGTCTTCAACTACATGGTCTCCAAGGTCAGCGAGAAGAAGGACATGCAGGACAACACCGTCAAGGGTTCTCAGTTCCGCAAGCCTCTGCTGGAGTTCTCCGGCTCCTGCGCCGGCTGCGCCGAGACCAGCTACGCCCGTCTGGTGACCCAGCTGTTCGGCGATCGGATGTACATTTCCAACGCCACCGGCTGCTCCTCCATCTGGGGCGGTCCCGCCGCTACCTCTCCCTACACCGTGACTGCGGAAGGCCGTGGTCCCGCATGGGCGAACTCCCTGTTCGAGGACAACGCCGAGCATGGTCTGGGTATGTACACCGCACAGGCCGTCATCCGTGAGTCTCTGGCTAACAAGGTCAAGGAAGTCATGGAGAAGACCACCTGCGACGAGCGCAAGGCCGCTTGCCAGGCTTGGCTGGACACCTACAACGACGGCGAGGCCAACAAGGCTGCTACCAAGGCTCTGATCGAGAATCTGGAAGCCAAGGTCTGCTGCGACACCGTGAAGGACATCCTGTCCAAGAAGGAATATCTGTCCAAGAAGTCCGTGTGGATCTTCGGCGGCGACGGCTGGGCATACGACATCGGCTTCGGCGGTGTTGACCATGTGCTGGCACAGAACAAGGACGTCAACGTCTTCGTCTTCGACACCGAGGTTTACTCCAACACCGGCGGACAGGCCTCCAAGGCTTCCAACATCGGTCAGGTCGCTCAGTTCGCGGCTGCCGGTAAGGAGACCAAGAAGAAGTCCCTGTCTGAGATTGCGATGAGCTACGGCTACGTTTACGTCGCTCAGGTCGCTATGGGCGCCAACCCCGCTCAGACCATCAAGGCCATCACCGAAGCCGAGGCTTACCATGGCCCGTCCCTCATCATCGGCTACGCTCCCTGTGAGATGCACTCCATCAAGGGCGGCATGACCAACTGCCAGGCCGAGATGAAGAAGGCCGTTGAGTGCGGCTACTGGAACCTGTTCCGCTTCGATCCTTCCAAGGACACCGGCAAGTTCCAGCTGGACAGCAAGGCTCCGAAGGACGGCTATCAGGAATTCCTGATGAACGAGGCTCGTTACAGCCGTCTGACCCGCGAGTTCCCCGAGCGTGCAACTGATCTGTTCGCCAAGAACGAGGCTGCCGCCAAGGAGCGCTGGGAGCACCTGAACAAGCTGGTCGAGATGTACAAGGACTAATCTCCCGTACTTCCGATCCTGCACTGACAAAAAAAGCCCGTCCCCGGTAACGGGGGCGGGTTTTCCCAACTTATCAGGAGGAATGATATGAAGGTACTGCTGCTTAACGGAAGCCCCAAGGCAAGGGGGAATACGGCCTATGCCCTTTCCCAGATGGCGGAAGTCTTCACCGCCGAGGACGTCGAAACCGAAATTCTCCACGTGGGCAATCAGCCCATCCGTGGCTGCATCGCCTGCGGAAGCTGCCGGAAGACCGGCAAATGCGTCTTTGACGACGCGGTCAACCAGGCGGCGGAAGCGTTTCGTCAGGCCGATGGTCTGGTGGCCGCCAGCCCGGTCTATTATGCTTCCGCAAATGCTACGCTGGTGGCGTTTCTGGATCGGCTGTTCTACAGCACCGGCTTTGACAAGCGGATGAAGGTCGGCGCGTCCGTGGTGGTCGCCCGCCGGGGCGGCTGCTCTGCCACCTTTGACGAGCTGAACAAGTATTTCACCATCAGCGGAATGCCCGTCGCCTCCAGCCATTACTGGAACAGCGTCCACGGCCGCGCCCCCGGCGAAGCGGCGCAGGACTTGGAGGGCATCGCCACCGTCCGGAATCTGGCTAAGAACATGACTTTTCTGATGAAGTCCATCGCCCTTGGCAAGGAGAAATTCGGTCTTCCGGAGCTTGACCCGGTTACCCCCACCCACTTCATCCGGTAAAGGGGGTCACTATGCTCTGCACCGTCACGGACATTCGCGGCGATTACGCTTACGTCAGGTACGATGATACCGGCGTTGTCTCCGAGGTCGCCATCGCACTGCTGCCCTTTGGCGTGGATGTAGGCGATCAGCTGAAATTCGAAAATTACGAGTTCACCCGCGTCTAGGAAAATATCACAATGCCCCCAATATGCACGCTTACTGTGCATATTGGGGGCATTTGTCATGGAATCATACTATTTCTCGATAAAATGGTTAACACCATTTTATCCTGCGAATCCTTCGC
>ENA-UOJI01000955-UOJI01000955.1-human-gut-metagenome-genome-assembly--contig:-P79-NODE-955-length-20009-cov-10.868698_pt1 | contig 20009 bp, 15 predicted proteins | sample MGYA00242346_ERZ723893 | MGnify/ENA metagenome assembly ERZ723893 | reverse complement strand
CGGACAAGGCCGACCGCATCCAGCAGGAGTTCAAGCGGATGTTCGGGATGCGGGAGCTGATCGCCTATCTGGCCCAGTTTGAGATCAGCCCCCGCCGGGCGATGGAGGTCTTCCGCACCTTCGGCCCGGGGGCCATGACGGCCATCCAGCAGAACCCCTATCTGCTCTGCGGCGAGCCGCTTCAGCTGGACTTCCGCCACGCCGACAGCATCGCCCAGTATTACCAGATGGCGGGGGACTGCGCCCAGCGGCTGGAAGCCGCCCTCCTGCGCACCCTCCGCCACAACGCGGGCAACGGCCACACCTGCCTGCCCCGCGCCCAGCTGCTGGCCACAGCCTCGAACTTCATCCACCAGCCCCCCGAAAAGCTGGACGAGGCCCTCGCCCGCTGCCTCGGGGCGGAGACGCTGGCGGAAAAGACCTTCGACGGCACGGAATATATCTACCTGCCCGACCTTCTGGCCGCCGAGCAGGACATCGCCGACCGTCTGGCCCTGCTGACGAAGCGGGGGAAGCAGACGGTCCACGGCCTCGACAAGAACATCCAGATCCTGGAGCTGGCGCAGGGTTTCGCCTACGCGCCCCTGCAGCGGGAGGCCATCCGGAAGGCTATGACCGAAAACTGCCTCGTCCTCACCGGCGGCCCCGGCACCGGCAAGACCACCACCGTCAACGCCATCCTGCAGCTTCTGGAAGATCAGGCCGAGCGGGTGGCCCTCTGCGCCCCCACGGGCCGGGCCGCCAAGCGCCTGAGCGAGCTGACGGGCCGCAAGGCCTCCACCATCCACCGTCTGCTGGAGGTGGACTACACCGGCGGCGTGGTCAGCTTCATCCACAACGACAAGAACCTCCTCAAATGCGATGTGGTCATCCTCGACGAGATGAGCATGGTGGACGTCAGGCTGTTTCAGGCTCTTATCGCGGCCCTGCGGTACAGCTGCCGCATCATCATGGTGGGCGACGCCGACCAGCTGCCCAGCGTCGGCCCGGGCAATATCCTCGGCGAGGTCATCCGCTCGGGGCTGGTGCCCACGGTCTGCCTCAACGAGATCTTCCGGCAGGCGGCCCAGAGCCTCATCGTGGAGAACGCCCACCACATCATCTCGGGCGAGCCGCTGAAAAAGGGCGGCAAAACGGACGATTTCTTCTTCCTTGAGTCGGATGGCGACGCGGCGCAAAAGCTCGTCTGCGACCTCGTGACCACCCGCCTGCCCCGCAGCTACCAGTTCGACCCGGTGAAGGACATTCAGGTGCTCTGCCCCACCAAGCTCGGTCCCACCGGCACGCAGGCCCTCAACGTGGAGCTGCAGGCCCTGCTCAACCCGCCCCAGAAGGGCAGGCCGGAATTACAGAGCGCGGCCCGGGTCTTCCGGGTGGGCGACAAGGTGATGCAGGTGCGCAACAACTACGAGATCACATGGCAGCGCATCGGCGGAGAGCAGGGGGTAGGGGCGTACAACGGCGACATCGGCATCGTGGAGTCCATCGACCCCCGCAGCCGCTCGATGGTGGTGCGGATGGACGACCGGCGGCTGGTCTACCCCGCCGAGAACCTCAACGAGCTGGAGATCGCCTATGCCATCACGGTGCACAAGAGTCAGGGCAGCGAGTTCCCGGCTGTCATCCTCCCGGCGGCGCAGGTGCCGCCCCGCCTGTGCTACCGCAACCTCTTCTACACCGGCGTCACCCGGGGCCGGAAGCTCTGCATCGTGGTGGGCCGCCGGGACGTCGTCAACCGGATGATGTCCAACATCCGCCAGAACCTCCGCTACAGCGGCCTCGCGGCCCTGCTGGCGGAGGCTCTGCCGCCGGAGAATCTTCCGGTCATATGATGCTTTCCGAGAGCGAGTGCTTCGCCATGAGCATCCTTGCCCTCTCAGTCATCGCTTTGCGATGCCAGCTCCCCCAAAGGGGGAGCCTTAGGCAAAGCCTCCGCAGAGGGTTTCTTTTTCCCCTCAGATATGCTATACTATAATGTGTTTTGATGACCCTCGCCCGGAGATGGGCGATCGCAATAGAGAATGGGGCAGCAGAGAAAGGAATTCACGACTATGGCACAGAACGACATCGGTATCGATCTTGGTACGACGACCATCATCATCGCGCAGGAGGGGCAGGGCGTCGTCCTCAACCAGCCCAGCGTAGTGGCGGTGGACACCCGCAAGAACTGCGTGCTCGAGGCAGGAGACAAGGCCCTCGCAATGGTGGGCCGCACGCCCAACTACATCTCCGCCATCTTCCCGCTGAAGGACGGCGTCATCAGCGACCACACCATGACCCGCGAGCTGATCTGCCGCTTCGTCAATCAGGTCTACAGCTCCCACATGGTCAAGCCCCGGGTGGCCGTCTGCGTGCCCGCCGCCATCACCGGCATCGAGAGCGACGCCGTGGTGGAGGCCGTCATGGCCGCCGGTGCCCGTCAGGTCTACCTCATCGATGAGCCGATCGCCGCCGCCCTCGGCTCCGGCATCGACATCACCGTCCCCGATGGCCGGATGATCATCGACATCGGCGGCGGCACCACCGACATCGCCGTGCTGAGCCTCGGCGGCAAGGTCAAGGCCACCAGCGTCCGCGTCGCGGGCAACCACTACGACGAGGAGATCCTCAAGTTCGTGCGCAACAAGTTCAGCATCGCCATCGGCCAGCGCACCGCCGAGAACCTGAAAAAGAACGTGGCCTGCTGCCCCCAGAAGGCCGACTTCAACGAGACGATGGAGATCAAGGGCCGCAGCCTGCTCACCGGCCTGCCTGTCCGGGTCAACGTCTCCACCGCCGACCTCTACGAGCCGGTCATGCGCTTGAGCGAGCAGATCGGCACCGCCGCCCATCAGGTGCTGGAAAAGACGCCCCCCGAGTTGGCCGGTGACATCTACCGCAACGGCGTCGTCCTCACGGGCGGCGGCGCACAGCTCCACGGCCTGCCCGAGTACCTCAGTCAGGAGCTGAAGGTGGAGGTGACGGTCTCGCCCGACCCCGTCAACTGCGTGGCGCTGGGCACGGCCATGAGCCTGCGGATGGGCGACAAGCTGGAGACCGGCTTCACCGACGCCACCCCCCGCATGGGCCGCCGCTGAGGGCTTGTTCACAGTCTGGTGAAGAAGAACATGATTTTTGTTCATAGTTGTTGAATCGACCCGGAAAATATTGTATAATACTTTCAAATCGGTTTTTGCTGTCCGCCCGGCGGTCGGCAAAGAAAAAAGTAACTAGGAGGAAGACCATGGATTTAGGTTATGATGTGATCGTTACCATAACCGGTATTGTGTTGGTGTTTCTGATCCTCGTCCTGCTGATGGCCATCATCACGCTGGAGGGCAAGATCTTTGACGCCATGAACAGCAAGAAGGCAGCCGCCAAGGCTGCGTCTGCTGCAAAACCGGCTGCTCCTGTGAAACAGGCCGCTGCGCCCGCTGCCGCACCCGCAAAGGCTGCTGCCCCGCAGGTGGAGGCAGGCATCCCCGGCGACGTTGTGGCAGCCATCATGGCAGCCATCTACTCTATGGGCAACGGCAAGTACGTGCTGAAGGCAGTCCGCCGCGGCAAGAATGGCTGGGGCAAGGCTGGCGTCAACGACACCACCGCGCCCTTTTAACACAGGAGGAAAAACATGACTCAGTTTATTGAGACTCTGGTCGGTATTTTCCAGAGTTCCGGCTTTGCCCGGTTCGGTGAGCCGGGCGGTATGCTCTACGCCGTGATGATCTGCGTGGGCTGCTTCCTGCTCTACCTTGCAATCGTCAAGGAGTTCGAGCCGCTGATCCTGCTGCCTATGGCCTTCGGCATGATCCTGGCCAACCTCCCCGGCAGCGGCGTCATCCATATGCAGTATTTCGTCGGTGACGGCCTCGAGCACCCGATGTGGATCGAGATCCTGAACAACGGCGGTCTGGCCGATATGCTCTACATGGGCGTCAAGCTGGGCATCTACCCGCCGCTGATCTTCCTCGGCATCGGCACAATGACCGACTTCGCCCCCCTGATCTCCAACCCCAAGAGCCTGCTGCTGGGTGCTGCCGCTCAGTTCGGCATCTTCGGCACCTACATGGGCGCTCGTCTGCTGGCCGCGACCGGTCTGGTGGACTTCACCCAGAAGCAGTCTGCCGCCATCTCCATCATCGGCGGCGCAGACGGCCCCACCGCTATCTTCGTCACCTCCCGTCTGGCTCCTGAGCTGCTTGGCTCCATCGCCGTCGCGGCCTACAGCTACATGGCTCTGGTGCCCGTCATCCAGCCCCCCATCATGAAGGCTCTGACCTCCAAGAAGGAGCGTACCGTCGTGATGAAGCAGCTGCGCACCGTGACCAAGACCGAGAGGATCATCTTCCCCATCATGGTCGCCATCATCGTCTCCCTCATCGTGCCCGATGCCGCCGTTCTGGTCGGTATGCTGATGCTGGGCAACCTGATGAAGGAGTGCGGCGTCGTGGACCGTATCCAGAAGACCGCTGGCAATGAACTGATGAACATCATCACCATCTTCCTTGCCCTGTCCGTCGGCTGCACCACCTCCGCCAACACCTTCCTGAACAACCGCACCCTGTTCATCATCGTGCTGGGCCTCATCGCCTTCTCCTTCGGCACCGCTGCCGGTGTCATCTGCGGCAAGGTCATGTACATCCTCACTGGCGGTCAGGTCAACCCCCTGATCGGCTCCGCAGGCGTTTCCGCTGTGCCTATGGCTGCCCGCGTCTCTCAGAAGGTGGGCCAGAGCGAGAACCCCTCCAACTTCCTGCTGATGCACGCCATGGGCCCCAACGTGGCCGGCGTCATCGGCTCTGCCGTCGCTGCTGGTATCCTTATCAACATCTTCGGCTAAGCATTTCCTGAATATCTCCGCTCCATCGTGGTATTTTCCGCGATGGGGCGGTTTTTGTTTTGGGGCTTCGGGAATCGTCTGAAAAGCTGCTCTCTTCGCCAGAGGCTCCCCTACTAGGGGAGCTGTCGAGCGATAGCGAGACTGAGAGGTTGTACGGAGGTGAGCCTGACCGTGAGCCGCAGCGGAACGAAACCTCTCCGTCACGCCTGCGGCGTGCCACCTCCCCTATCGAGGGGAGGCCTTGGCATACCGGAAAGTTTTGCCTTTACCCGGAAAGCTGCCCTCTTCGCCAGAGGCTCCCCTACTAGGGGAGCTGGCGAGGAGCCTGCGACGAGACTGAGAGGTTGTACGAAGGACAGCCTGCCCGTGCACTGCCGCAAAGCCCCCGCAGCTCTACCCGACGAGTTTCCTCTTATTATGTACAACTTTTTCGAAATGTGATATACTATAAATCAAGTGGTTTATCCAGAAATGAACGAAAAGAACAGGTGAAACAATGGCAACAGATCTCGCACAACAATTCTGCGCTTTGCGTGATACCTATATCGAAAAGCAGTTCGGACGGCTGAACGAGATGCAGCGGCAGGCGGTGTTCACCACCGACGGCCCGCTCCTCATCCTCGCGGGGGCAGGCAGCGGCAAGACCACTGTGCTGGTCAACCGCATCGCCAACCTCATCCGCTTCGGCTCGGCCCACGGCTCGAAATGGACGCCCCGGGAGGTCACGGAGGAGGACGTGAAGGCCCTGCGCACCGCCATCATGACCGGCACCGACGCCCCGGTGTGGCTGGACGGGATGCTCCGCCAGAACGCCGTCCGCAGCTGGAACGTCATGGCCATCACCTTCACCAACAAGGCCGCCGGAGAGCTGAAAGAGCGCCTGCGCCGGATGCTGGGCGGGGAAGAGGGGGATGAGGTCTTCGCCTCCACCTTCCACTCCGCCTGCGTCCGCATCCTCCGCCGCTGGGCCGAGGAGATCGGCTACCCCCGCAGCTTCACCATCTACGACACCGACGACGCCCAGCGGGTCATGAAGACGGTGTACAAGGAGCTGAGCGTGGACGACAAGTTCTTCCCCATCAAGAGCGCCATCAACCAGATGAGCCGCTGGAAAGACCAGCTCATCAGCCCCGAAGAGGCCCTGCGCACCCCCGCCCGGGACACCAAGGGCGCCCTCGCGGCCAAGGTCTACGCCGCCTACGAGCGGAAGCTCAAAGAAGCTGGTGCTTTCGACTTCGACGACCTCATCTACCAGACGGTCATCCTGCTGTCGGAGCACGAGGACGTCCGTGAGTTCTACCAGAACAAGTACAAATACCTGCTGGTGGACGAGTATCAGGACACCAGCGTGGCCCAGTTCCGCCTCGTCAGTCTCCTCACCGGCCCGGAGAAGAACATCTGCGTCGTGGGCGACGACGACCAAAGCATCTACCGCTTCCGGGGCGCGACCATCGAAAACATCCTCAACTTCGAGCGCATCTATAAGGGCACCAAGACCATCCGCCTTGAGCAGAACTACCGCTCTACCTCCAATATCCTGAACGCCGCCAACTGCGTCATCCAGCACAACACCGAGCGGAAGGGCAAGACCCTCTGGACCAAGAACGGCGAGGGCGACAAGGTGCAGGTCTACACCGCCGAGAACGAGCAGGATGAGGCCATGCACATCGCCGACGTCATCGGCCAGCACCTCAAGGCGGGCGGCCATCTGGCCGACCACGCCATCCTCTACCGGATGAACGCCCAGTCGGCCCCCATCGAAAGCTATTTCACCCGCGCCGGCATCCCCCACAAGATCGTGGGCGGCCAGCGCTTCAACGACCGCAAGGAGGTCAAGGACATCCACTCCTATATGTCCATCGTGGCCAACCCCCGGGACGACATCCGCCTCCGCCGCATCATCAACGAGCCTGCGCGCAAAATCGGCGCAACGACTGTCGAGGTCATCGCCGACCTCGCGGCCCAGCAGGGCGTGAGTATGCTGGACGTCATCTCGCAGGCCGACCAGTACGCCAAGCTCAGCCGCGCCATCGCGCCGCTGTATAAGTTCTGGGACATCTACCAGAAATTGCAGGAATCGCTGGAAACGAAGACGCTGGACGAGTTCGCCGCCGATGTCATCGAGCTGACGGGCTACCGCGCCATGCTGGAGGCCGACGCCGCCAAGGGCCATGAGGACGCCGCCGACCGCCTGCAGAACCTCGGCCAGCTGGTCAACAACGTCAAGAGCTACTGCGACCAGCACGGGGAGGAGGCCTCCTTGGAGGGCTACTTGGAGGACATCGCCCTCATCAGCGACATCGACAGCTACAACGAGAGCGCCGATCAGGTGGTGCTCATGACCATCCACTCCGCCAAGGGCCTCGAGTTCCCCTATGTATTCCTCATTGGCATGGAAGAGGGGGTCTTCCCCAGTGAAATGAGCAAGTATTCCGAGGCCGACCTCGAGGAGGAGCGCCGCTTGGCCTATGTCGGCATCACCCGCGCCAAGAAGGAGCTGTACATCTCCAACAGCGTCACCCGGATGCTCTATGGCCGCACCCAGCGCAACGAGCCGAGCCGCTTCCTCCGGGAGATCGAGCCGGAGTACCTCGAGGAGACCCGCAGCCCGGTGCTGGAGCAGCGCTCCCGTCTGGGCGGCTGGGGCAGCAGCTGGGGCAGCGACACCGTCCCGGGCGGCGCGTCGGGCTACTCCGGCCCCTCCGGCTGGGGGCGTTCGGCCTCCGGCCGCAGCGGCTACCTTAATCAGGAATACAATGCGCCTTCGTCCGGAAACCGCGGCTTCGGCGCGGACTATGCGGGCCGGGGCAGTACCGCGTCGGGCTATGGCAGCAGCTCCGGCCCGTCCGGCTTCGGCAGCGGCTATGGCCGCCCGACGGCCCCCAAAGCGCCGGTCCGGCCCGCAGGCGGCGGCGTAAGCCCGGCTGCTCCTGCGCCCCGTCCCGCCTCCACCGGCCCCAAGCACTACGAGCCGGGTGACATCGTGGAGCACAAGGTCTTTGGCCGGGGTGAGGTGCTGAAGGTCAAGCCCGCCGCAGGCGACCAGATCGTAGAGATCCGCTTCGAGAAGGTGGGCGTGAAGAAGACCATGGCAAACTATGCGCCCCTTGTGAAGATAACGACGGAGGAATGAGAAAAAATGATGACTGTCCGATTGATCGCACACACGCCGGAGCCGGAGAAGGTGGTGGCGGCGGCGGCGAAGCTCTGCTACTCCGACGCCCACATCACCGATCTTCTGGACGGGCTGGATGAGGAAAAGACCGCCCGCTTCCTGACCATGCTCAGCGACCTGGGCCACGCCAGCCCCATCGAGCACGCCAGCTTCACCTTCGGCATCGAGGGGGTGAGTCGCACCCTGCTGGCCCAGATCACCCGCCACCGCATCGCGTCCTTCAGCGTCCAGAGCCAGCGGTACGTCCGTCTGGACGATTTCCGCTACGTCATCCCGCCCGAGATCGAGGCCATCCCCGAGGCAAAGGCGGCTTTCCTCGAGAGCATGGACGAGGATGCCAAGCGCTACCTCGACCTTGTGAAGAAGCTGGAAGAGGGCCACACCGCCCGCCTGATGGCCGAGGGTCTGCCCGAAAAGCAGGCCCGGGCCAAGGCCTCCAAGCAGGCCAACGAGGACGCCCGCTTCGTCCTGCCCAACGCCTGCGAGACCAAGATGGTCGTGACCATGAACGCCCGCAGCCTCCAGAATTTCTTCCACCTCCGCTGCTGCAGCCGCGCCCAGTGGGAGATCCGGCAGCTGGCCGAGGAGATGCTGCGGCTGGTCTACCCGGTGGCACCCCATCTCTTCCGCACCGCTGGCCCGGCCTGCGTGTCCGGCCCCTGCCCGGAGGGCAGGATGTGCTGCGGCCACACCGCTGAGGTCCGCGCCCGGTACGCCGCGCTGAAAGGGGAGAGAGCAGAATGAGCAAGGGCAGGCTTCTCGTCCTCGAGGGTCTGGACGGCTCCGGTAAGGCCACGCAGGCAAAGCTTCTGGCCGCCCATCTGGCCGGGAGCGGCCGCAGGGTGATGGAGATCACCTTCCCGGACTACGAGAGCGATTCCAGCGCGCTGGTAAAGATGTACCTCTCCGGCCAGTTCGGCAGCAGGCCCGACGACGTCAACCCCTACGCCGCGTCCAGCTTCTACGCCGTGGACCGGTACGCAAGCTATAAGACCAAATGGGGCAGCTTCTATGAGGCGGGCGGCATCGTCATCGCCGACCGCTACACCACGTCGAACGCCGTCCACCAGTGTTCCAAGCTCCCGCCCGACCAGTGGGACGGCTTCCTCCGCTGGGCCTTTGAATATGAGTACCAGCTTTTAGGCCTGCCCGCGCCGGACGCCGTCGTTTACTTACAGGTAGACCCCGCCGTGAGCCAGAAGCTCATGACCGGCCGCTACCACGGCGACGAGAGCAGGAAGGACGTCCACGAAAAGGACACCGAATATCTGGCCCGCAGCCGCCGCGCCGCCGAGTACTGCGCGGAGCATCTGGGCTGGGCCACCGTCCACTGCACGGTGGACGGGGCCATGCGCACCATCGAGGACATTCAGGCCGAGGTGCAGGCGCTGGCCGGAAACGTGCTCGGATAACCGCGAAAAAGGGAGGGATACTATCGATGTATCGTTTGATGCAGCCGTCTGAAGAGGCGGCAGTCGTGGCACTGTGGCAGGCAGAGCGGGGCGACAGCGCCGCCTTTGCCAAGACCGCTCTGGAACAGTTCGCCGGGGTGGAGAATGTCTATGTCGCCGAGGAGAACGGACGGCTCGAGGCCGCTGCGCTGGCCGTGCCGGTCACCCTCAGGGGCCGCAGCGGCAGCTATCTTTATGGCCTGTGCGGGAAGGGCGAGCTGCTCCTCGCGGGCCTCGTGGACTATCTCTGCGCCCAGCAGAAGCTGCGGGGGGCGGGCTTCACGGTGGCTGTGCCGCAGGGGCAGGAGCAGGCCGCTCTGCTGGAAAGCAAGGGCTTCCGCTGGGCCTTCCCCCTCCGCTGCCTGCCCCGGGAGGTGTCCCGCAACCTGTGGAGTCAGGCCGAGTTCGACTCCGTCACCGCCCGCAAGCTCTGTGAGCTGCGGGAGCGCTTCTGCCCTGACACCGTCCAGCTCCCGCCGGAGCGGATGGCCGTCGTGCTGGGCGACCTCTACGCCCGGGGTGCCACCATCGTGTCCAGCGGGAAGGGCTACGGCGTCTATTTCCGCCGGGAGGACACCCTCTACTTTGTGGAGATGATGGCCGAGGACGACCGCTCTGCCGAGGTGCTGATGGAAGCCGCCCGGGAGAAGGAGGTCATCGTGGAGCGCGCCGTCATCACGGTGGGCGCGGCCCAGAACCTCTTCCTCGGCGAGGGCAGACGGCAGGATTACGGCATGATCCGGTTCGACGCCGAACCCTTCGACGTGGAAGAAAGCTATATGCGGCTGATGATGGAGAGCTGAACGGACAATAAAGGAGTGCGTATGGCACAACAAGGAAAGAAGAAAAAAGGCGGAGCAGCGAAAGTTATATTGGCTGTGCTGCTGGTCGTGATCCTGACGGCGGGCGGCTGTCTGCTGGCCGCGAAGAAAGAAATAAATGGCAGCGCGTCTGCCCAGAGTGCGGTGAGCGTGAGCATCCCGCAGGGCAGCGGCGTGGCCGCCATCGCCAACCGCCTCAAGGAGGCGGGCGTCATCCGGTATCCCCACCTCTTCCGCTGGTATGTGGGCCGGCAGGGCGCGGCAGCGAAGCTCCAATACGGAGAGTTTGAGCTTGCTCCCGGCAGCTCCTACGATGCCATCATCGCGGCCCTCTCTGCCTACGCGCAGGCCGACAGCGTCCGGCTGACCTTCCCCGAGGGCACGACGGCCATCGCCATCGCCCGGAAGATGGAGGATGCGGGCTTGTGCAGCGCCGAGGACTTCCTTGCGGAGGCCAACACCGGCGATTTCAGCTCGTACCGGTTCTGGCAGTACGTCCCGGACGACAAGGACGCCCCCGACCGCTTCCTCAAGTGTGAGGGCTATCTTTTCCCGGACACCTACGACTTTTTGAAGGACGACACCGTCCATCATTATGTGGAGACGTTCTATGCCCACTTCGATAAGCAGATCACCGACGAGATGTATGCGGAGATGGAAGAGCAGGGGATGACCCTGCCCGAGGTGGTGACGCTGGCGTCCTTCGTGCAGGAGGAGGCGGGCAACGCGCAGGACGACAACGTGGCGCAGGTGTTCCGCAACCGTCTGGCCGAGGGTTCGCCCTACCCCAAGCTCCAGAGCAATACCTCCAGCTACGTCCAGAGCGACGCCGACAACAACTATCTCTGGAACTGGGTCGCGCCCTATTACGGCAGCTGGGACAGCATCCCGGAGAACATCCGGACGGCCTACGACACCTACACCTGCACCGGCCTGCCTGCCGGACCCATCTCCAACCCCGGCATAGCGGCCCTCCGTGCCGCCCTCGCCCCCCAGCCCGACGAGGAGGCAGAGGACGCCTATTTCTTCGTCACCGACCGCAAGGGGAACTACTACTACGCCCGCACCTACGCAGACCATCAGAAAAACTGCGATGCGGCGGCGAAAGTAAATAAGAACCTGAAATAAGAAGCGAAGCCCGCAAGCCTGACGGAAAAGGCAGCCGCTGACCGGCCTGCCAATGGCTCCCCCTTTGGGGGAGCTGGCGCGTCAGCGCCTGAGAGGGCTAGAGAGGAATATCATGTTACAGATACCGGAACTTCTGGCCCCGGCGGGCGACCTCGAGCGCCTGCGGTACGCCATCAACTACGGCGCGGACGCCGTCTACTGCGCCCTGCCCGAGTTCGGGATGCGCTCTGCACCCACCAACTTCACCCCCGAGCAGCTGACGGAGGGCGTCATCTACGCCCACGCCCGGGGCCGCAAGGTCTACCTGACCATGAACACCCTGCCCACCAATGAGGAGGCCGACCGCCTGCCGCAGGCCATCAAGGACGCGGCTGCCGCCGGTGTGGACGCCTTCATCGTGGCCGACCTCGGTGTTCTGGACGCCTGCAAGACCTTTGCGCCCGACATCGACGTCCATATGTCCACCCAGACCGGCATCACCAACTGGGCCGCAGCCCGCGCCGCCTACAACATGGGCGCGAAGCGGGTGGTGCTGGCCCGGGAGATGACCTTACAGGACATCGCCACCCTCCGGGACAAGACCCCGCCGGAGCTGGAGATCGAGGCCTTCGTCCACGGTGCCATGTGCATGAGCGTGTCGGGCCGCTGCCTGCTCTCCAACTACATGGCGGGCCGCGACGCCAACCGGGGCCAGTGCGCCCAGCCCTGCCGCTGGAAGTATTATCTCAGCGAGGAGACCCGCCCGGGCCAGCTCTACGAGATCGGTGAGAACGAGGACGGCAGCTACATCCTGAACGCCAACGACCTGTGCACCGCCCCCTTCCTCGACCTTATCTGCAAGGCGGGCGTGGACAGCCTGAAGATCGAAGGCCGCGCCAAGACCTTCTACTACGTTGCCAGCGTGACTGCCGCCTACCGCCGCGCCCTCGACCAGTATCTGGCCGACCCCATGAACGAGAACTTCGAGCTGCCGGAGGAGGTGCTGGCCGAGCTGACCCGCACCAGCCACCGCCACTATTCCCCGGGCTTCTACTTTGGCCGGGAGCAGGCCCGTCAGGCCACCGACAGCGCTACCTACATCCGCGAGTGGGAGTTCGTGGGCACCGTGGACGGCTGGGAGAACGGCGTCGCCAGCTGCCAGCAGCGGGGCAAGTGGAGCCTCGGCGACACGCTGGAGGCCCTCTGCCCGGATGGCCGCAGCATCCCGCTGACCCCCGCGTGGATCAAAAATGAGGCCGGTGAGCTGGTGGAGTCCACCCCCCACGCCATGGAGCACTACACCATCCCCACCCCCGAGCTGCCGCCCCTGAGCCTGCTGCGGCGGAAGGTCTGAGGGATACTGCAAACACAACGGATGTACGAAAGCAACAGAAAAAGAGGGCCTGCTATGAGCAGTGTGGTAAGCAGCAAGATAACCGGAAAAGAATATCCGCTTTCCAAGATATTCAGCTCGGATTTTGAGTATCATATCCCGGGCTACCAGCGCCCTTATGCATGGACGGAAGATGAAACGGGCGCGCTGTTCGATGATTTATATGGATTTTTCCAGACAGAGAACACAGAAAATTTCTTTCTGGGTAGCATCGTCCTTATCAAGGATGAACAGAACCGCTATGCCGATGTCATCGATGGACAGCAGCGCCTGACGACACTGTCCATCCTGTTTGCAGTTCTTGCCGACACATTTGACAACGAAGACTATAAGATGGACTGCAAAAAATATTTGCAGGAAAAGGGCAATGTATTGGAGGGCATCGAGGCCCAGCCGAGATTATTCCTCAAGGAAAAAGACCAGCCGTTTTTCCATAAGTACATCCAGAATATTCAGCTGGACGCATTGGGGCAGCTGGATCCGGCGGTGTTGGACACCGAGGCAAAGCTGCATATCCAGAAAAACTGCGCTGTGCTTCGCAAGAGTTTTGCTGAAATGTTCAGCAATGACGAGGATCGGCTAAGATTTACACAGTTTTTGCTGACCCGTTGCTATCTGGTGGTCGTTTCGACGCCGAGTCAGGAATCCGCGTTCCGTATTTTTACGGTCATGAACAGCAGGGGACTCGACTTATTGCCGACAGACATCATCAAATCGACTGTTATTGGAAGTCTTCCCAAAGAAAAACAGCAGGGCTACACGGAAAAATGGGAAGGGCTGGAGGAGTTGACAGGACGTGACGGGTTCAATGAAGTGTTTACTCACACCCGTACTATATTTGTAAAGGAACGCCAGAAAAAGACCCTTCGGGAAGAGTTTGAAGAGTACGTGTTAAAGACGGTATCCCCGGAACAGCTGATCGATGACTATCTTGTACCCTATACGAATGCCTACGTTCAGCTGAAAAATTGCGAGTTCACTGCTACGCATCATGCAGACGAGGTAAACGGGCTGCTTTTCTGGCTGAACAAGACCAATAACTCCGACTGGATGCCACCTGCTATCAAATTTCTCGCAGAGCACCCGAATGATTCGGAATACGTTCTCTGGTTTATCCGAAAGCTGGAAAGGCTGGCATCTTATCTACTGGTGACCGCGCAGGATGTCAACCACCGCGTAGACCGGTATAAATGGCTTCTGGTGGAAATGGAAAGTCGGCCTGACAGCACGCTGGCTGATCCACTGAGAAACATTGAGCTTACTGACTGGGAAAAAGAACAATTCCAGCAGACACTGGATGGCGAAATTTATACGATGACCGCACAGCGCCGTAACTACATCATCCAGCGGCTGGACTCTTTCATGAGTGACGGCGGGGCATCGTATAATCAGAAGCTGTTTACCATCGAGCATGTCCTGCCGCAGCATCCTCCTGTCCATGGCAGTTGGCTGGAACTCTGGCCGGATGAGCAGGAGCGTAAATATTGGCTCAACCGCATCGCAAATCTTGTGCCGCTGACCCGGCAGAGAAATTCTGCGGCACAGAATTATGGCTTCGCGACCAAGAAGGAAAAATATTTCCAGTCAAAAGGCGGCACGAGTTCCTATGTTCTCACGACGCAGGTCATCAATGAGCCTGTATGGACGCCGGATGTTGTGAAAAAGCGGCAGGCGATGCTGAGCGACGTGTTTGCAGAAAAGTGGGAGTTGAATCCTTCCTGGCAAAGTGGGACGGACGAAGGTCTGTTTTTGCTGGCTGGTCGCGGGAGCAGCGCTATGGGGCATCCTATCGATAAAGACTGTTTTCTGGTATTGAAGGGCAGCCGCATTGCCCCAGATGTGACGAGTGGATTGCCGCAGAACTATGTGGAACAGAGAAAAACTCTGCTAGGGATCGGTATAATACAGAATAACGTATTTGCCGAGGACAATGTATTCACCAGTGCCTCTGCTGCGGCATCTATTATACTTGGCCGTTCGTCCAATGGCCGCAGAGAATGGGCGAAGCTTGATGGCCGCACGCTGGCACAATCTGGACATTAAAAATCACATCATAACGTAAAAACGCCCCCGGCAGTGCATGGCTGACGGGGGCGCTTTGATTAGTAGGAGATCATTCCGGTTTGACCTGCAGCTCCTGCTCACAGTAGATGCAGCGATACTTGCCGTTGGAGCTGAGCTCGAAGATCTGGTCGCACTCTTCCTCGATGGAGGAGATGCAGCGGGGGTTCTTGCACCGCACGATGTTGACCAGACGCTTGGGGGGCTGGGGCTTTTCCTTCTTGATGGCCCGGCCATTTTCGATGACGGTCACGCTGATGTCGGGGTCGAGATAGGCCAGCACGTCGAGGTTGAGCCAAGAGGCGTTGCCCTCCACCTTGATGATGTCCTTCCGGCCCGATGCAGCCTTGTGGCTGCGGGCGTTCTGGATGAGGGCCACACTGGAGGTGCGGTTGCCCTTGATGCCCAGCAGGTCCATCAGGCCGATGGCCGTGCCTGCCTTGATATGGTCGATAACGATACCGTTCTGAATCTCATCAATGTTCAGCATTTCAGTTGTCCTCCTTGTCTGCTTTGGGGTCCTTGAGGCCCAGCAGTGTCATAATAAGTGCCATCCGGACGTAGACACCGTTCTGCACCTGCTCGAAGTAGGCGGCGCGGGGGTCGTCGTCCACGTCCAGCGCGATCTCGTTGACGCGGGGCAGGGGATGCAGCACCGCCATGTCGGGCTTGGCGAGGGCCATCTTGTCCTTGGTGAGGATGTAGCTGTTCTTCAGGCGGATGTAGTCCTCCTCGTTGAAGAAGCGCTCCTTCTGGACGCGGGTCATGTAGAGGATGTCCAGCTCGGGCATGGATTCCTCGAGGCTGCGGGTCTCCTTGTAGGGGATGTGGTTGGCCTCGAGGACGTCGGTGATGATGTAGTCGGGCACGCGCAGCTCCTCGGGGCTGATGAGGACGAAGCGGATGTTCTCGCAGCGTGCCATCGTCTTGATGAGGGAGTGGACGGTGCGGCCGAACTTCAGGTCGCCGCACAGGCCGATGGTCAGGTCGTGGAGACGGCCCTTGCGGCGGCGGATGGTCATCAGGTCGGTCATGGTCTGGGTGGGGTGCTGGTGTCCGCCGTCGCCTGCGTTGATGACAGGGATGCGGGAGTACCGGCTGGCCCGCAGCGGTGCGCCCTCCTTGGGGTGGCGCATGGCCACGATGTCGGCGTAGCAGGACACGACGCGGATGGTGTCGGCCACGCTCTCGCCCTTGGATGCGCTGGACACGTTCTCACTGGGGAAGCCAAGGACATGGCCGCCGAGGTTCAGCATCGCGGCCTCGAAGGAGAGGCGGGTGCGGGTGGACGGCTCGTAGAACAGGGTGGCCAGCTTTTTGTGGGCGGCCACATCCTGATAAGCGGCCGGGTCGGCGCAGATGTGGTCGGCCAAATCCAGCAGAGAGGTGATCTCCTGCTGGCTGAGATCCAACGGATCGATCAGATGACGCATATTCTTTTGTTTCCCTCCGTCAAAGAAGCTTTCGAAGAATCGAGAAGTCGAAGAAATTCGTGTAGTAGCTCAGCGAACGCATGACGGGATGGCAGAGCCGGTTGTAGCAGATCTCATCCAGCAGCAGCATGGCCTCGCCGGGGGCCAGACGCATGGCGGCGCGGATGGATTCGTCCCCGCAGCTGGCCTTGAGGTGGGCCACATTGGAAGCCACCTGCTGGCGGCACTCCCGCTCCAAGACCTCGAATACGTCGCCCGACAGGTCGATGCGGGTGAAGTCCCGGCTGCCGAAGAGGGCGCGGGGCAGGTAGTCGATGGAGTAGATGACGGGGGTGGTGTCGGCGAGGATGCGCTTCTTGATGCAGATCACCTCGTCGCCCGGCTCGATGGCAAGCTCCCGGGCCAGCTCTTCGTTGGCGCGGACGGGATAGATCTGGATGCCGTCGGCGTGGGGGTAGCTGCCAAAGCTGCGGATGAGCGGGTAATACTCCAGCTTCTGGTCCAAGCGGCTGCGCAGGCCCAGCACGCTCCGGTTGACCACTGTGCCGATGCCGCGCACCCGCTCGATGTAGCCCGCACGCTCCATCTCACTCAGTGCGTCTCGGATGACGGTGCGGCTGACGCCGAGTTCGGCGGCAAGGTCCACCTCCGCAGGCAGACGGTCGGCCTGTGCATAGCGGCCGGTGCGCAGTTCCTCCAGCAAGGCGCTGACGATGCGGTCGCTGATGACAGCGCCGCCCAAGCGGCTGGAAGGGGATAAGCTGGGATCTCTCATGGTTCGTTTCCTCCGGTACACGGGCAGGGCGGCCCTGCCTGGACTTCAGAAAAAGCCCTGCCCGGGCACAAGGATGCCCGGCAGAAACTTTTTCTACAAATATTATAGCATAAATTGACAATGTTTCAAACGGCATTTATACTGGAATCGACCGGAAAGTATGATTTTATTTTGGAGGGATAGAGCAAGAATGGAAGTTCTTCTGCACAAAGGGTGCGGCAGGCCCGAAAGCCGCACCATGACCCTGCGCCCCGCCGGGCCGGAGGATGCCGCCGCCTTCTACGCTTTGCAGAACGAGGTGCGGGCCGGGATGCCCCATCCGGAGCAGTTCGTGCCCGACACGCTGGAAAATATCGCCCGTTATCTGCGGGACGACCTGTGCATCGGCGGCTGGGACGGCGGGCGGCTGGGGGCCTACTTCATCCTGCGCTACTGCGGGCAGGACGAGCACAACTATGCCGCCTTCATGGGCATCCCCAGACCCGCGTGGGACGGCTGGGCCAACGCGGACAGCGCCGTCGTCCATCCCGACTACCGGGGCAACGGCCTGCAGCGGAAGCTGCTGGAAGCGGCCCTGACCCGGCTCCGCCCCGGCATCGTGGGCATCGGGGCGACCGTCAGCCCCGACAACCAGTACAGCCTCCGCAACGCCCTCGCCTGCGGCTTCGAGATCGTCTGCCGCCGGGAGATGTACGGCGGCTATGACCGGTATCTGCTGGCGAAGACCCTGAAGTAAGAGGCCCGCTTAAAGCCTCTCCCCTTGGGAGAGGGCAAGCCCGGCAGAACAGAGCCGCCGCGCCTGTGCTTCTCCGTCAGCGGCCTTGCCCTCTCAGGCGCTTTGCGCCAGCTCTCCCAAGGGGAGAGCCATTGGCAGGCCGGGGAGCTTTCTGCTGGAAGCCTAAAGTTCAATATAACGTAAAAAGTAGTGCCCTGCTATCAAGACGAGCAGGGCACGATTCTTTATTCGCTTTGTGGTTTTATGCCGCCTTCGTCAGGGAAATCTCCTGCTTCATCTTATGCCGCACCACCAGCAGGCAGCCGAGGTGCACCAGCGCCGTCAGGATCCAGCTGATGGGGTAGCTGAGATAGAGGGTGGTGGTCGAGCGGAACAGCTGGAAGATGGTGGCGATCCAGACCAGACGGAGCAGGCAGCTGCCCACGAGGCTGACCACCATCGGCAGGACGGAGTAGCCCCGGCCGCGCAGACAGCTGGCCAGCACGTCCATGCAGCCGCAGAGCAGGTAGGTGGTGCAGATGATGTGCATACGGGCCAGACCGGCCGCGACCACGGCCTCGTCGGAGGAGTAGAAGTGGAGCAGCTGCTCGCCCAGCAGGGAGGCACCACCGCCCAGCACGAGGCCGGTGACGGCGGCGCAGAGCAGACAGTTGCGCATGACGCGGTCGAGGTTGTCGTAGCGGCGTGCGCCCATGTTCTGGCTGGTGAAGGTGACGGCGGCCTGCGCGAAGGCGTTCATGGCCGTGTAGACGAAGCCCTCGAGGTTGGAGGCGGCCGAGTTGCCCGCCACGATGGTGGAGCCGAAGGAGTTGACCGCCGACTGGATGACGACGTTGGAGAGGCTGAACACGGTGCTCTGCAAGCCGGCGGGCAGGCCGATGCGCAGGATCTGGCCCAGCGCCCCCGCGTGGAAGCCCAGATGGCCGAGGTCGAGGTGGAGCGGGCCTTTCTCCTTCACCAGCAGGGCCGTGACCATGCAGGCGGAAACGGTCTGGCTGATGATGGTGGCCAGCGCGACGCCCGCCACGCTCATGGAGAAGAGGATGACGAAGACGAGATTCAGCACCACATTGATGACGCCTGCCACGGCCAGACAGAACAGAGGCCGCTTGGTGTCGCCCACGGCACGCAGCAGTGCCGAGCTGAAGTTGTACAGCATGGTCATGGGCATCCCGATGAAGTAGATCTTGAGGTAGAGGGTGGACAGGTCGATGACGTCCTCGGGGCAGCTCATCAGCTCCAGCAGGCCCCGGGCCGCGAAGATGCCCACCACGGCCAGAAAGAGGCCGCTGACGAGGCCCAGCGTCACCGACGTCTGGACGGTGGTGTGGACGCCCTCTTCGTCCTTTGCGCCGAAGCAGCGGGCCGCGACGACGTTCGCGCCCAGCGATAGGCCCACGAACAGGTTGACCAGCAGGTTGATGAGTGCGCCGTTGGAGCCCACGGCCGCCAGCGCCGTGCTGCCCGCAAAACGGCCCACGACCACCACGTCAGCCGCATTGAACAGCAGCTGCAGGATGCTGGATGCCGCCAGCGGCAGGGAAAACAGGATGATCTTTTGCAGCATGGGGCCGCTGGTCAGATCGCCGGTCCGGGAATTTTGTGTCATGGAAATACTCTGCCTCCTCGAAGATCAGAAGATCACTCACGAAAAAACGCGCCGTCCAACAGCGGACGACGCAGATATAGCTATATTATAATACAGGCTTGTGTAAAATACAAGCAAAAAACAGGTGAATTCGAGTCGTTTCCGTACAAAAAAGCACCCCCGCAGATGCAGGGGTGCCATTGCGAAACAGAAGCTTACTTCTGGGTCTTCATGTAGATATGGTGAGGCAGACCGGCGATGTACAGCGGGGTCAGCTCAGCCTGAATGAGAGGCCGTGCGTAAGCGAGGAAATCTTCGGTCATCTGGGTATGATTCTCGTTCATCCAGCTCAGCGGCACCTTCTTCTCGAGGTTTGCCACTTCGCTGATGGGGTGCAGCTCGGTGGTGCACTGGTAGGGGCTGTTGGAGATGCGCTTCAGGGCCACCATCTGGCCGGTGACGCCCTCAAAAGCAGCCTTGGCGGCAGCACCGCCGACCTGATAGGCCTCGGTGATGTCGGTGCGGCTGGTCAGGTGTCCGGCGCAGCGCTGCAGGGTGGAAAGCTCGATGCAGCGGGTCTTGGTGTCCAGATTGCGGGCCACCACGTTGGCCAGATAGCGGGCGGTGCCGGTCAGGGCCTTGTGGCCGAA
>ENA-UOJI01000932-UOJI01000932.1-human-gut-metagenome-genome-assembly--contig:-P79-NODE-932-length-20338-cov-12.462555_pt1 | contig 20338 bp, 18 predicted proteins | sample MGYA00242346_ERZ723893 | MGnify/ENA metagenome assembly ERZ723893 | reverse complement strand
GCGACGTGCTGGTCATCCTCGAGGCCATGAAGATGGAGAACGAGATCGTTGCTCCGCAGGATGGCACCGTGGCTTCCATCAACGTGAACAAGGGCGATACCGTCAACTCCGGTGACGTTCTGGTTTCCATGAACTAAGGAAGAGGTGACAACCATGGCAAAAAAGCCGATCAAGGTGACCGAGGTCGTCCTGCGTGATGCGCACCAGTCTTTGCTGGCCACCCGTATGACCATGGACGAGATGCGCCCCATCCTGCCCGAAATGGACAAGATCAACTACTTCTCTGTGGAGTGCTGGGGCGGCGCTACGTTCGACAGCTGCATTCGCTTCCTGGACGAGGATCCTTGGGAGCGCCTGCGCATCCTGCGCAAGGAGCTGCCGCACCAGAAGCTGCAGATGCTGTTCCGCGGCCAGAATATGCTGGGCTACCGTCCCTACGCAGATGACGCTGTGGAGTACTTTGTACAGAAGTCCGTTGCCAACGGCATCGACGTCATCCGCATTTTCGACGCTTTGAACGACCCCCGCAACCTGCAGACCGCAATCAAGTCTGCCAACAAGGAGGGCGCTCATGTGCAGGGCTGCATCAGCTACACCCTGAGCCCCGTGCACAACAACGAGTACTTTGCATCCTACGCCAAGACTCTGGAGGAGATGGGTGCAAACTCTATCTGCATCAAGGATATGGCAGGTCTGCTCACCCCCTATACCTGCTATGATCTGGTCAGGAAGCTGAAGGAGACCGTCAGCATCCCTGTGGATATCCACAGCCACTACACTGCAGGTCTGGCTTCCATGTCCATCCTCAAGGGCATCGAAGCAGGTGCCGACATCGTCGATACCGCTATGAGCCCCCTGAGCCTTGGCACCAGCCATATGCCCACTGAGAGTCTGGTGGCTGCCCTGCAGGGCACCGACTACGACACCGGTCTGGATCTGAAGCAGCTGAATGTCGTGCGCGCTTATTTTGCAAAGCTGCGCGAGAAGTACATCGCCAACGGTCAGATCAGCCCCAAGAGCCTTGGCGTGGACGCCAACACTCTGCTGTATCAGGTGCCGGGCGGTATGTTCTCCAATATGCTCAAGCAGCTGAAGGATGCCGGCAAGGAGGATAAGCTGGACGAAGTGCTGGCCGAGATTCCCCGCGTCCGTGAGGATGCAGGCTATCCGCCGCTGGTCACCCCCACCAGCCAGATCGTTGGCACGCAGGCTGTGTTCAACGTCATCATGGGCGAGCGCTACAAGATGGTCACCAAGGAGTTCAAGGGCCTGGTCCACGGCGACTACGGCAAGACTCCCGCTCCCATCAAGCCCGAGTTCACCAAGAAGATCCTTGGTGACGAGCAGCCCATCACCTGCCGCTTTGCCGATACACTGGCTCCCGAAATGGACAAGCTGAAGGCCGAGGCTGCCAAGTGGGCAACGCAGGAAGAAGACGTGCTGACCTACGCCATGTTCCCGCAGGTCGCACCCAAGTTCTTCGATAAGCGCAATGCTAAAAAGCAGGGCGTGGACGGTGACCATGTGGATTACACCAACCAGTCCCATCCTGTCTGATAAATAAGTTTCTTTCAGGGCTGCTGCACAAAAAGCTGTGCGGCAGCCCTTTTTGTATATCCGGCAAAGGCACAAAACAGGCTGCGCCGGGCAATGCCGGAAAAACTTCTGCATACACATTGACTTGCTGCCCAATACATTTTATAATGAAAGAAATGATCCCGGCAATACAATAAATGATGTGGAGGAAAATGCTATGCGAAGCATCCCGGAACAGCGCATTGCTGAGTTTCAGGAGCAGGACTATCAACGGTATTTTGGCATTTCAAAACTGGAATTTGACCGGATGCTCAAGGCTCTGCAGGAGGCTTACCGTCAGGAGCACAAACGTAAGACCCGCTTTACCAAGATCTCCATGATGGACAAGCTTATTCTGACCTTGATCTATCGCTACGAATACCGCACGATGGAAAGCATTGCCAAGGAATACGAGGTCTCTCTGGATACCATTGCCGACAACATCCATTGGGTGGAGCGCACGCTGCTCAACGCAGATATCCTGCAAACCAGCGTGACCTGCGTTTATAAGACGAACTGATGTTATGACCCTGCGTGAAAACGCGGGGTTATAATTTTTCAGGGGGAAAGCTTCTAAAAAGCGGTAACTGCCGCAGCCATGTTGTTTTGACTGCGGACGGATGCACAGCAGTAAAAAATGGAAATCGTGTTTTTTGCGCGGATGCAGTCTGCACCTTGAATTTTTCAGAAAAGAATAGTAAAATGATGCTATATGTATCGTAACATGGGCTTGTGTGCCCAAAGCGGATACCTATACAGAAAAAACGAAGTTAAACCGCAAAAGAATAGGAGCTAGTATGATCTTAAGCATGACCGGTTTCGGCAGGGGGACTGCCGTGCTCAATGGCCGTGAGATCACTGTGGAGCTGCGCAGCGTGAACTCCCGCTATTTCGAGTATTCCTCCCGCATCCCGCGCACCTGCAGTTCTCTGGACAGCCGCCTGAAAAAGCAGCTCAACCAGCGGATCTCCCGCGGCAAGGTGGAGCTTAGCATGACCGTGCAGAACGTGGACGCAGCGGATACCGTGGTCGCCGTCAATATGGAGCTTGCCCGCAGCTATCAGCAGGCGATGCGGGCCTTGTCTGAGCAGCTGGGGGTCAAAAATGATGTGTCCACCGCCGTTCTGACCCGTTTCCCGGATGTGCTGACCACCCGCCACGCCGATGTGGACGAGGAGCAGCTGTGGCAGGATGTGTCTGCCGTCACCGCGCAGGCGCTGGATCGCTTTGTGGAGATGCGCGCCGCCGAGGGTGCCAAGATGAAGGCAGACGTGGAAAGCCGCCTTGCGTTTCTGGAACAGTGCGTCGGCAAGGTGGAAGCTTTGAGTGCAGGCCGGGTAGAGAACTACACCAACCGCCTGTACGAGAAACTCAAGGTCATCCTGCAGGATCGTGATATCGATGATGCCCGTGTGCTGACCGAGGCTGCCATCTTTGGCGATAAGACCGCCGTGGATGAGGAGACTGTCCGTCTGCGCAGCCACATTGCGCAGTACCGCGATATCCTGCAGCTGGACGAGCCCGTGGGCCGCAAGCTGGATTTCCTGACGCAGGAGCTGAACCGTGAGACCAACACCATCGGCTCCAAGTGTCAGGATCTGGATATCACACGCATCGTGGTGGATATGAAAGCGGAGATCGAAAAGATCCGCGAGCAGATCCAGAATCTGGAATAATATGTTGTGGAGGAGCCTATGAAACTCATCAACATCGGCTTTGGCAATATGGTCAGTGCGGGGCGCGTGGTGGCAGTCGTCAGCCCGGACTCTGCACCGGTCAAGCGTCTGGTGAAGGAAGCACGCGAGCGTGGGATGCTGATCGATGCCTCTTACGGCCGCAGCACCCGGGCGGTGCTTATCATGGACTCCGATCATGTCGTGCTGTCCGCCCTTCAGCCCGAAACGGTGGCAAGCCGCGCCGCCGGGCAGGAGGGCAGAGCATCAATGGAGGAAGAAGCATCTCATGGCGAATGATAAATTTCTGTTTGTAGTTTCCGGCGCAGCCGGTACCGGCAAGGACAGCGTGGTCAAGGCACTGCGCGAGGCACACCCCGAGATCGAAAAGACCGTCTCTGCCACCACCCGCACCCCGCGCCCCGGCGAGCAGGAGGGCGTGGACTACTACTACCGCACCCGGGAGCAGTTTCAGCAGCTGCTGGAAAATGATCAGGTGGTAGAGCACAACTTCTATAACGGCAACTACTACGGCACCCTGAAGTCTGAGGTGGAAAAGCGGCTGGAAGCCGGCAAGGTGGTCGTGCTGGTCATCGATGTGCACGGCGCTGCCAATATCCGCCGGATGTTCCCGGGCGCTACCACCGTGTTTCTGCTGCCGCCCTCTGTGGAGGAGTTGGAGCACCGTTTGCGCGGTCGCGGCACTGAGACCGAGGAAAGCATTCAGGAACGTCTTGCCACCGCCCGGCAGGAGCTGGCTGAGCAGGATAAGTTTACCGTAAAGCTGGTCAACAACCAGATCGAGCCCTGCGCCGCAGAGCTGTATCAGGTCATCTGTCAGCGTGCCGGACTGCAAGGCTGAAAAATCAAGCGTTGAAGGAGTTGGACGAATGCCCAAAACGGTAGGCGTTGCCGTCAGCAATGCGACCTTCCATTTTGATAAGCTGTACACCTACGCCGTTCTGCCGGAGCACCAGAATGCGGTGCGTCTGGGCAGCATGGTGCTGGTGCCCTTTGGCAAGGGCAGCCGCGCCCGCATGGGCGTGGTGCTGGCCTGCGATGCCGAGCCGGAGCACTCCAAGCTGAAATATCTGTTCGATGTAGCCCCGGCCTCGGCCTGTCTGACACCGGAGCTGCTGCGGCTGGTGCATTTTTTAAAGGAGCGCACCTTCTGCACCTATTACGAGGCCGTCAAGGCGGTCATTCCGTATGGTGCGCAGTATAAGCCCGCCGTGGCGGCAGACGGTGTGACCCCGGTACTGCAAAAGCAGCTTACCCGCCACACCGAAAACGCCTACAAGCTGGTGGGCACACTGCCGCAAAAGCCAAAGCCTACGGCAAAGCAGCTGGCGGCGGTGGCACTGCTGAGCGGCGGTCCCCGCACCTTGAACCAGTTGGAGGATAAAGGCATCAGCCGCGCGGTGCTGGATAATCTGTGCACCAAGGGCGTGCTGGAATGCAGCAAGGTGAATAAGTCCATCGACCTGTACGCCTCCATTCCGCTGCGCAATGACCCCATCACCCTCACGGAGCAGCAGCAGGCCGCTTACGATACACTGCTGCCCAAGTTGGAAGATACCGCACCCCATTCGGCGCTACTCTATGGCGTTACCGGCAGCGGCAAGACGCTGGTATTTTTAAAATTGATTGCCCGCTGTCTGGAACTTGGTCGCAAGGCGCTGGTGCTGGTGCCGGAGATCAGCCTGACCCCGCAGATGATCCTGCGGTTAAAAGGGCAGTTCGGCCGCCGCGTGGCGGTGCAGCATTCCGCGCTCAACCACACCGAGCGTCTGCTGCAATGGCAGATGATCCAGGATGGTGGTGCAGATATCGTGGTCGGCACCCGCAGCGCTGTGTTTTCGCCGTTGGAAAACATCGGCCTTATCATCATTGACGAAGAGCAGGAGCACACCTACCGGTCGGAATCCGCGCCGCGCTACTCTGCCCACGAGGTTGCCCGGCAGCGTGCCGCCGAAAACGGCGCACTGCTGCTTCTGGCCAGTGCCACCCCCAGCACTGAGAGTTTTTACGCTGCGCAGAATGGCCGCACTCAGCTGGTGCGGCTGACCAAGCGTTACGGCGGCAATCCGCTGCCCAGTGTGCAGATCGTGGATATGCGGGCAGAACTGGCTGCGGGCAATCCCCGCGAGATCAGCCTTGCGCTGGAAGATGCCATCCGCCGCAATCTGGACGCGGAAAAGCAGACCATCCTTCTGCTCAACCGCCGGGGCTACCAGACCATTGCCCAGTGCGAGGACTGCCGCGAGGTGCTCAAGTGTCCAAAGTGCAGCGTGCCCATGGTGTACCACAAATCAGCGCATAAGGTGCTGTGCCACTACTGCGGTTCCCAGCAGGAGCCGCCGCCCACCCTTTGCCCGGCCTGCGGCGGCAAGCTGCAGTACCGGGGTTTTGGCACCCAGAAGGCCGAGGAGGAACTGGTAAAGCTCTTCCCGGAGGCGCGGGTGCTGCGCATGGATCAGGACTCCACCGCCGCCAAGGACGCCCACGAAAAGCTGCTTGCCAAATTTGCAGCGCATGAATATGACATCATGGTGGGCACCCAAATGGTGGCAAAGGGGCTGGACTTCGAGGATGTGACCCTTGTGGGCGTTCTGGGCATTGATTCGCTGCTGTTTGCACAGGGCTTCCGGGCATACGAGAACGTGTTCAGCCTGATCACGCAGGTGGTGGGACGCAGCGGCCGCGCAAAAGAGCCCGGCTTTGCCATCATCCAGACCACCGACCCGGATAACCCGGTGCTCACCCTTGCCGCCGCGCAGGATTATGATGCTTTTTACGAGCAGGAGATCGCCTACCGCAGGCTGGGCTTGTACCCGCCCTTCTGCGGGCTGTGCGTCATCGGCTTTGCCGGTGCAAAGGAGAACGAGGTGGCGCGTGCCGCTGCCCGGTTCTCGGCGCTTTTAGGGCAGCAGGCGGCCAAGCAGCCGGATCTGCCCCTGCGCATTCTGGGTCCTACGCCCGGCAGCATTGAAAAAATCAACGACACCTACCGCTATAAGCTCACCGTCAAGTGCCGCAACGACCGCCGCTTCCGCGACCTTGTGCGTGCTGCACTGGCACTGTATGAAAAAGAAAAACTGCCGTCCAGGGCATCGGTCGTGGTAGATCTGCATTCGGACGGTGACATCTGATAAAACTGGAGGTACCATTATGGCTATCCGTAATATTGTAAAAGAAGGCGACCCCATCCTGAACAAGGTCTGCCGCCCTGTGACCAATTTTGACGACCGTCTGGCTACTCTGCTGGACGATATGCGCGAGACCATGATCGCCGCCGACGGCGTGGGTCTGGCTGGCCCGCAGGTGGGTATGATGCGCCGCCTGTTCGTGGTGTGGGACACCACCGATGCCCCGGAGGAGATCCCCGAGGATTACGAGTACAAGTTCATTGACTTCGTCAACCCTGAGATCCTTGCCGTTTCCGAGGAAGAGGAGACCGCCTACGAGGGCTGCCTGTCCTTCCCAGGACATAACGGCGCTGTGACCCGCCCGGTTGCCGTCAAGGTGCGTGCACAGGACCGCAACGGCGAATGGTTCGAGCTGGAAGCTGACGGTTTGCTGGGTCGCTGCATCCAGCACGAGAACGACCATCTGGACGGCATCACCATCATGGAGTCCAGCGAGTACTTCTATGAGGATACCGAGGAAGGCAAAAAGGCTGCCCGCGAAGCGAAAGGAAACAACTGATGCGCATTTTGTTCATGGGCACGCCGGATATTGCTGCCGAGTGCCTGAAAGCCCTATATGCCGCCGGGCACGATATCTGTGCCGTGTACACCCGGCGGGATAAGCCGGTCGGCCGCAAGCAGGTGCTCACCGCGCCGCCGGTCAAGGAGGTTGCTCTGGCGCACGGCACACCTGTGTTCCAGCCCCGCACCCTGCGGGACGGCAGCGAGGATGAAAACATCCGTGCCCTCGCCCCGGAGCTGATCGTGGTGGTGGCCTATGGCTGCATCCTGCCGAAGTCCGTGCTGGAAATGCCCCGCTATGGCTGCATCAACCTGCACGTTTCGCTGCTGCCGAAATATCGCGGCAGCGCCCCGGTGCAGTGGTCGGTGCTGAACGGTGACGCCGAGACCGGCGTTTCCATCATGCAGATGGACGAAGGGCTGGATACCGGCGATGTACTGTACTGTAAAAAAATCGCCATTGACCCCGAGGAGACCAGCGGCGAATTGTTTGACCGCGTTACCGCTGTGGGCGCCGAAGCTCTGTGCGAGACTATTCTCCAGATCGCCGCAGGTACCCTGACGGCTGTGCCGCAAGACCACGAAAACGCCACCCTTGCCCCCATGCTGAACAAGGAGATGGCAGAGTTCCACCTGACTGACTCTGCCGCCCATATCCATAACTGGGTGCGCGGCATGAATCCTTGGCCGGGTGCGTGGTTTATCACTTCCGGCGGCAAAAAACTTAAGGTGATGTCCAGCCGCGTGGCTGCTGCCAACGGTGAAGCCCCCGGCACTGTGCTTGCCACAAAGCCCCTGACCGTAGCCTGCGGCGAGGGTGCTATCCAGCTGCTGAAAGTTGTGCCGGAGGGCAAAAAGCCCATGGATGGCACCGCCTTTGCAGCAGGTCTGCGCCTGAAAACGGGGGATAACCTCTGATGGCGGCAAATCCGCGTGCGGCGGCAGTTGCCGCACTGATACGGCAGGAGCAGGACGGCTTTTCCAATCTGGTGCTGGACGCAGAACTCAAGCGCCAGAAGCTGGAAGGCCGGGATAAGGCCTTTGCAAGCGCCATCTTCTACACCGTATTGGAGCACCGCGGCACGCTGGACTATATTCTGGAGCAGTTTCTGCCCAAGGGTCTGGCGAAGCTGGATGCCCCTGTGCGGGAGATCTTGCGCGCCGCTCTGGCACAGGCGCGCTATATGCAGGTGCCTGTCTCCGCTGCGGTGAACGAAGCGGTCAAGCTGACCCGCACCTTTAAAAAATCCAGCGCTTCCGGCCTTGTCAACGCCGTGCTGCGCAAGGCCTGCGGCTATGATTTAGACGCTGCCGTCTTTACAGACGAGATCCAGCGCCTGATGGTGCTTGGCTCTGCCGGGCGGGATGTGGCGGAATTCCTCCACAAAAACTACCCGGATGAAGCACTGGGCATCCTGACCTATCAGGCCGATGGAGGTTTGACCAGTCTGCGCGCAAATCCCATCAAGGCCAGCGCTGCACAGCTGTGTGCGCTGCTCACAGAGCAGGGCGCAGCAGAGGTGCGGCAGGGAATCGTGCCCGGCAGTGTGCTGGCACGGTTTGCGGGCAGCCCGGCAGACAACGAGCTGTTCCGGCAGGGGTACTACCATGTGGAGGGGCAGGCCAGTCAGCTGGCAGCTCTTTGCGTGGGTGCAGCCCCCGGTGAGACGGTGCTGGATCTGTGTGCTGCCCCCGGCGGCAAGACCATTCTGCTGGCCGAGCAGATGCAGGGCACAGGAGAACTGTACAGCTGTGATGCGGCAGAAAACCGTGTAGGGCTGATCCGCACCGCTGTGGATCGCATGGGCTTTGCCGGGGTGCACACCCTGTGCAACGATGCCACCAAGCCGAACCCTGCACTGCCCATGGCAGACCGCATCCTGACGGATGTGCCTTGCAGCGGCTTGGGCATTCTGGCAAAAAAGCCGGATCTGCGCTATAAAAAGCTGGAAGCTGCCCGGCAGGCAGAGCTGCTTGCCACACAGGCGGCAATTCTGGATACCGCTGCGGCGCTGCTCAAGGCGGGCGGGCGGCTGGTCTACTCCACCTGCACCATCGATCCGGCAGAAAATCAGCAGCAAATTGCAGCCTTTTTGCAGCGTCACCCGGAATTTGCGGTCTGCGCGCCGGATGTACCGCTGCCCGCCGGGATGACGGCAGGGGAGCACGGCTGCCTTTCGGTGCCCACCCGTACCGGCATGGACGGTTTTTTCCTGTGTGTGCTGCAAAAAGCCGCCGCAACGCAATAAGCACGACCTTTGTGGGTCGTATCCTCTTATAGGAGAACAGAATGGAACAAAAACGCTGTATTTCTTCCCTGACGCTGGCAGAATTGACTGCTGAACTGAAAGCGCTGGGACAGCCGGGTTTCCGGGCAAAGCAGATCTTCCACTGGGTGCACCAGAAACTGGTCACCGAGTTTTCTGCCATGACCGACCAGCCCAAGACCCTGCTGGCAAAGCTGGAAGAAACCTTTTATATCGCTGCACCGCAGATCGAACGCCGTCAGGAAGCTAAGGACGGTACTGTGAAGTATCTGCTGCGCATGGCAGACGGCAACTGCATCGAGACTGTTGTCATGCGTTACCACTACGGCAATACCGTGTGCGTGTCCACGCAGGTGGGCTGCCGCATGGGCTGCCGGTTCTGCGCTTCCACGCAGGCGGGGCGGGTGCGTAACCTTGAAGCAGGCGAGATCTGCTCCGAGATCTACACTGCCCAGAAGGATATCGGCGAGCGCATCTCGCATATCGTGCTCATGGGCATCGGCGAGCCGCTGGATAACTTTGACGAGGTGATGCGCTTTTTGGAGAACATCACCTCGCCCGAGGGCGTCAATATCGGGATGCGCAACATCAGCCTTTCCACCTGCGGCCTTGTGCCTAAGATCGACCAGCTGGCGGAGAAAAAGCTGCAGCTTACCCTTTCCATCTCGCTGCACGCACCTACCAACCAGATCCGCAGCAGCATGATGCCGGTCAACGATGCCTACCCGGTGGAGCAGCTGATCCAGACCGTGCGCCGGTATCAGGAGACCACCGGCCGCCGGGTCAGCTTTGAATATTCCATGGTGCGCGGTGTCAATGATTCTGATGTCTGCGCAAAGCAATTGGCAGACCTGATCCGGGGCATGGGCGCGCATGTAAATCTGATCCCCATCAACCCGGTGGACGGCAGTCCGTACTCCGCTACGGATGCAGCCAATGTGCGCCGGTTCCAGCAAAAGCTTGAAAGCCTTGGCGTAAACGCCACGGTGCGCCGCCGCCTTGGCAGCGAGATCAGTGCCGCCTGCGGCCAGCTACGCCGCGACGAAATGAACGGCAAGGCATAAATAGAGGGAGAAACCTATGAAACTTGCAGGAAAAACGGATGTAGGACGCGTCCGGCAGGACAATCAGGATGACTACCGTGCCGGGGAGCTGCCCGGCGATGCAGCCTGGGCGCTGGTGTGCGATGGCATGGGCGGCGCACGCGGCGGGCGGGAAGCCTCGCAGTGTGCGTGCAGCGTCATCGAGCGCTGCTTTCAGGAGCAGTACAGCCAGTGCATCCCCGGCGAAGAGGAGACCTTTTTAAAGAAGGCGCTGCTCAGCGCCAACCGCTATGTGTTCCAGAAGGCGCTGCGGGAGGAGTCTCTGGCCGGTATGGGCACCACTGCCGTCTGCGCTCTGGTGCGTGGCGGCAAGGCCTATCTGAGCCACGCGGGCGATTCCCGCGCCTACCTGTACCGGGACGGTAAGCTGGCGCAGCTGACCCACGACCACTCCTATGTGCAGGAGCTGGTGGACTGCGGCACCATCACGCAGGAGCAGGCAGAACATCACCCGCAGAAAAACATCATCACCCGGGCGCTGGGTGTGGATTACCGGCTGGAGCCGGAGTTCACCACCGTGGCGCTGCAGGCAGGGGACGTTCTGCTTCTGTGCACGGATGGCCTGACCAATGCCGTGCCCACAGAGCAGCTGGAGCAGCTGCTGCGCAGCGGGTCTTTTTATGATCTGCCGGATGTTCTGATCCGCACCGCCAACGAAAACGGCGGCCCGGACAATATCACCGCCCTGCTGGTGGGGGTAGAGCCGATGGAGGTGCGCCATGGATAACCTGATCGGTAAAAGACTGGACGGCCTATACGAGGTGCAGGAACTGATCGGCTCCGGCGGCATGGCCAATGTGTATAAGGCGGTCATGCGGGGACAGAACGGCCCCGTGCCCGCCGGGACTGTGGTGGCCGTCAAGGTGCTGCGGCAGGAGTATATGCACGACCCGGATCTTGTGCGCCGCTTTAAAAACGAATCCAAGGCCATCTCCCTGCTGAACCACCCCAATATCGTCAAGGTGTACGATGTTTCGGTCAACGACCATCTGCAATATATTGTCATGGAGTATGTGGACGGCATGACCCTGCGGGAGTACCTCAACGAGCGGGGCGGCAAACTCTCCAGCCGGGAGACTGTGCACTTCATCTCCCAGATCCTCAAGGCGCTGGAGCACGCCCACGCCAACGGCATCGTGCACCGGGATATCAAGCCACAGAACATTATGCTGCTGGATAACGGCCAGCTGCGCATGATGGACTTCGGCATCGCCCGTATTTCCCGGGCAGATAACCAGATGCTGGCCGGCAAGGCGATGGGCAGCGTGCATTATATCAGCCCGGAGCAGGCAAAAGGAGACGAGACCGACCGCACCAGCGACATCTACTCGGTAGGCGTCATGATGTACGAGATGCTTTCCGGTCATCTGCCCTTTGACGCCGACGACGTGGTAGAGGTTGCCATCAAGCAGATCTCGGACGAGCCCCGCTCACTGCACGAGCTGGCACCGGAGGTGCCCTATGCGCTGGTGGAAATCACCGAAAAGGCTATGGCGAAGCTCCCCCAGAACCGCTACCCCTCGGCACGGGCGATGCTGGAAGCACTGGATACCTATGTGCAGAACCCCTCCGTGCTGTTTGAATATCAGTATATTACAGAAGAAGCACCCGAAAAGGTGGTGAAACGTACCATGAACCAGAACCGCGCGATCCGTCAGAACGAACAGTCTGCTCCCCGCAAAAACGGCAAAAACAAGCAGGGCAAAAAACGCCGCACCGTCTTTTTGCCGGCCTTGTTCGGCATCACCATTGCCTTTGCACTGGCCTGCATGGCGCTGTGCTGGATGATCCTGAACGACTCCTCTAACCTGATGAACAACAAGGCTGATGTCACCCTTGGGGACTATATCGGCATGACCAAGGATCAGGCCATGGCCACGGATCAGATCGCATCCGGCCAGATCGCCCCGGAGTGGGAAGAAGAGTATAACAGCAACTATGCCGCCGGTTATATCTATAAGCAGTCGCCGGTGTCCGGCCGCACCGTCCGCGAGGGTCAGAGCGTGACGCTGACCGTCAGTCTGGGCACTCAGTATGTCACCGTGCCAGATCTGACCAACTATGTGCAGTCCGATGCAGAGCAGCAGCTCAAGGCACTGGGCGTTTCGGTGCTGGTCACGCAGGCTGTGGATACCTCGGTGGCCTCCGGTGCGGTCATCCGTACCGACCCTGCCGCCGGTACGCAGGTGGCAGCAGGCTCCACGGTCATCCTTTATATCAGCCGTCCGCAGGTGTCCACCACCACCAAGGTGCCCTCGCTTACCGGCATGAGCGTGGATGATGCCCGCACCCTGCTGGTGCAGAACCATCTGGGTCTTGGCAGCCAGAGCGAAGAATACAGCGACCAGCCCGCAGGCACGGTGCTCAGCCAGAACCCTGCAGCAGGTACCACCGCGAAGCTGAACAGCCGCGTAAACGTTGTGGTCAGCGCAGGCGCTGCACCGGCGCAGGAACCGGAGCAGCCGGGCAGTGACGGTACTTCCGGCACTACTGGTGAAGGCTCTACCGGCGGCGAGAGCACCGGCGGCAGCAGCGAGCCGAGCTCCAGCAGCAGCTCCACAGGCGGCGGTATTCTGGACTGGTGGTCCTCGCTGCTGGGCTGACGGAGGATATGCATGAACGGTTATATCGTAAAAGGCATTGGCGGCTTTTACTATGTAAAAACGCCGGATGGCATCGTGGAGTGCAAGCCCCGCGGCATCTTCCGCAAGCAGAAGATCACCCCTGTGGCAGGAGATGAGGTAACGCTGGAGACCGAAAACGGTGCGGCGGTCATTGCACAGATCGCCCCCCGTAAAAACGTTTTTGTGCGCCCGCCGGTGGCAAATCTGGATGTGCTGTTTCTTGTGGCAAGCACTACCCAGCCCACCCCCAGCACCTTGGTGCTGGATAAGCTTTCCGCCATTGCGGTGGATAAGGGCGTACAGCCGGTGGTGGTGTGCACCAAAAGCGACCTTGCCGAAGCAGATTTTCTGGCAAACGCCTATGCAAAGTCCACTCTGCCGTTTATCCGTATCGACTACGAAAGCGGTGCCGGGCTGGACGAAGTGAAGCAGTGGATCAACGGCAGGCTGTGCGCTTTCTGCGGCAACTCCGGTGTGGGTAAATCCACCCTGTTGAACGCGCTGCTGCCGGACGCTGCCCGCGAGACCAGCGCCATCAGCCAAAAGCTGGGGCGCGGCCGTCACACCACCCGTGAGGTGACCATCTTTGAAGCCTACGGCGGACGCATTGCCGACACCCCGGGCTTTGCCAGCTTGGAAGCTAACCGTGCCGGGTTCATCCCCAAGGAGAATCTGGAACACGCCTTCCCGGAGTTCGGTCCTTATCTGGGTCAGTGCCAGTTTACCGGCTGCTCCCACCGCAGCGAAAAAGGCTGCGCTGTGCGGGCGGCGCTGGCAGAGGGCAAACTTTCCCAGACCCGGTACGACAGCTACTGCGCCATGTACGACGAAGTAAAGGATGTCAAGGACTGGCAGCGCCCGAAAGTGTAATACGGAAGGAAGAATATAATGTCCCGTTGTGTGATCCTTTCCGCCTGCCCGGTGCAGCCGGAGCTCAAGCGCCTGCTGCGCAGCGATGATTTTATCATTGCCTGCGATGCGGGCTACCGCAACTGTGTGCGGCTGGGCTGTAAACCGGATATCATTGTAGGCGACTTTGATTCCGCTCCCTGCCCGCAGCAGGATACGGACGATATCGTTGTGTTGCCCCACGTCAAGGACGACACCGATACCGAATATGCCGCAAAGCTTGCTGCACAGAAGGGCTTTGACGAGGTGCTTTTGCTGGGTGCACTGGGTGGCAGGCGGGTAGAGCACACCCTTGCCAACCTGTGCACCGGCCTTGGGCTTGAGCAGCGCGGCATCCGTGCCGCCTTGCAGGACGAGCGCTCCCGCATCACCTTTGTGCTGCCGGGCGAGAGCCGCTGCTACCCCAAGGAGGAGTTTTTCTACTTCTCGGCCTTCCCCATGGAGGGGTGCGCCGAGGGTGTGTACGAAAAAGGCTCCTTCTACGAGCTGGAGGATGCCGTACTCACAGCAGGCTATCCGCTGGGCGTAAGCAACGAGTACGCCGAAGGCTCAAGCTGCATCACCATCAGCACCCGGCAAGGCGCGCTTGTGGTGGTGGAGACCATCGCAGATTGAACCCTTCCCGGAACATTTTTGCCTGTCAGACGCTATAATGGGGTAAACATGAGCGAAAGGCGGGGTGGAGATGCAGGTAGTGGTCATTCGCAGCCCGAAAGCGCTGTGCGGCATTCTGCGCAAGCTGTTCGGCATCCGCAAAGAGAACTGAATCTATAAAAGACCGGTGTGTGGCAGCTGCTGCACACCGGTCTTTTGCTGTCGGCATACCGCCGCCTGCCGCTGCATACACTCTTACGGAAACGGACAGGGAAAGGAGCGCACTGCACATGGAACTGAAGATATTCCGGGACACGCTGCCGCAGGGCGGGGCGGGCTGTACCATAAAAGCAGAACTTCCGCTGGAGACCGAGATCCGCATCTCGGATGACCTGCCGCCGGTGGGCAAGCTGGTCAAGTGCTTTGTCCGCCCGGTGGTGCTGCAGCGGCAGTTGCAGCCGGGCAGGCTTACCTTAGAGGGCTATCTGCGATGCACAGTGTTTTACCAGAGCGAAGCGGAAAAAGGCTTGTGCCAGACCGAGCAAAAGCTGCCCTTCACCCGGCAGCTGGAACTGCCAGAGCTGGCTTTTACCGCATGGACAGCCGTGGTGGAAGGGCAGACAGAGTACCTCAACACCCGCGCGGCAGACCCGCGCCGAATCGAGGTGCGGGGTGCCTATGGGCTGGTGGTCACGGTACACACACAGTGCAAGACCGAGGTCATTACGGCGCTGGCAGATGGCGGTATCGAGCAGCAGCTGCGCACCCTGCAAGGCGTACGCAGCGTGGCCGTGCTGGATAAGCTGGTCACCTTGGAGGGCGAGCTTGTCTTTGCAAAGCCCCCGGCGGCTGTACTGGACATTACCGGCAACGCTTGTGTAGGGGAGGTAAAGCTGCTTGCCGGCAAGGCTGTGGTTAAGGGGGAGTTGCGGGTGCAGTGCGCGTGGCGGGCAGAAGGGGATACTGCCCTGCAAAGTCAGGCGGCGGCGCTGCCCTTCCAGCAGGTGATAGATCTAGAAGGCATCACCGAGGACTGCCGCTGTCTGTGCGTGGCAGAGCCGGTGGGGTTTACCCTGTCGCAGGCAGAAAGCGCCGCCGCCCAGTTGACGGCAAACGTCATGCTGCACCTGCGGGCATGGCGCAGCTATCAGCTGCAGGTGGCGGTGGATGCTTTTTCCACCCGGTTTGAAACGGAGCTCACATCGCAGCCGCTTGTCACGGAGCAGCTGCTCTGCACCCTGAACGATACCGCCACCGCCACAGGCTCCGGCCCGCTGCCGGATGCAGGGGCGCAGCTGCGGGCCTGCTTTGTGCACTACGGTCCGCAGCAGACCGTCCAAAAAGGGGAGGGCTGGGTGCTTACCGCCAAAGCAGTGGTAACAGCCCTTGCAGAAAATACCCTCGGCGAGCTGGAAAGCTACGAGAAAACCTTGGAGGTCAATATCCCGCTGCCCATCACACCGCCGGAGGGAACTATGCTTGTGCCGGAATGCTGGCTCAGCACTGAGAACGTGCAATGCACCTGTGCGGGCGGTACGCTGGAAGCAACGATTACAGTCCGGGCAGAGGGCACGATCTTAGGCTGTGCCACAAGCCCGGTCATCGGCAGCATCACCCTTGGTGACTCGCTGCCCGACACCGACCCCGAGATCGCCTTGCGCATCTACTACGCGCAGGCGGGGGAGGAGGTGTTTGCGGTGGCCCGGCGGTTCCATGTAGCCCCGGCGCAGATCCTTGCGGCAAACCAGCTGGAGGAAGAGCTTACCAGCCTGCCGCAGGCACAGCGGCTGCTGATCCCAGTCACCTGAACGTAAGGCTGTAAACAATCGAAAAAACGCACCCTTTTCCCGGACGGTACGAGCTGCCGCGCCGGGGAGGGGTGTTTTTGTTCGTGCCTGCGCAGAAAAAGCAATGCGAAGAGTTGCTAAAAAGATTGGAAAGAAAACTTATAAAATAAGACGTATTATCGCTGCAAAATATGAGTAATATACGATTAGTATCTTCGATGGGTGATTTTAAATCAACACAAGCACCGCACTGATATCGATTTCAATGCATGAGAGCACTCAAAAATACGATTTGTATTTTACACTTTGCAGACCATCCATGGATGTGGTATACTGAAGTACAGTTTATAGAATCAGAATGTTTTCTGCCCGGGTCGATCTGCGCTCGGTAGATTGCATTGAGCACAGCAGGCAGAAAATAAAATCATATCGCGGGAGAGTGGAGTACTTGGAACTGGAACAGGCTAAAAAGCGCGTGGAAGAACTGCGCGCAGTCATTGAGAAAAACAACCGGCTTTACTACGATCAGGATGCGCCGGAGTTGGAAGATTTTGAATACGATGCCCTGACGCGGGAGTTGAAGGAACTGGAAGCGCAGTTCCCCCAGCTTGTCACAGCGGCATCGCCCACCCAGAAGGTGGGCGGCACCGCCAGCAGTAAACTGCCCAAGGTGACCCATGCCGTTAAGATGGAAAGCCTGCTGGATGCGTTTTCCTTTGATGAGCTGCGGGACTTTGACCGCCGCGTCCGCGAAGCCGGGGTAGAGCCGGAATATGTTGTGGAAATTAAGATCGACGGTCTTTCCTGCAGCTTGGAGTATGAGAATGGGCAGCTTGTCCGCGCCTCTACCCGTGGTGACGGCGTGGTGGGCGAGGACGTTACCGCAAACGTGCGTGCCATCCGCAGCATCCCCAAGACCATTAAAGATGCACCGGAATTTTTGGAGGTGCGCGGTGAGGTGTATATGCCGCACAAGGCCTTTCAGCACCTGTGCGCCGAGCAGGAATTGCAGGGCGCTGCACCCTTCAAAAACCCTCGCAATGCAGCGGCCGGTTCTCTGCGGCAGAAGGATGCCCGTATCACCGGCAGCCGGGGACTTTCCATCTTTGTGTTCAACGTGCAGCAGATCCGTGGCAAGACCCTGACCAAGCACTCCGAAAGTCTGGATTACCTCAAGAGCCTTGGTCTGCCCGTGTCGCCGCGCTACCATGTGGTGCATGATATCGAGGACGCCATTGCCGAGATTGAGAACATCGGCCAGAACCGTGCCAAGCTGGATTTTGACATGGACGGTGCGGTTATCAAGGTGAACGATTTTGCCCAGCGGGAGTTGATGGGTTCTACCAACAAATTCCCGCGCTGGGCCATCGCCTTCAAGTACCCGCCGGAGGTCAAGGAGACCACCCTGCGCAGCATCGAGGTAGCTGTGGGACGCACCGGCGTGCTCACCCCCACCGCCTGCTTTGACCCGGTATTTCTGGCAGGCACCACGGTAGCCCGCGCCACCCTCCACAACGAGGACTTCATCCGGCAGTTCGGACTGTGCATCGGGGATACCATTCAGGTGCGTAAGGCGGGCGATATCATCCCGGAGGTCATCGGGGTCACCCATCATGCGGAGGACGCTGAACCCTACACCATGCCCACTGTCTGCCCCTCCTGCGGTGCGCCGGTGGTGCATCTGGAGGACGAGGCCGCCCTGCGCTGTGTAAACCCGGAGTGCCCGGCACAGGCGTTGCGCAATATCATCCATTTTGCATCCCGGGACGCCATGGATATCGATGGCTTGGGCGAGGCAGTGGCCACCCAATTGGTGGAAAAGGAACTGGTGCATTCCGCAGCGGATATCTACACGCTGACCCGGGAACAGCTGCTGGAACTGGACAAATTCAAGGAGAAAAGCGCGGACAACTTGTTACAGGCCATTACGGCTTCCAAGCAGAACAATCTGGATAAGCTTTTGTTCGGCTTTGGCATCCGCAACATTGGCGATAAGGCAGCCGCGCTGCTGGCAGAACATTTCGGCACGCTGCAAGCTATCCGGGAAGCCACCGCAGAGCAGATCAGCCAGATCGACGGTTTTGGCGGCGTGATGGCGCAGAGCGTGGTGGAATTCTTTGCCAAGGAAGGCACCACCGACCTTGTGCACCGCTTGGCAGATGCCGGGGTCAATATGCAGTGGAAGGGCGAACCGAAGGGGGACAAGCTGGCGGGCAAAACGCTGGTGGTCACCGGTACGCTGGAGACCCTCTCCCGCAACGAAGCCGAAGCATTGATCGTGAAAAACGGCGGCAAAGCCAGCGGCTCTGTCTCCAAAAAAACGGCCTATGTGGTGGCTGGTGCGGCGGCGGGCTCCAAGCTGACCAAGGCGCAGGCGCTGGGCGTGCCGGTGCTGACCGAGCAGGAATTTCTTGCCATGCTGCAAGATGCCCCGGCAGAACAGGAAACGACTTAAAGTGACCTTCCAAATGTCAAAATACAAATAATTTCAAAAGCTTCTGCAACGCTGTTGCAGGGGCTTTTTTGTTTGATTGTTCCCAGTTCTAAGAACGCGCAAAGCGCATACAATGCTAGCACAAAGCTTTCGTGGAAGGAGAAACCAAAGTGGACGAGTATTACCGGGCTGTCAAAGCCCTTCCCGCTTGGCTGGCAGCACCGCTGGCACAGCTGCCTGCACAAACGGCAGTGCGCGTGCAGGAGCTGCGGCTGCGTATAGGCTGTGCGGTCACGTTTACCGTACAAGGACGGCAATGCGCTGCTTCAGTTTTGCCTGGTTGTCCACCGGCATTGGCTGCCATGCGGCTGGATGCGCTGCAGATAGAGGAGATCTTCTACACCCTTTGCAACGGCTCGGTACACACCCATGAAAGGGAGCTTGCCGAGGGCTACCTGACCACTGCCGCCGGCAACCGTGTGGGCGTAGCGGGACAGTTCGTGCAGCGGGAAGGGCAGAGCATTGCGCTGCAAAAGGTCACCTCGCTCAACCTGCGGATCGCACGCAGCTGCGCCATCTGCCTGCCGCCCGAGCTGGACAAGCTGTTGAAGCAGCATTTTACCGGGCTGCTGGTGGTGGGAGAGCCCGGCAGCGGCAAGACCACCCTGCTGCGCACCATCGCCCGGACGCTGGCCGAGCGGCAGCGTCTGGTGGCAGTGGTGGACGAGCGGGGTGAACTTTTCCCGCCGGAGCAGCCCCTGCCGCTGTTGGAGCGCATTGGCGGGGTGGATAAAGCCCGTGCCGTCCAGATGGCGCTGCGCACACTGGCACCGCAAGTGATCCTGCTGGACGAACTGGGCAGTCTGGAGGAAACGATGGCACTGGAACAGGGCTTTTTCAGCGGGGTGGACTTTATTGCCAGCATCCATGCGCCGGATGCCGCACAGGCGCAGTGCCGCCCACAGGTGCAGACCCTGCTGCAACGCGGGATGCTGCGGCAGCTGGTCGTCCTTGCCGGGCGGGAGACGCCGGGCTGCATCCGGGAGGTGCGTGCCGTATGAGCAGCCTTCTGCGCGGGTTTAGTCTGCTTTTGCTCCCGCTGTGCGGCTGGCTGGCGGGGGACGCAGTACAAGCCAAAACCACCCTGCATCTTGCCGCCTTGCAGCGCACCATCGAACTCTTACAGCGCGTCCGGCAGGAGATACAGTACCGCCGGGCAGACCTGCAAAGCCTCTACCGGCAGCTTTGCCGCGAGGGGGTGTTAGCGCAAACTCACGATGGCACATTGCAGCAGCTGCCTGCACCGGGGCAGCTTTCGGCGACAGAACGCGCCTGCTTCACAGAATGTTTTGGCGGTCTTGGCCGTGCAGAGACCGCACAGGAATGCGAACGGCTGGATTACTATACGGCGCGGTTCGAGGACTATTTGCAGCAGGCACGCCGCGCAGCACAGCGGCAGGCCGGTCTGCCGCACCGTCTGGGACTGGCAGGCGGCATGATGCTGGCGCTGCTCTTTTTGTAAAGGCTGTATGGGACAAAGGAGAAACGGATGGATATCGAGCTTGTGTTTAAAATTGCGGCCATCGGCATCATAGTCGCGGTGCTCAATCAGCTGCTCATCCGCTCCGGGCGGGAGGATCAGGCCATGATGACCACGCTGGC
>ENA-UOJI01000917-UOJI01000917.1-human-gut-metagenome-genome-assembly--contig:-P79-NODE-917-length-20550-cov-4.387216_pt1 | contig 20550 bp, 18 predicted proteins | sample MGYA00242346_ERZ723893 | MGnify/ENA metagenome assembly ERZ723893 | reverse complement strand
CCGGCCTTTTCGCCCGGATGGATGTCCTGTACGGATAACTGGAACATAGTTCTCCTCTCTTGCTGAATTGAAACGATTCAGCCTCTATGAGAAAAAAAGCGCCAACCTGGCTTAGGGTTAAAGACAAGATCGCGCTGAAACGTTTCAAGAAAGCATAATACTTCTGTTTCAGCACGCAAGGAAAGCCGTAAAGTTATGAGCAAAAGTTTGATGTGCTGCACAATTTTTTGCCATTTTTCCTAATTGCTGATGGGAAAATCCGTTATCAGCAATTTCATTTCAGCAGCGTCAGCAGCCAATCAGCAACAGTGAAATGGCATTTTGACTATTCGTGGCGCTTTTGATTTCGCTGTCTGTTTATTTTCTGACAAGCAGCGTAAACTCCGCGTCTTCCTCTTCCAGTGATCGACCAGCATGCATAACTCCCCCGCAGTCTCCAGCGCGAAATCGTTTGACCTGACCTCGACGGCGTTTTTAATCGTTGCCTTTCTCACCGGTATTGCGGGCGCTCTGCAAACCCCGACACTCAGTATTTTTCTTACCGATGAAGTACATGCCCGTCCGGCGATGGTGGGATTCTTCTTTACCGGCAGCGCTGTCATTGGGATTCTGGTAAGTCAGTTTCTCGCCGGGCGCTCTGATAAGCGCGGCGATCGCAAATCGCTGATTGTCTTTTGCTGCCTGTTAGGCGTGCTGGCCTGCACCCTTTTTGCCTGGAATCGCAACTACTTTGTTTTGCTATTCGTTGGCGTCTTTCTTAGCAGCTTTGGCTCGACCGCTAACCCGCAAATGTTTGCCCTTGCCCGTGAACATGCCGACAAAACCGGACGTGAGGCGGTGATGTTCAGCTCTTTTTTACGCGCTCAGGTTTCACTGGCATGGGTCATTGGCCCACCGCTGGCTTATGCCTTAGCGATGGGTTTCAGCTTTACGGTAATGTATCTGAGCGCAGCGGTAGCGTTTATTGTTTGCGGCGTGATGGTGTGGCTGTTTTTACCGTCGATGCAAAAAGAGCTTCCGCTGGCGACCGGCACGATCGAAGCGCCGCGCCGTAACCGTCGCGATACGCTGCTGCTGTTTGTCATTTGTACATTGATGTGGGGCTCGAACAGCCTGTACATCATCAACATGCCGCTATTTATTATCAACGAACTGCATCTTCCCGAGAAACTGGCCGGTGTGATGATGGGGACCGCCGCCGGGCTGGAAATCCCGACGATGTTGATTGCCGGATATTTCGCCAAACGTCTGGGTAAGCGTTTCTTAATGCGCGTTGCTGCCGTGGGTGGCGTCTGTTTTTACGCAGGAATGCTGATGGCGCATTCACCTGTCATTCTGTTGGGCTTGCAGCTGCTAAATGCTATTTTTATTGGCATTCTGGGCGGCATCGGGATGCTCTATTTTCAGGATCTGATGCCCGGTTAGTCGGGTTCAGCCACCACGCTCTATACCAACACTTCGCGCGTGGGCTGGATCATCGCAGGATCAGTGGCGGGCATCGTCGCCGAGATCTGGAATTATCACGCTGTGTTCTGGTTTGCGATGGTGATGATTATCGCCACTCTGTTTTGCTTACTGCGGATTAAAGATGTTTAAGGCGCGGTCAGCATTTCCAGATCGATAAGCCAGGTCATGGCCTGCTGACGCGAGTTACCGCACATTTCAGCGCTGGCTTGTAAGCCTGCACAGACTTTCGGTCGCAGTGGCGAGGTGAAAATTTTACAGCGTTGCTGTTCATCAAGCTGAATGCAGGGCGTATTGGCGGGCTTGCCATCTGGCATACCGGGAATAGGGCTGGAAATTGAAGGGGCAGTGCAACACGCCCCGCAACCCGGACGGCATTCCATACGTTGTTCTCTTAAGGTTAACCACCGGATTGATGAGCGCGCACAGTACCACCTTTTTTGCACCAGCAAAAGTGCGAATACCACTTGCCCGAAAGGCCCGTCGCGAGTACTTTGTCGCGATATTTTTGACATTTTCGACTACAGGAATTTTTCGATGCCAAGAGCGAACGAAATTAAAAAAGGTATGGTACTGAATTACAACGGCAAACTGCTGCTGGTTAAGGATATTGATATTCAGTCGCCCACTGCCCGCGGTGCCGCTACGCTGTACAAAATGCGTTTTTCTGATGTCCGTACCGGGCTGAAAGTAGAAGAGCGTTTCAAAGGTGATGACATCGTTGACACCGTGACGCTGCCCCGCCGTTACGTTGCCTTCTCCTCAGACGATGGCAACGAATATGTCTTTATGGATAAAGAAGACTATACCCCGTATACCTTCACCAAAGATCAGATTGAAGAAGAGTTGCTGTTTATGCCTGAGGGCGGCATGCCGGACATGCAGGTGCTGACCTGGGACGGTCAACTGCTGGCGCTTGAGCTGCCGCAGACCGTTGATCTGGAAATCGTTGAAACCGCACCAGGCATCAAAGGGGCATCTGCCAGCGCCCGTAACAAACCGGCGACATTGAGCACTGGTCTGGTGATTCAGGTACCAGAATACTTAAGCCCGGGCGAAAAAATTCGTATCCATATCGAAGAACGCCGTTATATGGGGCGTGCTGACTAACTTCAGCCGCATGCAGAAAAGGGATAGCTCAGGCTGTCCCTTTTTTAATTTATTATACCAATCTTCTATTTTGCGCTTCCTGAACACCTTACGCCCTCAATTTTCACTCGTTGATTGATCGCCCTCACACTTCATCGCATTAACAATCCAGACCAATTTCAATTGCTGTCATATAACTTTACACTGTCGTTGTTAATTAATCGTTACTAAGACGTGACTCCTATGAATACAATCGCCTCCGTTACGCTCCCGCATCATGTACACGCTCCACGCTATGATCGCCAGCAGTTGCAATCACGTATCGTTCATTTTGGCTTTGGAGCCTTTCACCGCGCTCATCAGGCGTTACTGACCGATCGTGTGCTGAATGCCCAGGGCGGCGACTGGGGGATCTGTGAAATCAGCTTGTTCAGCGGTGATCAACTGATGAGCCAGCTCCGCGCACAGAACCATTTATATACCGTGCTGGAGAAAGGTGCGGACGGCAATCAGGTGATAATTGTCGGTGCCGTTCACGAATGCCTTAATGCAAAACTGGATTCCTTAGCGGCAATTATTGAGAAATTTTGCGAGCCACAGGTGGCAATTGTTTCCCTGACGATTACCGAAAAAGGCTATTGTATTGACCCGGCCACCGGTGCACTCGACACCAGTAATCCGCGGATTATTCACGATCTACAAACCCCTGAAGAACCTCACTCCGCACCGGGTATTCTCGTCGAAGCACTGAAACGCCGCCGTGAGCGCGGCCTTACACCGTTTACCGTGCTCTCCTGCGACAATATTCCCGACAATGGTCATGTGGTGAAAAACGCGGTGCTGGGAATGGCAGAAAAACGTTCGCCAGAACTCGCCGGGTGGATAAAAGAGCACGTCAGTTTTCCGGGAACCATGGTCGACCGCATTGTTCCGGCTGCAACCGACGAATCACTGGTGGAAATCAGCCAGCATCTGGGGGTGAATGATCCCTGCGCGATTAGCTGCGAACCGTTTATCCAGTGGGTGGTGGAAGATAACTTCGTCGCTGGGCGTCCTGCCTGGGAAGTCGCAGGTGTACAAATGGTGAATGATGTCCTGCCATGGGAAGAGATGAAACTGCGGATGCTTAATGGCAGCCACTCTTTTCTCGCTTATCTGGGTTACCTCTCAGGATTCGCCCATATCAGTGATTGCATGCAGGATCGCGCATTTCGCCATGCCGCCAGAACATTAATGCTGGATGAGCAAGCGCCGACACTGCAAATTAAAGATGTCGATTTAACACAATATGCGGATAAGTTAATTGCACGTTTTGCTAATCCGGCGCTGAAACATAAGACCTGGCAAATCGCGATGGATGGCAGCCAGAAATTACCGCAACGCATGCTGGCAGGTATTCGCATACATCAGGGGCGCGAAACGGACTGGTCGTTGCTGGCATTAGGCGTTGCAGGCTGGATGCGTTACGTCAGCGGCGTTGATGATGCCGGAAATGCCATTGATGTTCGCGATCCGCTTAGCGATAAAATTCGCGAACTTGTTGCGGGCAGCAGCAGTGAACAACGCGTAACCGCCCTGCTTTCCCTGCGTGAAGTTTTCGGTGATGATCTGCCAGATAACCCGCATTTTGTGCAGGCCATCGAACAAGCCTGGCAACAAATCGTACAATTCGGCGCACATCAGGCGCTATTAAACACCCTCAAAATTTAACGATTTCTGCGGTTAAAGCGGATGAAGCTCACCTTCGTCCGCTCTCCCCTTCTCTTTTCTGCCTTTTTTAGCCAGGATTAACGCTCAGTTAACTTACCAGAGTATTGCGGAGCCGTTGTGACCAGGACCAACCTCATCACCGGTTTTCTCGGCAGCGGGAAAACCACGTCGATTCTTCATCTGTTAGCCCATAAAGATCCCAACGAAAAATGGGCGGTACTGGTTAATGAATTTGGGGAAGTCGGAATTGATGGTGCTTTGCTCGCCGATAGCGGCGCATTGCTGAAAGAGATCCCCGGCGGCTGCATGTGCTGCGTTAATGGTTTACCCATGCAGGTAGGGTTGAATACCTTACTGCGTCAGGGAAAACCAGACCGCTTGTTGATAGAGCCGACCGGGCTGGGCCATCCGAAACAGATCCTCGATCTGTTAACCGCACCAGTCTATGAACCGTGGATAGATCTGCGCGCCACCTTGTGCATTCTCGATCCGCGCTTGCTGCTGGACGAAAAAAGCGCCAGCAATGAAAACTTCCGTGACCAGCTGGCTGCCGCAGACATCATTGTCGCCAATAAATCCGACCGTACGACGCCCGAAAGTGAGCAAGCGCTACAGCGTTGGTGGCAGCAAAATGGTGGCGATCGACAATTAATTCACAGTGAGCATGGGAAAGTTGACGGTCATCTTCTGGATTTGCCGCGTCGCAATTTAGCCGAGTTGCCCGCCAGCGCCGCGCATTCTCATCAGCATGTCGTGAAAAAAGGGTTAGCAGCGTTAAGCCTGCCAGAGCATCAACGCTGGCGTCGCAGTCTGAACAGCGGGCAAGGATATCAGGCCTGCGGCTGGATATTCGACGCTGATACGGTATTCGACACCATTGGCATTCTGGAATGGGCGCGACTTGCACCGGTGGAACGCGTCAAAGGCGTGCTGCGTATTCCCGAAGGGCTGGTGCGAATCAACCGTCAGGGCGATGACCTGCACATTGAAACGCAAAACGTTGCGCCACCGGACAGCCGTATTGAGCTGATTTCCAGCAGCGAAGCTGACTGGAATGCCTTGCAGAGCGCGCTGTTGAAGCTTCGTTTAGCGACTACCGCGTAAGGTTGCCTGCGTTTTTCAGTAAGATATTTAGAGAAAATATGATTAAAAATTTGCCGCAAATAGTGTTGTTGAATATTGTCGGCCTCGCGCTGTTTCTTTCCTGGTATATCCCCGTTAATCATGGATTCTGGTTGCCGATTGATGCGGATATTTTTTATTTCTTTAATCAGAAACTGGTCGAAAGTAAGGCCTTTTTGTGGCTGGTTGCATTGCCCAACAATCGCGCCTTCGACGGTTGTTCACTGCTGGCGATGGGTATGTTGATGCTGAGTTTCTGGCTGAAAGAAAACGCCCCTGGCAGACGACGTATCGTGATTATTGGTCTGGTCATGCTATTAACTGCAGTGGTATTAAACCAGCTGGGTCAGGCATTAATTCCTGTAAAACGGGCCAGCCCAACATTGACTTTTACCGATATTAACCGCGTCAGCGAACTGCTCTCTGTTCCCACGAAAGATGCCTCACGAGATAGCTTTCCCGGCGATCACGGCATGATGCTGCTTATTTTTTCGGCATTCATGTGGCGTTATTTCGGCAAAGTTGCAGGCCTTATCGCCCTTATTATTTTTGTGGTTTTTGCATTTCCCAGAGTAATGATTGGCGCACACTGGTTTACTGACATCATTGTCGGTTCGATGACCGTGATATTGATCGGTTTGCCCTGGGTGTTGCTGACGCCATTAAGTGATCGATTAATCACCTTTTTTGACAAATCACTACCAGGAAAAAACAAACATTTCCAAAACAAATAACTCACAGTAATTAACATCATCAGGGTTATTTTTATAGTGAGGATAATCCTGATGATGCGCACCGTGCTTTCATCTATCGAACGCAAAAATCATTCTCTAAGTAAATGAATGGATTGCATGCGTTTCACTCAATTGTACTTTAATTGACCAACCCCGCTTATTAACTTTCTGTATCACTTTTTCTTATAAAAAATCATGTAAAACCGCTCGCCAAGACCGCACCAATCGGGTAATCTCGAACTCGTTTTGCCTCGGCGGTAGATTATCCTCACAGCATATAATTTTGTGCGTTAGTCCACAGATTTGGCCTTAAGGAATTGTTTCAACATGCCCAGGTAATTAGTCTCGTGTCGCTTGGCATTTTTTTATAACGATATTTGTCGTTAAGGACTTCAAGGGAAAACAAACAACATGGTCAAATCTCAACCGATTTTGAGATATATCTTGCGCGGGATTCCCGCGATTGCAGTAGCGGTTCTGCTTTCTGCATGTAGTGCAAATAACACCGCAAAGAATATGCATCCTGAGACACGTGCAGTGGGTAGTGAAACATCATCACTGCAAGCTTCTCAGGATGAATTTGAAAACCTGGTTCGTAATGTCGACGTAAAATCGCGAATTATGGATCAGTATGCTGACTGGAAAGGCGTACGTTATCGTCTGGGCGGCAGCACTAAAAAAGGTATCGATTGTTCTGGTTTCGTACAGCGTACATTCCGTGAGCAATTTGGCTTAGAACTTCCGCGTTCGACTTACGAACAGCAGGAAATGTGTAAATCTGTTTCCCGCAGTAATTTGCGTACGGGTGATTTAGTTCTGTTCCGTGCCGGTTCAACGGGACGCCATGTCGGTATTTATCTCGGCAACAATCAGATTGTCCATGCTTCCACCAGCAGTGGTGTTATTATTTCCAGCATGAATGAACCGTACTGGAAGAAGCGTTACAACGAAGCACGCCGGGTTCTCAGCCGCAGCTAATAAACCGTTTGGATGCAATCCCTTGGCTATCCTGACGAGTTAACTGAAAGCACTGCTTAGGCAGTGCTTTTTTGTTTTCATTCATCAGAGAAAATGATGTTTCCGCGTCTTGATCCAGGCTATAGTCCGGTCATTGTTATCTTTTAAATGTTGTCGTAATTTCAGGAAATTAACGGAATCATGTTCATACGCGCTCCCAATTCTGGACGTAAGCTCCTGCTTACCTGCATTGTTGCAGGCGTAATGATTGCGATACTGGTGAGTTGCCTTCAGTTTTTAGTGGCCTGGCATAAGCACGAAGTCAAATACGACACACTGATTACCGACGTACAAAAGTATCTCGATACCTATTTTGCCGACCTGAAATCCACTACTGACCGGCTCCAGCCGCTGACCTTAGATACCTGCCAGCAAGCTAACCCCGAACTGACCGCCCGCGCAGCGTTTAGCATGAATGTCCGAACGTTTGTGCTGGTGAAAGATAAAAAAACATTCTGTTCATCTGCGACCGGTGAGATGGACATTCCACTCAATGAATTGATTCCGGCGCTCGACATTAATAAAAACGTCGATATGGCGATCTTACCCGGCACGCCGATGGTGCCGAACAAACCCGCAATCGTCATCTGGTATCGCAACCCTTTGCTGAAAAATAGCGGCGTCTTTGCCGCTCTGAATCTCAACCTGACGCCTTCACTCTTTTATAGTTCACGGCAGGAAGATTACGATGGCGTCGCCCTCATTATTGGCAATACTGCGCTATCTACCTTTTCTTCACGTTTGATGAACGTTAACGAATTAACCGACATGCCAGTCCGTGAAACTAAAATTGCGGGCATTCCTCTGACCGTTCGGCTTTATGCAGATGACTGGACATGGAACGATGTGTGGTACGCATTTTTACTGGGCGGCATGAGTGGAACTGTCGTTGGCCTGCTCTGCTATTACCTGATGAGCGTACGTATGCGCCCCGGCAGAGAAATCATGACCGCCATCAAGCGCGAACAATTTTACGTGGCGTATCAACCGGTGGTGGATACACAAGCTTTGCGAGTAACGGGCCTGGAAGTACTGCTACGCTGGCGGCATCCTGTCGCGGGAGAAATTCCCCCGGATGCCTTCATTAACTTTGCCGAATCGCAAAAGATGATTGTGCCGCTGACTCAGCACCTGTTTGAGTTAATTGCCCGCGATGCCGCAGAATTAGAAAAAGTGCTGCCGGTAGGCGTCAAATTTGGTATTAACATTGCGCCGGACCATCTGCACAGCGAAAGCTTTAAAGCAGATATCCAGAAACTGCTCACTTCCCTGCCCGCACACCATTTCCAGATTGTGCTGGAAATTACCGAGCGCGATATGTTGAAAGAGCAAGAAGCCACACAACTCTTCGCCTGGCTGCACTCGGTCGGCGTAGAAATTGCTATTGATGACTTCGGCACCGGGCACAGCGCGCTTATCTATCTTGAGCGTTTTACGCTCGATTATCTGAAAATTGACCGTGGATTTATCAACGCCATCGGTACGGAAACGATCACTTCCCCCGTACTTGACGCGGTGCTGACGCTGGCGAAACGCCTCAATATGCTGACGGTTGCTGAAGGGGTCGAAACGCCGGAACAGGCGCGATGGCTAAGCGAACGCGGCGTTAATTTCATGCAAGGCTACTGGATTAGCCGCCCGTTACCGCTGGACGATTTTGTTCGCTGGCTAAAGAAACCGTATACGCCGCAGTGGTAAGGTGTGCTTACGTCCCTTATTATTCATAGTGAAAGCATGCCGGATTGCGGCTAATGATGAGTAAAAGGAAATCCGTTGCAGATGATTGTGCGCATACTGCTGCTGTTTATCGCCCTGTTCACCTTCGGTGCGCAGGCGCAGGCTATCAAGGAAAGCTATGCCTTTGCCGTGCTGGGCGAACCCCGGTACGCATTTAATTTCAACCATTTTGATTATGTGAACCCCGCCGCGCCAAAAGGTGGGCAGATAACGTTGTCAGCCCTCGGCACCTTCGATAATTTCAACCGCTATGCACTGCGCGGCAACCCGGGCGCACGCACCGAGCAGTTGTACGACACGCTATTTACGACTTCCGATGACGAACCAGGCAGTTATTACCCGCTGATTGCTGAAAGTGCACGCTATGCTGACGATTATTCCTGGGTGGAGGTCGCTATTAATCCGCGCGCCCGTTTTCATGATGGTTCGCCCATTACTGCCCGCGATGTAGAGTTTACTTTTCAAAAATTTATGACCGAAGGCGTGCCGCAATTTCGTCTGGTCTACAAAGGCACCACCGTCAAAGCCATTGCACCGTTAACCGTGCGCATTGAGTTAGCTAAACCCGGCAAAGAAGATATGCTGAGTCTGTTTTCGCTGCCGGTATTTCCAGAAAAGTACTGGAAGGATCACAAACTTAGCGACCCGCTCGCCACGCCTCCGCTTGCCAGTGGTCCGTACCGCGTTACGTCCTGGAAAATGGGGCAAAATATTGTCTATTCCCGTGTGAAAGATTACTGGGCAGCAAACTTACCGGTAAACCGTGGACGCTGGAATTTCGACACCATTCGCTACGATTATTACCTCGATGATAATGTCGCCTTTGAAGCGTTTAAAGCAGGTGCCTTTGATTTGCGTATGGAAAACGACGCCAAAAACTGGGCCACGCGTTATACCGGTAAAAATTTCGATAAAAAATACATCATCAAAGATGAGCAAAAGAACGAATCAGCCCAGGATACGCGTTGGCTGGCGTTTAATATCCAACGTCCGGTATTCAGCGATCGCCGGGTCCGGGAAGCTATCACTCTCGCCTTTGACTTTGAATGGATGAACAAGGCGTTGTTTTACAATGCCTGGAGTCGCACGAACAGTTATTTTCAGAATACCGAATACGCGGCCAGAAATTACCCCGACGCCGCGGAGCTGGTGCTTCTGGCACCAATGAAAAAAGATCTACCGTCAGAAGTCTTCACACAAATCTACCAGCCGCCGGTATCCAAAGGCGATGGCTACGATCGTGACAACCTGTTAAAAGCCGACAAACTTCTCAACGAAGCGGGCTGGGTGCTGAAGGGTCAGCAACGCGTTAATGCCACAACGGGTCAGCCACTCAGCTTTGAATTATTGCTTCCCGCAAGCAGCAATAGTCAGTGGGTATTGCCGTTCCAGCACAGCCTGCAACGGCTGGGTATCAACATGGACATTCGCAAGGTGGATAACTCGCAAATCACTAACCGCATGCGCAGTCGCGACTATGACATGATGCCGCGCGTATGGCGGGCGATGCCGTGGCCCAGTTCCGATTTACAGATTTCCTGGTCATCGGAATATATCAATTCCACTTATAATGCCCCCGGCGTGCAAAGCCCGGTTATCGACTCGCTGATCAACCAAATTATTGCCGCGCAGGGAAATAAAGAAAAATTACTGCCGTTGGGGCGAGCACTGGATCGCGTATTAACGTGGAATTATTACATGCTGCCAATGTGGTACATGGCGGAAGACCGTCTCGCCTGGTGGGATAAATTCTCCCAGCCGGCCGTGCGCCCCATCTATAGCCTCGGTATCGATACCTGGTGGTATGACGTCAATAAAGCGGCCAAACTGCCGTCCGCCAGCAAACAGGGAGAGTAGATGGGCGCTTACCTGATTCGCCGTCTGTTGCTGGTGATCCCAACATTATGGGCGATTATCACCATCAACTTTTTCATCGTGCAAATTGCGCCTGGCGGTCCGGTCGACCAGGCCATCGCCGCCATTGAGTTTGGTAATGCCGGAGTATTACCCGGCGCAGGCGGTGAAGGTGTTCGTGCCAGCCATGCGCAAACGGGTGTCGGCAATATCAGCGACAGTAATTACCGTGGCGGACGCGGATTAGATCCAGAAGTGATCGCTGAGATCACTCATCGCTACGGTTTTGATAAGCCGATCCACGAACGTTACTTCAAAATGCTCTGGGACTACATCCGCTTTGATTTTGGCGATAGCCTGTTTCGCAGCGCCTCGGTGCTGACGCTGATTAAAGACAGTCTGCCGGTTTCCATCACCCTCGGATTGTGGAGCACGCTGATTATCTATCTGGTGTCGATTCCGTTAGGCATTCGCAAAGCTGTTTATAATGGGAGCCGCTTTGACGTCTGGAGTAGCGCATTTATCATCATCGGCTACGCCATTCCGGCCTTTTTGTTTGCCATCCTGCTGATTGTCTTCTTCGCGGGCGGCAGCTATTTCGACCTGTTCCCTCTACGCGGCCTGGTTTCCGCTAACTTTGATTCGCTGCCGTGGTATCAGAAAATCACCGATTATCTGTGGCATATCACGCTGCCGGTGCTGGCGACAGTGATTGGTGGCTTTGCGGCGCTGACCATGCTGACAAAAAACTCATTCCTTGATGAAGTGCGCAAGCAATACGTGGTGACCGCGCGTGCGAAAGGGGTAAGTGAAAAAAATATTCTCTGGAAACATGTGTTCCGCAACGCCATGCTGCTGGTGATTGCCGGTTTTCCGGCGACGTTTATCAGCATGTTTTTTACCGGCTCGCTGCTGATTGAGGTGATGTTTTCACTCAATGGTCTGGGCTTACTGGGCTACGAAGCGACCGTCTCGCGCGATTATCCTGTAATGTTTGGTACCTTGTATATTTTCACCCTGATTGGCCTGCTGCTGAATATTGTCAGTGATATCAGCTATACGCTGGTTGATCCGCGTATTGATTTTGAGGGACGTTAATGTCGCGACTCAGCCCCGTCAATCAGGCCCGTTGGGCGCGTTTTCGTCATAACCGTCGCGGCTACTGGTCGTTATGGATTTTCCTCGTCTTGTTTGGTTTGAGTTTGTGTTCTGAACTTATCGCCAACGATAAACCGTTGCTGGTGCGTTATGACGGCAGTTGGTATTTCCCGTTATTGAAAAACTACAGCGAAAGCGATTTTGGCGGCCCGCTGGCAAGTCAGGCTGATTATCAGGACCCGTGGCTGAAACAACGGCTGGAAAATAACGGCTGGGTACTGTGGGCACCGATTCGCTTTGGTGCTACCAGTATCAACTTTGCTACCGATAAGCCCTTCCCTTCTCCACCCTCCCGGCAAAACTGGCTGGGAACGGATGCCAACGGCGGCGATGTGCTGGCACGCATTCTCTATGGCACGCGGATCTCGGTTCTGATTGGCCTGATGCTGACTCTCTGTTCCAGCGTGATGGGCGTGCTGGCGGGGGCGCTACAAGGCTATTACGGCGGTAAAGTCGATCTCTGGGGACAACGCTTTATTGAAGTATGGTCGGGGATGCCGACGCTGTTTTTGATTATTTTACTTTCCAGCGTCGTACAGCCTAACTTCTGGTGGCTGCTGGCAATTACTGTCTTGTTTGGCTGGATGAGTCTGGTCGGCGTGGTGCGGGCGGAGTTTTTACGTACTCGTAATTTCGACTACATTCGTGCGGCACAGGCGCTTGGCGTCAGCGATCGCAGTATCATCCTGCGTCATATGTTGCCTAATGCCATGGTCGCGACCCTCACCTTTTTACCGTTTATTTTATGTAGTTCGATAACCACCCTGACCTCGCTCGATTTCCTCGGCTTCGGTCTACCGCTCGGTTCACCGTCACTCGGTGAACTGCTGTTACAAGGGAAAAATAACCTTCAGGCCCCGTGGCTTGGGATCACCGCCTTCTTGTCGGTGGCGATATTATTGTCTTTGCTGATCTTTATTGGTGAAGCCGTCCGCGACGCATTTGATCCTAATAAGGCGGTGTAGCATGACGCAAACTCTGTTAGCGATTGAAAATTTGTCGGTGGGTTTTCGCCATCAGCAAACCGTACGTACAGTAGTCAATGATGTTTCACTACAGATTGAGGCTGGCGAAACGCTGGCGCTGGTGGGTGAGTCAGGTTCAGGCAAAAGCGTTACCGCGCTGTCAATTTTACGCCTGCTCCCTTCCCCGCCGGTTGAATATCTCTCCGGCGATATTCGTTTTCATGGCGAATCGCTGCTTCACGCCAGCGATCAAACGTTGCGCGGTGTACGCGGTAATAAGATCGCCATGATTTTTCAGGAACCGATGGTGTCGTTAAATCCATTGCATACCCTGGAAAAACAGCTTTATGAAGTGCTTTCACTCCACCGCGGGATGCGTCGGGAAGCGGCTCGTGGCGAAATTCTTAACTGCCTTGATCGCGTTGGTATCCGCCAGGCGGCAAAACGGCTGACAGATTATCCGCATCAGCTCTCCGGCGGCGAACGGCAGCGGGTGATGATTGCGATGGCGCTGTTAACGCGACCGGAATTATTAATTGCCGATGAACCGACCACCGCACTGGACGTCTCTGTCCAGGCGCAGATTTTACAGCTGTTGCGCGAACTGCAAGGCGAGCTGAATATGGGCATGCTGTTTATTACTCATAACCTCAGCATTGTCAGAAAACTGGCCCACCGCGTGGCGGTAATGCAAAACGGTCGCTGTGTCGAGCAAAATTACGCCGCTACGCTATTTGCATCACCCACTCATCCTTACACACAAAAGCTACTCAACAGTGAACCGTCAGGCGATCCAGTGCCGTTGCCAGAACCTGCCTCAACGTTGCTGGATGTTGAACAGCTTCAGGTTGCCTTCCCCATTCGCAAAGGGATTTTGAAGCGCATTGTGGATCATAATGTGGTGGTGAAAAACATCAGTTTTACGCTACGAGCGGGTGAAACACTGGGTTTAGTGGGCGAGTCCGGTTCCGGGAAAAGTACGACGGGACTGGCGCTGCTGCGACTGATTAATTCTCAGGGCAGCATCATCTTTGACGGTCAGCCACTGCAAAATTTAAATCGCCGCCAGCTGTTACCTATTCGTCATCGCATTCAGGTGGTATTTCAGGATCCAAACTCCTCGCTCAACCCACGACTCAACGTTTTGCAGATTATTGAGGAAGGCTTACGGGTTCACCAGCCGACGCTTTCTGCCGCACAACGCGAACAACAAGTGATAGCCGTGATGCATGAAGTGGGATTAGATCCTGAAACACGCCACCGTTATCCGGCGGAGTTCTCTGGTGGTCAGCGACAACGTATTGCGATTGCCAGGGCATTAATTCTTAAGCCCTCGCTGATCATACTTGATGAACCGACATCATCACTCGACAAAACGGTACAGGCGCAAATATTGACGCTATTGAAATCATTGCAACAAAAGCATCAACTGGCCTATTTGTTTATCAGCCACGATTTGCACGTTGTCCGCGCGTTATGTCATCAGGTTATCATACTGCGACAAGGGGAAGTAGTGGAACAAGGACCGTGCGCGCGCGTGTTTGCCACACCGCAGCAGGAGTATACGCGTCAGCTACTGGCGTTGAGCTGACGCTTAAAAAGGATTGTAGTTTGAAAAGGGTTCGGCAATTGCCACACCAAAATTTTTCAATCGGCATGTTGCAGCAAACTCGTCCTGGCGATTTACAAACAGGCACGGCTCACCTTCACACTCCAGCACCGAACATGGAACTTCGATGTCGCTTAACGCCTGGCTTAGTTTATACATCACCGACCATGCATTATCACCATCCGGGCTAAGCAATTTAAGCGCCACCAGGCTGTTGTCACCGCACGGTCCATTTTGCGGAATCGGTTCAACCTTCGAACCTGCGAAACCAGCAGACCAGCGATAGTTCTGCGGCAGTCGATGGACGATTGAGAGTTGTAATGAAGTCACTTATTTTCCCCGGAAGCATATTTTAATTCACATTTTGTTTACATCATTTTTAACACATCATCATCAATCCGTCTTTATACAGATCGTAAAGATTGATGCCTCGCCTGCGTGGCCTCTATGGCTCTGATTTAAATAATATCTGCGGGCGTGGTCACGTTTGCGGGGCTATATGTACCCTTTTCTGCGATCTAACTCAACCTTTTTAACTACAATGATGTGACTTTTTACATAAATTGATTTTACATAAAATAAACATATATCGGGGGAATGATAGATTTGTGGTTGACATGCATCAACAAAGGAAGCCTTTTAGCTTCCTCGTTGTGCAATAGATCACCGTTTTTTCGGCCGACTGGCGTACAGACAGAAGAGAATGGAGCTGGTTGCGCAGAATGCAATTGACCAAATCATCGGCCATGCAGAGTTAAAGGTCGCAAGATAAAGCAATGCGCCAACAATTGCCCCTATGCCAAAACGGAAGGTTCCTGCCAGCGAAGATGCCGTTCCCGCCATATGGGGAAACTCATCAAGAATGACCGCCATCGCATTGGATGACACCATCGACACGCAGCCCACAAACGCCGCAACGCCAACCACCAGCGACCAAAATCCCAGCCCCAGCAGCGCACTGATGACCATCCACGCTGCCATAATAAATTGTATCCACAACCCCGAGCGGAACATATTTAACGCGCCAATGCGGCGGACGAAGCGGCTGTTAAAGATGGTCATCACGAACAGAAAAACAATGTTTAGCGCAAAGTAATAACCAAAGTTTTCCGGCGCGACGTGGTTAATTTCAATATAAACAAACGGTCCGGCGCTTAAGAATGAGAACATCCCGGCAAAGCTGAAACCACTGGCAAGCATGTAGCTCAGGACACGTTTATGGCGGAACAGCGCCGCAAAGTTACCAATAGTGGTACGAATGTGAAATGGCTGACGACGCTCCGGTGGTAAGGTTTCTTTAATCAGGAAGAAAATCATTGCCGAAGCCAGAATCGCCGCTAATGCCAGGATCCAGAAGATGTAATGCCAGCTCAGCCACACCAGCACCCAGCCGCCAACTATCGGTGCCATCAGCGGTGCAATGGTTGTCACCAGCATGACAAACGACATCATCCGCGAGAACTCTTCTTTCGGGTAAATATCGCGCATCAGGGCGTTAATGACCACGCTGGCCGCAGCCGCAGCCAGCCCGTGGAAGAAACGCATCACAATCAGCTGATCGATGGTGTTTGCCAACGCACACGCCACCGCGGCGGCGGCAAACACCAGCGTACCGCCGAGCACCACCGGCTTACGCCCGAAGCTGTCTGCCATCGGCCCGTAGATTAACTGCCCCAACGCAAAGCCCAGAATATAAGTACTGAGGGTCATCTGCGTACTGCCCGCCGGTACGCCAAACTGCGCTGAAATTACCGGTAGCGCGGGCAGATACATATCAATCGACAGCGGCATCAACATGGCCAGCAGGCCAAGGATAAAAACAATAGCAAACGACGAATGCTGTCGGGTGGTCACAACGGGCTCCTGAAAGTCATTGAAAAGTTAGACGACGCTGGCAATTTCTTCTTCAGTTAACGGACGATATTCACCGGGGGCTAAATCAGCATCCAGCGTAATACCGCCAATACGTTCACGATGCAGCTCAACCACGTGGTTACCCACGGCGGCGAACATGCGTTTCACCTGATGATAACGCCCTTCGCTGATGGTCAGACGAACCTGCGTTGGGGTAATCACTTCCAGCACCGCAGGCTTAGTGAGATCTTTTTCGTTATGCAGCTGCACGCCTTTAGCAAATTGCTCTGCCGTATCGTCAGCTACAGGTGATTCCAGTGTCACCAGATAGGTCTTCTCGCAATGATGGCGCGGAGAAGTAATGCGGTGCGACCACTGACCATCATCAGTCATCAGCACCAGACCGGTGGTATCAATATCCAACCGCCCCGCCGCATGCAGTTTCCACGCTACCGGTTCATCAAGAAAATAGAGCACCGTTGGGTGATCAGGGTCGTCCGTGGAGCAAACATAGCCCTGAGGCTTATTGAGCATGAAGTAACGTGGACCGTGTTGCTGCGCCAGCGGGTTGCCATCGTAAGCGACATCATGTTCAGGAAGCAGTTTGAACGCTGCATTACGGACGATTTCGCCATCGACGGTGACACGATTGCCGCGGATTTCACGCCCGGCAATAGCACGGCTAACGCCGAGTTGCTGTGCGATAAATTTATCAAGTCGCATGTGTGTGATTTTGCCTGTAAAAACGGAGGTCGGGCATTGACCCGAAAATCTGAACTGTTGTCTGCCCAGTATAGCGGTCTAATAACATCCCTCAAGGGAAAAAGATCCATGGCATACTATTAGCAGAATAATCTACCTACGCGAGACCATGATTTTTACACTTCGCCCATATCAGCAAGAAGCCGTGGATGCCACGCTCAACCATTTTCGTCGTCATAAAACCCCTGCCGTTATCGTGCTGCCCACCGGCGCAGGTAAAAGCCTGGTGATAGCGGAACTGGCACGGCTGGCTCGTGGTCGCGTGCTGGTGCTGGCACACGTTAAAGAACTGGTGGCGCAAAACCATGCAAAGTATCAGGCGCTGGGGCTGGAAGCCGATATTTTTGCCGCCGGGCTAAAGCGCAAAGAGAGCCACGGTAAAGTGGTATTTGGCAGCGTGCAGTCTGTCGCCCGTAATCTTGATGCCTTTCAGGGTGAATTTTCGCTGTTGATTGTCGATGAATGTCACCGTATTGGTGACGATGAAGAGAGCCAGTATCAGCAAATCCTCACTCACCTGACAAAAGTGAATCCCCACTTACGCCTGCTGGGGCTGACTGCCACGCCTTTTCGATTGGGCAAAGGCTGGATCTACCAGTTTCATTATCACGGCATGGTACGCGGCGATGAGAAAGCCCTTTTCCGTGACTGCATTTATGAGCTGCCGCTGCGTTATATGATTAAACACGGCTATCTGACGCCGCCAGAACGACTGGATATGCCAGTAGTGCAATACGATTTCAGCCGCTTGCAGGCACAGAGTAACGGGCTGTTCAGCGAAGCTGATCTCAACCGTGAGCTGAAAAAACAGCAACGCATTACGCCACATATCATCAGCCAGATCATGGAGTTCGCCGAAAAGCGCAAAGGGGTAATGATTTTCGCCGCCACCGTTGAACACGCAAAAGAGATTGTGGGATTACTGCCTGCCGAAGATGCTGCACTGATTACTGGCGACACCCCCGGCGCTGAGCGCGATGTGTTAATTGAAGATTTTAAAGCCCAGCGTTTTCGCTATCTGGTCAACGTCGCAGTACTGACCACCGGATTTGACGCCCCGCACGTCGATCTTATCGCCATTCTGCGCCCTACCGAATCAGTGAGTCTTTACCAACAAATTGTCGGGCGCGGTCTGCGTCTCGCTCCGGGCAAGACTGATTGTTTAATTCTTGATTATGCGGGTAATCCTCACGATCTCTACGCGCCGGAAGTTGGTACACCGAAAGGCAAAAGTGACAACGTTCCGGTACAGGTTTTCTGCCCTGCCTGCGGTTTTGCCAACACCTTTTGGGGGAAAACGACCGCCGACGGGACATTGATTGAACACTTTGGTCGCCGCTGTCAGGGATGGTTTGAAGATGACGACGGTCATCGCGAACAGTGTGACTTCCGTTTCCGTTTTAAAAATTGCCCGCAATGTAACGCAGAAAATGATATTGCCGCTCGCCGCTGCCGCGAATGTGACACGGTACTGGTTGATCCGGATGATATGTTAAAAGCGGCGCTACGACTGAAAGATGCGCTGGTATTACGCTGTAGCGGCATGTCTTTGCAGCATGGGCACGACGAGAAAGGCGAATGGTTGAAAATCACCTATTACGATGAAGACGGCGCGGATGTGAGTGAGCGTTTCCGTCTGCAAACGCCCGCCCAGCGAACTGCCTTCGAGCAGCTTTTTATCCGCCCGCATACGCGCACACCGGGCATCCCTCTGCGCTGGATCACCGCCGCCGATATCCTCGCCCAGCAAGCCTTATTGCGACACCCGGATTTTGTCGTTGCCCGCATGAAAGGTCAGTACTGGCAAGTGCGTGAAAAAGTGTTCGATTACGAAGGTCGTTTTCGTCGGGCGCACGAATTACGCGGTTAATGGTAGTTTTGATTGATGTATAAAGCGATTGAGTATAGAATCTCGCCCGCTTTTGCATACGCAAAGCAGATCACTTACCTGTTGCTGGGTCGCCTGTAGCAGGATTAATTTAAGAGAGAAAGAAATGTTTACTATCAACGCAGAAGTACGTAAAGAGCAGGGTAAGGGTGCGAGCCGCCGCCTGCGTGCCGCTAACAAGTTCCCGGCAATCATCTACGGTGGCAAAGAAGCGCCGCTGGCTATCGAGCTGGATCACGACAAAGTCATGAACATGCAAGCTAAAGCTGAATTCTACAGCGAAGTTCTGACCATCGTTGTTGACGGTAAAGAAATCAAAGTTAAAGCTCAGGACGTACAGCGTCACCCGTACAAACCGAAGCTGCAGCACATCGACTTCGTTCGCGCTTAATTGCTGAATAAGTTGTAAAAAACCCCGCTCCGGCGGGGTTTTTTGTATCTGCAGATTATGCCTGATTACGGTATTGCTATTTTTTGCAGGCCAGATAAGGCGTTCACGCCGTATCTGGCATTCAGAACACAAAACCGATTAATTGCCGCCAGACGTCCGGCGCTGCAATTGGTCGCGCAAATTCGGCGGCGTGCCTTTAATGGTCAAGGTATCGGTTGCTGGATCCCAGAAGATGCGTTCACCTAACAGAATCGCATCAAAGTTAATAGTCAAGCCACCGCCGCTACCGGCAAACTTCGTCAACTGACGCAGTGTGCTACGGTCTGCCGGGAAGCTCTCTTCCAGTTCGTAGCCTTTTTCAGCCGCAAACTCCGTGAAGCTCACTTCGCTTACGCCTGCCAGCTCTTTCGACAGCGATTTCAGTTCGATCTCTTCGCCTGCCTGCAGCTGCTCATTACAGTAGCTATAAACCTGCTGGCGCACGTTCTGTCGCTCTGCTTTATCCAGTTGTGCTTCGGCAGTGAAATCATCAACCGCTTGCAACAGCCCACGGTTTTGCGCTTTCGCGTTTAACCCTTCGCTGGCCCCGAGGAAATCCATAAAGAAATCCGCCACTTTGCGCCCTACTCGCCCTTTCAGGAAAGTGAGATAGCGGGTGGACTCTGGATTGGTTTCCCATTCGGTTAAATCGATACGCGCAACAATATCCGCATGATTGATATCAAGATAATGGGTTGGATTGATGTCGAGATTTTCGTTAACGCGCATACTGCTCAGGTTGCTCAGAACTGCCACCAGCAGATACTCCACCGCCAGATAACGGTAGTGGCAAAACAGCACGAATCCACCGTCAGCAAAAGGATATTTCGCTAATTCGTCACGCAGGCGCCCGGTTGCCGCGCGGCTAAATGCCAGAAAGTCCTCTTCGCCCTGACGCTGTAAGCGCAGCGTCTGCGCCAGTTCACTCTCTTCGCTAAACAAGCCGTAAGCTTTATTTTTGGCGCTATAGACCCGATGCAGTTCTGCCACCATCTCAACGACGGTTTCTGTCGGTTCCAGCAATGAATCGCGCAACACCAGCTCAAGGTTCTGCTCATCACGCTTGATAAGCTGGTGCAGAGCAATCTGGTTGATATCCAGACTCATGATAAACTCTCCTTTAAGACCGGGCGGTATTCAACCACCACCGGTTAAGC
>ENA-UOJI01000906-UOJI01000906.1-human-gut-metagenome-genome-assembly--contig:-P79-NODE-906-length-20691-cov-14.796908_pt1 | contig 20691 bp, 17 predicted proteins | sample MGYA00242346_ERZ723893 | MGnify/ENA metagenome assembly ERZ723893 | reverse complement strand
CGTGCTGACGGTCTGCCCTGCGCCGGACAACCGCCGCCAGCGGCTGCTGGGCTTTACTGCGGACGGTCAGCGCATCGCCACCGCGCTGGCGGAGATCCAGCACCGCACGGTCGAGCCGCTGTTTGAGGGCTTCACCGCAGAAGAGCAGCAGAGGCTGCAGGAATATCTGTCCCGCATGGACGCAAACATCCAGCGTCAGCTGAAGAAGGAGTAACACAATGGCGTATCTTATCAAGTTTATCGTCTGCTTTATTGCGGGCATCGGCGCGGGGCTGGGTACCGGCTTTGCCGGCATGAGCGCCGCGGCGGTCATCAGCCCCATGCTAATCACCTTTTTGGGCATGGACCCCTACATGGCTGTTGGCATTGCATTGGCCAGCGATGTGCTGGCCAGCGCAATCTCTGCCTATACCTACGGCAAAAACGGGAATCTGGACATCAAAAACGGCGCTGTCATGATGGCCTCGGTGCTTTGCTTCACGCTGGTGGGCAGCTATGTGGCCAGCCTTGTGCCCGGCACCACGATGGGCGGCTTTTCCACCTTTATGACCCTTCTGCTGGGCGTCAAGTTCATTGTGCGGCCGGTCATGACCACCAAAAGCGCAATGAACGCCGTGAGCGCAGAGAAGCGGTTTGTGCAGTCCCTGCTCTGCGGTGCGGGTGTCGGGTTCATCTGCGGGTTTATCGGCGCAGGCGGCGGCATGATGATGCTGCTGCTCCTGACCTCGGTGCTGGGGTATGAGCTGAAAACCGCCGTGGGCACCAGCGTCTTTATCATGGCTTTTACGGCGTTCACCGGCTCGGCCAGCCATTTCGCCATCGGCGGTATGCCGGATGTATTCTGCCTTATCTGCTGTGTCGCCAGCACCCTGCTTTGGGCGCGCATCGCCGCCAAGTTTGCCAACAAGGCTGCGCCCGCCACCCTGAACCGTGCCACCGGCGTTGTACTGGTCGTGCTGGGGGCGGCGATCCTGGCAGTGAATTATTTGTAATTTCTAAGCCTTCCCCTGAGGAGCTGCGCCCGCAGGCGCGTGTCGGAGCGCAACCGCCGTAGGCGGCTCTTAGCGCGTAGACTGAACGGTGGCCCCGCAGGGCTGGATGAGGGACGGAGTTGCCGTGGCAGCCCTTTGACGGGTAATAACGGCAGCGCAGCCCCTCATCAGTCAGCGGTCGGGGCCGCTGACAGCTTCCCCCGAGGGGGAAGCCACGCAACCAACAAACAACAAAGCCGAGCAGTTTTTACGCTGCTCGGCTATTCTTATGCCTTCTTAACCTCCCCTTCCGGGAAGACGACGAACAAGCCACCCTCGCGCACCCAATTGGCTGCGGCAGGATGCTTTTCCGCAAAGGTATTCCAAAGCTGCATGACAGCCCTTCCTGTCAGCTGTTGCGCAGGCGGCTTTCCAGCTGCGCGTTGAGGATGATGTTTTTAACGGCCTCGATGATGACCTTCAGCAGACCGATGACCCAGAAACCCTTTGCCTCCAGCACGATGCCGTCCACCATGCCCATGCTGATGGCACCGCTTGTCATTTTGGCCAGCGCGCGCAGCGGCATGTTGTACTGGAACAGCACATTCAGATCGGGCTTGCCTTTTTTGAAGCTGGCGTTCAGCAGTGCTGTCAGCACGGCCCAGATCAGCCAGCCCAGCGGGCTGCGGCTGTGGTTCAGCTCGCCCAGCGTCATGTTGCGGTCGATTTTGACCTTATCCTGCGGGATGGGATGTCCGAGCAGGGCCTCCCACTCGGCATCTGGCACATTCTGCACACTGCCGCTCTTGTAGTGCGGCAGCGCCTTGCCGGCATAGGGGTCGGGGGCATTGGTGCCGCGGATGTCAACATTGGCCGTCAGGCGGATGTCCGCGCTGGAGGCACCGACACGAACCTCATACCGGCCGCCCTCGACCTCCCAGCAGTCAGTTCTGGTGTTCCAGTAGCGGAACGCCTTGTCATCGAGCGGGAGCGTAACCGTGCGGCTTTCCCCTGCCGCAAGCGGCACCCTTGCAAAGGCCTTTAGCTCCTGCGCAGGGCGGAAGATCTCCGCACCGGGCTTTGCAATATAGACCTGCACGATCTCCGCGCCGTCACGCGCACCGGTGTTGGTCACGGTCAGGCTCACACTGTCGGCAGTGACCTTCAGGTCGGAATAGGCAAAGCTTGTGTAGCTCAGGCCGTAGCCGAACGGGAACGCCACCGGCACCCCGGCGGTCTGGTAATAGCGGTAGCCGACATACAGTCCCTCGCGGTACTGCACGGTGCGGCCTGCCCCGGCAAAGTTATCCCTGGCGGGGGTCTGCTCATAGGCATTGGCCCATGTCTCGGCCAGCTTGCCGCCGGGGTTGACCTTGCCGGTCAGCACATCCACCATGGCACCGGCACCGGCCTGCCCGCCCAGCGCCCCATAGACGAGCGCCCTGCAGTGGGCCAGCCACGGCGTTTCCAGCGATGCACCGGCGTTCAGGACCACCACCGTGTTGGGGTTGGCCTGCTCGACCGCCTGCAAAAGCTCGATCTGGTTATCGGCAAGCTTCATGTCCACGCGGTCAAGACCCTCGCTCTCCTTGATCTCATCCAGACCCAGACAGAGTAGCACCGTGTCGGCCTTTTGGGCCAGTGCCACGGCCTGCGCCTTTTTGTCGGCATCGGGGCGGCCCTGACGGTCAAAGCCTGCGGCGAAGCCCGCGCACTGCAGCCCGCTCTGCGCAAGGCAATCAAGCAGCGTATCGACCTTGATAGAGTTTACGGCGCTTGAGCCGGCACCCTGATAGCGCGGTGTTTCGGCAAAGTCACCGATAACGGCAACCCTTGCACCGGCGGCCAGCGGCAGGATGCCGCCGTCATTTTTCAGCAGCACGGCGCTTTCGGCGGCGGCGCGGCGGGCCAGCGCATGGTGCGCATCGGCGTCAAAGCTGCGGCTGTGCTTTTGCACGGCAGCGCTTGTATCCAACACCAGCGTCAGCAGCTCGTCCAGCCGGGCATCCACATCCGCCTCGGTGATCTTGCCGCTTTGTACGGCAGCCAGCAGCTCCCGCACGGCGTCACCGCCGGGGGCGGGCATTTCCAGCGTGGAGCCGTTCTTTACGCCGAGCGCATGGTCGTTGGAGCCGCCCCAGTCGGTCACAACGGCACCGGAAAAAACCCAGTCCCTGCGCAGAATATCCTGCAGAAGATGGGCATTCTCGTTGGCATAGGTGCCGTTGACGAGGTTGTAGCTCGACATGATGGTCTTGGGCGCAGCCTCCTTGACCACGATCTCAAAGCCGGTCAGGTACAGCTCGCGCAGCGTGCGCTCGTCCAGAACGGAGTCGGACGCCATGCGCCGCAGCTCCTGACTGTTGACGGCAAAATGCTTGGGGCAGGCTGCAATGCCCTCGCTTTGGATGCCCCGCACATAGGCGGCGGCCATCTTGCCCGAGAGATACGGGTCCTCGGAAAAATACTCAAAGTTGCGTCCGCACAGGGGGCTGCGCTTGGTGTTGAGCCCGGGGCCGAGCAGCACGGCAACCTCCTGCGCGGCAGCCTCCTCACCCATGGCGCAGCCGATCTCCTCGCCCAGTGCGGGATCCCAGCTGCAGGCCACGGTGGCCGCAGTCGGGAAGCAGGTCGCCGGCACGCTGGGGTTCAGGCCCAGATGGTCCGCAGCCCCGGCCTGCTTGCGCACGCCGTTCGGCCCGTCCGACAGGGTGATGGACGGCACACCCGCCTTGGGGCAGCCGCGCGTGGTGAAGGTACCCGCGCCCGAAAGCAGCGCGCATTTTTGTTCCAGATTCAGTTTTGCGATGATTTCAGCGTTTTTCAAGGGGACGCACTCCTTTTTTAATAAGGCAATACCGCGCAATTTCAAGTCACGGTCATGCGCTTGCATTGTGCGGCATTGCGGGGGTTATTCTTATACGTTCTTGTTTTCGGTTCTGCCAGCCTTGGCGGCCTTGTACAGTTTGACATCACGGACAATGCCGCGGATCGCCAGTGCAAACAGTGCCACGGCAACAAGGTCGATCAGAGCAACAAGATGGCGCCAGCCGAGCACAACGGGCTTAAAGTCGTGGCGCAGCGCGGCGGTATCGCCGATGCTCTCGGCATAGTCGCGGTTGGTCACGCGGACATGCAGGTACATGTAAAGGGCCTCCTTGGCGGCACGGCGCAACGCCTGCATATAGCTGTTGGAGCCGATCTCGCAGGAAAGCTGGCCGCCCATCATGCCGGACATCCAAAGGCTGCCGCCTGCACGCAGGGCCTGATCGCCGTTCATGAAGCTGTGGTGGTCGGCGTAGTCGGTGATAACAGCGCCGTCAAAGCCCCATTCATCGCGCAGGATGCCGGTCAGCAGCGCCTCGCTTCCGCCTGCCCAGACCGCGCCGATGCGGTTGTAGCTGCTCATCAAACCGACAGCATCGTAATCCTCGACCAGCATCCGGAAGGGGCGCAGGTAGGTTTCGCGCAGGGTCTGCTCGGTCATCCATGTGTAGACGGAATCACGGTAGATGCCGCTCTCGCCATCGTTGCAGATGAAATGCTTGACATAGGTGTAGACACCGGCATCGTTGGCACCCTGCACGGTGTTGCCGCAGATGACGCCGGACAGCAGGCTGTCCTCGGAATAATACTCATAGTTACGGCCATTGAAGGGGCTGCGGTGCATGTTGGTGGCAGGGGCGTACCAGCCGGTATAGCCGTTCTGCAGTGCCTGCGTGCCGATGGTACGGCCCTCCTGCAAAGCAAGGTCGGCGTTCCAGGTCTGGGCCAGCGTGCTGGAGCTGGGGAAGCCGGTCCCGGCACCCATGCCGGTAAAGCCGCCGATCTGTGCGGGGCCGTCGGCGTCCTTGCTGCGTGCCTTGCCGACGCTCTTGAGCTCAACCAGACCGCCGTAGCCGTTGACAAACAGGTTTTCCATCTCGTCCACAGTCAGCTGATCCAGCAGGGCATCCCACTGCGGGTCGTTGAAGTCAGCGCCCAGCTGGTAGCCCAGCTCGGTAGTCTTGCCGTTATCCTCGATCTTCAGACCGTTCTTGGCACCGGTGGTAATGACCTCATCGGCCTCGTTGATGTAGCCGTTCGCCATGTCGGCGGTGTAGAGGTTCAGCGCCTTGACATTGTCGGTCATGGCACGGCTGGGGGTGCAGGCCTTGGGGAAGGTGCCCGCAAAGTCGGCGCGGGTCAGGTAGGTGATGTTCTGGGCGGAATCGCTGCCGTCAAGGCTTACGCCGTCAATGGCATCGCTGCCGGTGAACTTGTTGCCGACCTCGCTGCCGGAGACACTGTCGGTCGGATACTGCACATTGGCCGGCAGCGTGCAGGTCAGCGTTGCCTTCTCGGCATCGTCCACGGTGTGGGCATCGTGGCGCACGGTAAAGATATAGTCACCGGCGTCCAGCTCATACCCGGCAAAGCCGTTGTGGTTGGCATCGTAGGCATCGTAGCTTGCCATCTTCTCCACGGGAACGGTCAGGGTGACCTCCTCGCTCTCGCCGGGCTGTAGCTCCTTGGTCTTGGCAAAGGCAGCCAGTTCCACGCTGGATTTTTCGATCTCGCCGGTGATGTAGGGGGCGGTATAGTACAGCTGGACAACATCCTTGCCCGCACGGTCGCCGGTGTTGGTAACGGTTACTTTTACCGTCACATCGCCGTCCTTGGTCAGGGTACTGCCATCGGCGGCGGCATCGGTGATGTCCCAGTCAAAACTGGTGTAGGACAGACCGTAGCCGAACGGATACTGCACAACGCCGTCATAGCCGGTGCCGTACTCGTTGGAGACATTGCTCCAGTAGCCCTCGGCGTCAGCGGTCTCGTACCATTTGTAGCCGATGTAAATGCCCTCGGCGTAATCCACATAGGAGACCTGCTCATAGGCATAGGGGGCATCGAGGTTGCCGCAGGTGGTGCCGTCCGCCGGGTACAGACCCTCGGCATCGGTGTAAGCGCCCACGCCCTCAAGCCCGGCGTTGGCGTAGCTGGCGGCGGTGGTCAGATCATAGGCCCAAGTGTCGGCAGTGCGGCCGCTCGGCTCCTTCTCACCCCACAAAACGGCGGGAATGGCCGAGGCAGCCTCCGAGCCGGACAGCCCGGCAATCAGGCAGGCGTCCACGCCGGGGATGGTTTCCAACTGCCCCAGCTCCATCACATTGGTGGAGTTGACCAGCACGACCACGTTTTTGTAGTTGGCACCGACATAGGTCAGCAGAGCTTCTTCCTCGGTGGTCAGCTCCAGCATCGTGCGGGTGTCGTCCACCACGATGTCGCCGCCCTTTTCGGTGCGCTTGTACTGCTGCTTGGTGGCATCGTTGCTCTCGCCTGCCAGACGGCCGATGACGACCACGGCGGTATCGGAGTAATTTTTGGCGTTATCGAGCATCGACTGGGTGTAGTAGGCGATGTTGTTGATGTCAGGCTCGTACAGGCGGCCGGACTGCTCGGGGCAGCTGTTCAGTGTTCTGACGTACTCGCGGCCGGGCTGGAAGTCCTTGTACATATCGGTCAGCTCGGTGTTGTACTCAATGCCATAGGCGGTCAGGGCGGCCAGCAGGTCGGTGTTGACGGCGTTCACGCCGCCGGAACCGGAGCCGCCGCCCAGCCATGCGGTGGATGCCCAGCCGAACACATTGACCTTTTTGGTGTCGGCGTTCAGGGGCAGGGTGTTATCGTTGTTCTGCACCAGCACGGTACCCTCGGCCTCGACCTCAGCGGCGAGGGCCTCGGCCTTCAGCTTGGTGTTTGCGATCTCGGTCTCGGAATAGTTGCCGCTGGGCGCACCGATAAAGCTGTCGATGATGGTAGCCATCGTGGACAGGACATAGGTGCCGGCCAGCACTGCGACCAACAAGATCGCGGACAGTGCCAGCCCGATCCCATGCAGTACGGGATGCGGTTTGCGGACTTTCGGTTGCTTCGCCATTTGCGTTTTTCCTCTTTCTCTACGGCAACACCTTTGTGTTGCCTCTATTGTAGCAGAACCGGGGCAAAGCAGCGCACTTTTTGCATAACCTGCCGGTTTTGGTGCATACTTTGCAAAAAAGGCAAAACAAGCAGGAAATTCTCTGCGCGTTTTGCCTAAGTTTGTCCTTGTTTGGTTGTGCAACCTGCCAGCAGCATGGCGGCTGATTATTTCTGCGGCAGCAGCACCCGCAGGGTGAACCACTCGTTTTCCCAGTGCAGGGTCAGGGTGCCGCCGCGGGCCTCCGCGGCAGCGCGGACGCTTTTCAGGTCGTAGCCGCCGTGGCTGCTGCGGCGTGGCAGACCGTCCGGGCCCAACTCCACGGGCTGGGTGCAGTAGTTTTCAAACCGCAGCATCACAAAGCCGTTTTGGGCGTAGATGGCCGTGCGGATCAGCCGTTTTTCTGGGTCCTGCTCGGTCAGCACACTCTCGGTGGCGTTGTCCAGCGCTGTGCCGACAATGGTGCATATCTCCCCCGTTGTCAAAAAATTCAGCAGTGTGCCGTCTGCGACACAGGTCATGTTGATGCCGTGCTGCTGGCAGTACAGGCTTTTGGCCGTCAGCAGCGTGTCCAGCACCGGGTTGCCGGTCTTGTTCTCGGCCTCATAGCGGCGGATGTCGCTCTCCATCTCCGCCAGAGCGGCATTCTGCTTGGCCTGATCCCGCTCGGCCCGGATGGCCGCGATCTGCATTTTCAATTCGTGGTAGCGCCGGTTGATCAGGCGTATATTCTCCTTGCTCTGGCGGTACTGCTCATATTGGCGGTGCAACACGGCGTCCATGGCGGAAAGCTCGCTGTGCAGCGCCGTTTCCCGCAGCTGCTCATGCTGGACGCTCAAAATCAGCACACCGGCAATATCCACCAGCGTACGGATGTAGTAGACGCTCATCGTTGCCTGTGCCTCGGCGATAAAGCTCAGGTTGCTCACGGCAAAAACGGTCAGCGCCATAACGGCCGCCATCAGCGTGGCCGCTGCCGTAACCTTCAGCCGCGCGGCGATCACGCGGCGGCGCTCAAACAGGTACAGCCCACCATACAGTGCGCCGTAGACAGCCGCCAACAGCAGCAGCGCCGGTATTTCGCCGCCCCCGCGCTGCGGCCAGAGCCAGCAGTGCAGCTGCCATTCCAGACTGGCCGCCAGCTCCGCCAGAACAAACGCCCGCGCGCAGCTGTAGCCGGCCTCCCGCAGGTTCATCTCCCGCGTGGCCCAGAGGTAGAGATACATCGCCGCAATGGCCGTCACCATGCAGGGCACCCACCACGCAAGCGGCACATGGCCGGTCAGGTGCAAAAACACTGCCAGCAGAATCGCCCAGACGGCGGTTATGCCCCAGTACACCGGCTTCGCAGTACGGGGCGGCCGTGCCTGCGCATACAGCAGCGCGGCCAAGATCTCCGCCAGCGCCGTGTACAGCCGCGGTACATCCGGTAAAACGGACATTACCCCTCACCCCCGATGAAATCCGCCAGCGCTGCAAGGAAGCTCTTTCTCTTGGGGCGGCTGATCTGCAGCTCATACGGGCCGACCTGCACAACGCTCTGCTGCACACCGGATACCTGTGCCAGATTGACAAGATACCCACTGTTGCAGCGCGCAAAGGGCTGCGCAGCCAGCTTTTCCTCCAGCGTTTTGAGCGCACCGGGGGCCGAGAAATCACCATCCTCGGTGTAAAAGTGGATCCGGTGGCCCTCACTCTCAATGTAGTAGATGCCTGCCGCATCCAGCCGGCGCATGCCGCCGTCCACCGGAACGGCCAGATAGTGGCGCACACGGCGGGCCAGCTGGTTCACGGCCTTTTGCAGCTGCTGCGAAAAGGCAAAATACGGCACGGGCTTCAGCACATAATCCAGCGCCCCCACCGCGTACCCCTTGATGGCATACTGCGCCATGTTGGTAATAAAAATCAGCAGCACATCGCTGTCCAGCGCGCGGATGCGGCGGGCGGTCTCCATGCCGTCCAGATGCGGCATCTCAACATCAAGAAAAATAATGTCGTAGACCGGACGGTATTCCTCAAGGATCTCAACGCCGCTTGCAAAGGCCGAAACCTCAAACGGTGTACCGTACTGCCGTGTATAGCGCTGCACATAGCCTGTCAGCTGCTCCCGGACGGCGGCCTCGTCTTCCACGATCGCAATGCGGGTCATCCGCAGCACCTCCTTTTGGCTGGTATCGCACCCGGGCATCGCTGCATAACGCCCGTGCCGGTGCGGTGCGCGGTGATGCCCGGATATTTTTTCCTGCTGTTAGTATAGCATACCGCGCCCCCCTGCGCAAGAAATGCCACTGCGGGCAGAAGTCACAAAGGGCGGCAGCAATTTTTGTCGTTATTACGCATTGACGGGACCATCCCTGCGATTTTATACTGTTTTTATACGATAGTATACTGTCTTGCGCAGGAGGGTCCGGCCATGAAAGCATCCCGCAGTTCCAAAAAGTCGTCCGGTTTTACTTTGGTGGAGCTAATTGTTGTATTGGTAATTTTAGCGACACTGGCGGCGCTGCTGGTGCCCTCGCTGACCGGCTACATAGACAAGGCGCGGCAGAATGCGGTCATTGCCAAGGCCCGCGCCGTGCTGGTTGCCTCGCAGGCGGTTGTCACCGAGGCCTATGCGGATGGTAAGCTGGTTCTTGATGTAAACGGAAGGATCTATACGACTCCTAAGCCGGACATTGCCCACGCCATGGCCAAGGAGATTATGGCGCTGGCAGAGATAACGGAGGACGAGTGTGAATGGCGCATTTACATTGTATCACCTGAGGAAGAAGAGTATGCCGCGTTGGCCACCATTCTGCAGCTTGACTACTGCGACAAAAGCTACCGCGTGACCTACCGGGTTGTCGGAACTGATGAGGAACCCGCAGGCTGGGGACAACCGGTGCCTGCTGAAAGCTTGCCGAAACTCGAAGATTGGGACACTCCTGCATTCCTAACTTCGGATGCATATGATCCCGATCATTCTCATACAGACAATTAAATTGCTCACCGATTTTCTCTATCCTCCAGCCGCTCTCTACAGGAAAAAGTGATATTTCCCCATACTGCTTTTCACAGCACGCCAAGTCGGAGTGTATATCACTTTGTCTGTTGTTCTTCGGGGAACTTCGGCGGTCAAAATCAGCAGCGCATTACTCCTCTGCAAGGTACCGGGGGATCACTGTGTATCTTTCCCCGCCACCAGCCTTACCATTTCCTCTGTAGGGGCGGCATACATGCCGCCCGCCCACCTTTTCCTTGATCCCCCATGCAATCTTCCATCGCCCTGTAGGGGCCGGGCATGCCCCGCAGGGGCAATCAGCGTGTCAAAAAATCACATTCTTGCCCTATTGAATGTGTAGGGGCGGCCATTGGTTGCCCGCCGACTTGACGCAGCAACGCTTTTTCCGGAAAAGTTATTTCACAGACAAACGGGCACGGGCGAGCAATGCTCGCCCCTACAAGAGTTTTTTTGACAGCCTGAAATACACGAGCTCTTCTCGCCCCCGATGGTGCACCAAGCTCCTGCTTTTCCGGAAAACAGCAATAAAAAATACCCCGCAACTTCTTGCGAGGTATCTTTGTGGTGCACCATCGGGGACTCGAACCCAGGACCCACTGATTAAGAGTCAGTTGCTCTCCTTAGTTGCGCGTACTCATGTTGGATAAATCAATATTTTCAGATTGCTTCTTCAACTTTTTTCACTTTTCTTCAATTCTGTCAGTATAATTTCTATTCTTTTTTATAAATATTTTTTCCTTCATACTTGCCAATTCTTGTTTTGCCTCTGCCTGTCGCCTAATGTACTCTTTCTTACTTTTGGGTGATGCATCTTTTGCAAGCGGGCGATTACACACCTTCTTCGTCATAAGACCCCTCCTCAGATTCGTACTGCCGTTGTATTTCATACGCAAGCATTGCTATTTTTACATTCGGTATCAAAATTCTGTTCAGCACATTTTCTCTATCTGCTTCACTTCCAAAACCGTCTTCCCTACTACTACAGATTTGAAATAGCAAAACAGCTTGATCCTCACCATCCTTTACTACCATTCCCAAGCACTGCTGTGTTGTATTCCGATTCTGCTCATCTTCAAACGCTTCTGAAACTTCTTCTCTATTTTTTAGCCATATTTCATCATGTTTTCCTACGATATGCGTCACGGACGGGTCATTAGAAAGCAGTCGTGCAAATAATGGATATTTCTTTCCTTCTTTTTCATTTAGAATTCTCTCAACATAATATTTTTCTCGATGCCTTTCCGGCACACCTGCCGCATGGTTATAAGCAATCATCTTGCAGTATTCCCCTTGCATATCTGACGTGCGCTGGATTACACTTATTTTAAATTCCTTATATCCATAGTAGTCTCGCAACGAGGAATCTATTGATGCTACTGTATCATCAACAATCTTTCCCAAAAATGTACCACTATCTTCCTCGCCATTATAAATGTCCATCATTTGTTCACGCATTTGATGAATCACTGTCGTCTGTGTCTGTAGCACATCCTCTATCAAATTCGTTTCTTGTGCTCTTTTCTTCCGATGGTTGTTTGCAATATAGAACAAGAGATAAACAATGAAATATACCAGCACTCCTAATAGATTGATGCTTCCTTTTTCAGTTATACAAAATCCCGATGCATAAAATGTAAAAAAAGCTGTTGCAAGTAACTGTACTATCGGATGTGAAATCAATTTATAAATCAGTAATATAGTTGGTTTTAGAATTTCTCCCTCTTTTTGCGACCTTTTTGCCCATCGAGAAAGCCATTCTTCCACGCCATTTACTTGTTCTTTTATTTCAGACAGCCGTTGCAGCACTTTTCTTGCCCCTCGTTTCACATTGTACTACATTTTTGTTCAACGCAATCCAAGGTTCAGTATAAGTAATGCCCCTTGTTCCTTAAAGACTACAGCGTTTCACCTTGGTATAACTTATTCCTATTCAGCTTTGAAGCATCGTCCTGTAATGAGTACGGTCCGCTTCAGCAATATGCAATGCATCCATTGCTACCTCAGCAGACACCTTAAAGCTGTTCATCACGTTACGAATCGCATTGAGAGTTGCCTTATCTTCACCAATGCCAATTCCTTTCGCAACGCCCTGCTCCATTGCTCTTTCCTTAACGCCTTGGCTCAAATTGCACATTCTGCGCACCTCACTTTCAAGCGTTTGTGTCATCGGAACATCAAATTCCGTTTCTAATATTTCTTTCTTCGTTTCGGGACTCTTTTCTTCTGAAAGCAGTACTTCCAAGAATTTCAGCAGCCCGCCATAGTTTTTGTCATCCTCATCGCCCAAGCAAATCATCACGGCGCTCATAAGGTCGTAGTTCCTGATCTGCTCAACCGCCTCACCAATAATATGCTTTTCCTGTATGGAATACTACGTAATGGTGTTTCTGCGGTTCTTCGGCGGGTTCATACATACCCAAATCGAGTACACTTTTTTGATTTTGCCGTACTCACCTTTGGTAAACTCCGTGCCATACTGCGCCGAAATCATGCGGCTGCAATAGTAAATTGCTCGTTTCAGCAACGGATACCCCGCATTATAGCGGTTCTGTGCCTCCACATTCAGAATCAGACCAATCAGGCCATCCTCGCTCGGTGCGGTGGCATAAAAACGGACATCATAGCGAATTGTACCTTCGGTCAGCGTCACATCTTCCGTGTTCGTGCCATGGATCGTGGCCGATACACTTCGGTTGGTTTCGTCGGCATCCACGCCGACAGCACCAATCTGCGGTTCACCCTCGATATACTTTTCCGCAATCTCCCGCACCGTACAGCCGCGATATTCCGGAACGCATTCCTTCATAATAACGGCCAGAATGCATTTGTTGGCAAGCAGACGCTTAACGCCTTCATCGTAGCGGGCATCCGCGTCCACTTGGGATATGCTTTGCGCCAGATAATTTTCTTCCTGCTGCATGGGATAAGCGCCCCCTTTCCTTGCCTTTATTATACGCTGTTTCTTTACTTTTTGCAATAGTGCTATCACTCCACCATTCTTACACAAATCATTGACCTTTTCTTTTAATGCATCTATAATTAATTTGTCAACGTCTTTCGCATATCTCAATTTTCACCAAACAGTATTTCTTTTAAGGAGGTCTCGTATGGCAAACTTTTCCAAATACAAAAAAGCTACCATTTCACAAAAGCAAACTATTCCTTCAAAAATCTATGAATCTTTGGATCGAAAAAGTGAAGCTGGGCCTCTTCGTCCCACTCAAGACCGCATTTTAACCGAATGGTATAGCAATCGGCGCCAAGACAGAGACATCATAATCAAACTTCCCACTGGCGCAGGCAAAACTCTTATTGGTCTTCTTATTGGTCTTTCTTATCTTAATAGTAACAGTGGTCCTGTCGTTTATGTATGTCCCAATATTTATCTAATGCAACAAGCATGCGCCGACGCCGAAAAGTTCGGCATTCCCTTTTGCCATCTCGGAACCAATGAACGCGAAATTCCCCCAGAATTTTTAAACAGTCAAAAAATTCTCATCACCTATGTGCAAAAAATATTCAACGGTCTCTCTTTTTGGAATTGGTGGGCGTTCATTCCATGTTGGCTGCATAATTCTTGATGACTCTCATGCTTGTATGGATTCAATTTTATCCTCTTGCACAATCCGTATAGAGAAAAAGGACTCCCTATACAACACTCTCCTCTCCCTGTTTGTAGATGATTTGAAACAGCAAGGGGAAGGAACTTACCAAGATATTTTAAATGGGCACGATTCCGATTCACACGCCATTCCCTACTGGGCCTGGCATGATAAAGGTGAGGCCGTGATACAGCTTCTTTCAACACACACTCAGGATTCTTCCATCAAATTTGCTTGGCCGCTTATTAGGGATCAAATTCCACTTTGTCGAGCCTATGTTTCCAGTAATACGATAGAGATTTCTCCAGAGTGCATTCCAATAAAGTCATTTGGAATTTTCCACACTGCATCTCATCGTGTGTTAATGTCAGCAACCACGCAAGAGGACACGCTATTTGTCAAAGGATTAGATCTATCTATTTCTGCTATAGAGAATCCCCTTATCGATTCAAATTACCGTTGGTCTGGCGAAAAGATGGTTTTAATTCCCTCTATGATTTGCAAGAATACAAAGCAGAAAGAAATCGAAAATTTGCTTTTAACCTCATCACACGAAAAATATGGCTTAGCTGTCCTTGTACCAAGTTTTGAGAAAGCTAGCAAATATACATCTTACGGTGCCATACTTGCAAATAAGGGTACACCTAACATGTACTCGACTGTTATAGACTTTGTTAGGGCTTCTCCTGATATTGTTTCTAGTCATCGTCGTAATATTGTTTTTGCAAATCGGTATGATGGTATAGATCTTCCTGATGAATCATGCCGCATTCTAATTATCGATTCTCTTCCCTACGCAGATAATCTTGCCGACAATTACGAAGAATTATGCCGAAGCAATAGCGATATTGCAAAAATCAAAATTGCTCAGAAAATCGAACAAGGTCTTGGGCGAAGTGTTCGCGGTGAAAAGGATTATAGTGTAATCATTCTTTTAGGCGATGATCTTATAAAATTTATTCGTTCCAGCACAAATAAGAACTTTTTCTCCCCTCAAACCCAAAAACAACTAGATATCGGTTTTTAGATTGCCAATATGGACAGCGACAATTCTTCTGATGAGCTTTCAAGCCTAATGGAAACTATCAATCAATGCATTGATCGTGATTCTGACTGGAAAGATTACTATAATGAAAAAATGGATGAAATTTGTGAATCCAATGAAAATCGTAGTAGCATTTATACTGTTCTTCTTGAAGAACGTCTTGCGTACGACTGCGCAGTGTCCGGCAACTACGAGGACGCATGTCTACACATTCAAAAAATTGTTGATATACCCACCATTGGGGAGGACAAATACTGGTATATGCAATTACTTGCCAAGTACCAGCACTTCTTCCACAAATCAACTTCTGCCGAACTACAGCACACTGCCTTTTCTAAAAACAACGAACTATTAAAACCCACTGAAGTATTACCTTACAAAAAGTTGTCCACTACTTTTAGTGAGAAACGCGCCAATTCCATAATTAACTATGTTTCCAAAATTCCAAACTTCATAGATTACCAATTATCTTTGCGCGACATTTTGTCGCAGCTATCTTTCAGTCAACCCGCCAACAAATTTGAACATGCTGTTGAAGAAATTGGCAAGCTATTAGGGTTTCAATCTCAACGCCCGGACAAATCTTTTCGACAGGGGCCTGATAATTTGTGGTGTGATGACCATCAGAATTATATGCTTATCGAATGTAAAAGTAACGTTTCTTCTGATCGAACAGGCATTCACAAAAGTGAGGCTGGACAAATGGATCAACACTGTGGGTGGTTTGAAACCGAATACCCCGGTCATCAATATACCAGCTATTTAATCATTCCAACGACCCACCTTGATGACAACGCTTATTTAACTCATAATACAAAGATAATTTCTACATCTCAACTTAGCCTGCTAAAAAGCAATATTGAAGCATTCTCCCTAGAATTCAAAGATTACGATATAGCTGGATTAACTCCAGAAACTGTATCCTCATGGTTAATTAACCACAAGCTGCATTCTAACTTCTTAGAACAATATTACTCTGTATCTCCTAATTAAACCCAGCCATTATTTCCAATCAAAACTGGCATTATCCGTACCATTCATAGTGAGCAGTCTCTTCTAAACCTTCTCCAATCAGGCTGTTGCCCATTCGAAAATCAAACAACTGTTAACTTTCACATTAAAGAAAATAGCAGTGGATGCCACTCAGCCCCCACTGCTATTTTCTTTGTGTTTCAAGTCCTTTCTCACAAATTGCTTCTACTGTATCATCTAAAAGCTGCTGATATTCCATGTTCAGTTTTATAGTGACTTGGTATTTTCTTCCGACCTCTACCCTATCAATCAGATGACTCAGTATCATCCGTTTCATTTCCAGTGGGGCAGTGTCAAATTCTTCTGCCCAACCTCTGAAATCGTCGTAGTAAGTACGCAGTTTCCGAATCTCAGCTGCTTCGTTTAACCTCGCATTCTGAAGTTCAGCATATTCCGCCTTGGCATCATCTAATTCCTGTTGGTATCGGCGGATTTGCTTGGCAATCATGTCCTCGGTAAAATTGCTCGTTCCGTCAAGGCACTTTAGAATCTCACCCTCAAAGCGTTCCAAGGCGTGCTGGGCGGCTTTTATCTTTTTCTCTACTGCCGCACGTTTGGTCTTTTGCAGGTTCGACTCCTGCCGAATCCGATTTTCCGCCATCTTGGAATAGGGAGTATCTCTGATTTTCTCAAATACTTCCTCAACGATTTTCAGAACAATGGCATCCACCCTTTCGGCAAGGTATAGTGCTTGTCCATCGCAGTCTCTGCCGCCTTTGTTCCGTTGGCCGCGCTGAAAGCAGTTATATTTGGGCTGGACTTTTTCGCGGATGCTGCCGTCTGCCAGCTTGTAGCGATCTGTATGCATAAAACCAGACATCTTCGCTCCGCAGTGGGCGCAGTAGACGATGCCCGCCAGTAGCGTTGGGTTCTGGCTGGTATGGGCGATTCGCCTGTCTTGCGCTGTCTTTGCACTGCGTCGGCTGATAATGTCATTGGCTTTTTCAAATGTTTCTTGGTCGATGATTTGCAATTCCGGGATGTATTCCGAACGGGCATTTTTTGTAATAATGTACCCTGTATATCCCTCGTGGCGGATAATGCGGAGTATGTTGCTCGATTGGAATTTTGCCCCGGCGCGGGTGCGCAATCCTCTGTTATTCAGCATCTCGGCCAGCGCGTATCCACTGGCTCCTTCGTGAACCACCTTGTAAAACAGTTTCCTCACCCACACCGCTTCTTCCTCGTTGATGACCAAATCCATGACCGGCTTATCCCGCTTGTTCCGTCGGCCTTGGTCTACCAGCTGATAACCGTAACACACAAAGCCGCCTGTATAGTGGCCGCTGGATACGATTTGTCGGATTCTGTCGCGGGTTCGGATGGATGTTTTCTCCGACTCCCCTGCCGCCTGCCAAAAGCGGATATAGTTCATCAGCTTATCGCCATGTGTCTCGATTTTCTGTTGCCCCTCGTGGGTACTCCACATTTCGATTCCATGCTGGACGAACCATTCCAGCACAAAGGGTGTTTCGCTTTCGATTCGTCCAAGGCGGTCAAACATATAGACCAGCAGAATGCCCGACTTCCGGCTGCTCTGCGGCGGATTTCCTTGCCAGACTTTCAGCATTGCAGGCTCCCGAAAAGGATTCGGAGATCCGCGAGGAACTCTCTTCTTTGAACTGGCCCGGTTGGCTGAAGTCCGGAAGCCTGCGTATCTGCTGTTTGAAAATGTACCCGGACTGCTTAACCATGACGGTGGCCGGACGTTTGCGACCATCCTCAATACGCTGGACAGACTGGGGTATGGTGTGGAATGGCAATGTCTTAGCAGCAAAGATTTCGGCGTCCCCCAGTCAAGAAACCGTGTGTACATTGTCGGATATCTTGATGAACGATACACACCATCCGCCCCAACTCAAATTCACGGCTGAATTGCAGTTCATTTTCGTTGATGCGGTGGATAAGCCCCATTGCAGGCTCGTAGATTGAAACACCGTCCGCGCTGCCGTCTACGCAGTTTGTGATGGGCATCCGCAGGAACACCATGCCGACGCCATCAATGGGCACGGCAAAGGTGTACTCATCTTCCAGCCGCTCATATTGCGGCAGGCTTGCCAGCGGCACGCGCCGCCCCAGTGTGCTTTTGTTGTCGGAGCAGTACAGGCGGTACTGGATCGTGAGCCGCCCGGCAAAGGATGTGCGCCGCTCGACCAGCGTGTAGAAATGATGGTCGGCAGATACGGATTTCTCGCACAGCGCCACATCCGAGGGGATGCCGCTTGCATCGCGGCCTAAAATGATGATGGAATCGCGTCCCACGATCTGCCACGTCAGCCGTCCGTCCGGCATCGGTACAGGCTTTGCCCACGCCTCGCCGCCAATCATAGCCTGAGTCATAAAACTGGTTTTACAGGCATCAAAGGCGCTGCGTACACAGTCAAGGTATTTTCCCTTAGCACTGTCGGTGTGTTGCAGGCCGCTGTCATACTCGCCGAAGGTTGCCTTGCACAGCTTGTTCACAATGGCATACGGCAGACGCTGGCAGGGATCTTCGGTTTTGGTCGGGACGCGGCCATACCATGCGGCATACCACTCTGCGATGGCGTGCTTCATGGCACTGCTGGTGGCATCCGTCATGCCCAGCGCCTCTTCAATGTTTTCGACTGCGTTGTTTGTCAGTGCGCGGATCAGAGCGCCCATCATGCTTTCCCCCTAGAGTAATTTTCCGAAAGCAGCGCGGCCACAGGCAATAGTCTGTCGCCGCCCGCCAAGGGCAGCCCCGGCATTTATCCGGCTTTTTCTTTGGTTTCTTTTTCATGGCTTTCCACCACGACAGTCGGTGTCATGTGCCGCAGTGCATATTCCAGCCCGGAAATATAGCACTGTTGCCGCTCTACGGTCTGCCGCAGTTCCTCCTGCTTCTTGTTGGCGGCTGCCAGTTCCTCCAGCAGCGATTCATAGGCCCAGCGCGGCAAAAAGCGGTCAATGAGCCATTTTCGAAATTTCTTCATCATGCACCTCTGCGCATCCAGATACGGTTGACAGCATAGCGGACGGCGTCAATGTGGTGGTTGTCTGCATCCACATACCCCGGCAGCACTGTGCCGTCACGGCCAACCTCGTACTCATATTCACTGAACTCCTTTGCCGTGTCGGGGCAGCGATGCGGGTCGATGACGATGGCTGCCAGCCCTTGTAGCCACTTCATGCTCTGGTTCACACTTCCCGGCCCTTTGACAGCCTCACGGCAGAGGATGCCAAAAGCGCGGTAGTCGGCGCAGGATTTCATCTCTGCGGAATCGGCGGTCACGCTCTCCCACGATTCAATACGCTGCTGCACCAGCTTTGCGGTTTCCTCGTTGGAGGTACGCAGCCGGGTCAGTTCGTCGAAGATATACAGCGTTTTGTGTGCCGCATCATAGTGGCAGCGGTTGAACGCCCACGGGTCGGGATACCAGCCCCAGTCAACACCGTTTTCAATGGTATCGAAGTTTCGGATAGTCTTTTGCGAGATAGGCTCAAGCCGCAGATTTTCAAATACCTGCGTACCGCTGCCGACGACCTCGCCCAGATATTCATGGCGGTATTTCGTCGGCTGCGTTTCCTTGATGTACTCCGCCTGTGCCAGAAACTTCGGGCCGAGCCATGCAGCAGGGGCTTGCAGGTAGGTCGAATGATGGACGCGCTTGCCCTTGCGTTCCTCGCGGGCGTAGCGGTTCGCCCAGTTGCGGCTGGCAGCCGGAGGGTTGAAGCTGATAAAAGTAAGGCCAAACTCACCGCCGCGCAGCGCAGACTGCTGCACATTGCGCACCGCATGTGAGGAATGCGAAGATGGAAATTCTTGAAACAAAAAGGGGAAAGAGCGGCGTACAGAGCATCGTTGTTCGCTGCGGCGAGTACACCGCCGAACTGACCTTTTGCGAAAACTGTGAAACGGACGTTATGATTCCTATTAAAGAGCTGATTATGTCTGCATACGATCTGCGCAAGCAAAGAGAAGAACAGGGTAATAGGTAGAAGTGTGGTCGGGTTTGGCGACGGTTCTTCTCCGTTTTGGTGAATAGCTTTCCTTATTATAATAGAGTATTGTTTGTGTTGCGAAAATGCACCAACCATTTCCGCAACATGAACAGCGAGGTGAAACTTATGATATGTATCAACCTCTCTTTTGCCTTTTATTTTTTTGCTTTTCTGCTTATTATTCAAACATTGGAATCACCCCCTACAATGAATTCAGGAAATCGAGCGCAGAGTCCGGTATAGCATTCTCTGACAGTGGGCTTGGAACAGCGTTGGTTATGTTGACTGCCTGCAGCTCCTCTCGCACCACCTTGCGGATGCTTTTCTCCAGCCTATCCGTCTGTTCTACCGCAAGGATACTCTGCACCAGAAACTCCTTGCGGCGGGCTGACGGCATCTGCTGCAGCAACGCCCATGCGCGGCGGTGCTGCGGGTCGTTGAGGTTCGGACGGAAAACATATTGCGGCCGTTTCATACCTCGCTTTTGCGGCGCGATACGCCGGTCAACGCGCGCTCGAACCCGACGGCGTTCACCTTGTCGTCCAGTAGAAAGATTGTCTTACAAAGCCCGTCCTTGGGGCTGAGGTGGCGGCTCACCACCGATGCGCCGCCGCCCAGCAGCACGGCGGGGATGGCGTGCAGGTCGAAGCCGGCTTCCATCGTGGCGGACAGCAGATGCTCGGTATATTTGCGCCCCTGCCGGTTCACAATGTCGCGCACCGTATCGCTGACCGTGCAGGGCTGACCTGCCAGCATATTTTCGATTTGGGCATCCGTGAGGGACAGCCCGGTTTCGCGCCGCACCTGCTCCCGGATGTCATCTACGCAGCGGATCATGCCGAGCTCCAAGCTGTGCGCAGTGTCAGCCGCAGGGATGGCGTTGTCGATGCGCATAAGGTCCACTGTCCAGCCGCCCAGATCCATGAGGAGCATGGACGGTTCGTCCTGCAACAGCCCGGTTTCGGTCATAAGGGCGGCGTAGCCTTGGGGGAAGATGGCAACTTCTTCGATAGTGATGCTGTACTCCACACCCTCGAACTTGTAGTTCACAGGCTGGTTGCTTCGCAGCAGATAATCTTTGAACTTGGGTTTGTCGCGCCCAAAGCTGGTCAGCGGCA
>ENA-UOJI01000893-UOJI01000893.1-human-gut-metagenome-genome-assembly--contig:-P79-NODE-893-length-20899-cov-17.989062_pt1 | contig 20899 bp, 20 predicted proteins | sample MGYA00242346_ERZ723893 | MGnify/ENA metagenome assembly ERZ723893 | reverse complement strand
AGGCAATGTTTCTTCTGATACACCTGTTTTTGAAAACAATTATTTCGTGCAAACGGAAAATGTCCCGGCTTGTTTTAAGTATCAGGATGCTGGAACAGAAAAGACCCTTGACTTTATGAAAACGGAAGATTTCTTTAATGAAATCACTGATGCTGGCGGCAATTATCGAATTAATTCTAATGGAACACCCCTTTTGCCTGCACCGAAATATGTGGTTTCTTTTGTTATAACACCTGCTGTGTTGGCGAATGTAGTCATTAAAGTGAACGGTCAGGCAGTAGCAAACCCTGCCGATTTGGAAGCGGGTACTTATACTGTCGAAGTCAGCGCAGATAATTGCGAGGTTTTCAATTCCAATATTACGATTACGGCTGATACAGCAACTCATACGCAGACCATTGCAATGACTTATTTACCTGCCGACTACACTAAGGTCGACGAAGCCATTGCCAAGGCAGATGCTCTGAACAAGGACAACTACAAGGACTTCTCTGCTGTAGAAACTGCTGTCAATGCTGTTGTCCGTGACAAGAATATCACTGAACAGAGCGAAGTGGATGCCATGGCGCAGGCTATCGAAAACGCCATTGCTGCCCTGCAATACAAGGACGCCGACTACACCAAGGTCGATGCAGCCATTGCCAAAGCAAATGCACTGAACAAGGACAACTACAAGGACTTCACCGGCGTGGAAGCTGCCATGAATGCTGTTGCCCGTGGCAAGAACATTACCCAGCAGACAGAGGTTGACGCTATGGCAAAGGCTATTGAAGATGCGATTATCGCCCTGCAGTACAAGGATGCCGACTACACCAGAGTCGATGCAGCCATTGCCAGGGCAAATGCACTGAACAAAAATGATTACAAAGACTTCTCCGGCGTAGAATGCGCCATCAGAGCAGTTGCACGCGGCAAGAACATCACTCAACAGGCAGAGGTTGACGCCATGGCAAAGGCTATTGAAGATGCCCTTGCTGCCCTGCAATACAAGGACGCTAACAAGACAACACAGCCCACACCGGCACCTGCTGCAACAGCCACACCTCAGTACACCATTCCGCAGACCGGCGACACAAGCAACCCTGCTTTGCTGGTTGTCCTTATGCTTGTCAGCGGTAGTGCAGCCATTGGAACAGCCGTTGTTGCCAGCAAGAGAAAGAATAACCGATAACTGAACAGCCCCTCGCTCCATCTTCCGGGCAAAGCAAAAGCGCCGCAGCGATGCGGCGCTTTTCTATTGCCAAAAACATCAGGAAGTGGACTTCACTGTCCACCATACGGAAAGCATTTCGCTACACAGCGGCTTTTGTGTTATTGCTCCAAAAATTCGCAGATCTCCTTTTCGACCGCGTTGACCTCCTCCTCAAACGCGCGGGCCGAAACACGCAGCGCGCCGTGGCCCATCACGATGATCTGCTCTGCGCCGTCACTGCTGACCACGCGGGTGCGATGCTCACGCGCCAGCTCATGGGTCGCGCGCTCAATGTACATATCGGCGGTCTCGGCCTCCCGGGTGTAGACGACATAGAGGTTGTGGTATTTTTCGACCTCCCGCGCGCCGCCCCGTACCTTGTAGGCGTCAAACACCAGTATCGGCACACAGCGCTTATAGCCTGCGTAGTTGCACAGAATGTCCATCAGCCTGCGCCGCGCGGCATCAAGGCTGCCGTCCGCCAGCCTGCGCAGGGCGTCCCACGCAAAGATGACATTGTAGCCGTCCACCAGCAGATAGTCCGGCCCGGCGGGCACAGGCGCAGCCGGCACGCTCGCCGCCGGGGCGGTGTGCAGCGCCGCGCGGGCGGCCTTTTTTGCATCGTCAACGCCGCCGCGGCGCTTTATCTTGCCGTAGGTGCGCTCAAAAATTGCCAGCAGTTCCTTATCCTGCTCCAGCGTGCCGCAGTAGGCGGAGGCCCGGCGGCGGCGCGCGTTGGCCTCGTCCTCCTCCTGCGTCTGCCCGGCGGCGGGTGCAGCACCCAGCCGCCGCTCCAGCCCGCTGGACACATGGGCGCGGGCGGGGACCTCGTCCCATTTTACAAGATACCCGGCCCCGTGGGAGCAGAACACTGAATCCGCCGGGTTGTCAGTATCGGCATCGGGGTCATAGCCCGCGGCGGCCAGCACCTCATCGGTGTTGTGGCAGGCATCGTACCCGGCGGGCAGCACAGCCCACCGGCCCAGCCCGTGGGTGTAGGCTGCGACCTCCCGCGCATAGCCGCGCGCCGTGGCAACGGGCAGGCGGCCGGTCAGCCGCACCGTGTTTTCGGAATTTGGGAGTGTTTCAGGCGCATGGAAGCTGCCGCACATCCGCTGCACATCGGCCATGGCGCGGCCCAGCGCATCGGCGGGCAGCTCCAGCGTAAAATCGTACCACGGTTCCAGCAGCTGCACGCCGTCCCTGGCCGCAGCCATCCGCAGGCCCTGCCGCACGGCGCGGTAGGTTGCCTGCCGGAAGTCCCCGCCCTCGGTGTGCTTTTGATGGGCGTGGCCCGCCGCCAGCGTGATCCTGACATCGGTCAGCGGTGCGCCGATCAGCACACCCGGGTGGGTGCGCTCGGCCAGATGGGTCAAAATCAGCCGCTGCCAGTTTTCGGCCAGCGTGTCGGGCGGGCAGTCTGCCGCCAGCTGGACGCCGCTGCCCCGGGGCGCAGGCTCCAGCAGCAGATGCACCTCGGCATAGTGGCGCAGCGGCTCATAGTGGCCGATGCCCTCGACAGCCGCCGTCAGCGTCTCCTTATACAAAATGCCGCCCTCGCTGAATGTTACATCCAGCCCGAACCGCTCCTGCAGGATATTCTGCAAAATTTCCAGCTGCACCTCGCCCATCAGCTGGACATGCACCTCGCCGAGGTCGTCCCGCCAGTTCACATGCAGCTGGGGGTCCTCGTCCTCCAGCGTCTGCAATGCCTTCAGCAGGGTATGGGGGTCGGCTGCGCTCTCGACACGGTAGTTCAGCACCGGCTCCAGCAGCGGGGTATCGGCGTCAGCCTCCGCCCCAAGGCCCTGCCCGGGGCGGGTGGCGGCCGGCCCCGCCGCAGCTACGACCATACCGGGGTATGCCTCGCTGATCAGGCGGAATTTTCCGCCGTTGTACAGCCGCAGCGCATCGGCCTTCTCGCCGCCGGGCAGCACCGCCTTGACCGGCAGCACGCCGCCGGTGATCTTGAGCCATGTCAGCCGTGTGCCCGCATCCTCGCTGATCTTGAACACCCGCGCGCCGAACTCCGGCCAGCGCGGCGGGGTGCGGGTCAGCGTCTGCAGCCCGCGCAGCAGGCCGTCCAGCCCGTCCAACCGCAGCGCTGCGCCGAAAAACACCGGGAACACCTGCCGCCGCGCAATGGCCGTCACCACGGTCTCGGGCGAGGCCGCGCCGTTTTCCAGCACCTCGTTCATCAGCGGCTCACTGCACAGGGCCAGCGCCTCCGGGTCGGGCACGGCAGAAAAATCCACGCACCCGTCTCCGAACCGCCCGCGCAGCTCCCGCAGGCGGACGGCGGCATCGGCACCCGGCAGATCCATCTTGTTCACAAACACAAAGGTGGGCACCCGGTAGCGGGCCAGCAGCTTCCAAAGCGTCTCGGTGTGGGCCTGCACGCCGTCCGTGCCGGAGACCACCAGCACCGCATAATCCAGCACCTGCAGGGCGCGCTCAGCCTCGGCGGAAAAATCCACATGTCCCGGCGTGTCCAACAGGGTCAGCTCGCACGCCTCGGCCCCAGCGGCGGCGGGCAGTGCCAGCACCGCCTGCTTGGCAAAGATCGTAATGCCCCGCGCCCGCTCCCGGCTGTCGGTGTCAAGGAAGGCGTCCCTGTGGTCCACGCGGCCCAGCTTGCGCAGTACCCCCGCGCGGTAAAGCAGCCCCTCGGCCAATGTGGTTTTGCCGCTGTCCACATGGGCCAGCAGCCCAACGACCAGTCGTTTCATACAAGTTCCCCTCAAAAAATCAAGATCTTGTCCCTATTGTACAATTTTTCCTGTCATTTGGCAAACGCTTTGCTGCACCCGCCGCCCTTGCGGCCGCGCACAAAACGCGCTATAATGACCGCGGAGCATAATTACCCGATTTTTGCAGGGGCCGATGCTCGCATCGGCCCGCAACTCAGGAGGCAAAATCCAGATGACCTATAAAGAAGTTCTTGAATCCGCGCGCGGCCAGATGGGCCCCTGCCATGCCTGCCCGGTATGCAACGGCCGCGCCTGCGGCGCCACGATTCCCGGCCCCGGTGCCAAGGGCAGCGGCACGGTGGCGATCCGCAACTTTGACGCCTGGCGCGATGTGCGGCTGAACATGGACACGATCCACGAAAATTTTGAGCCGGACACCGCGCTCCGCATCTTCGGCCGCACCTTTAAGTACCCCTTCTTTGCCGGGCCGGTGGGTGCTCTGGCGCTGCACTACGGCGACAAATACAACGACCTTGACTACAATAACATTCTGGTCCCCGCCTGTGCGGCGGCCGGCATTGCCGCCTTTACCGGTGACGGCACGAACCCCAAGGTCATGGAGGGCGCGACCGCTGCCATCGCCGCCAGCGGCGGCGCGGGCATCCCGACCGTCAAGCCGTGGGACAACGCGACCGTGGCGCAGAAGATGGCGATGACCCGCCAGTCCGGCTGCTTTGCGCTGGCCATGGACATTGACGCCGCAGGGCTGCCGTTTCTGCAGCATCTTGACCCGCCCGCGGGCAGCAAGACCGTGGAGCAGCTGCAGGAGATTGCCAAAAGCGCAGGTGTGCCGTTCATCTTAAAGGGCATCATGACCGTCAGCGGTGCTGAAAAGGCCGTTGAGGCCGGGGCTGCCGGCATCGTTGTGTCCAACCACGGCGGCCGCGTGCTGGACGACTGCCCTGCCACGGCGGAGGTTCTGGCCGACATCGTGGCCGCAGTGGACGGCCGCGCCAAGATCCTTGTGGACGGCGGCATCCGCACCGGCAACGATGTGTTCAAGGCGCTGGCTCTCGGCGCGGACGGTGTGCTGATCGCACGGCCCTTCGTCACAGCCGTCTACGGCGGCGGGGCGGACGGCGTTGCCGCCTACACCGAAAAGCTCGGCAGCGAGCTGGCCGACACGATGCGCCTGTGCGGCGCGCCGACCCTCGATGCCATCACCCGCGATATGGTGCGGATCATCAAGTAAAAAGCAGCAAAAAATACCATGCCTCCCGGTTGCAAAAACCGTCGAAACATGGTATTCATTTTATGCCGCTTTATGCGGCGGGCACTGCACATACGGCAGGCGGTTGGTCTTCCCTCCCGAAGGGAGGTGAGATCATGCGTTTTACATTTACGTTTTATGTGGGTCACAAGACCATTACATTGAGCATCATTGTAAAAAGCAAGAACCGCCACTCTGCCAAGTGACGGTTCTTAGGTCTAACCTAATTACCCTAGCTTGAAAGAGACCAACCGCTTGTCGCAGTGCCTTTTTCTATGTCTATTATAACGCTGTGCTGTCCCTTTGTCAAGCCGCAGCCTGCCGCCCCCACCCCTTGCATAAATATTCTTTTTTCTGCAAAAATTGCCCAAACCTCTTGCATAACCTGCGGTTTTGCATTACTATTAAAGAACACCACCGCTTTAAATCGGCAGTGTGAGGGATTTGTGCAAAGTATAGGAGGAGTTATCATGAAAAAGCTTATCAGCACCGTTCTGGCACTCGGCATGGCCGCAAGCTTCGCGGCCTGCGGCAGCAGCGCCGCCGCGACCCCCGCCAGCACGGCGGACGCCGTTTCGACCGAAAGCGCCGCAGCCGCCGACACCGACCTCGCCTACATTCAGGGCAAGGGCAAGATGACCATCGGCTACACCGTCTATGAGCCGATGAACTACACCGATGCCGATGGTAACTTTACCGGCTTTGACACCGAGCTTGCCACCGCCGTCTGCGCCAAGCTCGGCGTTGAGTCCGATTTTGTCGAGATCAACTGGGACACCAAGGTCGTTGAGCTGGACGCCAAGAGCATCGACTGCATCTGGAACGGCATGACCCTGACCGATGACATCATGGCCAACGCCGCCTGCACCAAGCCCTACGCCAAGAACGCGCAGGTCGTTGTGATGAAGGCCGATGCCGCCTACGCCTCCACCGCCGATCTGGCGGGCAAGACCGTTGTGGCCGAGGCCGGCTCCGCCGGTGAGACCGCCATCAGCGAGGACGCGGGCCTGTCGCAGGCAGAGTACATCAGCAAGAGCGTGCAGACCGACTGCCTGATGGAGGTTGCCGCCGGCACCGCCGATGCCGCTGTGCTGGACCTGACGCTGGCCACCGCCATGATCGGCGAGGGCACCGACTACGCGAACCTTGCCATCAAGGACGAGCTGAACGCTGAGGAATACGGCGTTGCCTTCCGCAAGGGCAGCGATGCCGCCGAGGCCGTGAACGCCGCCTTTGACGAGCTGAAGGCAGACGGCACGATGCAGGCCCTTGCCGACAAATACAGCCTGACGCTGGCCGACTGATGGGCGAGGCAGCAGTCATCTGGGGCCGCCTGACCGAAGCTTTCTGGCTCAACTGCCAGCTGTTCGGTCTTACCTTACTGTTCGCACTGCCGCTGGGGCTGGTGGTGTCGTTCGGCTCCATGAGCAGGCTTGCCCCGCTGCGCGGCGCAGTCAAGACCTTTGTCTGGATCATCCGCGGCACGCCGCTGATGCTGCAGATCCTTGTCATCTATCTTGGCCCCGGCCTGATGGGCTTTGCCAGCCCGTGGCCGTCTGGCGGCAGCGGCCGTCTGGTGGCGGCCGTGGTGGCCTTTGCCATCAACTACGCCTGCTATTTTTCTGAGATCTACCGCGGCGGCATCGAGGCTGTGCCCAAGGGCCAGACCGAGGCCGGGCAGGTGCTGGGCATGACCCGGACCCAGATCTTTTTCCGCGTCACGCTGCTGCAGGTCATCAAGCGGATTCTGCCGCCGATGGGCAACGAGATCATCACCCTCGTCAAGGACACCTCGCTTGCGAATGTCATTGCCAACAAGGACATCATCATGATGGCGAAGGAGTACAGCGCCAAGGGCCTGATCTGGCCGCTGTTCTCCACGGCGGTGTTCTTCCTTGTGTTTGTGGGTGCGCTGACGCTGCTGTTCAGCTGGCTGGAAAAGCGGCTGGACTATTTCCGATAAGGGGGTGCAGTCATGGCATTGTTGGAAGTAAACGGCATCGGCAAAAGCTTTGGTGCCACAAGCGTGCTGCGCGGCATCTCCTTTGATCTGGCCGAGGGGGAGGCGCTGGCAATCATCGGCTCCTCCGGCTCAGGCAAGACCACGCTGCTGCGCTGCCTGAATTTTCTCGAGACGGCCGACACCGGCTCGATCACCGTTGCGGGCGAAACGCTGTGGAGCGCCGCCGACACCCGCACCCAGAGCGAGGAGGCCATCCGCAAAAAGCGGCTGCATTTCGGTCTGGTGTTCCAGAACTTCAACCTGTTCCCCCAGTACACTGCGCTGCAAAATGTAATGCTGGCCGGGCAGCTGCTGGCGCGGGAACGCCCCGACTACAAGCAGAACAAGCGCCAGATCCTTGCCGAGCTTGAGGAACAGGCGCGGGCGCTGCTGGCGCAGATGGGCCTCTCCGACCGGGAGAACCACTACCCGCACCAGCTTTCGGGCGGGCAGCAGCAGCGCGTGGCCATCGCCCGCGCCTTGGCGCTGCACCCGGACATTTTGTGCTTTGATGAGCCGACCTCGGCCCTTGACCCCGAGCTGACCGGTGAGGTGCTGCGCGTCCTGCGGGAGCTTGCCGCGCACCGCACCACCATGATCATCGTCACCCATGAGATGAAGTTTGCCCGCGATGTGGCGGACCGCATCCTTTTTATGGACGGCGGCGTTGTGGTTGAGCAGGGCAGCGCAAAGGATCTCATCGACCACCCCAAAGAGGAACGCACCCGCCAATTTTTGGCAAGCTACGGGAAATAAACGAAACCGGCAGACCGTTCAATCCAACGGCCTGCCGGTTATCTGTTTCTGTAGGGAGGGGTCTTGACCCCTCCGCTGCGCTTTGTGGCCGGCGCTCACAACATGGGTCACGCCGTAGGGGCGCATTCTATATGCATGCGCCCGCGTCGTTCGCGGCGGCGGAAATGTTCCCGGGCGGATATGGAATCCGCCCCTACAATGCGTTTTTACCGCACCGCGATGCACTCGATCTCCACAAGGGCGTTTTTCGGCAGGGCGGCGATCTGCACGCAGCTGCGCGCGGGGAAACCGCCGTGGAAATAGCTGCCGTAGACCTCGTTCACCGCGCCGAAATCCCCCAGATCCTGCACGAACACCGTTGTCTTGACAACGCTGTCCAGCGTCAGGCCTGCCTCGCCCAGCACGGCCTGCAGGTTCTTCAGTGCCTGATGGGTCTGGGCCTGCACACCCTCCGCCAGTGCGCCGGTCGCAGGGTCAAGGCCCAGCTGGCCGCTGCAATAGACGGTGGAACCGGCATCGACAGCCTGCGCATACGGGCCGAGGGCGGCCGGGGCGTTCTTTGTTGCAATTCGTTTCATAACCTTATACACTCCTCTTATGCTTGTTTATCCTTGTCAGCCTCGGGCGGCCAGACAAAGCCGCGCCGGGTCAGGCAATCCTGTAAAAAGTCGGTGACCTGCGCCGTGTAGGCGTCGTTGTCGTGGTAGTAGCTCACGGCGTGCTCTGCGCCGTGTACCGTCAAAAATTTCTTGCCTTTCGCGCGGCAGGCTTCATAATTGCGCCGCCCCATCTCATAGGGCACAAAGCCGTCCGCATCGCCGTGGACAAAAAAGATCGGCACCTTGCTCTGCGCGGCAGCGGCGGTGCAGTCGGCGTCCTCGGGGTCAAAGCGGCCGAACAGGATCGCGCCCAGCCGCCCGATGGCGTAGGTCAGCCCGACCGGCATACCGGGCAGGTATTCCGGCAGACATTTGCGGGTGATTTCCCGCGGGCTGGTATAGCCGCAGTCCGCTACAACGCCGCACACATTGTCCGGCAGGCTCAGCCCGGCCGCCAGCACCACAGTGGCCGCCCCCATCGAGACACCCATCAGGAAGATCGGCACCTCCGGCCCGAAATGACTGCGCGCCCAGACGGCCCAGTCCCGGGCATCGTAGCGCTCTTTAACGCCCATCGTAATGGTGTGCCCGCCGCTGTAGCCGTGGGCGCGCTGGTCGGGCAGCAGCACATTGTAGCCCAGCGCCGTGCAGAGCGTATAGCCGCCCAGCCCGTCCCGCGTGGCATAGCCGCGGTATCCGTGGAAGATGATGGCCAGCGGCGCACCATCGGCATGGTGGTAGTACCGCGCCGCCAGCGGGGTGCCGTCCTGCGCCGTGATATGCACCGGCTCAAACCGGTCGCGCGCCAGCGCATCGGCATCGGGGCCCATCGCCTTGCGGTAGCACTCGCGGGTGGGCATGTCCGCCGGGGAGGGTACCTGCGTGGTGGGCTTATTGTAAAAGCCCACGCGGTAGACACCGTAGGCAGCGCCCAGCACCGCTGCACCGGCCGCTGCGGCCGCCTTGAGCAGGGGATGCTTTTTCATGGGGGATCACCTCAGTTTCCATTGCTGTATTTGTTCCGATTATAGCAAATTCCCGCCTGCACCGCAACGCTTTGACAAAAAAGTTCACACTTGCCACCGCGCCGTTTTCGCGGTATAGTATACTTATTTATGACCCACTCCGCAGGGGGGGCAAAGTACACGCCGGTCTTTTCATCGGCTTTACCGCACCTGCTACAATTCAAGAGGGTTTCCCATGAGTGAACTGACGCAAAGCCTCCAGATCGCTGTTACCCGCTATCCCGGCACGATGGCCGAGCTGGCGCGCCGCACCGCCATCGACCGTTCCACCCTGTACAAGATCATCAACGGCCAGCGCACACCCCGGCAGGAGCAGCTTGAGCGTCTGGCCGAGGCCCTTGAGCTGAATGACGAGCAAAAGGACACCCTGCTGCTGCAGTACAAGCAGCGCGGCCGCTCCACCGACCCGCGGATCCGCACCGAGCTGCACAAGCTGCTGACCACGGCCTGCACCGTGCAGGAGTCTATCCGCCATGAGGGCGTAGCCCCCAACACCGCCTTTTCGGAGCTTCCCTGCACCGACCACTATGTCGAGGGGCCGCGCGCCGTGGGCGCACTGGCCGGGGCCCTGATCGCCAACCACCTTGCATCGGGCGATACCCGGCCGCTGCTGCTCTCCCCCTTCACCAATCCCGTGCTGGACAACGCCCTGATCGAGCGCTTCTCGGTGGCGGACGGAGCCCCCGCCACCGTCGGACAGCTTCTGCTTTTTGCGCAGGATCGTGAGATACCGCGCCACCTTGCCTCCGACATTGCCAAACTTACCCATACGCTGCCGCTGCTTTTTCTGCCCAAGATGCGGTATGACGCCCGCATAGCCCCCTGCATCACCGGTGAGCCGATCCCCGGCGCCCTGATGCCGGTCTACCTGCTCCTGCCGGAGAGCGCGCTCCTGATGGACCGCCTTGGGCAGAAGGCGCTGCTCATCACCGACCGCAAGGCGGTCAAAAGCCTGCGCCTTTCGTTCAGCCGCCAATATTTTGATGCCTCCTCCGTGCTGCGGCTGACCAGCGATAAGCATGATTTCCTCGAGTCGATGGCGCTGTACAGCGGCCTGTTTGCACGCCGCAAGCGGTGCAGTATGATCCGCTACCAGCCGCCCTTTACCCTGCTCGCCGACAAGGAGATGGCACTGCAGGTCCTGCGCCTTGACGATACCCTGCGGGAGCTGCTGCCCTCGATGCTCGACTATCTGGCAAGCTGGAGCCAGCAGACGCCGGACATCTTTTTCTGTGAGGAGGGCATCCTGCAGTTTGTGCGCAATGGCCTGATGTTTGACCTGCCACCGTCACTCTACGACCCGCCTGCGCCCGAGATACGGCGCAGGCTGCTGCAGCGGCTGCGGCAGGCCGTTGCAGCCGACCGGCAGACGCTGCGCATCGTGGACACCACCCAGCTGCCCCTCTCCCCCGCCATGAGCGTGAATGTTTTTCAGGGCGGCGGCATCGTTTTCTGTCAGGCTGCGACCGCGCCGGATGAGCTGTTCTGCCGCGAATATCTGCTGGAGGATCCCGTCCTGACCGATGCGATGCTCGGCTATCTGGACCTGTGCCGCGCCGGGGAGCGGGTGCGCAGCAAAAAATATACCCTCGACTTTATTGATTATTGTCTGCGGCTGCTGTAAAATGGTCTTGTATATCACCCGTTTGTAAAAGGAGAAAACGCCATGGCACATACCGAGACCATGCTGGAAAGCAAAGAGATCTTCAACGGCCGCGTCATCCGCGTCACCGTTGACAAGGTGCAGCTGGAGGACGGCTCCACCTCCACCCGCGAGATCGTCCATCACCACGGCGGGGCCTGCATCCTGCCCGTTGATGCAGACGGCAATATTACGCTGGTACGCCAGTTCCGCTATGCCTTCGGGGAGGAGATCTGGGAGCTGCCCGCCGGCAAGCTGGAGGCCGGCGAGGACCCGTTTGAGGCCGCCAAGCGCGAGCTGAGCGAGGAGTGCGGCCTGACCGCCGACCACTTTGTCGATCTGGGCATCGTCTACGCAACCGTCGGCTATGACAGCGAAAAGATCTACCTGTGGGCCGCCACCGGCCTGCATGAGGTCCGCCAGCATCTGGATGCCGGGGAGTTCCTTGATGTCGTCAAAATGCCGTTTGACAAGGCGCTCGGCCTTGTGATGGACGGCACCATCAAAGACAGCAAGACTCAGGTGGCCCTGCTGAAATACGCGCAGCTGCGCGGCAAAGCCTGAATGGGCGTTGAGATACTGGACCACGGCACCCGCGTGCTGACCGCGCCGGGCGCGACCTTCGGCACCGATGCGCTGCTGCTGGGCCGCTTTGCCCTGCCCCGCCGGGGGGAGCGCGCGCTGGATATGTGCAGCGGCTGCGGCATCATCTCGCTGCTGTGGCACGATGCCGGCCACCGCGGCCCCTGCACGGCACTTGAGCTGGACGCCGCAGCCTCCGCCCTCTGCGCGCAGGCCGCCGCCGACAATAAGGCTGACCACATCACGCCGCTCTGCGCCGACCTGCGGCAGTTCTGCACCGCCGGGCCGGAGCAGGGGCAGTATGATTTTGCCGCCTGCAACCCGCCGTATTTTGCGGCCGGGCCGCGCAGCCCCGACCCGCGCCGGGCCGAGGCCCGCCATACCGACAGCTGCACCACCGCCGATGCTGTGGACTGCGCCCGCCGCGCCCTGCGGGACGGTGGCCGCTTTGTGCTGTGCCAGCGCCCCGAGCAGCTGGCCGAGATCTTAGCCGCCCTGCGCGCCGCCCGCCTTGAGCCGAAGCGGCTGGCCTTTGTCAAAAACCGGCCAAACGGCGCACCGTGGCTCTTCCTTGTCGAGGCGCAAAAGGGCCGCCGCACCGGCCTGCGCGTGGAACCGGACATCCTCATCACGGCGGGCGCGGCCCTCTACGGCCCGAAGGGTTAGGCGTGGCATCTGAAAAATGCAGTAGGGGCGGGGCTCTGCTCCGCCCGGGGCATCTTTCCGGATGAGCAGCTTTCCCGGAAAGATGCTGTATGGGCAAAGTTGGCGGGCGGAGCAAAGCCCCGTCCCTACATATGTGGCAAGGCAAAATACATACAAAATTTATAGAATCAGGAGAACACCGTCATGGGACTTTTTCATCAGAATTTTGACAAACCGGGGCCGGGCGTTTCGCCCAACGCCCCCCGCAAAAAGGGCGCCGCCCGCTATTTTGAGGTGCTGGCCCGCGATTTTTCCACCTTCTGGATGGCAGGTCTGCTTGCCATGATCAGCAGCCTGCCCTTTGCGCTGGGGCTGTGGTTTGCCGTCATGACCCACTCGCTGATCCCGATGCTGCTGGCCGGTATTCTGGGCGGCATGCTGGCCGCCCCGCAGATCGTGGGCCTCAACGATACCGTCCTGCGCGCCCTGCGCGATGAGCCGGGCTACTGGTGGGTGACCTACCGCCGCGCATGGAAACGCAACGCCAAGGCCGCGCTGCTGCCCGGCGCCATCTGCGGCCTGCTGCTGGCGATGGAGATCTTCACCGCATTCCATACCGAGACCGGCAGCGTTGCCGTCATGGTGGCGATCTTTGTCGCACTGATCCTGCTGGCGGGCATCGCGCAGTACCTCTACGCGCAGGTCGCGCTGGTCGATCTGCCGTTTTCCAGCCTGCTCAAGAACTCTCTGATGCTCTTTTTGGGGTATCTGCCCCGCAGCGCGCTGGGCATCCTGTGGCAGGGCCTTTACTGGGCCGCCATCGCACTGTTCTGGCCGCTGTCCGGTGCTGTGCTGATCCTGACAAGCCTCTGGTTTCCCTGCTCGCTGAGTCTGCTGGCCATCTACCCTGCCTTGAACAAGAGCTTCGACCTTGAGGCGAAGATCAAGGCAATGCGCGACGCCCAGCTCGACAGCCACGACGAGGACTGACCCCTTGAGGAACGCAAGCTGCGTTCCTCTTTTTTATTGCCGCCTCCTCTTGGGTTCTTTGGGGCGCGGCTTTTGCCATCTTGCACCCCACTGCAAAAAAAGGTATAATAACAGAATAGGTTAATTTTACCCCCAAGGAGGCCGCGGCTTGAAAATTCTGCTGATACACTGTCATTACCGGCTGCCCGGCGGCGAGGACGCCGTCTTTGCCGCGGAGCGCGCCCTGCTTGAGCGCCGCGGCCATACCGTGCTGGTGTATGAGCGCAGCAATGAGGAGGCCGCCCACGGCCTTGCCAAAGCGCTGCTGCCGCTGCACGCAGTCTGGAACCGCCGCGCCGCCCGCGAGGTCAGCGACCTCATCCGGCGGGAGGGGGTCGAGGCCGTGCATATCCACAACACGCTCCTGCTGCTCAGCCCCGCCGTGGTCCGCGCCGCCAAGCGCTGCGGCGTGCCGGTCGTGCAGACGCTGCACAATTTCCGGCTGTTCTGTCCCAACGGCATCCTGCTGCGGGACGGCACCGTCTGCGAGGATTGCCCCCGCCGCGGCCTGCACTGCGCACTGCAGCACCGCTGCTACCGCGGCAGTCTGGCGCAGACCCTTGTGGTCGCCGCGTCCTACCGGCTGCACCGGGCGCTGGGCAGCTGGCGCGGCGTCTGGGTCACGACCCCGACCGAGTTTGACCGCGAAAAGCTGCTGGCCTTCAACAGGCTGCGCCCCACCTTTGACGAAAACCGCCTTGTTGTCAAGCCAAACCCCGTCAATGTGCCCGCCGGGCCGGTCATCCCGTGGGAGGAGCGCGACCGCCGCTTTGTCTTTGCCGGCCGGCTGGAGGAGCTCAAGGGGCTGCGCACCGTCATCGAGGCGTGGCGTCTGCTGGGCGACACCGCGCCCGAGCTGCTCATCGCCGGGGACGGCCCGCTGGCCGACTGGGCGCGCGCACAGGCGCTGCCCCGGGTCCGGTTTCTCGGCCAGCTTGAGCGTGCGGAGCTGCACCGTCTGATCGGCGCAAGCTATGCCGTCATCGCCGCAAGCCTCTGCTATGAAAGCTTTGCCCTTGTCCCCGCCGAGGCCCACGCTCTCGGCACGCCGGTGCTGGCCAGCCGGATCGGCAATGTGGGGGCCTCGGTGCGCCCCGGGTTTGATGGGCTTTGCTTTGCGCCTGGCGATGCCGCCGCGCTGGCGGGGGCCGTGCGCGCCCTGCGGGCCATGCAGTTTGACTGCGCGGCCATTGCCGCCGCCACCCGCCGCCGCTTCAGCGAGGAAGAAAACTACAGAACTTTGATGAAATTATACGGCCGCCGCGCCGCCGAGGAATCGCTATGAACCAGTTTTACCGCGCCCTGCAGATGCCGCCCAGACGGCTGCTGCGCAAGCTTTTGGGCGAAAAGGAAGTCTACACCATCGCCGTGCGCCCCCGCCCCACAGCCGAGGGGACCGAGCCGCTGCCCGCGCTGGACGGCGGGGCCTACACCCCCCTGCCCGGGCGCGAGGGCTGGTGGTTTGCCGACCCGCTGCTCTACCGCCGCGGCGGCCGGCGCTGGCTTTTTGCCGAGGCAATGGACCTTTCGACCGGCAAGGGCCGTATCGAGGTCTGCGAGCTGCATGAGGACGGCACGATCGATGCTTGGCAGCCCGCGCTGGAGGAGGACTTTCACCTCTCCTTCCCGACTGTCTTTGACTGGAACGGCGAGATCTGGATGCTGCCCGAGACCGGCAGCGACCATAGCCTGCGGCTCTACCGCTGCCGGGCGTTTCCCACCGGGTGGGAGCTTGTGCAGCGCTTTGCGACCGATGAGGAGCTCTGCGATGCCATTCTGCTGGACCGCCGCGCCGAGGCGCTGACCATCCTGTGCAGCGAGACAAAGCCCGACAACCAGCTCTATGTCCGCTACCGCCGCTATACCCTGCGCCATGCCGTGCAGGAGTCGGCCTCCCTGCCGCCGCAGGGCCCGTTTGAGCTTGTACCCGATGAGACCTACAACCTGCAGCACCGCGACTTTGACCTTGTCAGCCGCAACGCAGGCCCCCTCTTTGTGCTGGGGGAGCAGATCATCCACCCCACGCAGGTCAGCTCGACCGTGGACTACGGCCTCTATCTGCAGTTTCTGGCCCGGCGCGGCAGCTCCGAGATCCCGCTGTGCGCCGCCACGCCCCAGAATGTCACCATCACCGGCATTGCTCCGGCGGACCTCATCGGCGTACACACCTACTGCCGCGATGACCGGCTGGAGATCCTTGACGCGCGGTATCTGACCCGCCTGCCTAAAATCGAGAAAGCCGCCAAGCCCGCCCCGGCGGACGAACCGGCCCCCGGGGATACCGCCCCGTAACGCCCCCGCTGCGGGGCGCCGTCTGCCTTTCTCTGTAAAAGAGGTACACCTATCCACATGAAAACCATCGTCATCCCGCAATTTTACCGCGGCCCGTCCGGCCAGCGCGGGCTGTACAACCGGCAGGAGGTCGGCCTTGCCCGCGCCTTTGCCGCGCTGGGCTGCCGCGCCGTTGTCCTCTACCCGGAGCCGGGCGCCAAGGCCCCCCGCATCGAAACGCCGGAGCCGAATGTCAAGATCTGCTATATGCCCGCCGCCGCCTTCGGCGTGCAGGCGTTTTATAAAAGCTGGCAGATCCTGCTTGATGAGCAGGCGGACGCCGTGCATGTCATGGGGGACAATTCTCTCGGCGTGCCGGGGCTGTACCGGTTCTGCCAAAAGCACGGCATCCTGTTTTACAGCCAGCTCGGCGCACTGAAAAGCACCTCCGACAGCGCCGTTGTGCGCCGCGTCATGGATCTGCTGCTTGGCCGCAACCTTGCGGTTTACCGCAAAACACCGACCTACGCCAAGACCCCCGCTGTGGCGGCCGAGCTGGAAAGCCTCGGTGTGCCCTGCGCCGGGCTGATGCCCGTGGGGCTGGACACCGCCATCATCCCGGCAGTCCCCGGCAGTAAGGCGGAGATCCGCCGTGCCCTCAAGATCGATGAGCAGGCCCGGGTGCTTGCCTTTGTGGGGCGGCTCGATGCCTACAAGCAGCCGCTCGACCTTGTGCCGCTGCTGCAGGCCGCGCCGGACTGGTACGCCGTCATCATCGGTCAGGGCGCGCTGAGCGGCGAGCTGACCAGACAGCTGGAGGAGGCCGGCCTCGCCTCCCGCTGCCGCCTGATCGCCCAGCTGCCCAACGAGCAGGTACACATTTATTATCATGCCTGCGATGCCTTTGTGAACCTCAACGAAAACGAGATCTTCGGCATGAGCCTGTTGGAGGCGATGTACGCGGGCTGCCCGCCGGTGGCACGCCACGCCCCCGGCCCCGACCTTATCATTGAGAACGGCGTCAGCGGTCTGCTCTGCAGCACAGTGGCCGAGATGGCCGCCGCGCTGGACAAGACCGATACCGCCATGGGCCATGCCGCCCAGACCCGTGTGAACGAGCATTTTCTGTGGCAGAACAGCGCCGAGCTGGCGCTGACCCTGCTGCCCAAAAAGGGAGCCGCCCATGGATAACGATAACCTGCTGGTGCAAAAGGCCGCCGACCTTTACCGCGGCCTGCGCTTTAAAATGAAATACCGCGGCGTGCCTATCCTGTCTGCCGGGGCCGGCAATGACCTTGCGCGTGATCTGCTGGAAAGCGGCCAGCCCTTCCTGTTCGGCCGCTGCGGCGCGACCGAGATGCGCACCGCCGCCGACTACCTGCACAACGGCGGCCGCCCGTTTGCCGACCGCACCCGCGCCGACATCCGCAACCTTTCGGGCGTTTTTCCTACGGATGACGCCGCGCTGGAGCGGTTCTGCAAACTCTATATCCGCACCGCCCAGAGCGCTGAGCTGCTCGCGCTCTGGAATGTGGGTGCCGAGCGGGAGGTCATACGCGGCTGCGATGCCACCCGCTTTACCGAGCTGCGCGCACTGGAGCCCTACTACCACACCCGCCCGTGGAGCGCCGCGCTCGCGGGCAAGCGGGTGCTGGTCGTGCATCCCTTCCGCAAGACGATCCTCTCCCAGTATGAAAAGCGCGCGCAGCTTTTTCCCGGCAGGGACATCCTGCCGGAGTTTGCCTCACTGACGGTCATTCAGGCCGTGCAGGGCCTTGCCGGGCAGGACACCGGCTACGACAGCTGGTTCGATGCACTGGACGCCATGGAGCGCAAGATGGACGCCGCCGACTACGATGTTGCGATCATCGGCGCGGGTGCCTACGGCCTGCCGCTGGCCGCCCACGCGCGGGATACCGGCCATGCCGCCATCCAGATGAGCGGCGCGACACAGCTTTTGTTTGGCATCAAGGGCCGCCGGTGGGATGACCACCCCGTCATTTCCAAGCTCTACAATCCCGCCTGGGTCCGCCCCGATGAGAGCGAGGGCATCACAAACAAGGAAAAAGTGGAAGGCGGAAGCTACTGGTAATCGGAGAACTTTATGCGTATCTTAATGATCAGCAACCACCTCGGCGTGCAGAGCGGCGTCCAGCGGTATGTGCAGAATCTGCTGCTCAACCTTGACACAGACCGTTATCAGATCGACCTGTTTGTGGGGCAGTGCCCGCCCGACCAGACCAGCACCGCCCCGGCACTGGAGGCGCACGGCGTACACATCATTGCCGTGCCGGACCATAAAAAGGACCGCATCCGGGCGCTGGCCGCCCATCTGCGCACCCACCGCGACTACGACATCATCCACTACCACACGGCCAGCAAAATCGGCGCGCCGGTCTGCGGCATGATGCGGCTGCTCTGCCCCCGGGCTAAAATCGTGGTACACAGCCACATCGTCTACCCGCCGCTGACGCTGACCTGGCGGGCGGCGCATCTGGTCTACCAGCTGTTTGCCGATTACTTCCTCGGCTGCGGCGTGGCCGCCGGCCGGTTCGTCTTTGGCAGCCATATTGACGAAAAGCCGAACTTTTCCGTTGCCTGCAATGCGGTAGATCAAGAGCGGTTCCACCCCGATGCCGCCGCCCGCGCCGCCACCCGGCGTGCATACGGCATTGCCGACACGGACCGGTTGGCCGGGTTTGTGGGGCGGCTCAACCACCAGAAAAACCCGCTGTTTTTGATGGAGGTCTTTGCCGCCATGGCCGCGCAGGATGTGCGGTGGAAGCTGATGCTTGTCGGCACCGGCGAGAAAGAGCCGGAAATGCGCGCCGCCGCCGAGGCCCACGGCCTGACCGACCGCGTGATTTTTGCGGGCGTGCAGAGCGATGTGCCTGCCTTTATGAACGCCTTCGACCTGTTTTTGCTGCCCAGCAATTTTGAGGGCAGCCCCGTCACCCTTGTCGAGGCGCAGGGCTGCGGCGTGCCGTGTCTGGCCTCGACCAATGTGCCGGATGACGGCTCGGTGACCGAGCTGGTACACTTTCTGCCGCTGGCCGCACCGCTCTCTGACTGGGCCTCCAAGGCGGACGCCATCGCCCCGGGCGGTGACCACGCCGACCACTGGCAGACCCTTGCCGCCGCCGGGTATGAGCTAAAGACCGCTGCCCGCCGCATGGAGCAGCTCTATGATAAGCTGGGAGGGCAGCCATGATCTACGCAGAGCTGGCCGGGGGGCTCGGCAACCAGATGTTCATCTACGCCTTTGCCCGGGCGCTGGGCCTGCGCTGCGGCGAGGGCGTGACCCTGCTGGACCGGCAGGACTGGCGGGACGGTGCGCCCGCCCACACAGTCTGTGCGCTGGGGGCGCTGAACATCAGCCCCACGGTAGAGATTCTGGCCGACCCGGGCTTTGCCAAGGCGCATCTGCCCCGGCAGAACGCCGCCAAGGCGCTGATGATCAAATACGAGCAGCGCCGCGGCCTGCTGGCGCGGGACTGGCACAGCTTTGAGGCCGCCGCCGCACCGCTGCTCAACACGCTGGGCCTGCACTTTGCCACTGACGGCTACACGCCGGTACGGCGGGGGAAAAGCAAAGATTTCCTCGCGTGGGGGTACTTCCAGAGTGAGAAATATTTTGCCGATTTTGCCGATGTTATAAAAACCGAGCTGCGCTGCAAAACGCCCCCGGCGGGGGCGTATGCGGACAAGCTGCGCGCCGCCGTCTGGCCGGTCTGCGTACACCTGCGGCGCGGCGACTACCAAAAGCCTGAGAACGCCATCCTGCAGGTCTGCACCCCGGCGTACTATGCCCGTGCCATCGCCGCCGTCAAGGCAGCGCACCCCGATGCCACGCTCTTCGTCTTTTCGGACGACATTGACTGGGCGCAGGCAAACCTGACCACCTGCGGTCTGCCCGCCGTCTTTCTGCCCCGGGGCGAGGCCGCTGCCGACCTTGCGCTTATGCAGCTCTGCCATGGGTTTGTGGTAAGCAACTCCACCTACAGCTGGTGGGCGCAGTATCTGGCTGAGGCCCCGGATAAGCAGGTCTGGGCCCCGGACAGGTGGTACGCGCATACGAAAGACAGTGCACTGTATCTGGATGGGTGGAAACTGGTAAAGACGTAAAAGGAGAACGTTATGCCGCGATTTTCTATTATTGTACCGGTGTATAATGTGCAGAATTACCTCGCGGCGTGTGTCAAGAGCGTGGCGGAGCAGGCGGGGGAGCGCGATTGGGAGTGCATCCTTGTCGATGACGGCTCGACCGATCTGTCGGGCCAGCTTTGCGATGCCCTTGCCGCTGAGATCCCCGGCCTGCGGGTCATCCACCGGGAGAACGGCGGTCTGGCCGCCGCGCGCAACACCGGCCTGCAGGCCGCGCAGGGCGACTGGCTGCTGTTTTTGGACAGCGATGACGCCATGGCCCCCGGCCTGCTGGAGGCACTGCGCGCCGCACTGCCCGCCCACCCGGAGTATGACTGGTTCATCGGCCGTCATCTGGAATGGCAGCCGGACGGCAGCCTGACCGCGCATGACGGCCTGCATCTGGTGCCCGGCCCCTTTGACAGCACCGACTATGCCGCCCGATTGAAAGCGCTGTACGGCGCCGGGCACTGGTCGGTCTGGAAATACTGCATCCGCCGGTCCTTTTTGCAAAAGACGGGCGTGCAGTTCCTGCCCGCCTGCTGCTGGGCCGAGGACTGGCCCTTCGATCTGGAGCTGCTGCTCCACTGCGAGCGGCTGTACTTTTTGGATGTGGTGTTCACCCACTACCGCGTGGGGCGGCAGGGCAGCCTGCTGACTGACGCGAAGAATCTGCCCAAGCGGTTCAAGGGGCTGGCGGCGGCCCAGCGGCGGCTGGCGAAGCTTTCGGCCAGCGGCGCGGTGGATGCCGCGGCCTATGCCGTCATGGAGGATGCGGCCGCCGATGTGTTCTGGCCGCAGGCCCGCACGGCGGCGGTGAAAGATGCCGCCATCCGCAAAGCGTGTCTGCCCTATCTTGCACAACTGCGCCCGCTCTACGCCTGCGGCACCGAGGTCACGACCCGCCGCGACTGGCGGCTTTTCCAAAAGCTGATGCAGACCTTCGGCCCGAAATTTACCCTGTGGGCGGCGAGCCGCCGCTAAAAGCTTCCCCCAAGGGGGCTGCGCCCGCAGGCGCGTGTCGAAGCGTAACCGCCGTAGGCGGCTCTTGAC